>Ga0207644_10000364_pt1 | contig 29534 bp, 17 predicted proteins | sample KBSS73metaG_FD_184326 | JGI IMG/M metagenome (GOLD analysis project Ga0207644, IMG submission 184326) | Switchgrass rhizosphere microbial communities from Kellogg Biological Station, Michigan, USA - KBS S7-3 metaG (SPAdes) (version 2) | ecosystem: Host-associated > Plants > Roots > Rhizosphere... | reverse complement strand
ATCTGGTGCAGGGTCGCGTCGTACGCGGCGGCTTCGGACTGGGGCGTGACGAAGAGGAAGTAGACGACCCTCCCGTCCTTGAGCTGGCGGGCGACGATCGTGACCTGCTCCGCGATCCCGGTGCGCGGGTTCGTGCCGGTGAAGAGGAAGCCGCGGCGGTGGCCGTCCTCGGTGCGGAAGGTCCTGCCGCTCCCCTTCACCTTGGTGAGGTAGGGGCTCGCGGAGAGGACCTGAGCGCGTAGATCGCCGAAGGCGGCGTCGAGCTGCTCACTCGCCGACTCGGCGGTCGCTTCCTCGTCGTCCTTTTCCTTCTTCGCGGCATCGTTGCCGAAGTTGGAGTAGACGTTGACGATCGCGCCGTAGACGACCTCGGGATGGCCGGAGACCTCGGGCGTGCCCGCCACCGGTGCGATCGTCGCGGCCGTCTTGCCTCCCTCGTGGACGGTCCAGTTCGAGGGATACGCGACACGGTAGCCGCCGGTCGCGCTCGTGTAGACCTTCATGTCCTTCGCGGGCGCGGCAACCGTGACCTTCAGCGGCGCGGCGGCCTGGACCGGCGTGGGCGGGGGGGGCGGCGTCTTGACGGCTCCTGCGAGCGTGCCCGCCGAGCCCGCCGTCGCGCCTGCGGACGGCTTCTGTCCGAGCGCGGTCTGGACGGGAGCGAGCCCCGCCGTGAGCTGCGTGCGCATCGGCTTCACCTGGAGGAGGGCCGCTTCCTGCTGGATGCGTTCGATGCGGCGGTCGGGCGTCGGGTGGTCCGAGAACCAGTTCGCGGTCTTCGAGTTGTCGCTCTTGCTCACCTTCTCGAGCGTCTCGAAGAAACCGATCATGTCCTCGGGGTTGAAGCCCGCGCGGGAGAGAACCTGCACTCCGTTGACGTCCGCCTCGGTCTCGGCGTCACGGCTGTACTTGAGGAAGGCCACGTTCAGGCCGAAGCCGCCGGCCTGCTGGATCAGGCCCGCGTAGCTCTTCGTGGCGCCGACGCTTCCGAGAAGCCCGCCGAGGATTCCAAGGCCGGTCTGCGCCACGGACGCCTTCGACGCATTCGCCGTTCCATGCCGCAGGACGACGTGCGAGATCTCGTGCGCAAGGACGCCCGCCACCTCGCCGTCGTTGCGCGCCGACTCGAGAACGCCGCGGTTGAGATAGATCGGCCCGCCGGGAAGCGCGAAGGCGTTGAGCACCTTGTCGTCCACGACCTTGAACGTGTAGGGGTAGTTGGGGCCGTGCGCCTTCGCGACGAGGCGCCCGCCGATCTCCCGGACGTAGGCGAGGACGGTCGGGTCGTTCACGAGCTTGAGCTTCTTCTCGGCCTCGACAGCCGACTTCTTGCCGATCTCAATGTCGTCCTGCTCGCTGAAGCGGTTCCATCGCGGCTCGATCTTGGTCGGCCCTGAAGCAGGAGCGGCCGCGCGCGCGCAGAAGACGATCGTCAGGGAGGCTGCGACGACCAGCGCAGTCCGCGCCGATAGCGGAATCGATTCCGGGAGGCGGGCCCCCCGGGTCCGGGATGCGGAAGGCTGGGCGTGACTCGAGGGGGACGGATTCATAAGGGGACCTCCGCCTACGATGATGAACAGAGGCCGAGACGGATGCAATAGGGGCAAAACCCTGCGGACCGGCGACCTGCGGCCAGGAACGTCGGGCGCGAGGGCGCACCCTCGGGCACCTAAACGGGCTGCATCTTCTTGCGAACCTCGGGCGGAGGGTGGACGGAGTCGCGGATCTTGTTCTTGAGGATCAGCAGGTTCAGGGTCGGAGCGAACAACCGGAAGAGCTTCACGTAGTCCTCGGTCTCGCCCGTCACCTTGCCCCGCGGGCCGCCGTCGCCGTGGAAGACCGCGATCAACCGGTCGCCGAGGTAGAGCGGTACGAGCAGGACCTCGGCCGGCCGCTCGATCCCGAGGATGCGGTAGCTGCTCTCGTACTTCGGTTCGCGCGGGACGACGCCGCGATAGAGCTCGTTCCCGAGGAGCAGCTCGAAGATGCCGGAGGCGACCGGCAGCTTGACTTGCGGCAGCCGGGCGATCGCCAATCCTTTCGCCCGCCACGGCGTCGCCACGTGACGGCTCACACCGAAGAGGATGCCGCGCGCCATGCGCGCGCACGCATAGGTGAGGATCGCTTCGGCGATGTCTTCCTTGGTGTCCGCCCGGCAGAGACGGTCCGCGACGTCGGTGAGCTCCACGAGGGCCGGCTCGCCCGTCGACGTCCCTGCCCTCGCCGCCGTCCCTTCGGACCGGCGCACCGACGAGGTCGCCTGGGAGAGCGCGCCGGGCGCCGGCGCTCCGCCGGGATCCAAGGCGGCGTCGGGATCGTCGAGGCGAAGCTCCGCCGCCACTTCGTGCCAGTTCTTTCCGTAGTCGAACCCCATCTCCTCATCGAAGCTCAGCTCCCGATCGACATCGGCGGTGGGGTTCATCGAAACGGCGCTCGCGAGACGCGCGGCCCGCGCGGCCGCTTCCTCGTCGCGGGCCGTTCCCCGCGCGGCGGCAGGAGTCACGGGCGCCCGTGGCGCTCCCTTTCCCTGGCCCGCGGCCGAGTCCAGGGCCTTGCCGAGAGTGATGTAGCGCAGGCGACGGGGAATTCCGTAGTACCGCTCGAGCGCCTGATAGATCCGAAGCTCGGGAGCCACCCACGGAACGATCCGCATGTCCGTGGCGAACGACAAGGCGTCGACCGCGGGGAGGTGCGAAGGATCGACCATGGCCAGATGAAGCGATTTCTGGTAGATCCGGAAAGGGACCACGCGGAATTCGTCCGCCACCTTCGCGGGCACCGCCGCGATGGCCGCCTCATCGATGTTCGTGAACGCGTCCGGAGGAGCGCTCGGGACGCCGAAGATCTCCGCAAGGGCCTCGCACAGGGCGGCCTCGTCGATCAGCTCGAGCTCGATGAGGCAGGTGCCCAGGTGCCCGCCCACGATGAGCTGGGCCTTGAGCGCCTCCTCCAGCTGTTTTTCGGTGATGAGGCCGCGCTGGATGAGGCTTCGGCCGACCTTGTTGTCGCCCATGAACGCACGTCTCCCGGCTAGTCTGCCTCCACGACCTGCCTCGATTGGTCAAATATGTGCGTTGCGGGCGGTTAGTCAAAATGACCGAAAAAACCGCGAGTCGCCGCGAAAAAAATGGCCCCGGCCTCCGGGTCGGGGGGGAGGCGGGGCCACGGGTGCGGCAGGGTGCTTCGTGGTGCGCGGATGAGGCGCAGAGCGTGTCAGGCGGAGGCGAGCTGCGGCAGCGGCTCCTCTTCGTCCTGTTCGACTTCCTGGATCTGGCTGTGCGTGCTCGCGACCAGCATGTAGATCGACGGCACGACGAAGAGCGTGAAGACCGATCCGATGATCATGCCGGTGACGAGCATCATCCCGATGCTGTTGCGCGCGCCCGCCCCCGGCCCCGTCGCGAAGACGAGAGGCAGGTGCCCGACCACCGTCGCGGCCGTGGTCATCAGGATGGGGCGCAGGCGGGTGCCGGAGGCTTCGATCACCGCGGCGAGCTTGCTCTTGCCCGTCTCCTGCAGGTGGTTCGCGAACTGGACGATCAGGATGCCGTTGCGCGAGACGAGACCGACCAGGGTGATGAGGCCGACCTGGCTGTAGATGTTGAGCGTCGTGAAGCCGAGGAAGGAGAAGAGCAGCGCCCCGGCCAGCGCGAGCGGGACGGATCCCGCGAGGATGATGAACGGATCGCGGAAGCTCTCGAACTGCGCGGCCAGCACCAGGTAGATGAGGATGCCCGAGAGGAGGAAGATGCCGAGGAACTTGCTCCCCTCGGTGCGCAGCTGGCGCGACTCGCCGGCGTAGTCGACCGTGAATCCCTGCGGCAGGATCGCGGCGGCCTCGGTCTCGAGCACCTTGAGCGCGTTGTCGAGCGACATGCCCGGCGGGATCACGCCCTGCACGCGGACCGCGTTGAGCTGCTGGAAGCGCTTGAGCTCGCGCGGCTCGGTGCTCTCCTTGAGGGTGGCGAAGGTCGACAGCGGCACGAGCTTGCCGCCGGGGCCCGTGACGTGGATGTCCTGGAGCTGGTCCGGGTTCAGCCGTTCGGAGCGCTTGAGCTGTGGGATGACCTTGTAGCTGCGGCCCTGGATGCTGAACCGGTTCACGAAGTTGCCGCCCAGGACGATCGACAGGTCGGCGCCCGCCTGGCTGAGATCGATCCCTTCGGACCGGACCTTGTCCCGGTCGAAGACGACCTCGGACTGCGGCTGGTCGAACTTCATATCGGTGTCCGCGTAGATGAAGAGTCCGCTTGCGTACGCCTTCTGCACGAGCTTGCCGGCGAACTCCACGAGCCGCTGCGGCTCGGCGGTCGAGGCGACCACGAAGTCCACCGGGAAATTGCCCGCGCCGGGGAGCGGCGGCGGCGTCAGCGGGATGACGCGCACGCCGGGGATCTTCGAAGTCTCCCCCGCGACCAGCGTCTGGAGCGTCTGCGCGCTTCGCTTGCGCTCGCTCCAGGGCACCGTGACCATCCCGCCGAAACCGCCTCCGGGGTTCACGAGCTGGAACGTGTGCGCCGTCTCGGGATAGGACTGGAAGATCGTATCGACCTTGTCCGCGAAGAGCCGGGTCTGATCCAGGGTCGCGTTCGCCGACGATTGCACGACCCCGAAGACGACGCCCTGGTCCTCGACCGGCGCGAGCTCCTTCTGCGAGAACATGTAGAAGGGAGCGATCAGGAGAACCGTGATGACCCAAAGGACGTAGATCACGGGCCGGTAGTTCAGACTGCTCGTCAGACGGCGCACGTACAGGTTGCGCAGCGCATCGAAGCGCCGCGAAATCCATCCCGCTAGGCCGCGCTCGTCGTCGCCGGAGCGCAGGAGCTTCGATGCCATCATCGGCGAGAGCGTCAGGGCGACGAACCCGGAGACGATGACGGCGCCCGCGAGCGTGAACGCGAACTCGCGGAAGAGCGCGCCCGTCAGACCGCCCTGGATCGCGACCGGCGTGTAGACGGCCGCGAGCGTGATGGTCATCGCGATGATCGGGGCGACGAGCTCGCGCGCCCCGTACAGAGCCGCCCGGAAGGGGCTCTCGCCCAGATGGATGTGGCGCTCCACGTTCTCGACCATGACGATGGCGTCGTCGACGACGAGCCCCACCGAGAGCACCACGGCGAGAAGGGTCAGCAGGTTGATCGTGAACCCCGCCACGAACATGATGAACACCGCGCCGATGAGCGAGATCGGTACGGCCACGACCGGGATGATCACGGCTCGGAACGAGCCCATGAAGAGGAAGATGACGACGATGACGATGAGGAGCGTCTCTCCGAGCGTCTTGAGCACCTCCTCGATGGCGCTCTGGATGTAGCTGGTCGAGTCGTAGGCGATGGTGCCGGTCATCCCCGCCGGGAGCTGCTGCGTGATGAGGGGCATCGCCTCGCGCACCTGATGGATGACGTCCAGCGTGTTCGCGCTGGGCAGCACCCAGATGCCCATGAAGGTCGCGGTCTGGCCGCTGAACTTCACCGCCTGGTCGTAGTTCTCGGCCCCGAGGACGACGTCCGCGATCTCACCGAGACGCACGATGACGCCGTCCCCCTGCTTCACGACGAGCTGGCGGAACTCCTCCGGTGTCTTGAGGTCGGTGTTGGCGACGAGGTTGATCGACGTCATGGCGCCCTTGGTCGCGCCGAGCGTCGAGAGGTAGTTGTTCTTCGAGAGCGAGTCCCACACCTGGGACGGGGAGATCCCGAGCGCCGCCATCCGGTCCGGCTTGAGCCAGACGCGCATCGCGAACACGCGCCCGCCGAGGATGTCGGCCTTCTGGACGCCGCTGATCGCGCTCAGCTTGGGCTGGACGACGCGCGCGAGGTAGTCCGTGATCTGGTTCTGGTCGAGCTCGTTCGACGAGAACCCGAGATACATGGCCGCGAACTGGTTGTCGGCCGTCTGCATGTCGATGATCGGGGCCTCCGCCTCGGGCGGCAGGTCGTTGCGGACCTGGGCGACCTTCGCCTGGATCTGCGTGAGCGCGGCGTTCGTGTCGTAGTTCAGCTTGAGGTGGACGCTGATCGTGCTCACGCTCTGGGCGCTCGACGACTCCATGAAGTCGATCCCGTCGGCGCTTGCGATCACGCGCTCGAGCGGGGTCGTGATGAACCCGCGCACGAGGTCGGCGTTCGCGCCCACGTAGACCGTCGTGACGGAGATCACGGCGATATCGCTGCGCGGGTACTGGCGCACGGCCAGCGTCCGGATGGCCTGGATGCCCGCGATCAGGATGACGAGGTTGACGACGATCGCGAGAACGGGCCTCTTGACGAACAGGTCGGTGATTTTCATCAGTTGTCCTCGACCTTGGGTACGGGCTGATTCGAGGGGGTGACCTCGTTGTTGACGAGCACCGAGGCGCCGTTGCGCAGCTTGAAGACGCCGGACGTGACGACCTCTTCGCCCGGCTTCACTCCCGAAAGCACGGCGACCTGGTCCCCGCGCGTGATGCCGGTCTTCACGAACTGCTGGCGGACGCCCTTGTAGGTCTTGCCGTCTGGGCCCTTCATCTCATCGACGATGAAGACGGAATTCCCGTACGGCGCGTAGCTGATCGAGGAGGCGGGGATCGGGACGATGTCCTTCGCCTGGGAGAGCGAGACCTGGGTCTTCACGAACATCCCGGGCTTGAGGCGCCCCTTGGGGTTCGGCAGCGTCGCCTGTACCCACGCGTTCCGCGTGCTCTCGTCGATCACCGAGTTGACGGCGGAGATCTTCCCCTTGAACGTTTCGCCGGGGAGGGCGTCGCTGGTCACCGTGATCTCCGTTCCCGGAGCCATCGTGGCCATTTCCTGCTGCGGCACGCCGAAGTTCACGTAGATCGGGTCGTAGGACTGGAGCGACACGATCGGGGCTCCGCTGTTCAGGTATTGACCGAGGTTCACCTGCCGGATGCCCAGCACGCCCGAGAAGGGGGCGGTGATCGTCTTGCGCGCGATCGTCGCCTGGATGTTGACGACGGCCGCCTTCGACTGGTCGTAGGAGGACGCCGCGGCGTCGTAGTCGGCCTGGGCGATGACCTTCTGCTCGAGGAGCATCTTGGCCCTGTCGAAGTTGGCTCGGTCGAGCTCGCGCTTGGCCTCGGCCGAGACGAGCTGCGCGGACTCCTGCTTCGTGTCCAGGCGCAGGAGCACGTCACCCTGGTGGACCCACTGTCCCGACTGGAACGTGATCTTGGAGACGATGCCCGGAGAGTCCGCGGAGAGCGTGACGCCGTTGACCGCGGTCATGGTGCCGACGGCGCCGGAGACGTCATTCCACCTTTCGCCCTTGGCGACGACGGTCGTCACCGCCTCGGGCGGAGGCGTCCAGGCCTTGCCCTGAGCGATGGCCGCGCTGATCTGCCGGTACTTCACGAAGCCGATGATCGAGAGGAACCCGACGACGACCACCAGCATGAAGAACATCCGCTTCTTCATGACAACGTACCTCCCTCACCGTGCGCGTTCACTTTCTGGATCCGGGGATCGATCGCGTCGGCGAATCGGGCGGCGACGTCGGGGTCGATCGAGGAGATGGCCCGCTGTTCGAGGCACGTCAGCTCGCAGCCGGTCTCCATCATCTCGTGCAGCACTTCGGACGGGTCGGCCGCGAACCGGCGCCGGAACCCTTCGTCCGTCACCAGGCGTCCGATCACGCGTTCCACGTTGCGCTGGCTCATTGGTGCGCGTCTCCTTCGCGTCTTCCCATTCCAATGAACGTGCCAGGCCTGGAAGCGCGCGCGTCACCGGCAAACCGCCGAAATCCAGTGGATTCCTCTGATAGGGTCGAGATCCTGCGGCCCGAGCGCTGTCGAAATATCGACAGTTTGCTGAAAACCGCTCAGCTTGCAGTCGCGGCCAGCGGCCGTCGGCTCCATCAGCGCCGCGCGCGGCACCGCGAGCGGCTATCTAGTTGAGTTTGTAGCGCTCCATGCGGGAGTAGAGCTGCGACCGGGTGAGGCCGAGGAGGCGGGCGGCCTTGGAGCGGTTGCCGCGCGTCTTCGCCAGGGCGCGCTCGACGAAGCTGCGGTCGACCTGCTCGAGGTTGACGCCTTCCGCAGGGAGCGGAGCCTCCAGGTCGAGCGAGCTTCCGTCGCCGTCCGCGGCGGACGGCTCGGGGCGCGCAACGACGGCGGGAAGGTGCTCGCGCGTGATGAGCCCCCCGTCGCAGAGCAGGATGGCGCGCTCGATGGCGTTGCGCAGCTCGCGGACGTTGCCGGGCCAGGCATGCGCGAGGAAGAACTCGCGGGCATCGCGGGAGATCCCCGCAGCGGGGCGCCCCATCGTGCGTCCGAGATCCTCCAGGAAGGCGTCCGCGAGCGGGAGGATGTCCTCCGTCCGGTCCCGCAGCGGCGGGATCGCGATCTCGAAGACGTTGAGCCGGTAGTAGAGATCCTCGCGAAACTGCCCGCGCTCGAGAGCCTGCACGAGGTTGCGATTGGTGGCCGCCAGGACGCGGACGTCGGCACGCAGGAGCCGTGTCCCTCCGAGACGCTGGAACTCGCGCTCCTGGAGCACGCGCAGGAGCTTCGCCTGGACGACGGGGCTCATCTCCGCGATCTCGTCGAGGAAGAGGGTGCCGCCGGCCGCCTGCTCGAGCCGTCCGACGCGGGTCGCGACGGCGCCCGTGAAGGCGCCCTTCTCGTAGCCGAAGAGCTCCGACTCGAGGAGCTGCTCGGGGAGAGCCGCACAGTTGACGGCGACGAACGGCCGGCGCGCGCGCGACGATCCTTGATGGATGAGGCGCGCGACGACCTCCTTGCCGGTGCCGGACTCGCCCGTGATGAGCACCGTCGTCTCGGAGGGCGCAACGCGCCCGACCTGCTGAAGGACGTCCTTCCACTGGCGCGAGACGCCGGTCACCCGCGTCCGGCCCTGGGACTCGAGCTCGCGGGTGAGGCTCTCCACGGTCGCTTCGAGCCTCGTGGCGCGCTCGCTCGCCTCCGCGACGAGCCGCGCCTCCTCGGCGAGCCGCTGATGCGAGAGCATGAGCGCGATGCGGTCCGCGAGCCGTTCCGCGACCTCCACGTCGTCGGCGCCGTAGCGGCCCGGATCGCGGTCCGCAACGCTGAGCGAGCCGCGCTTGTTCCCGGACGGGAGCACCGGTACACGCAGCCAGGAGCGCATCCCCGTCGAGATCAGGACCCGGTTCCGATCGGTGTTCGGCTTCACGTCGGTCTGGACGTCCCGCACGATATCGGGGCCTCCGAGGCGACCGACCTCGAACTCCTGCAGCGTGAGGGCGATCGGCTCCTCCGGCGCGTCGATGTCGCAGAGCCCGGCGGTGGCGGTCACACGCACGCACCGCTCCGCCTCATCGATCTCGCTCAGCACGAGGAGCCCGTGCGGCAATACTTGCTGCACCGCTTCGGAGATCCGCTCGAACACTTCGTGCACGTCGAGCGATTGCGATACCGAGGCGAGGGCCGACTCGAGCCGGTCGAGCCGCTCGCGGCGGCGGCGCTCGGCGTCCCAGATGCTCCAGTGCTCGACGGCGGAGCCCAAAAGCGCGGCGATCGGGGCGAGGATCTCCTGGTGGTCGGAGGTGAAGGCGCCCGGCGTGGGGGCCGAGAGCCAGATCCCGCCGCTGCACACCCCCTGCGCCTTGAAAGGCTCCCACAGCGCCGAGCGCACGCCGCAGTCGAGGATATCGGCGTCGATCCGGAACGCGCGATCGAGCTCTTCCTGGGCGTCGTCGATGCGGACCGATTCCGGGCGCGGCCGCAGCCGCGGGGACCACTCGGTCAGCAGCGCCGGCTCGGAGCATGCGGTTTCGCGCTCCGAGCAGTCGAAGGTGGTCGCGTGCTTGACGGCGTAGCGGCCGTCGACGATCCGCACGACTCCCATGTCCTCGAACGGAATGAGACGGCGCACCGAGGCCGCGACCCGGTTGAACACCTCCTGCAGCTCGAGGGTCTCCGAGGCGGTTTCGGCGATTTCCGAGAGCACGCGAACGACGAGCTGTGAGTCCATGAAGCGATCATTTTACGACGAGGCCGGGGGATGCGGCGAACTGGCGTCGAGTCGCGGCCGAAACGGCCCGGCGTGCGCGAAGAGGCGGGGAGCTGCCGGGATCCTGGTGGCTCGGGTCCACCTCCCGGGACGGCTGCGTAGCTAGTGGCGGCCCTGGTACTTCTCCCCCGCCTCGATCCGCACCGGAAGCTGGTTCTGCCTGGGCGGGAGCGGACAGGTCGCGAACTCGGTGAAGGCGCAGGGCGGGCTGTAGGCTTCGTTGAAGTCGAGCACGATCTTCCCGTTCTTCGGCGCGTCGGTATCGAGGAAGCGCCCGGCGCCGTAGGTCTCCTTGCCGCTCGTGCCGTCGCGCAGGATGAAGGAGTATTCCTTATCACCCGGCTCGGCAGCCGGCTCGAGGCGCAGCTTCTGGCCTCCGAGCGTGAAGGACGCGTAGCCCGGGCACGGGCTCTCAGTGGTCTGGCCCAGCACGTTGGCTATCGAGATCTTGTGCGGCGGATCGTACGGCACCCAGTCCGCCACGACCCGGTAGGTCTCCTGGATCGGGAACCATTGCAATCCCGAGAACTCCGTCCTCTGCTTGCTGTTCTTGTCCTTGAGCCGGATCCCGTAGCGGTCCCCGCGCTGGATGACGTACATCGTGAGCGCGTTCAGGCTCAGCGTGTCGGGCGGGCCCGGCTGGTCGGCCTTGACCTCCTGGGCGTGCACGGCCTTGCCGTCGAGGGTGACAGGCGCGCCCCCCTCGACGCGGATCACGGTCTTGCCCCCCTTGAAGACGAAGACCCCCGCATGCGCCGGGGCCGATCCCTTCGGAAGGACGATCGCATTCGAGGGATCCGTTCCGAAGCTGTTCTCCCCTTCCTTCAGCCAGAACAGCCCCGCCACCGTGAGCCAGCCGTTCTCCGAGCGCAGGTCCTCCTCCCGCTCCTTGCGCCAGGACTCGACCGAGGCCTTGTACGACGCTGCGGGAGCGGCCTTGGAACCGGCGGACGCGGTGCCGGGGCTTGCGGCAGGTACCGTAGGCTTCGCCTCCGCCGCCATCGTTGCTCCTGAGGTCGCACAGGCGATCAGGAGTCCCGCGCGCGCCGCCGCGGCCAAAAATCTCCGTCGTGCACGAGAACGACCGCGGTGCGTGTGGATGTTCATCCGATTCTCCCCGGGTGGCGGAAACGATTCTCATACGAATCGCCTCTTGGGTCCAATCGGGCCGTGGTAGCCGGAGCGAAACCGGGGGGACATCCCCGAGGGCTCGCTCGCGCAGGGTGAAGCCTGCCTCAGCACGCGGCCGCGCAGATCAGCACGCGGCCGCGCAGATCAGCACGCGGCCGCGCGGGTCAGCACGCGGCCGCGCGGTCGGAGCGTCCCCCCGCTGTCTTCTAGAGAGCGCGGCCTCCCCCTGGCGCACAGAGGGAACAGCCCGAGCCCGTGCCGGGGCAGGGCGGCTTGCAGGCACGCGTGCACTTGCTGCACTGGACGCTCTCTCCGGCGGCGCGAGGGCACGCGCCCTTCGGGCAGCTTCCGGAAGCCGACGCCTGGTGCGATACGACGAGTCCACCCGCGAGGGTGGTGAACACCGCAAGAGCCAGAATACCGACCTTCATCTTCATCGTGGCCTCCTCGATCGGGAGCGGCGCGCTCCCGGACGCCCTTTGGACCGGCGAGGAGCCCGGAGTATTCCCTGCCCTCAGTCCTTGCGAAGATGGGCGTCGGCGCTCAAGGTCGCCATGACGGCGTCGATGTCCGTCTCCCCGGTTTTCGCGGCCACCGTCAGGGCGAGTCCTCCGTGCGTGGCCTGCACGACGTCGACACGGCCGACGCGGGATCGCCGGCACATCATCCCGGCGATCCGGCAGCACTGGGGATTGGCGAGCGTGCAGATCGGAGCGACGTTCGACGACTCGGCCTGCAGGACGGCCACGACACGACCGTCCTTCTTGTAGCGCGCGCAGACCATGCGGCAGACCCTGGAGTCGATCACCCACCCCTCGTCGAAGACGTAGCCGCCCGGAAGACCGGCCGGCGCGACGGGCGAGAAGCGGGCGTCGTGGGGGAGGTTCGCGAACCGCTCCCAGCTCACGGGGGTGACGGCGCCCAGCACGCTGAGATCGGGCCGGACTCCGCCATCCACCAGCTGGCGCACCAGGGCGGGAATCATCGCATCGGGCGCGGTGTGCGCGCCGATCATCCGTCCAGGGTGAAGCAGGAAGACACCGGCGGTTCCGAGAAGCACGAGCGCCGCCGCCGCACCGGCCGCGAACCGCCAGCCGAGGCGCGGGGCGGCCCAGGCGCGCGCCGGAGGTGTCGCGATCCCGGCGGGACGCGGCGCGCGCGCCGCGGGACCGACGTCCTCGGAAATGCGAGCGTGCCGCGCGCGATCCTCCGCGCCGTCGATCCGGTGCGCGAGACGCTCCCAGGTCGGGGGAGCCGGTATCCGGCGGCCGGCGTTCCGGAGGAGAGCCGATTGCTGCGCCCACGCCGCGCGCGTCGCGCGGCACCGCTCGCAGACCGCCAGGTGCGCCGAGACCCCGCGCGCGCGGGTCGCATCGATCTCGCCGTCGAGCGAGCTCGAGAGGTCGTTTTGAAGGTCGTCGCAGGTCATGTTCGCTCCTGGCGCGAGCCGGTCGCGCCCGCGGAATCCTCCGCCTTCCGGCTCAAGAGGCCGGGAGGATCCCCGATCCAGATCCTTCGCAAGGCCTCGCGCGCACGACAGAGCCGGGACATGACGGTTCCCACGGGGACCTCGAGGATGTCGGCGATCTCGCGATAGCTCAGCTCCTCGATCTCCCGCAGCACCAGCATGGTCCGGTGGTCGGTGGGGAGCCGCTCCAGAGCGCGCAGCAGGAGGGTCTCGCCCTCTGCGCGCAGGCAGGCGGATTCGGGCTCCCGTGCAGGGTCGTGCGGCTCGGGGACGTCCTCCATGGGAAGAGTGGCCCGGCGCTGCGCCCGCTCGAGGAGGTTGAGACAGTGATTGACGGTCAGCCGATAGAGCCACGTCGAGAAGGCGGCGCGGCGGTCGAACGTCCCGATGCGCTCGAACACGCGCAGGAAGACCTCCTGCGCCGCGTCCTCCGCCGAGGGGGCGTCGCCGAGAAGTCTCAGGCAGGTGCGGAATACCGGCGATCGATAGGCCTCGTAGAGGTGCTCGAGACCCTCGAGCCGCCCCGCGGCGCACGCGTCGATCGCACGGCTCACCCGATCCGGAGACTCGTTCTCGCGCACGCTCTCTTCGCCCTTCGCGGCCGCGGCGGCGACCCGCACCCGGACCGCGCACACACGGCCGGTACCCTTGCGACAGGCGGGGGGCGCGGTTTATTCCGTCTCGCGACGCGAACCGACGAGGATTCTAGGCGCGCTCCGCCTTTTCAGCCCCTCTGCTAGCATCGCGTCGTGCCCCTCAACGAAGGCCACGAGTACCGGGAGCAGATCGGCCCCACGGCGGCGGGACGGACGCTTCTCGACTATCTGAGCGCCCGCTACGGGCACTCCTCACGGGAAGAATGGCGCTCGCGGATCGCGGAGGGACGCGTTCTTCTCGGCGGCGCGCCCGCGCTCCCCGAAACGCCTCTGCACGCGGGACAGGTCCTGACGTGGCTCCGGCCGGCGTGGACCGAGCCGGACGTCCCCGGGGATGCCGCCCTCGTCGTTCTGTACGAGGACGACGAGCTTCTTGCCGTCGACAAGCCGGCCGGCCTGCCGACGCTTCCGGGCGCGGGATATGTGACGCAGACGCTTCTCGCACGCGTGCGCGAGCGGGACGCCGGCGCCTCGCCCGTCCATCGACTCGGGCGATGGACGTCGGGGATCGTCCTCTTCGCGCGCACCCCCGGCGCCGCGGCGGACCTCTCCCGGCAGCATCGCGCGGGGACGATCACCAAGAGCTACCGCGCGCTGGCCACGGGGGCGCCGCACTCGGACGCCTTTACCGTCCGCGAGCGGATCGGACCGGTCCCGCATCCTCTTCTCGGACGCGTGCACGCGGCGACACCGTCGGGCCGGGCGGCGACGACCCACGTCGAGGTGCTCGAGCGGCGCGGGGTCGTCTTTCTCGCGCGTGCGCGCATCGAGACGGGACGGCCCCACCAGATCCGGATCCATCTCGCCGCGGCCGGCCATCCCCTCGCGGGCGATCCTCTTTACCTTGCGGGCGGGATCCCCGCGCCGGGTTCCTGCGCCGTTCCGGGCGATCCCGGCTATCACCTGCACGCGGAGGAGCTGGGATGCGACCATCCGCGCACGGGGGCCCCGCTGTCGATCCGGTCCCTTCCGCCGCCGGTCCTGCGCACCCTCCAGGCCCTTTGAAACCTTCCCGCCGTCCTTGACGTATGAAATCATGGTGATATCATATCGATATGACCCCGACGCCGCCGCTGGAAGGGCGCCGGATGAGGAGGCAAGGCCATGATGCGCGAAGTGAAGCGTGACGCCGTTCCCGGAATCCCCGTGCTGGTCGGGCTCATCGCCGCACTGCTGGCGACGGCGATCGGTTTCGTCAGGTTCGCGGTCCACGATTCGCCCGCCGGAGCGATCTCCTGCGTCGTGGCGATCGTCATCGAGATCGTCCTCCTGATCGGACTCTTCACGGTGGCGCCGAACCAGGGGCGCGTGCTCCAGCTCTTCGGCTCGTACCACGGCACCGCGCGCGAACCGGGCCTCCGCTGGGCCAATCCCTTCTACACGAAGCGACCGCTCTCGCTGCGCGTCCGGAACTTCGAGACGGGCAAGCTCAAGGTCAACGACAAGCGCGGCAACCCGATCGAGATCGCGACGGTCGTGGTCTGGCGCGTGGTGGATACGGCCGAGGCGGCGTTCCAGGTGGACAACTACGAGAATTACGTGCACGTCCAGAGCGAGGCGGCGCTGCGCAACCTCGCGACGGGCTACCCGTACGACGCGCACACCGAGGGCGAGATCGCCCTGTCGAGTCACACTGCCGAGATCTCCGCCCAGCTGCGGATCGAGATCCAGGACCGCCTGGAGAAGGCCGGCGTCGAGGTCATCGAGACCCGCGTCAGCCATCTCGCCTACGCGCCGGAGATCGCAGCGGCGATGCTGCGCCGCCAGCAGGCCGCCGCGGTCGTGGCCGCGCGCCGCACCATCGTGGACGGCGCGGTGGGCATGGTGGAGAACGCCCTAGAGATGCTCGCCCAGAGAAAGGTGATCGAGCTGGACGAGGAGCGCAAGGCGGCGATGGTGAGCAATCTCCTGGTCGTGCTCTGCAGCGAACAGGGGACCCAGCCCATCGTCAACGCGGGATCTCTCTATCACTGACGGGAACCATGGCTGAACGCAAGGCCTTCCTGCTGCGGATCGATCCGGATCTGTACGACGCCCTCTCACGCTGGGCGGCGGACGATCTGCGCAGCCTGAACGGCCAGATCGAATACCTGCTGCGCGAGGTGACGGTCCAGAGGGGCCGCGCCGCGCGCCGCGGGCGCGAGGAAGGCGGCAGTCCGCCGAAAGGAAAGACTCGATGAACACACCCACACCCGAGTGTCCCGCGTGCCGGATCACGATGCAGGAAGGCTACGCCGTCGACCAAACCCACCACAGTCAGTCTCAGGTCACGAAGTGGGCCGAGGGCCGCCCGGAGAAGGCCTTCCTGGGCGGCATCAAGACGGCGGGCATACAGCTCGAAACGGTGGTCTTCCGCTGCCCGAAGTGCGGCTGGCTGATCTGGTTCGCGCCGAACGCCCCTCACAAGGAATAGGCCGGCCCCAAGCCCGTCTCGCCGTCCTCAGGAGATCTCGTCGCTCCCCTCGGGCATCCCCTCGAAGAGGATCGTCGAGAAGTAGCGCTCGCCGGTATCGGGGAGCATCGCGAGGATCGCGGTCCCCTTCGGAGCCTTCGACGCGATCTTCCTCGCGCCCGCGAAGGTGGCGCCCGACGAGATCCCGCAGAAGATCCCCTCCTGCATCGAGAGCTCGCGCGCCGTGTCGCGGGCCTCGATGTCCGTGACCGTGAGCAGCTCGTCGTAGGCGTTGCGGTCGAGGACCGCGGGGATGAAGTCCGGCGTCCATCCCTGGATCTTGTGCGGCTTCCACTCGGCGCCGGCGAGAAGGGCTGCGCCTTCGGGCTCCACGACCGCGATCTTCGTTTCGGGCCGCGCCTTGCGCAGGATGTCGCTCACGCCCGTGAGCGTCCCGCCCGTGCCGTAGCCGGTGACCCACCAGTCGAGGCGCCTGCCCACAAAGTCGCGCAGGATCTCCGGCGCCGTCGTGTTGCGGTGGTACTCGGGGTTCGCGGGGTTGTCGAACTGGCGCGCCAGGAACCAGCCGTTCTTGCGCGCAAGCTCCTCCGCCTTCTTCACCATGCCGCTTCCCCGCTCGGCCGCGGGCGTGAGGATCACCTTCGCGCCCAGCGCGCGCATGAGCTTGCGCCGCTCGATGGAGAAGCTGTCGGCCATGATCGCGACGAAGGGATACCCCTTCACGGCGCAGACCATCGCGAGCGCGATCCCCGTATTGCCGGAGGTCGCCTCGATCACGGTCTGACCCGGCTTGATCGTGCCGCGCCGCTCCGCGTCGTCGATGATCGCGATCGCCAGGCGGTCCTTCACCGAGGAAAGAGGATTGAAGGCCTCGCACTTCACGTACATCGATACGCCGGGAGGTGCCAGCTTGTTGATCCTGACGATGGGCGTGTTGCCGATGGTTCCGAGAATGCTGTCGTGGATCACAATGAGTCTCCTCTCAGGGGATGATGCCCGACACGACGGGGACGAACCACGCCGCGTAGCGGGAGGGATCGCGGATCGTTGCGATCATATCGGCGAAATAGTCGCGGACCTCGTCGATCGTGAAGCGCGTGTGCTGGGCGATCGCGTCCGCATAACCGTCGCGCCACGCTTCCCAGATCGCGGCGAAGATCTCGCGCGGGACGCGCAGCGTGTCGACGATCACGTAATCGATCGCGATGTCGCGGATGCCCAGCTCGCGCAGGATGGGAGGCGCGTTGCGCCCGATGCGCAGGTCCGTGCCGGTCGCGGTTCCGAAGGCCTGCGGCCCTTCCTTCCAGAAAAGATCGGGGTCGCAGCGCCCTTCCTGGAAGTGGATCATTCCGTAGTCCTCGGCGATGAGATGCAGCCGCCCTCCGGAGCGCGTGACCCGCGCCAGCTCGGCGATGACGCGAGCCGCGTGCGGCACGGCCTGGAGCACGTGGCGGCAGACCACGAGATCGAAGGAACGGTCGGGGAGCTCCAGATCGAATATGTTGCGCGCCTCGAACCGGAGCCTCGGCGCGAGGGCCGCGTGGCGCGCGCGCGCCAGCGCCAGGTGGCCCTCGACGATGTCCACGCCCAGAACGGAGGCGCCCGCGAAGAGCCCGGCGAGCCGAGACGAGATCTCCCCCGTCCCGCAGCCGGCGTCGAGGATCCGTGCGCCCTCGGGAAGCCCGTATCGCCGGAACAGCGGCTCCTCCTGGGGCCAGATCGCGATCGCCTGCGCCGCGAGATTGCGGACCATGGACTCGTCGGCCATCTGCTTGGCCTGGGGATTCAGGTCGTCGGCCATGTCGCAGATTCTGCCACGGACGAAATGCAGTAGCATCCACCCGTGATCCGAGTCCCGTGCGGGAGAGCCTGGTGACGATGGGATCCAGCGCCGCCTCGAGCGTCGACACCGCCGGGATCCGGGGTCGTCTCACCGGTTTGATTTCCGCGCTGCTCTTCGCGATCACCCTCTCGCTCTACCTGCTCGTTCCCACGGCCCACTATTCCTTCGACGCGGTCGCGGGCGGGGTCCTGCTCAACCAGTGGATCGCGCTGGGCCACTTTGCGCAGCTCTTCCACAAGTACCACATCCTCTATCTCCCGCTGATCGCGCTCGTGGAAGGGGCGCTCCGCACCGTGGGGATTCTCGTCGACCCCTTGAACGCGGCATGGATCGTCAACGCCTTCTTCGCGGCGGGAGCGGCAACGGTGTACTACCTTCTGGCGCTCCGCTTCGGCATCGGCCGCTACCTCGCGCTCGTCATCACCGCCGTCTTCTCGCTCGGGTACGGCCTCTGGTACTACGCCACGGACGGCGAGGCGTACACGGTCTCGCTCTTCTTCCTGCTCCTGGCGTTCCTGCTGGCGTGCGGGGCCTCGGCCTCGGGACGCCTCCTGCATGCGTGCCTGGCGGGCGTCTCGCTTGCGCTGGCTGTCGACTTCCACATCACGTGCATCCTCGCCCTCCCCGCGGCGGCGCTGGCCGTCCGTCCCGCGGGGGCGCCCGTCCTGTCCGGGCGCGCGGCCCGCCAGGCGCTGGCCCTCGTCCTGACGACGCTCGTGCTCGCCTGGGCGCCCTATGCGGCGGTCTCTCTCGCCCGCGATCGTGGCGACCCGATCTCGGGACTCGCCGCAACCGTGTCGGAAACGATCCACCCCGACTACCGCGACACGCTCTGGTGGTCGGCCTCGCCCGCGAATCTCGCGAATGAATGGCGCTCCCTCGCGGACTCCCTCGCGCCTGTGCGATCGCGGGACGTCGAAGCCTCGTTCCCTGTCCTGACGCACGTCACGCAGGCGGGACTGCTCCTGTTCTCCCTCCTGCCGCTGTTGCTCTTCCTCCCTGGGCCGCCGCGCCGGCCCCGGGCGAGATGGATCGTGCCGCTCGTCTGGTTCATACCCTCTTTCCTCCTCTTCGGCTCCTGGGCGGTGGGCTCCGACAAGTACGCCGCCTACCTATGGGCGCCTCTCCTGCTCTTCGCCGCCGCCTCGCTCGAGCGCGTCACGACCGGACGCGCGCTGCGGGGGGCGATCCTCGGCGCCGTCACCCTGCTCGCCGCGGCGACCGTCCTGTGCGGGTACGACGTCGTCCGCAAACAGTCCGCCGGCGAAACGAATCCGCACCTCCAGCGCGCGCTCGCGATCGCGCAATGCACCAGTCCGGAGGACCTGGTGATCCATTCCGGGCGCGGAGACTATCAGTACCAGAAGGTGTATCTCCCCTACTTCGCGCTCCGTCAGGCCATGGTCCTCGACGCCAGGTTCGACAAGGAGCGATGGACCACGCAGACCGCGCTCGACAGCATCGCCTCCCGGATCGGAGCGCATCTCGCTTCCGGAAAGCGGGTCTTCATCCTGGGGGACGTGGGCGATCCCAGCCCCGAGCGCGACCAGTTCGAGGATCTGCACGGGCTCGAGCGGGGCGCGCTGGTCCGGTTCTTCTCGATCTACAGACCTACCCTCGCCACGCAGAACGCCCTCCTTGGACGCGTCTGGGAGCTGCACGCGCCCTAGCCGGGACGCGCGCCCCGGCGGTGGGCGCAGGAGAGCGGCCACGGAGCGTGGCTACGGAGTGCGGACGCAGTCGTACGTGAGCGAGATCCGCGTCCCCGCGTCGATCATCGTGAAGTCCGTGACATGGATCGCCTGAAGCCCGGTGGATCCGCTCGGCAGGACCGTGCTCCACTTCGCCGTCGAGTACTGGTCGCTCATGGCGGTGAGCGCGATGTTGCCGCCGTCGGCGAGGATCATCCCGTACTTCTGGAGGGCCCGCGCGATCGTGCGCGTGCCCTCGTCGGGGAGCGAAGCGAGCGGATAGTCCGCGCGCAGGCGCAGGCGCGCTCCATACGGCGGGAGCCCGCTGCCGGACGGGGCGCCGGCGTGCGTCGCGGGATGGACGTAGACGCCCTGCTGCATCCGCGGATTCGGGAGGATGAAGCGGATCGCGTGATTGATCGCGCCCGCGGCCAGCTCGTCGGCGGTGAAGAGGAGCGGCGCGATCGGCATGCCCGCGGCGTCCGCGCTCGAGCACTGCTCACCCCGGCCCGCGGCGGTGTAGGTCCTGTCCACGTCCCAGACCGCGAGACATCCGCCGTCGAAGGCGGTGGCCGTGATGTTCGCGCGCCACATCTCGTAGAGCTTGTTCGTGGGCTGGTGGTAGACGATCAGGTGGCAGTCCCCGTCGTGGACGCACGCATAGCCGCTCTCCCCCTCCAGCGATCCGACCGCGGGGACGGGCACCGGAACCTGATCGCAGTCCGGGCTGTAGAAGTCGCTCGTCGCGTGGAACGTGCGGAAGGGCGTGTGCGCGTCCGCGTTCAGCGCCTTGATCGAGAAGTCGATCTGCAGACGGCCGTTGCCGAACCCGCCCGCGGTCGAGAGGTTGGCGATGACAGAGCTCGAGGCCGTGTCCGCCGGTGAGGCGGAGATGTCGCGCGTCCAGAAGGGAGCCACCGTGATCTCGTAGAAGAAGATCGATCCCGACGGCGGCCGGTCCATCCACGACGCCGCGCTGGTGGTCGCCAGCGCGTTGCCGATCCCCGCGTTCGGCGAGTACTTCGTGGAGCGGTAGACGGTGCACGGCCCCGCGGGCGCCCCCGTCCAGCCGAGCGCGACGTCCCCCGGCGTCGTCCCGCGCGCGACGGTGAGGGCGATCCCGTCGCCCGCCGCCAGTGCGGGCGGGGCCGCGGCAAGAACCTGGAGAAGAAGCGGCGCCAGAACGCACAAGAGGCGTTTCATGAGCAGGCTCCTCGACGCTGTCGTCCCCGGGGTAAGGGCTTCCGGTCCGGAAACCCCTGCTGGAAGTATGGGCTCTGCCGAGCCAGGGCGCACCTGTCCGAAATTTCCTGCCCCGTGGCGCGAGAAACCGGGACCGGACGGTCCGCTGTCAATTGATGTGGGCGCCTGCTCACTCTCGGGGTAAATTGAGCGACCGAGTGGGGGCTCCCGGAATTTCACAGGATGCAGCGGCGCGAACGCGTGCCCGTCTCCTGACGGCATGGGTCAGTTCCAGATGGATGCGATGAGGTTCAGTGTGCGGCGCGCTCTTGGTTCGTTCTTGGGCATCTCTCTATGCACCGGGATCCTGTCCCTCGCGGGGGGCTCGGCCCTGTTCGCCGCCAGCGCGCCGCCGCAACGCGGCATCGAGGACCCCTCCGCACGCGACGCCTCGGCCTCCGGCATGGAGCCCGGCGCAGAGAGCGCCGAGCCGACGAGCCCGAAAACGCCCCGGCTTCCCCACGTCGTTCCGCCTCCCCCGGGCGCGACCCTCATCTCCTTCGATGACGTCACGGTTCATTGCTATTTTTCCGAGAGCGCCCCTCTTCGTGACGAGTACCTGTCGCTGGGAGTCAGATTCCGAGGGCCTCAAAACCCGGACTACGGCGACTTCCGTGACGGGGGAGCGGTGCTCACACCCTGTGGCCCCCCGGCCATCAGCGGATTCAGCCCGCCGAACTTCCTCGCATGGGACGGCTACAACCGGTATCCGGACGGTGGAGTCCCGCGGTTGCCGGAGAACATCCTCTTCGATCCACCGGCGATCTACGTGCAGATCAACGTCGCGACCGATTACTACAACGATACGGCCACGCTACGCGCCTTCGACGAGCACGGCGCGCAGATCGCTCTGGACTCGGTCGTGACCCAGACCGGGATGCAGACCCTCTCCGTCCAGGCTGCCTCCATCAAGTCGGTCTCGATACGCAGCACCCGTGACCAGCTCATCGCCGACGATCTCGCCTTCATCGCCCCGCGAGACTCCGACGGGGACGGTCTGACCGACGACGACGAAGCCGCCGCCGGCACCTCGCCCAACGACCCCGACAGCGACGACGACGGCATGCGCGACGGCTTCGAAGCCCACCACGGACTCGATCCGCTCTCCGCCGCCGACGCGAGCCAGGACCCCGACGGCGACGGGCTCACCAGTCTCGCCGAGCAGGATAGGGCTACGGACCCCCACGACCCGGACAGCGATCACGACGGCCTGTGGGACGGCGACGAGATCTCCCGCGGCACCGATCCGCTGGATCCGGACAGCGACAACGATCACCTGCTGGACGGCGACGAGGTTCACACCTATCTGACCAATCCCCTGTCGCGCGATACGGACGGCGGGGGCGTCATCGACGGATTGGAGGTCACGCGCGACGGGACGAGCCCGCTCGATGCCTCGGACGATGCTCCGCACGAGCGCGGCATGATCATGGATACAGCGACGAGGAAGGCCGTGGTCATCGATCCGGCCGTCCCCACCGTGCTCGCGGATCTTCCCCTGGTCGGCGGGTACGGCGCCCGGGACTGCGTCGTCTCCCCGGACGGGGCGACAGGTTACGCAGCCGACCCGGGCGCGGGTGTTTGGGTCGTCGATCTCTCGGTCGAACCGCCCCGGCTCGCGACGGGTGTGAACCCCATTCCGATCACCTCGATCGCCAGCGACATGACCATCACGGCGGACGGGCGGTTTCTGATCGTGTGCTCGGCGGGCGGCACCGATCTGGTCTCGGTCGTGGACGTCGAGAAGGGTGTCGAACACGCCTCGTTCACCGTCCCGGACGGCTGTGGTTCGGTGGAGGCGTGTTCGGACGGATCCGTGATTGTCACGGGGATCGATAGCGTGCGCCGCCTGCTCATCGACGGATACGGGAACCTCAGCGATACCGGAGAGCTCGCCGGCATCGCGCCCTTTGCGAACAACGCCGTGTGCGCACCCGACGGACGCTCGACGATCGTGATTTCGCCCCGGGAATTCAGCCAGCGGAACTTCGCTTCTTTCCTCATTCCCGGCCTGACCCTCGGATCGGAGCTGACGGCGGGGGATCAGGGGTTCGCCCTGGCACTGAGCCCTGATGCGCGGCGCGTGTATAGGCGTGTCTTTTCGAACCGCCCGATCGGCGTCTTCGAATACGATCCCACCACCGGAATCCTGAGTCCGTCCCCGATCGATACGATCGCCGTCGGGTATGCCCAGCCGCTCGACAGTGGAATCGATCAGCTCGCGGTGGATCCTTCGGGGAGCCGTCTCTTCGTCCCCGAGCTGGATGGCGTCCGCGTGGTGGACCTGCGGACCAGCGCGACCGCAGCGATCCTCGTCCATCCCAGCCTGATCTCGCCCGCGGGTGTCTGCTTCCGCCATCCCAAGGACGTCGACACCGACGGACTCCCCGACGAGGACGAAGGGCGATACGGCACGGATCCTCACGACGGGGACACCGACCACGACGGCATGAGGGACGGGTTCGAGGTGCAGCACGGTCTCGACCCCCGCCAGCCCGCCGACGCGACGCAGGATCCCGACGGCGACGGACTCGACAACCTGACCGAGCAGGGCCTGGGGACCGATCCCCGGCAGGCCGACACCGACCACGACGGTCTGCCCGACGGTGCGGAGGTCGCCCTCGGAACGATCCCCGTGGACGCGGACACGGATCACGACACTGTCGTCGACGGTGCGGACAACTGTCCCCTGACCCCCAACACCGACCAGGCGGACCGCGTCCATCCGAACGCGATCGGCGATGCGTGCGAGGACCCCGACGGAGACACGGTCGTCGACGCGGCCGACAACTGCCCCGACACGCCGAACGCGGACCAGACCAACGGCGACGGAGACGTGCGTGGAGACGCGTGCGATCTCTTCCCCGCGGCGAGCCTTCAGGTGCGTCCGGCGGGGTCGGCAACGGCGATCGCGTCGGTCCCGGCAACCGTCGACTTCCGGCTCGAGGATCGCCGCGACGGGAGGCTCCTGACCGATCTCACCGGTGTGCGCGCGACCGTCACACTCGATGGATCCGCTGTTTTCGAATCGCAGGCGAGTCGGGGCCTGGTCATCTCGGGCGGCGGCACGAATCGCGCGCTCGTGGAGTTCGTCGGCGGACTCGTGACCCTGGCCGTGAGCGACGCCGCGGCCGAGCACGTCACCGTGCGCGGTGAAGACACCGAAACACAGGACATCCTCGTCCTGAGCCCCGATCTCGAGGACTTCGAGCCGAACGATGGCGGCTTCACCCACTCCGGCGATTACGACATGTGGACCTGGGGCACGCCTTCGACGGGTCCGGGCCATGCCGCCTCCGGCCAGAAGGCCTGGTCGGTCTATCGCAGCCCAGGGCACTACGACGATGTCTACGCCATTCTCGCCTCTGGACCCTACTCCGTCGGGGCGGGATCGAGGGTCGAGTTCAGCAGCTGGTACGACCAGGCCGGGGATTACGACGATGCGACCATCGAGATCTACTCCACCCGGCTCGACTACTGGCAGTCGATCGGCACGGTGAGGCAGAGCCCGCCCCGGTACAACCGTTTCTCGTTCGATCTCTCCCGGTATTCCGGCGACACGATCCGGATCGGGTTCCGTCTCGACAGTGAAGGCGGGGACAACGCCATGGGCTGGTACCTCGACGACTTCGCGATCCGGCAAGGACTGGCCATCGACTTCCTTCTCGCAGGGGAGGATCCGGACGGGGACGGACTCACCAACGCCGAGGAGGTCGCAGCCGGCACGGACCCTTACCTCGAGGACACGGACAGCGATGGGCTGAGCGATCGTGAGGAGCTGGGCTCCATTCACACGGATCCACTCCTTCTCGATACCGACGGCGGCGGCGCACGTGACGGCCTGGAGATCCACCGTGACGGGACCGATCCGCTCGATCCCTCCGACGACTTCCACCAGGACCTGGGGATCGCAGAGAACACGTACCCCGAATACCCTGATCCGCCCCTGGCGACGCGCATCATCGACCCGGCCGGTCCCACGATCGCCGGGACGTCGCCGTTCGCGACCGAGGGGCGGCCCGTCCTCTCGGACGGCGGCGAATTCGGATACGTGCCCAGTGCGAGCGGGATCTACGTGTTCGATCTGAGCGGTCCCTACCGCCTCGCTGCGGGCGTGAATCCGATCGTCGTGCAGAACGAAACGGCCGAGTACACGATGAGCCCCGACGGCCGGTTCCTCGTGGGATGCAGCGAATACCCGCCGGGGCTCAACGTTATCGACGTGAGGCGGCGAGCCCTGATCGGCACGTTCGGCACTCCGCACCGCTGCGAGATGCTCGATGTCTGCCCCGATGGTTCCCTGCTCGTCGGGTCCCGCTTCAACATCGACCGGCTCCTCCTCGATCAGAACGGCCACGTGACGGACACAGGCGAAAGCGTCGAATTCCCCTACCTGGAAAGCGTCAAATGCGCTCCCGACAGCCGCTCGGGGGTCGCAACGGCCTCCCTTTTCGACGACGCGCTTCGTTCCTTCCGCATACCCGGCCTCTCGTTCGTGGACGAGGTCCAACTGGGAGGCTCAGGGGCAGCTCTCACGATGTCGGCCGAAGGCAGCCGCATCTGGACCGTCGCCAACCGCCTGGTGACCGCGTTCGCCTACCATCGCGACTCCGCCACCTTCGATCATGAGCCCCTCTATTCCGTCGGCGGATCGGCGGGAGGCGGGACGCCGGTCACCCTCGATCCCTCCGAGACGAAGATCTTCGTCAGCTATTTCGGAAATGTCGGGGACTACGGCGTCGACGTCTTCGATGCGGAGACCGGGGATCCGCTCCCGGGGCTGCGGGGCTTCCCGACCATCGGCGTCTTCTTCCGCCGCGCCCTGGACAGCGACCTGGACGGAATCCTCGACGACCGCGAGCGGGAGCTGGGAACCGATCCCCACAACCCCGACACCGACGGCGACGGGCTTCGGGACCTCTTTGAGCTTCACAACGGCTTCGATCCGCTTCACGGCGGCGAGCAGCACCAGGATCCGGACGGGGACGCGCTCGACAACCTCGGAGAGCAGGACGCGAGCACGGATCCGCACGACCCGGATTCGGATGACGATGGGCTTCCCGACGGCGCGGAGATCGCGGCCGGCTCCGATCCGCACGTGCGCGACACGGACGGTGACGGATTTCTGGATGGCGCCGACAACTGCCCGGCCGCCGCCAACCCGGATCAGGCCGACGTCATTCATCCCAATGGCATCGGGGATGCGTGCGACGATCCGGACGGCGATCACGACGTCGACGCGCACGACAACTGCCCCGACCTCGCGAATCCCGATCAGCTCGACGGCGACGAGGCCGAGTACCGCCAGTGGGCCGCGGGAGCGACCGCGAGCAGCCAGTACAGCTCCGCCACCAACAGTGCCCGCCAGGCGGTGGGCCCGCACGACACGGGGGCCTGCGGCGACTTGGCCACGGCCTGGGCTCCGGCGACCGACGGCAGCGGCGAAGAGTGGCTCGAGGCCACGTATGCGGTGCCCGTGTACGCTACCGGCGTCGGTATCTATGAAACGAACATCGGATCCTTCGTCCGCCGGGTCGAGCTCATCGACACGGGAGACGCACGTCACCAGATCTGGTCAGGCTCGGACACGACGCCCTGCGGCGGACGTCTCGATCTCCAGTGGATGCCCACGGGGTACCTCGTGAAGGGGATCCGCGTCACCACCGCCGTTCCGGATTTCGAGGAGATCGACGCTGTAGAGCTGATCGGCACGGGGATCCCCCAGGCCGGCCCCGGACGTCCGGACGGCGTTGGCTACGCCTGCGACAAGTGTCCTTCCCTCTACAACCCCGATCAGCAGGACACGGACCTCGACGGGGTGGGCGACGCCTGCGAATGCCTCGGCGTTACGTGCGCGGCGCCGTCCGATCCTTGCCGCGTCGCCCCCGGCGTCTGCGACGCCGCCACCGGATCCTGCATGTATCCGGGCGCGCCGGACGGGACCGCGTGCGACGATGCCAACCTCTGCACGCGCGCCGACGCGTGCCTGGCGGGCGTCTGCTCCGGGCAGCCGCTGGTTCCCAAAGTCGACTGCAACGACCACAACCGCTGCACGGACGATTCGTGCGACCCGGAGCGGGGCTGCTTCCACTCGCCCATCGTTTGCCGCGACGGGGATCCGGACACGACCGACTCCTGCGATCCCGGGCGCGGATGCGTGTTCACGCGCCAGCGCGGCGCGGGACCCTTGCCTCTCGCGGGGGCCGCGGGCAACTGACGGCCGCTTCAGGCTCGTCCCTGGGGCGGGAGGGCGGCGGCATCGAGCGTCTCGCCTCGCCTCCCGCCGCGCGCGCCCGCCTCCCGTCGGCGCGTCACATCGCTGACGTCACTTCGTCACCGTCACCGGCACGGTCGGACTGTAGAGCTTGCGCAGCGGGTTGCTCGACGGGACGTTCCCGTCGATGCCCAGCACCTTGATGTAGAGCGCCGTCGTGGCCTTCGCGCAGATGGAGGCCCACTTCGCCGCCGAGAATCTGTACGACGTCGCCGTCAGATACTTCTTCCCGCTGTTGATCTTCTGCGTCGCGAAGGTGGGATTGGTGGAGACGAACACGCGGAATTTGTCGTATTGCGCGTTGTGCCAGGTCAGCAGGGGCGCCGGGTCGCCGGCGTGGCAGTCGAGGACGTCGGCGCCCAAGGGATCCGTGACGTAGAGCGTGCAGCCGCCCGCCACCTCGTCGGTGGCGCCGTTGCAGTCGTCGTCGACCCCATCGCAGACCTCCGTCTGCGGCGCCCCCGGCGCGCACGAACTCGCACCGGCGATGCAGGAGCCCGTGCTGGCGCAGATCCCGACGCCGCACGAGGTCGCGAAGCCGTCCACGGACCCGTCGCAGTCGTTGTCGAGGTTGTCGCAGCTCTCCGCGGACGGAGCGATATTCCGGACGCACCCCACCGATCCCGACGCGCACGCCGTCGTCCCCGCGGCGCAGACCCCGAGCTGGCCCGTCGCGCAGGCGATGCCGCCCCCGGGATTGCCGTCGTCGACCGTACCGTCGCAGTCGTTGTCGAGCCCATCGCAAGTCTCGGTCGAAGGCGCGACGTTACGCACGCACCCCACCGACCCCGACGCGCACGCCGTCGTCCCCGCCGCGCAGACTCCGAGCTGGCCGGTGCCGCACGCGGCGCCGCCCCCGGGATTGCCGTCGTCGATCGTGGAGTCGCAGTCGTTGTCGAGCCCGTCGCAGGTCTCGGCCGACGCCTGGACGTTCTGGACGCAGTGGAGCGAGCCGCCCTGGCAGGTCTGCGTCCCGCCCTCGCACACGCCGTGCAGGCCCGTCGCGCAGGCCCCGCCGCCACCCGGATTGCCTTCATCGACCGATCCGTCGCAGTCGTTGTCGGCGCCGTCGCAGGTCTCCGCGACCGGGGTTCCCGACGAGCAGGAGTCCACCCCGGCCGTGCAGGTTCCGGTCGCGGCGCAGGCACCCACGCCGCATCCCGTGACGAAACCGTCGACCGTCCCGTCGCAGTCGTTGTCGAGGTTGTCGCAGCTCTCCTGGCTGGGAGCGACGGTGTGGACGCACTGCACGCTCCCCGACTGGCAGGTCTGGGTCCCCACGGCGCACACCCCCGGCTGGCCCGTGGCGCACGCCGCGCCTCCGCCGGGGTTCCCTTCATCGGTCTGGCCGTTGCAGTTGTTGTCGGCGCCGTCGCAGACCTCGGCCGTGGGCGTTCCCGGCACGCAGAAGTTCACGCCGGTCGTGCAGGTGCCCGTCGACGTGCACGCGCCGACTCCGCAGCTCGTGGGGAAATTGTCGACGACCCCATCGCAGTTATTGTCGAGGTTGTCGCAGGCTTCGGCCGACGGGCTCACGTTTCCTGCACAGTGAAGGGCCCCGTTCGTGCAGACGGTCGTGCCGATCCAACAGACGCCCAGCAGCCCCGTGGCGCAGGCGATGCCGCCGCCGGGGTTGTTCTCGTCCACGCTCCCGTCGCAATCGTTGTCGAGGTTGTCGCAGACTTCGGCGACCGCCGGGACGTTCTGGTTGCAGTGCAGCGATCCGCTCTGGCACGACAGCGTGCCGGGCGAGCAGATTCCCAACAGCCCCGTGGTGCACCCCCCGCCGCCGCCCGGATTGCTCTCGTCGATCACGCCGTCGCAATCGTCGTCCGCGTTGTTGCAGACCTCGACTCCGCCCGGATGGATCGCGGAGTTCGAGTCGTTGCAGTCGTCGCCGACGTCCACGGTGTTGTCGGGCTGGGTGCATGTGCTCACGCTGCCGTTGGGATTGCCGTGGCCGTCGTGGTCGTTGTCCTGGTACCAGGTGTGCGGCGTGCAGGTCGCGAGGCACAGGTCGACGCCCGACTGCGTCCCGCCGCCGGTGATCACGAGCGGCGTGTAGCTCGGCGGCGTCTGCTGGTTCCAGCACTGCGCGTTGTAGCCCGGAATGCTGACGCACGCGCGCAGCGACGCCACCGTCCCCGACGCCGGCAGTCCGACGATCCGGTACCCGACGGCGGGCTGCATGGGGTCGGACTGGCCCAGCCCGCAGTCGTGGTCCGTCCCGTCGTCGACGACTACATAGCCGTTGCCGAAGTCGTTGCTGCACTCCGCCGCCTGGCTGGAGACCGTCCCTTCGATCGTCGCTCCGGGCGGCAGCGAAAAGTTCACTCCCGTCGCGGCGGAGCCCGCCGCGGCGAGCGGGATCAGCGTTCCCTCGCAGGGGTAGTAGGTCCCCCCCGCCGTGTTGTTCCAGGTCTGATAGGCGTAGGCCGTGGGGGACGACGAGTCCTCCGAAAGGCCCGTCGACACCCGGTAGCCCTGCGCGCTGGGCGCGAGGCGCAGGCGGTAGGATCCGTCGGCGCAGGTGCGCGTCTGGCCGGCGCTCATCCCCAGGGGGTCGGACGCGCGCACGCCGAGACCGGCGATGCCTGCGCTGCTCGAAGCGTCGAGCGCACTCCCCGAGATCGTCGCCGCGTCGGTGACCGTGAAGTTGTGGACGACGGGACCCGTCGCCACCTCGACGCCGTAGACGTCCAGGTCGACGAAGGACGACTGATCGTCGAAGCCCGCGCGCAGCGCATAGGTGCCGTTCGCCGGAACGTTGAGCGAGAAGCCTCCGTCGCCGGCGCTGACCTTCCGATCGATGTCCGTGCAGCAG
>Ga0207644_10000363_pt1 | contig 29548 bp, 29 predicted proteins | sample KBSS73metaG_FD_184326 | JGI IMG/M metagenome (GOLD analysis project Ga0207644, IMG submission 184326) | Switchgrass rhizosphere microbial communities from Kellogg Biological Station, Michigan, USA - KBS S7-3 metaG (SPAdes) (version 2) | ecosystem: Host-associated > Plants > Roots > Rhizosphere... | reverse complement strand
CTTACGGCAAATCATGGCGCCCTATCCTTCCTTGAAGCTCCTGAAGAAGAATCGTCGGATCTTGACTGCGACGCTGCTGGATTTCGACAACGGCAAATTCGGCCACTTGAGCGAGACGGAGCGAGCTGAGCTCATCGTCTTCGTCCAAAGTCGTGTCGGGCAACTCGATGACGAGATCAGGCGGATCGAGGGCGTTTAGACGCGCCCTCGTGATAGGCCGCGAGCACCTCACGACGTCCGTTGAATTGCCCGTCAGACTCATGCGGCCATCCTTTCGCCAACTTCGGTGCAGGACCGTAAACTAACCAAATAGGCAAAATATGTCTTGACATCGTCACGCTGTTTCGGTACACGGTAGGCACAGTGAAGAATTGTAGGACAGGCTCAGAAGGAGTTTTTCCATAATGAAGCCCTGCAGACGCTGGACCTGCTTGTTGCTCCTGCAGTCGAAGAAGGACCGCGTGATGCCCCTCCTGCCAGCCCCACCATCGGCGCCTGCTATCGGGTCGGCGCTTCGCCAAGCGGTGACTGGGTGGGCAAGAGCAAGTGTATCGCGGGGTACACGAGCGGGGGATGGAGGCTTATTCAACCGACGGAGGGCATGACCGCCTATACGTCAAGTCCACGGGCCAGACGGCAACTTACCGTGAGGGTGCGTGGGAAATCGCCGCGGGTCAGCTGGCGGCGATACCTGGCCCGAGCGGTGGTTCAAATGTGGATGTCGAGGCGCGCGCCGCGATCGAACAGATTCTTACTGCGCTACGACATCACGGCCTTATCGAAAGCTAATAGGTTCATAATCCTCGTCACAGACCTCCAACTGATGCTTTTCAGCAACAGGAGGGGTCAATCACGAACTTGCGCGGCAACCGGCGCTCTCATAATGTGTTCTCGCGGTTCAAACTAAGAACGCATTGAAAGGGGAATTTCTATGCGCAAGCTGGCCATTGTGGCGGCTCTCGCGTCGACGGCCATCGCAACCCCGGCCGTCGCCCGGGATCATTCATTTTATGCGGGCCTCGAAGGCGGCGCGATGATCGTTGAGGACCTGAACCTCGACTATCGTAGCGGCACGACGACAATCCCGACCGGTTACATTGTCAATTTCGGCACCGGTTACGACATCGATGCCATCGCTGGTTATGACTTCGGAGTCCTGCGCCTGGAAGGCGAACTCGCCTACAAGCATGCTGGCGTGGATGGCGTTAACGCTGACGCGCGGATTTCGCCGGTTGGCAACGGCAACCTCAGCGGTGGCCGAGTCAATGTTTTCTCAGGTATGATCAATGCCCTGCTCGATTTTGGCAACGACAATGGCCTTAGCGGCTATTTCGGTGGCGGCGTCGGCTGGGCCAGCGTCGACCTTACGGCAGCGACGGCACCAGCCGGCACGCATGTAATTGACGACAGCGAATCACATTTCGCGATGCAGGCGATTGCGGGAATCCGCCTCGCCGTGAGCCAGAACATCGATGTCGGCATCAAGGTGCGTCACTTTGAGTCGAGGAACCTGCGCTTCACGAACACCTTCAATGGTACGCCGTTCGACTTCACCGGTTCGTTGAAGACGAACAGCCTGCTGGCGAGTGTGATCTACAACTTCTACTCGCCTCCGCCGCCTCCGCCGCCTCCGCCGCCGCCACCCCCGCCGCCTCCGCCGCCTCCAGCGACGCAGACGTGCCCGGATGGATCGGTGATCCCGGCGACGGATACGTGCCCGGCGCCGCCTCCGCCTCCGCCTCCGCCGCCGCCGGCGCCAGAGCGCGGCTAAGCGAAGGCAGACGGCCAAAAGAACAACCGGCTCGGGCTTCTCGCCTGGGCCGGTTTTCTTATGTCTTCCGCTGATCCTGCTGGAGGGGGCCTGTCGGTCTAATTGGCCTGAACCGAGCCTGCGCTGGATGCGAACTGAGGGGGCTTGCTGTCCCACCCGTAGATGTCTGGCAGGTACGACAGCTTCCCGTCGTTCACCTTAGCCGTGATGTACGTCAGATAGATTGGGAGGCCCTTGGGAACCAGCACACGTGTCTCGGCTTCCCTACCAGGAGAAGCCGGATCCTGACCTAGCAACCACCGCGCCAACCGCTTGGCATCCTCCACACGTACGCAGCCATTGCTGAGATTGCGGTTCGACAGCGCGAACTTCGCATGATCCGGTGTATCGTGAAGATAGATGTCTTCCGGATTGGGGAATGGGAATTTCAAAATCCCCATTGAGTTCAGCGGTCCGGGATCCTGGCGGATTTTCAGATGGAGCGTGCCTGCCGTCGCAGCTTTCCAGTCGATCGTCTTCGGATCGATTACATTCGCTGTCGCGCTCCACTCGTCGATGACGTGATAGCCATGGGACTTTAAGTAGGCCATGCCCTGCTTAAGCACCGTCGGAGCGATCGTCTTGCGCACCAGGTGATCCGGCGCGTGCCAATAGGGATTGTAGGTGATGTAAAACATGATGCTGGCGATCAGCGGCGTCGGCAGCTCGTTAGTGCCTGTGATCACCTTCATGGAGTCGACCGGTTGGCCGCTGTCGTACAGCGTCAGCATCGACGAACCGGCATCCACGAGCAGGAATCGACCACTCGCCGGAATCGAACGAACGCGATCAAGGTTGGCAAGCAAGCGCGGGTCTGGCGTCAGGTTGCCGCTTAGCTGGCCCTGAGCATATGCCGTGTCGCGCAACTGTGCGTATATCGGGTTCACGTTGGCGGTCGCAGAAAGATAAGTGCTGAGAGAGGGTGCGGCGGCTGCGGTGAGAAGGATCTCTTCGGTCCGTGACCCGAGGGGTTTCAGCACCGGGTAAGCATAGATCATCCCTGCGGTGGGACGCTTCAAAGCCTGAACATACCGAACCCAGGCGCCTGAAAGCGCCCGTTCTGCCGCGGCGGTTGCGCTGGGGTCACCGGTACGCGCCTGCGCGACGGCCGCCTCAACTTGAGCGGCCAGCTGCGGGCCCACTGCAAAGCCGTCAAACGGAGCCCTCTGCAGTATCGCGACGACTTGCGCTGCTGCGGCTTCGTTAATCCCAGCACGGGTCCAAATCGGTTGTGGCTTGTAGGCGTTATAGAATGCGGAGATGTCGTCGGCGGCAGCCGGGGGTGCGAGCGTGCTTTGTGCCACGGGCTGAGCAGAAGTACGGGCAGGAGCGGCGAAGGCCATAACCGCCGCCCCGATCAGCGCTGCATTACGTGCCTTCAAGAACCTCACTACGGATCCCCTGTCGGTATTGTGGATGCCAATCTAGGCTAGCCTTCTGGGTCATCCAAGCTGGATTTGCGCTGAACCACCAGTCTTGTGTTACCCCGCGTTGGGCGCATAGGCGACGGCTCAGCGGCAATTTGGAACGCCTGGAGATGAAATGGACATCAATGGAGTGGCAGCCGTCGTGACCGGCGCAGCATCGGGGCTCGGTGAGGCGACGGCGCGGGAACTCGCGCGACGAGGGGCCAAGGTTGCGATCTTCGACCGCGACACCGCGCGTGGCGAGCAGGTCGCGGCAGAAATCGGCGGGATATTCTGCGAGGTCGACGTAACGTCCGATGAGAAGGTCCAGGCTGCCTTTGCCAAGGCGCGGGGCGTGCATGGGCAGGAGCGGATCCTAGTGAATTGTGCCGGCGTCGCCAACGCCGCCAAGACTGTCGCGCGCGACAAGGAAACCAAGGCTGCGAAAGCCTATCCGATGCAGCAGTTCCTGCTGGCGATCGAGATCAACTTGATCGGGAGCTTCCGCTGTCTTGCCAACGCTGCGTTGGGAATGGTCGACCTCGATCCGGTCGGTGCTGACGGTGAGCGCGGCGTCATCATCAACACGGCCTCCGTTGCGGCCGAGGACGGCCAGATCGGCCAGGCAGCTTACTCGGCCTCCAAGGGCGGTGTGCTGGCGATGGCTTTGCCGATTGCGCGCGACCTCATGCAGGACGGCGTTCGGGTGAACACCATCCTGCCGGGCGTCTTCAAGACACCTATGGTGGCCATGATGCCACCTAACGTACAGGACGCCTTGGGCGCGCAAGTGCCGTTCCCGAAGCGCTTGGGTCAGGCTGACGAATATGCTCGGCTCGCCTGCTTCATGGTCGAAAATCCGTACGTGAACGCGGCATCCGTCCGCCTCGACGGCGGGATCCGGATGGCTCCGCGCTGATGACGGACTACGAGCGCCTCCTCGACAATCTGGCCGAGGCGGCGCGCGAGGCTGGCGAGGCGATCACGACAATCGTCGCGCGGGGGTTCGAAATAGAGTCCAAGCAAGACTCCTCACCAGTCACCGAGGCCGACCGCGCCGCCGAGCTTGTAATCCTCGCGGCCTTGGCCCGGGCCGCGCCCGGAATTCCAGTCATAGCCGAAGAAGAGGTGGCCGCCGGGCGCATTCCGGCTCACGACGACACCTACTTCCTCGTCGACCCGCTTGATGGGACCAAGGAATTCGTTCGCGGCGGTGACGACTACACCGTCAACGTTGCGCTGATCGAGGACAAGCGCCCCATCCTCGGTGTCGTATTCGCCCCGGCTACCCGCCGCATGCATGTTGGCTTGGCCGGGTTGGGAGCTTGGGTCGACGAAGGACGAGGGCGCAGCGCGATCCGGACGCGCGCTCGCGGCGAACAGATGACTGCGGTCGCGTCCAAGTCGCATTTGAACCAAGCAACCGTGGACTATCTCCAGGAAGCCGTTGGCATGTGCGATTACCTGGCCGTCGGCTCGTCGCTGAAATTCTGCATGGTTGCCGAGGGGAGGGCCGACATCTACCCGCGCGCGTCTCCGACGAGTGAGTGGGATACGGCTGCTGGACACGCCGTGTTGCTTGCGGCTGGCGGCCTCGTCGACGGTCCTGATGGCTCGCCGCTCACGTACGGCAAGACCGCATTCTTAAACCGCGCCTTCGTGGCGACGTCCGGCTGGAAGGCGCCGCCCCTTGAGAGGTACCTCGAACCATTCGCCGGCGGCGGGGATTTGCCCGAAGGGGTCTAACCCGAACTGCTCCAAGGGGCGAAGCTCGCCCATCTCGGATCAGATTCGCTTCGGGGAGGGCGGCTAGCACGAAGCAAATCAACCTCCCGCTTCGCCGCTCCGATCCGCAGCTCAAGCTCGACAAGCCCTGCACCGTCGCAGCCGGCAAAGCGCAGCCGGTTCAGGAGGCGTTCCGCTTGCTCGAGCGACTCAGCGACTTGGCCGAGCCACCGGGCCCGCGCCGCGGCCGGTACTTCAACAGGTGTGCTGCACACATTCGCCCCCCGGCTTTGACAGACCCGTCTACCGCGAGTCACTGAATGTCTCACGCATACTTGTCCGTTCTGGAGCCGAATTCGTGGGACTTCTGTCCAGATTGCGCGCTATCACTTGGGACGCTCGGTCCCGCTAGTTGCCCAGGATGTTCCATGGACGCGTATTCGACCGACGCTACTGACCTTTCTTATTCCGACGCTGCTCCGATGCTGCTCGCTGCGAGCAGTGACCTCGCAATGATTCGTGCTGAACGTTCGGTCGTGGCGGCGGGGCTCCGCATCGGGGGGCGTATGCCGATTGACGGCGCCGCCGAACGGATCGCCCAGCAGATTTCCACTTCCGCGCTTTGGATTGAGCTCGACTGCGATCGAGGCCTCGCCATGGACGAGCTGCTCGTCCAGGTCAGCCGCGATGTCGCGGATGGACGCTATGCCGCGGTGGTTTCAGCTACCGCGGAGCTGCTTGACCCAGTCGCTGCTTCGGTGGGGGCCAGCGGGGTAGAGCTGATCATCGAGGCCAATGATGCCGAGCGAGCCGCGGCGCTCGCGGTAGCGACGGCCAAGCTCGAAGTGCCGCTGCAGGTCAGCGATGTCGCGACTGACAATAACGCCGAGCGGCTGCGCCAGCTGAGCGAAGAAGTCAGCCGGATCGCTTCAACATTGGCGCGCTTATCGACAGGGCCGGGCGCGCCGGTGCGGACAAGCGAGCAGCCACCTTCAGGCGACATTCCGCCGCTGTCGGCGGATGTTGTGCGATCGGTCATCCGCGCACGGCGCCTGCGTGCCCGATATTCCCGCGATGAGCTATTCGCCGATCCGGCGTGGGACATGCTCCTCGATCTGCTGCAGGCAGAAATCGCTCAGCATCGCGTGCCGGTGTCTAGCTTGTGCATCGCTGCAGCTGTGCCGGCGACGACAGCGCTCAGGTGGCTCAAGACGATGGTCAAGGAGGGGCTTTTCCTACGGCGAGCGGACCCCCACGATGGACGCCGAGTGTTCGTTGAGCTCGCGCCCGAGACCAGCCACGCCCTGCGCCGGTACTTTGCCGACGTCGGACCGATAGCCGCAATCTAGGCGGCTTGCGGCGCGGGCCGGTGCGTGGCACGGCAGCGCCGGGCGCTTAGCTCAGCTGGTAGAGCATCTCGTTTACACCGAGAGGGTCGGCGGTTCGAGCCCGTCAGCGCCCACCAAACCTAGAGCTGGCGGATGAGCGTGCAGGCGACCGCGAGCCATGCCGGATTGGCGACGACCTGCTGCCGCCCGCCGGCCTCCAGAGGCAGGATCTGGAGTTTTTCTTCGTCGCGATTGATTAGGCGGCCGAATAGGAACCGTCCGGCAGGCCGGGGGACGAGCACGTCGCGGTTTAGGGCCTGGGCGAACTCGGCCGGCTCGAGCGTGTCGCACCAGAGCTCGTCACCAGCGCGATAATCTCCAAGGCTTCTCGCGACGATTACTGCGACTTGACCATCTTGGGCCTTGGGAGGCACCACGATCGCGTCCTTGCGTGGCGCCATTGCCCCGCCATTCCCAAGAACAGCTGCCACCTTCAGCTCAGCCGCCTGCTCTCCCTGTACGAGATCCTGGGCCTCAACGGCGAGAGCATTGGCAATACGATTGAGCCACCCGATTGAGACCGTGCGAGTGCCGGTCTCGAGCCTGCCGATCGTCTGGGCCGTCGTTGGCGGATCGCAGCGCCGCGCCACATCGTCCAATGTGAGCCCGCGTGCCCGCCGAACTTCGCGGATGCGCGTGATCATTACAAACCCTCCCCTACCGACTAACCAAAACGGTTTTCTCCTGTCCTACACTTTTGCCATTGTGGCAAGTACCCCTCGAATCGCACCAAGTGGAGGATCGATGGAACAGAAGGCGCGGCTTCTTCGCGAACGTCAGATTGGGCATACGGATGATGATGGTGTCAGCCCAGGTCGGTCCATAACGGTGAATGTCACCGAATCGCCGCTCGGCTGGCTGCTTGCGCATGGTCACGTGACGCGTCGGCAGTTCGAGGCGGGCGAGCGACTCCGCAGTGACTGGGAACGGGCGGAACTCGCGCCGCAAGTCACCATGGCCTGGGACGCGGCGCCTGTCGCGCGCGGCCGAGGGGGATCAGCCTGCGGCCTCGACGTCAACGGCGCTCAAATCGATGCAAAGCACCGGTTCGACGCGGCAATCTCAGTCGCCGGGCCTGGCCTTGCCGATATATTGTGGCGGATCGTGTGTGCCGGAGAGGGCATGCGCGACGCGGAGACGGCGCTCGGCTGGCCCGCCCGCGCTGGCAAGCTGGTGCTGACGCTCGCGCTCGATCGGGTCGCGGCTTACTACCGGATCGCTTAGTCATTGCGGCCCGTACGATGGTCGGCGGGTGCCTTGGGCTTCTTTTCCAACGTTGCCGTGTCGCCGCGGTCGAACTCACGGTCGCGGAGGGTCGGATCGTGCAGGGTGTTGCGGCCTTCATCCTTACCGCTGTTGCTGCGCAATGCGGGGACTCCTAGAGGTATCGTTAGTCAACGGGCGAGCTTGGTGGACGTATCCGCCACTCGCCGCAGCGCTGGGGAGAGCGGTCGATGATCATCTATGGGTCATCCTTGTCGCCGTACGTGCGAAAGGTGCTGGCGTTCGCCGGTGAGAAGGGAATGGCGTTCGATCTACAGCCGACGGGCTTCCCGAACCCCAGTCCCGAATATCTTGAGGCCAGCCCGTTCCGGAAAATGCCGGCCTTAAGGGACGGTGATTACACACTCGCCGATTCGAGCGCGATCATCCATTATCTCGAGGCTAAGCAGCCGGAGCCGGCGCTGATCCCCGCCAGCGCGGAAGCGCGCGGCAAAGTGATCTGGTTCGACGAATTTTCCGACACCATCCTGACCGCTTGCGGCGCGAAGATGTTCTTCAATCGCGTTGTCGCGCCACGCTTCATGGGCCGGGAAGGCGATCTGGCCGCCGCCGAGACGGCGGAGCGGGAAGAACTGCCTCCGATTCTCGACTATCTCGAGAAGGTCGTTCCCGATGCGGGCGGTTATCTCGTGGGCGAAAGCATCACGCTTGCTGATATCTCAGTTGCGAGCCCCTTCGCGAATCTCGAGCATCTGAAGTGCAAGTTCGAACACTCGCGGCATGGTCGCGTGCGGGCGTGGGTGGACTCGATCTTGTCGCGGCCCAGTTTTGCGCCATGGATCGAGCGCGAGACGGCCATGCTTGCTAAAGAGCCGGCCTAAAAGAAAGCGCCGCGCTCTCAAGGAACGCGGCGCTGTCCTATTGACGGAAGTTGGTCCTTAGAAGGACCCGCCGCCGCCGGAGCCGGAACTTCCGGAGCCGCCTGAATCGCCGCCGCCGAAGCCGCTGGAAGAGCCGGACCGGCCGCTGTCGTCTTCATTTTCGTCTTCATCGAGCGCACCGCGGCCCTGGTTCGCGAAGTCGGAGCCGACCGTACCGTCAGCGCTCGAAGAGGTGGTACCACCCGACGATCCGCCCTCGACGAGATCATCGGAGCCGGTGCCCTGCGATCCGATAAAGCCCTCGCCGGACGAGCCGCCGGCTCCTGTGCCGCCGCCCTGACCGGTGGTGTCTGAGCCGCTGCTAGAGCTCTGATCGTCGGTCAACGTATCGCCGCTTCCGCCGCTGGACTGCGTCTGACCACTCGAGCTCTGCCCGCCGAAGTCGCTACCCTGGCTCAAGGTCGTGTCGCTGCCGGTTTCGCTGTCGTTGCCGCCGATCGGCTGGCCACTCTGGCTGTCACTGCGCTGACCGCCGAAGCTGCCTTCGCTGCCTTGGTCGGTGGACTGCTGGCCCTGCTGGCCGAACTCCTTCTGCTGGCTTTGCTGACCCGTCGGTTGTTGCCTGTTGCTGCCTTCGGTCCCACCGAAATCCTGGTCATCACGTTCTTCAGCCATCGAGAATACTCCCTCTCATGGCCCCCGCTTGCTCTATCCTGCTAAACAACAGCGTCGCCAAAGCCGTTCCGAGCGGCGAACGAACTTTGCGACGAACGGCTTGGCGCAACGGAAAGGGCCGCCGATCCTTCGACCGGCGACCCTGTTTGCACCTCGGTCGAGGAGCCTAAGGCTTATTCTTCCTCGGTGCCGACTTCGGCTTCCTCGGGAGTTCCGGGATTCTCGGCAGCCGGAGGAATGCCCGGCTCGGCGCCCGGCTCGAACTCCTCGGTGAACGCGGCAGTGTCGCGCTCGAACATCTGAGCCATGACGTCGACGCCCTGCGCCTGTAGATCCGCCTCTTCCGGTGAGCGGGCAACGTTCACCTTGACGGTGACCGAGACCTCCGGGTGGAGCGCGATCTTGATCTCGTGCAGGCCGATCGCCTTGATCGGGCGGTCCAGCACGACCTGACTCTTGGCAACATGAGCGCTGACGCCCTCCAGCGCCTCGGCGATGTCGCGGGCGCTGACCGAGCCGTAGAGCTGACCGGTGTTCGATGCCTGGCGGATCAGCTGGACGGTCTTGCCTTCCACGCCCTTTGACGACTTTTCGGCGTCCGAGCGGCGGTTGGCGTTCTCTTCCTCGATCCGGGCGCGGTTCGCTTCGAATACCTTGCGGTTCGCTTCGTTGGCGCGCAGCGCCTTCTTGCGCGGCAGCAGGTAGTTGCGGGCGAACCCGTCCTTGACCTTCACCACGTCGCCAATGGCGCCGAGCTTCTCGACGCGTTCAAGCAGGATCACTTCCATGGGTCGTTCTCCTTACTTCACGACGTAGGGAAGCAGGCCGATGTGCCGGGCGCGTTTGATGGCGCGCGCGAGCTCACGCTGCTTCTTGGACGAGACGGCGGTGATGCGCGAGGGCACGATCTTGCCGCGCTCCGAGACGAAGCCCTGGAGCAGGCGAACATCCTTGTAATCGATCTTCGGCGCGTCTTTGCCCGAGAAGGGGCAGGACTTGCGGCGGCGGAAGAATGCGCGAGCCATTATTCGACCTCCTCTTCACGAGCCCGGAAGCTAGGGCGGTCGTCGCGATCGCCGCGATCGCCGCGCGGACCACGGTCGCGGTCACGATCCTTGTCCCCGCGGCGCATCATCGCCGACGGGCCGCTTTCGAGCTCGTCGACGCGGATGGTGAGGAAACGGATAACGTCCTCGTTGATGTTTGACTGGCGCTCTAGCTCCGCGATTGCAGCGGCCGGGGCATCCAGGTCCAGGGCGACGTAGTGCGCCTTACGATTTTTCGCGATGCGGTAGGCGATGGAGCGCAGGCCCCAGGTCTCCGTCTTCACGACCTTCCCGCCATTGTCGGTGATGATCTTGGTGGCGTTTTCCGCAAGCGCATCGACCTGGGCTTGTGCAAGGTCCTGGCGCGCGAGGAAAACATGCTCATAGAGCGGCATGTCTTACTTCTCTCTTTTGGCCGATCGCTGGCTTGCCCCATTGGCAAGCCCCTCCGGCTGTCGTCAAAAAATACGGGCGCAGCGGTTTTGCCCCTGCGCCAGCGGGGGTGCCTATGCCGAAAACCACTCCGGAAGGCAAGCATTTGCCGCCATCCGTTCAGCGTGCGTTTCGTTGCCGCGCCGTAATAGCGGCGCTGCTTCTCGTCTCCTGCGTAACATCCTTGGGAGCCGAGAGGGGTCTTTTCGCGTTTTCGGGGGCGAAAAGGAGTAGTGTGATGACCTCAAGATCAATCAGGATCGCTGCCGCGTCCCTGGCAGCGCTCGCCATCGCCGGTTGCACGACGACCGGGATCGGCACCGGCCAATCGGCCAATGGCGGCATAGGCGCCACGTTCACCTGGCGGGAAACCGGCGGGACTCATGGAACTATGTTGGCCCAGCTCAGCAATGGACAGGCGTTCCAAGGTCAATTCTTCCAGATCACGCAGGAGAGCCGGGTTTACGATTACGGCCCGCTGTGGAACGGTTGGGGCCCCGGCTACGGTTGGGGCGGCGGCTGGGGCGGCCGGCGTTGGGGTTACGGCTGGGGCGGCTGGGGTCCGTGGGGACCTAATGATGAGACGATCACCCACTACAGCGGCCAGGTGCTCGCCAACCTGCAGGGACCGGGGGGCTTCATGCGGTGTCATTTCACGCTCATGAGCCCGAGTTCCGGTATGGCTGGTGGTGGTGTGGGCCAGTGCCAGCTTCCGCAGGGAACGATCATCCACGCTCAGTTCCCCGGACATTACTGATCGAGTGAGCCGGCGGATTGCGGTCCGCCGGCCTACCGTGGCACATGTGGGGTGATGGCCACCCACCTCCGCTCCGTTGACGCGTCCGACCCGCTCGATGACATGAGCCTGCCGGGTTGGCTCTATTTCGACCCGGAGTTCTTCGAGACCGAAAAAAGAGCCTTCCTTCGCGCGGCGCCGCAGGTTGTTTGCCATGAGAGCGAGATCGCCCAGCCCGGCGAGTGGCGCAGCCTCGAATATCTCGGCGAGAGCGTGATCGTCATCCGTGGCGACGATCGCGAGGTAAGGGCGTTTTCCAACGTCTGCCGCCATCGCGGCTCACGGCTGGTCGATGGCGCTGGCGGCTGCGCCAAGGTGCTGACCTGCCCCTATCACGCCTGGAGCTATGGGCGCGACGGGCAGCTCGTCGGCGTGCCTCACCGCCACGAATATCCGGGGCTTCAGACGGAGAAGCTCGGCCTGCATCCAGTGTCGCTGGAGAGGTGGCACGGCTTCCTTTTCGTTACGCTAGAGCCGGGCGCGCCCTCAGTCGCCGAGATGATGGCGCCGTACGAGGACGAAGTGGCGCCCTACCGCTTCGCGGACCTTCGCGTGATCGGCCGCGTGACGATCCGTCCGCGGCCGCTCAACTGGAAAACGATCGCCGACAATTACTCTGACCACCTGCACATCCCTATCGGGCACCCCGGCCTCACGCGGCTGTTCGAGCGCAATTACCGGATCGAAGCGCAGGATCATGTCGACCGGATGGAGGGCGACCTGGTCGAGAAGGAGTCGGACAATCCGTCGGAGCGCGCGTACCAGCGGTTACTTCCGCGGGTGGAGCATTTGCCGGAGAGCCACCAGCGCAAGTGGCTCTATTACAAGCTGTTCCCGAATGTCGCTTTCGACATTTATCCCGACCAGGTCGACTTCATGCAGTTCCTGCCGGTGAGCGCGACCGAGACGGTGATCCGTGAGATCAGTTACGCGATCCCGGACGAACGGCGCGAGATGAACGCGGCGCGCCATCTTAACTGGCGCATCAACCGGCGGGTCAATACCGAGGACACCGAACTGATCACCCGGGTTCAGCTCGGCATGCAGAGCGCGAGCTACGAGGCGGGGCCCTTGGGCAAGAGTGAAGTGTGCTTGAGGAGCTTTGCGCGGAACCTCCGGAAGCTCATCCCGGAGGCGCGGCTTAGCTCGCCGCCGCCGCCGGGCTGGAGTCGGCTCGCGAACGCATGAGGAAATAGACCGGAATTCCGGTCGCCAGAAGCACCGCGCCCCAGCCGGTCGCTTCGGGACCAGCGCCGTAGAGAGCCCAGACCGCGAAGCCGATCCCCAAAACGGCTGCAGCGGCGGCAAGGCCGGCCGGGGCGCGACCTCGGCGGATCAATGCTAGCAGGGCAATTGCTCCGAACAGGTAGAGGACCAGCGTCGCCACCGTCGCGATCAGGACGATGAACGAATAAATCCCGATCAGGCCGCTGCTGAGGTTCATCGCGATCAAAACCACACTCAACGTACAGCCAATCAGGTGGCCGTAAACCGGCATCTGGGCGTCGTTCACCTTCGAGAATATCCGCGGGAATACCCCGCGCTCCGACAGGACGAGGGGCACCTCAGCCTGAAGGAAAACCCAGCCATTAAGCGCGCCGATCGCGCTCACGGCGGCGAATGCGGCGATGAGTTGCCCCGCGCCGCCGCCCCAGATGTGCCCGATCATATCAGCGAGGGGTGCCGTCGAAGAACCTGCCAGCCTTGACGGCAGCAACAGGAACACCGCGATGGTGGTGAGAACGTAGACGAATCCGACGAATAGCGTCCCGATGATCGTTGCTAGGGCGATGGTTCGTTGCGGGTCGACGATGCGTCCCGCCGGTACAGTCCCCGCCTCGAAGCCGAGCATTGCCCACAATGCCAGCGCTGCCGCACCGGCAATGGAGGAGCCCGTCACCGGCAAGGGGGCAACGTTGGCCGTGGTAGCGACAGTGTTTGTTTGCCCGCCCCACACGATAAGCAGGGTCGCAATGACCGCCAGCAGGGGCGCGATCTTCAGCACCGTGGTTGCGATCTGCACCGTTCCCGACGCGCGCACTCCCCGGATGGCGATAGCCGTCATTAGGACCACCAAAGCCATTGCGACGACCGGACCCACTGCGGGCTTTGCCAATACTGCCGGAGCAAAGGGTGACAGATAGCTGACCGCTCCAATGGCGATCGCGGCAACGCTGACCCAAAGCGAGATCCAGTAGCTCCAGATCACGAAAAAAGCTGGCATGGGGCCGAGCGCAGCGGCGATGAAGTCATACGGCCCCCCTGCGTCGGCCATTGTTCGTGCCAGCGAGGCGAAGACGTAGGCGAGGCAGAGACTCCCGCTGATCGTGATCAGCCAACCGTAGAGGGCGTTCCAGCCGAACGGGGCCATCGTCGCCGGCAGCAGGAAAATCCCCGTGCCGATGGTGTTGCCGATAACGAGCGCGAGACATGTCCAGAAGCCAATCTGGCGAGGGGGCGCCTGGATCTCGTGCGTCATCGAAGAACGGCTTCGCACCGCAGCGCGGGGTTGGCAATGCGCGCGTCGGCGCTTAACCGCCCCGCGTTGGTTCGAGGGGAGCTTGATGCGCGCATTCATTTTTCCGGGGCAGGGCAGCCAGTCGGTCGGCATGGGCGCCGCGCTTGCCGATGCGAGCCGCGCCGCTCGCGACGTATTCGACGAGGTCGACGAGGCGCTGGGGCAGAACCTTTTCCGGCTGATGCGCGAAGGGCCGGACGATGAGCTGAAGCTCACGGCGAATGCGCAGCCCGCGATTATGGCGCACTCGATCGCCGTGCTTCGGACGATGGGAGTGCAAATAACCGAAGTCGCCGATTTCGTGGCAGGGCACAGCCTGGGCGAATATTCCGCTTTGTGCGCGGCCGGTTCGTTCGACCTTGCGACCACCGCGAGGCTCTTGAAGCTGCGCGGGCGGGCGATGCAGCAGGCGGTGCCCGTGGGGCAGGGCGCAATGGCCGCGCTGCTCGGAGCGGATCTCTCGCTCGCCCAGAAGATTGCGGAAGCGGCTGCTCAGGGCGAGGTCTGCACGGTGGCCAATGACAACGACCCTTCGCAAGTCGTGATTTCCGGTGCGAAGGCGGCGATCGACCGCGCAATCGAGATAGCCAAGGAGATGGGAGCCAAGCGCGCGGTGCCGCTGCCGGTCTCCGCCCCCTTCCACTGCCCGCTGATGCAGCCGGCGGCGGAGGCTATGCGCGATGCGCTGAGCTATGTTGTCGTGACTGAACCGGTGGTCCCGGTCTTCGCTAACGTGACGGCGCAGCCGGAAAGGGATCCCGACACGATCCGCAACCAATTGGTCGAGCAGGTCACGGGCATGGTCCGTTGGCGCGAGAGCATCGCCAACATGTTCGATGCTGGCGTGCACGAGTTCGTGGAAGTGGGCGGCAAGGTGCTGGGGGCGATGGTCAAGCGCATCGTTCCCGATGCCACCGTCACCAGTGTCGTGACGATCGAAGACGTCGAGGCCGCTGCGAAGGAGATCGCATGATGTTCGACCTTACGGGCATGACGGGTCTCGTCACTGGCGCTTCGGGAGGGCTCGGCACCGCAATCGCCAAGGCGCTCGCAGGGCAGGGGGCACGGTTGGCCGTCTCCGGCAGCAATGTAGAGAAGCTGGAAGCCTTCCGCGCCTCACTGGGCGGAGATCATGTGGCGCTCGGGTGCAATCTCTCCGATGGAGCGGCGGTCGACCAGCTGGTGCCCTCGGCGGTCGAAGCGCTCGGCGGCAAGCTGGACATCCTCATCAACAATGCTGGCGTCACCCGCGACAACCTTCTGATGCGCATGAAGGACGAGGAGTTCGAGGAGGTCATCCGGATCAACCTCGAGGCAGCGTTCCGGCTGATGCGCGCGGCCGCGCGGCCAATGATGAAGGCGCGGTTCGGCCGGATCATTTCGATCACCTCTGTCGTCGGCGTGACCGGTAATCCGGGCCAGGCGAATTATGTTGCATCGAAAGCTGGCTTGATCGGAATGACCAAGTCGGTCGCCCAAGAGCTCGCCAGCCGCGGCATTACCGTCAACGCGATCGCGCCGGGCTTCATGATGTCGGCAATGACCGACGCCCTCAATGAGCAGCAGCGCGAGGGCATTCTCGTGAAGATTCCAGTCGGGCAGATGGGCAGCGGCGACGATATCGGTGCGGCGTGCGTCTATCTCGCATCCAAGGAGGCGGGTTACGTCACCGGCCAGACTTTGCACGTCAATGGCGGCATGGCGATGCTGTGAGCGCCGGTTGAGGCACTCTTGCGGCACTCCTTGTCGCTCAATTCATCGCACCTATATCCCGAGAGAAATCAACATTTCGGCTGCCTCTGAGAGGGGCCGAGAGGGGCTGTAAGAAGAGGGAATTAGATATGGCCAAGGTCATCGGCATCGACTTGGGCACGACCAACAGCTGCGTCGCCGTTATGGAAGGCGGCAAGCCGAAGGTCATCGAGAATTCAGAAGGCGCACGCACCACGCCTTCCGTCGTCGCTTTCACCAAGGACGGCGAGCGTTTGATTGGCCAGCCGGCGAAGCGCCAGGCGGTCACGAACCCGGACAACACCATTTTCGCGGTTAAACGCCTGATCGGCCGCCGCTACGACGACCCGATCACCAAGAAGGACACCGAGCTGGTGCCCTACAAGATCGTCAAGGGCCCGAACGGTGACGCCTGGGTCCACGCCGGTGGCAAGGATTATTCGCCGTCGCAGATTTCCGCCTTCATCCTCCAGAAGATGAAGGAAACCGCCGAGGCCTATCTTGGCGAGAGCGTCACCCAGGCGGTGATCACCGTCCCTGCTTACTTCAACGACGCGCAACGCCAGGCGACCAAGGACGCCGGCCAGATCGCGGGTCTTGAGGTGCTGCGCATCATCAACGAGCCGACCGCGGCAGCACTCGCCTACGGGCTCGAGAAGGAAGACGGCAAGACGATCGCCGTCTACGACCTTGGCGGCGGCACCTTCGACGTGTCGGTCCTCGAGATCGGGGACGGCGTGTTCGAGGTGAAGTCGACCAACGGCGACACCTTCCTGGGCGGCGAGGATTTCGACGCTCGTATCGTCAATTGGCTCGCCGACCAGTTCAAGGCGAAGGAGGGCATTGACCTCCGGACAGACCGGCTCGCGCTTCAGCGGCTGAAGGAGGCTGCCGAGAAGGCGAAGATCGAGCTTTCGAGCGCGCAGACGACCGAGATCAACCAGCCGTTCATCACGGCGCGCATGGAAGGCGGGGCGACCACCCCGCTGCACCTCGTCGTCACGCTTACTCGCGCCGAGCTCGAGAAGCTCGTCGGTGACCTCGTCGATCGGACCATCGAGCCGTGCAAGAAGGCACTGAAGGATGCCGGCGTCGACGCCAAGGACATCGCCGACGTCGTTCTCGTCGGCGGCCAAACCCGTATGCCGCTCGTCCGCGAGAGGGTGAAGGAGTTCTTCGGACGTGAGCCGCATGTCGGCGTGAACCCCGACGAAGTCGTGGCCATGGGCGCGGCGATCCAGGCCGGCGTTCTGCAGGGCGACGTCAAGGACGTGCTCCTGCTCGACGTGACCCCGCTGTCGCTGGGCATCGAAACCCTGGGCGGCGTGTTCACTCGGATGATCGACCGCAACACGACCATCCCCACCAAGAAGAGTCAGGTCTTCTCGACCGCCGAGGACAATCAGAATGCAGTGACCATCCGCGTCTTCCAGGGCGAGCGCGAGATGGCCGCGGACAACAAGATGCTCGGCCAGTTCGACCTGGTCGGAATTCCGCCGGCTCCGCGCGGCGTGCCCCAGATCGAGGTCACGTTCGACATCGACGCCAACGGCATCGTCAACGTGTCTGCGAAGGACAAGGGCACGGGCAAGGAGCAGCAGATCCGCATCCAGGCCTCGGGCGGGCTTGCCGATTCCGACATCGAAAAGATGGTCAAGGAAGCAGAGCAGTTCGCCGAAGAGGACAAGAAGCGGCGTGCTGCGGCCGAGGCCAAGAACAATGCCGAGAGCCTCATTCACTCGACCGAGAAACAGCTCGCCGAGCATGGCGACAAGGTTTCGGCAGACGTGAAGGAAGAGATCGAAAAGGCGCTCGCCGAGGCGAAGACAGCAGTCGAGGGCGGCGACACCGACGACATCCAGCAGAAGACTGCCGCACTGACCCAGGCCGCGATGAAGCTCGGCCAGGCAATGTACGAGCAGCAGCAGGCTCAGTCCCAGCAGACCGGTGAGGCCGGCGCTGCGGGCGAAGCGGGCGGCGAGCAGCCGGCCGGCGAGGAAGAGGTTGTCGACGCGGAGTTCTCCGAAGTCGACGAGAACGAGAGCAAGGGCTGATGATTGGCCGCGGCTCCTTACCGGGAGTCGCGCCTTCTGTAGGGCGTAGCGGGGAGCTTTGATGGTCGAGCAGGACTATTATGATCTGCTGGGCGTAAGCCGCGGCGCGGACGACGCTGCGATCAAGGCGGCCTATCGCAACCTTGCCAAAGAACATCACCCGGACCGCAAGAACGGCTGCAAGGAATCGGAAGCGCGCTTCAAGGCCATCAACGAGGCCTATGACGTGCTCAAGGACCCGCAGAAGCGCGCCGCCTACGACCGTTTCGGAAAAGCGGCCTTCCAAAATGGTGGCGGCGGGCATGATCCGTTCGCCGAAGCGGGTTTCAACGGTTTCTCCGACATCTTCTCGACCATCTTCGGCGAGTTCATGGACCCGCGCGCGCAGCAGAATGCAGCCCGCGGCGCGGACCTCCGCTACGACTTGGAGCTGAGCCTCGAGGAAGCGTTCATCGGCGTCGAAAAGACCATCACAGTCCAGGCCATGGGCATTTGCGAAAAGTGCGAGGGTCGAGGGTGCAACAGCCTCGATCGCTGCACGAGCACCTGCTCGACCTGCGGCGGCATGGGCAAGGTCCGCGCTCAGCAGGGATTCTTCGTCGTCGAGCGCGGTTGCCCGACCTGCCGAGGTTCGGGCGAAGTCATCACCGATCCTTGCGCCAACTGTCATGGCGAGGGCCGGGCGCATGGCCAGCGCAAGTTGTCGGTGAAGATCCCGGCGGGCGTCGATGAAGGGACGCGCATCCGCGTAGCGGGCGAAGGCGAGGCAGGCGTACGCGGCGCCGGAAGCGGCGACCTCTACATCTTCGTCCACATGAAGCGTCACCCGATTTACGCCCGGGAAGCGACAACCCTGGTCGCTGATTGTCCCGTGAGCTTCACGACAGCCGCGCTCGGCGGCGCAATCACGCTTCCGGGCATCGACGGCAAGCCGGTCGAGATGAAGATCCCCGCCGGCCTGCAATCAGGCGAACAGCTGCGCCACCGCGGCGCGGGCATGAGCGTGTTGAATGGCCGCGGCCGCGGCGACCTCGTGGCGCGCATCCTCGTCGAAACGCCGACACACATGACCAAGGAGCAGAAGAAGCTGCTCGAAGAGTTCCGCGGGACGGAGACGGGCGAGGAATGCCCTGCAGCGAGGAGCTTCTTCGCCCGCGCCCGGGATTTCCTAGGCGGCTAGGGCCGTCTCCCTCAACACTGGCGGCGGCTCGGTCGAGGCGAAACTCGGCCGTGCCTTCATCCGCTTGAGCCACGCCGGCAAGTTCGACGTCCCCTCAATCAGTTCACGCCCCTCGGCACATTCGCCGAACAGGTCGAGCTGTGCTGCGAGCATGATGTCTGCGATGCTTACGCTGTCGCCGGTGAGGTACGGCTTGTCGCCCAAAATGCCGTCGAGCACTTCGAAGCAAGTGCGTCCCATCGGCATCGCGTCGGCAATTGCCGCTTCATCTCCAGGGATGCCGAGCAGTCTCGGGCCGATGATGCGATTAAACGCGATCGGTGCCGCGGCCTTCGGGAAGAAATACCATTCGATGATGCCGATCACCTGGTTCATCCGCGCGCGAGCCTCGGCATTGTCCGGGGTCAGGGGCGGGGTCGGAAGCAGATCGTCGAGATAACGGATGATCGCCTGGGTCTCGTAAAGCATGAACCTGTCATGCTCGAATGCCGGAATCCGCCCGAAGGGATGCCGGGCGAGGTGCTCTGGCTGCTTGGTATCCTGCGGCGCCATGGCGTGAAGTTCATACGGAAGGCCCTTTTCCCGAAGCGCAATCTCGACGCTGCGCAGGAACGGGCTTCCCGGAACTCCATGGACCTTGATGTCGGACATCATTTGTCTCCCTTTCTTATCGCGCGGCTTCTTTTGCGTAGAGTTCGAGCAGGCCGCCCCATCCGCCGGGCGCATCGATGGCTTCGCGGAAGCCTTCGGCTGTCTCGCCCAGACGCTCGAGGTTACGGTGTTCCAGCTCCACCCGCGTGCCCGATCCCTCGGGCGTGAAGCGGACTTCCACTTCGGTTTGCAGCTCAGGGTCAAACGTCCATTGGGCGTTGAGCTGCCATATGAGTAGGACGCGCGCGGGTGGCTCCCAGGCGGCGACAGTACCGATCTCGCACGTCGAACTGTCGAGGTTGCGCTGGTACCAGCGACCACCTTCCTTGGGCTCGATGATCTGCCTGTCGAGCTCCGCCTCCCCGAGCTTGTGTGACTTCGGCCACCAGCGGCCCATGCCGGTGGTGAAGACCTCGAACGCATGATCCTGCGACGTGTTGACGAACAGGCTCTTGCGCACCGGCGCAGGTCGGATCTGCGTGCTCATTTCTTCTCCTCTTTCGCACTGCGTTCGACTTCGGCGGCGAAGGCCGAGAGCGCAGAATCCCAGAACTGGTCGAGCCAGGCGCGCATCGCTCCCAGTCCTTTCGGGTCGATTTGGTAGATGCGCCGGGTGCCCTCTGAGCGGTCGTCCACGAGACCCGCCTCCTTCAGCACCTTCAAATGCTGTGAAACCGCCGGCCGCGTGACCGGCAAGCCGCGCGCGATCTCGCCGACGGCACGAGGGCCATCGCGCAACCGCTCGAACACCGCGCGGCGCGTCGGATCAGTCAGCGCTGCGAAGACTCGATTCGCGTTAGCCATGACTTACCGTTAGTGTACACTAACCGACGAGTCAACAGCTGTAACGTCCCGTCTCTCTGCGGGTGCGTGAAATTAACTAGTGGGGTTGGACTAGGGGTTTGCCGCCTTGTCGATCGCGAGGCGCATCGCAAACATCTGCGCGAACAACTCGGCCGCGGCGTGAAGCTCCAGGTCCGGATCGCGCGGGCTCCTGCTTTCGCAGCAGAAATCGCAGCTCAGCCCGTCGGCCCTGAAGGGGACGCGGAGCATAGCCTTGATACCTTTCTCCCCAAGCTCTCGGCAATCGGCTCGTTCCGGCGCGCGCATCAATGCCGCATGGGCCGCGGTGTCCTCGTCTTCGCGCGGGAAGAGCCCGACGCCTTCGTTTTCCGTGTCGGAAACCAGGATCGGCAGGTTCGCCGGATCAACTGACCCGCCAAAAGCGCCGCGGCTGCTTTCTGCCCGCTGGTCACCGCAGCTCAGAGTCACCCGGTCATAGCCGGTGAGAGCGCGCATCCGCCGGGCGGCTCCATCAAGCAGGGCCTGGCCACTGCTATTCGTGAGGCCCGCGATGAGGCCGCCGACGCTTCCAAAGGACTCGCCGAAGCAGCCGGTCGAAAGCACCGCTTCCAGCAGCACGCGGCCATCCACCTGCTGAAAGGCGATATCGACGAGGTCGGGATCGTCGGTCAGCCGCACGGCGTAGGCGCGGCCGATGCCGGTCGTGCCGCTCAGCCTGGAGAACAGGTTCCGGAGATCGTGCAGCGCCTGAGCATGGACAAACTTGCCGAGGGGCTCGTCGATCAGCGTGACATGCGATTCGCCGAGCAGGTGATGGATGTTCTCCGACGCTCTCAGCACGATCCAGTCGAGCGAAAGCTCGAGCAGATAGCTGCCCTGCTGGATGCGCATGTCCTTCGTCGAGCGCTGCTCAACCATGTCGCCGTCGATTTCGTCGACTGTATCCATCAGCCCCCCGGCTGTGTTCCCAGCGACATAAATAGCCGGTGTTTTTCGCAGCGCACTAAAAATGTTGTGCTTTGCGAAGGGCCTAGGCCTTACCGAACACCCGGGCGAAGATCGTGTCGACGTGCTTCAGGTGATAGGCGAGATCGAACAAGGCATTGAGCTCGTTGTCTGAGAGGCGTTGCGAAACGTCCGGATCGGCCTTGAGCAGGTCGAGCAGCGCTAGCTGACCGTCCGATTCCCACACCTTCATCGCGTTGCGCTGCACCAGCGAATAGCTTTCCTCGCGACTGAGGCCGGCCTGCGTCAGCGCCAAGAGCACGCGCTGGGAGTGGATCAGCCCGCCCATGCGGTCCAGGTTCTTCTGCATCCGCTCGGGATAGACGAGCAGCTTGTCGACGACGCCAGTCAGCCGTGCCAGCGCGAAGTCGAGCGTGATGGTCGCGTCGGGCCCGATGAAGCGCTCGCCCGACGAGTGGGAAATGTCCCGCTCATGCCACAGGGCAACGTTCTCCAGCGCCGGCGTCACATAGGCGCGTACCATCCGCGCCAGGCCCGTCAAATTCTCTGTTAGCACCGGGTTGCGCTTGTGCGGCATTGCCGACGAGCCCTTTTGCCCGGGTGCGAAATATTCCTCAGCCTCCAGCACCTCGGTCCGCTGCAGGTGGCGGATCTCCGTCGCCACCCGTTCGATCGACGAGGCGATCACGCCAAGCGTCGCAAAGAACATGGCGTGCCGGTCGCGCGGGATGACCTGCGTCGAGACGGGCTCGACGCTGAGGCCCAGCTCCGCTGCGACATGCTCCTCCACCCGCGGGTCGACGTTGGCGAAGGTGCCGACCGCACCTGAAATGGCGCAAGTCGCGACGCCGTCGCGCGCCGCGACCAATCGCTCCCGGTTGCGTACAAACTCCGCATAGGCCTGCGCTAGCTTGAGGCCGAAGGTCACCGGCTCGGCGTGGATGCCATGGCTCCGGCCGATCGTCGGCGTCAGCTTGTGCTCGAACGCGCGCCGCTTCAGCACGGCCAGGAGCGCATCCAGATCAGCAATCAGCAGGTCCGCCGCTTGCTTCAATTGCACCGCGAGCGCCGTGTCGAGCACGTCCGAGCTGGTCATGCCTTGGTGCAGCCAACGCCGCTCTGGCCCCAGCTTCTCACCGGCCCACGTCAGGAAGGCGATCACGTCATGCTTGGTAACCGCCTCGATCGCGTCGATGGCGTCGATGTCAATTTCGCCGAGCGCTTGTCCGTCATAAGCCTTGCGGATCGTCGCCGTGTCCTCGGCGGGGATCATCCCGATCTTTCCCATCGCCTCGGCCGCGAACACCTCGATCTGCCACCAGATGCGGTAGCGGTTTTCGGCGGACCAGATGGCCGTCATCTCCGGGCGAGAATAGCGAGGAACCATGATCGAGGCGGCTAGCAGAGGCGTTTGAATGCTTCAAATCGGGCGCTACGGTTGCACAGGATGGCGGACGATGCGGATGCAGGGCTGGTCAGCGCCGCGGTCGCCGGCAATCGCGATGCATTCGAGACCCTGCTCCGCAAGCATTACGACCGGATCCACGGCCTGGCCTGGCAGTTGACCGGCTCGCGCGCCGATGCCGAGGACGTGACGCAGGACGTCTGCTGCGCCTTGGTCGACAAGCTGGGGAGCTTTCGCGGCGACGCTCAATTCAGGACGTGGTTGATCGGCATCACGGTCAATGCTTGCCGCGACCTCAAACGCAGGCGCCGCTCGTTCCTCGGATTGACCGAAAAGCTCACGGTCCTCGCCGGCCTGGCAGCCGTGCCGGACGGCCGCGACGCCTATGACGCGATCTGGCTGAAGAGCGCCATCGCGCGATTGAAACCCGCATATCGGGAAACCGCCGTGCTGGTCGCCGGCCAGCAGCTGACCCATGCAGAGGCAGCGAAGATCCTGGGCGTCGCGGAAGCGACTGTCTCCTGGCGCATGAGTGAGGTCCGACGCTTGCTCTCGTCCGACGCGGCTAACACCCCGGATTAATTTTTTCGAACCCCTCCCAAGGATTTCCCGGCCTGCCGCGTCGAAGGGACATGCGGGCGATTGTGCCTGCTGCTGAAAAGGGAGGGCCGTCATGCCCCGTTCGTATTTGTTGGCTGGCACGGTCTTGGCCGCCGCTTGTCTTGGTGCCTGTTCGAAGCACACTGTCGAGGAAGGAGTGGTGGCGTCACCGGTCGTGGCCGACGCGCAAAAGGGCCGGGATATTGTCGTCACAGGCTCGAGGATCTCGAATCCGAACCTGAATTCGCTTCCCAGGGCCGAGCTCGATTCAATGGCGATGGCGCCTCCTCCTCCGCCTCCTCCGCCGGCACCCGGAATGTATCAGCAGTGGGCACCGCCCTATCACGACGTCGGCCGGGACAAGTTCACGACGGTTGTCGAGAATGCGTTCAAGGTTGTCCGCGAGGAGCCGGTCTCGACCTTCTCGATCGACGTGGACACCGCCTCCTATTCCTGGGTCCGCGCCTCGCTCAATCAAAACGTGTTGCCTCAGCCGGCCGCGATCCGGACCGAGGAAATGGTCAACTACTTCCCCTACGATTATGCCTCACCGCGGAGCGCCGAGCAGCCCTTCAGCACCAATGTGTCGGTGATGCCGAGCCCATGGTCGGCCGGGCGCAAGCTCGTCCGCATCGGCATCAAGGGATATTCGATCAGCCGCGCGACGCGTCCGCACGCGAACCTCGTCTTCCTGATCGACACGTCGGGCTCGATGCAGGAGCCGAACAAGCTGCCACTTGTGCAGCAATCGCTCGACCTTCTGCTCGACCAGCTCGATCCCCGGGACACGGTCGCGATCGTCACTTACGCCGGCTATGCCGGAACCGCGCTCGAGCCGACGCCAGTCAGCCAGAAGGCGAAGATTCGCGCCGTCATCGACGGGCTCGGAGCTGGAGGAAGCACAGCGGGCGCCGAAGGGATCCGCCAGGCCTATGCGCTGGCCGAGGCCAACCTCGATCCGAACGGCGTCAATCGAGTCATCCTGGCGACCGACGGCGACTTCAACGTCGGCATCACCAACCAGGAGGAGCTGAAAGGCTATATCGAGCGGGAGCGGGGCAAGGGCGTGTTCCTGTCGGTGCTCGGCTTCGGCATGGGCAATTACAACGACGCGCTGATGCAGACGCTGGCGCAGAACGGGAACGGCGCCGCCGCCTACATCGACACGTTGTCGGAGGCGCGGAAGACGCTGGTGGAAGAGTCGACGTCGACGTTGTTCCCGATCGCCAAGGACGTGAAAATCCAGGTCGAGTTCAATCCCGCCACGGTCTCCGAATATCGGCTCGTCGGCTATGAGACCCGCCTGCTCAATCGCGAAGACTTCAACAATGACAAGGTCGACGCGGGCGACGTCGGGTCAGGGCAGACCGTCACCGCCTTGTACGAGGTCGTTCCAGTCGGTGGTCCTCGAACCATGGACAGGCTGCGATATGCGGCACCCGCTTCGCCCTCGGCGGCACGAGGAAGCGAGCTCGGTTATGTCAGGATCCGCTACAAGCTCCCCAAGTCCAGCGTCAGCCGACTGATCGAGACGCCGATCGACCGCCGGTCCGAGTATGCGCGGTTCGAGGATGCGCCGCAGGACGCGCGGTTCGCGATAGGTGTCGCGGGCTTCGCCGAGCTTCTGCGCGGCGGCAAGCACAGCGGCAGCTTCAGCTACGATGACGTGCTGAAGATCGCCCTCGCTTCGCGCGGTAAGGACGAGTTCGGCTACCGGAATGAGTTCGTTCAGCTCGTCCGAGCCGCGAAGGGAGCCCGCACTATGGCCTCGCTCGAGCGGTAGGGAGGGAAGGGGTCGTCCCAAGCGCCATCGGGACGGCCCCGCCCGTCTGTTTCGACCCAAGCGCGATTGCCGCTATGAGTTCTCCGAGATGCCGCCCGACAACGAATCCGCCACCTTGCCCGAGCCGCCGCCGCCACGGCAGATCGCTCGCGACGCGGCAATCGAGGCTGCGATGCAACGCTTCGACGGTGACGCCGATTTGCGGAGGCGAGTGCCGTGGAGCCGCAGGCCGCAGGTCCAGTTGGCGATTGCGGCATCGCTGGTACTCGCGATTGGGCTTCCCGCGACGTTGATCTCGATCCGCGACAATGGCGGGATTCCCGGCACGACGTCGCCTCCAACCGCCCAAGCTCCCGCCAAAAATAGTGTCGTACCCTCGCTGAACCTTGCACCGGAAGCCCCGTCGGATGCGATGAAGGTCCCGTCGAAGCCAACAACTCCAGCCCCGATCTCTCCGCCCCAGCTGCAGGCCCCGACGGCCAATGCTCCGGCGCCCGCCGCGCCGATGGCCGAGAGGCAAGTATCGGCCGAGCGCGATGAAATCGCTCCCGCCGCCGCCCCTCCGCCACCTCCTCCTCCACCCCCTCCACCGCCCGCGCCTTCGATCGCGCAGAAGAGCGCGGAGCAAGGCAACGAACTGGTCGTGACTGGCTCGCGCATCAGGGAGCCCAACCTGGCGGACTCGTCCGCGTTGAACTCGCTTTCGAGGAAGGCGGAGCCGCCTAACCGCGTTTACGAGCGCTTCCTCGGCGAGCTTCAGTCTGCCGTTCGCAGCGACGATCGCGAGACGGTGATCAGGCTGATCCGCTTCCCGCTTCGCGTGAATGCGAGGGGGAAGTCGCGCATCTATCGCGACGTACAGGCCGTCCGCGTCGACTACGACCTTATCTTCACGCAACGCGTGAACGACGCAATCCTCGCGCAACGCCCCAATCGGCTCCTCGTCCGGGACCAGGGGCGCATGATCGGAAATGGCGAGGTCTGGTTCGATCGGTCATGTGCCAATCAGGAATGCTCGTCGCTCGGGCCTGTGCGGATTGCGGCGATCAATCCCTAGGCGACTAGATCAGTCCCATCGCCCGCATGCTCGCACGCCCCTGGGCACCGACAATCACATGATCGTGCACGGTCACCTTCATGTGCCGCCCCGCCTCGACGAGGTCGCGCGTAAGCCGGATGTCCTGCGTCGACGGCGTCGGGTCGCCGCTCGGGTGGTTGTGGACGATAATGATCGCGGTGGCGCCGAGCGCGATCGCGCGGGCGATCACCTCACGGACATGCACCGAAGCCTCATCGACGCTGCCCTGCCATAGAGCCTCGTTGGCGAGCAGCATGTTCTTGGCGTTGAGGAATAGGATCCGCACCTCCTCGGTCCGCCGATGAGCCATGGCGGCTGTCAGATAGTCGCCGAGCGCGTCCCAGCTCGACAGCACCGGCTGGCCCTCGACCCTCGCCTCGAGCAGTCGAAGTGCCGTCGCTTCGGCAATCTTCAGCGCAGCGACTGCTGCATCGCTGACGCCTTCTCGCTTCAGCGTTTCAGCACTCGCTCCAAGCAGCGGGCCGATGCCGCCGAAATCGTGAAGAAGCCGCTTCGCAAGCGGCTTGGTGTCGACGCGTGGGATGGTCAGCGTCAGCAAATATTCGAGCAGCTCATAGTCGTGAAAACCGGCCGGGCCGCCATTCAGCAGCCGTGCACGCAGGCGGGCGCGATGCCCCTTTGCATCGAACTCGTCCAAACTGCCCACACGCGCGTCCATGCCGCTTCCTCTTGGCGACCGTCCGAGCGACGCCGTTACAGCACAGGTCAGCCGGGCAAGGGAAGCGGTCATGCCGCATCTGGAACGGTGACGCTTTGGATGGGTTAGTGGCCCGATGGAGCGGAGCAACGACTCAGGGCCGGCAGAGGACCAGAGCCTGATATTCCTGCGCCGGCGTCCTTTCCGCCGCATCGCGCTGTTCATCGCGCTCGGCCTGTTGCTGGTCCTCGTCGCCGCGATTGCCGTCCTGTGGATCGAGCGCCGCCCGATCGCCACCCATTATCTGAAAGGTGAGTTCGAGCGGCGCGGCGTCACCGCCAGCTATCATCTGGACCGCGTGGGCCTGCGCACGCAGGAGGTCAGCAACCTCGTCATCGGGGACCCCAGGCGGCCCGACCTGGTGGCGCGCTTCGCGCACATCGAAACGCGGCTGAAGCTGAACGGCAATTTCGAGGTCTACCGCATCGTAGCCCGCGGCGTCCGCCTCCGCGGGCGACTGATGCACGGGCGGATCAGCTGGGGCCAGATCGACCGGATGATGCCGCCGCCGTCGAACAAGCCCTTCGCGCTGCCCGACTTCGCGTTGGACGTCGCCGACAGCAGCATCGCGTTGGCGACACCCTTCGGTCCAGTCGGTATCGCGCTTCAGGGCAATGGCAAGCTCAGCGGCGGTTTCGCCGGCCGGGTGGCGATTGTCAGTCCGCGAATGGCCCCCGGCCGTTGCGCAGCGACCAATGTTCGCGCCAATGTGGCAGTGGCCGTGATCGCGCGGAGGCCTCGGATCGATGGCCCGGTGACTGCCGAAAGCTTTACGTGCCCCGCAAGCCGTTTCGACATTGCCGGGCCACGGTTCGATGCTCAGGCGAGCTTCAACGAGGCCTTCACCGACATCGATGGCAGCGGGCGGATGGCGATGACCAGCCTCGTCGCCGGCGCCAACGGCCTCGCGAATTTCGTCGGGGACATTAGCTACAAGGGCGCGCTCAACGATGTCGCCGGACACGTCAGGTTGTCGGCGCAAAAGTCTCGCATGGGCACGATCTTCGCCGACCGCACGCGTCTCAACGGCCGTTATCATTTGAACGGCAAGGCCGGCACGTTCGAGATGGCGGGCAATTATGCTGCGGACAGTGCCGCGCTCGCTCCGAGCATGTTTGCCGGAGTTACCGGACCCCTGACCGCGGTCGGCAAGACGCCGATCGGTCCGGTCGCGACCAGCATGGCGAATGCTGTCATCAGGACCGCGCGCAACTTCAATTCGGCCGGGCGGATCACCGTCGTGAACTTCCCCGGCGGCGGCGCGGCACGGATCAACGAAGCCAATGTCATCGGCCCGGGCGGCGCTCGGGCACGGGTGTTTGGCGGCAGCGGTGTGACTTATTACTGGCCGTCGAACGGCCTTCGCGTCGACGGCAATCTCGAGACTTCCGGCGGCGGACTTCCGCAGGCGAGAGTCAGCCTTCGCCAGCCGCGCGCCGGCGCGCCGATGAGCGGCGTTGGCGACGTCGCGCCTTATTCCGCCAACGGCCAGACGCTGACGCTTGCGCAGATCCGTTTCGCGCCGGGTCCCGGTAACTCGACCGCGCTCAGCACCGTCGCGCGGCTCGACGGCAAGTTCCCGGGCGGCAAGGTCCAGGCACTGCAGTTGCCCATCCAGGGCCAGGTCGGCCAAGGCGGCAGCTTCGCATTCGGCACCAGCTGCGCGATCGTCAGCTTCAATTACCTTCAGATGAGCTCGCTCCAGCTTGGCCGTACCCGCCTGCCGGTCTGTCCGGTTGGCCGCGCGATCATTTCGAAATCGCCAAGTGGCCCGGTGCTTACGAACGCGCGCATCCCGCATCCGGTGCTCGACGGGCGCCTCGGCAGCTCGCCCCTGCATCTTCAGGCGGCCAGTGCGCGGATCATCGGGCAGGTGTTCGGCTTCGATCAAGTGGCGATGCGGCTCGGCCGCGAGACGTCGCCGATCCTGTTCGACGCGGCACGCTTGAACGGCCGGCTCGGCAAGGACTGGAGCGGCGATTTCAACGGCGCGACAGCCTCGATCGGCAAGGTTCCCCTGCTGCTGACCGACGGAGTCGGCAAGTGGCTCTACCGCAACAAGGATTTGGTCGTCGACACCTCGCTGATGGTCAACGACAAGGACCCGAATCCGCGCTTCTATCCGCTGAGAAGCGACAATGTGCATTTCACCATCGCGGGTGACTACGTCCGCGCGACCGGTGCCCTTCATCATCCGGCGACGGGGACGCTCGTCAGCGACGTCAATATCGAGCACCGGCTCTCGTCCGGCGCCGGCCATGCGATCCTCGACGTGCCTGGGCTCGCCTTCGGGCCCAACTTGCAGCCCGACCAGCTGACGCGGCTTACCGAGGGCGTCGTCGCCCTCGTTAATGGCACCGTCAAAGGGCAGGGGCGGATCGACTGGTCGTCGGGCGGGAAGGTCACGTCGACGGGTGATTTCTCCACGCGGAACATGGATTTGGCCGCGCCTTTCGGCCCGGTGACCGGCTTCAGCACCAACATTCACTTTGTCGACCTGCTGGAGATGGAGAGCGCCCCGCACCAAGTCGCGACCGCGGCGTCGATCAATCCCGGCATCACCGTCACGGACGGTGTGATCCACTACCAGCTGCTTCCCCACAACCTCGTTCGGGTCGAGCGCGGCGAATGGCCGTTCATGGGCGGGCGACTCATCCTTCGCGAAACCGTCCTGAAT
>Ga0207644_10000360_pt1 | contig 29659 bp, 25 predicted proteins | sample KBSS73metaG_FD_184326 | JGI IMG/M metagenome (GOLD analysis project Ga0207644, IMG submission 184326) | Switchgrass rhizosphere microbial communities from Kellogg Biological Station, Michigan, USA - KBS S7-3 metaG (SPAdes) (version 2) | ecosystem: Host-associated > Plants > Roots > Rhizosphere... | reverse complement strand
AGCCCGGGATAGCCCTCGACTTCGGTGACGTACTTGCGGTCGTAGTGGATCCGGTGGCCGTTGAACGTGAGCGCCGAGTAGCGGAACAGCAGCACGTCGTCGGGCACGATCTCGCGCTGCCAAGTCGGGCCGGTCTCCGCCCGCTGCGGCGGCGGCTCGACGTCGCCGGGCCGCTTGGCGTCGCGGTAGACGATGTCGTGGAACTCGACGATGGCGGGCTCCGAGGCGCCGTTGCCGCGCACTTCGTGGCGCACCTTGACGAAGACGAGCTTGCCGGTGCGGCCTTCCTTGGCCGAGACGTCCGCGATGGTCGACGTGCGCTCGACCAAGTCCCCGACACGGATTGGCGAGCGGAACTCGAACTGACTGCCCGCCCACATTCGTCGCGGCAACGGCACCGGTGGCAGGAAGCCGCCGCGCTTGGCGTGACCGTCTGGGCCGATTTCGCTCTGGCGGTGCAACGGCAGAAAGTAGAGCCAGTGCCACAGGGGCGGCAGCGGCGTCCCGGGGTCTGCCGGCATCGCCGGGTGATCGAGCGTGGCATTGAGCGCCTTGACCGGGGTCGCGCCGATCTGATCGCGCCAGGTTTCGCTGCGTCCGGTCCAGGTTTGCAGCTCGTTGAGTGAAGTGTCCATGCTTGAAGCCTCTTTTCTCGTTTACTCGGCGGTCAGCTTGGCGCGCTGCACCACGCCTTTCCACTTCGCCAGCTCGCTCTTGACCAGGGCCCCCAGTTGCTCCGGGGTGCTGGTCTCGACATCGGCGCCGTGCTCTTCCATGCGCTTGACGATCTCCTTGTCGGCCAGCACCTGGTTCAGCGCCTTGTTAAGCTGGTCGACGATCGCCTTGGGCGTCTTGGCGGGGGCGAAGAAGCCGTACCACTGCTGCACGTCGACGCCGTCGACGCCCGCTTCCTTCAGCGTCGGCACATCGGGCAGGAGCGCTGACCGCTTCGGCCCGGCGACGGCCAGTGCGCGGAGCTTCCCGGACTTCACGTGCGGCAAGGCCGTGTACAGGCTGGGAAACATGAACTGCGTCTGCCCGCCGATCGTGTCGCTGATCGCGGGCGCAGAGCCCTTGTACGGCGCGCCGAGCATCACGACGCCGGCGTTGAGCTTGAACAGCTCGGCCGCGTAGTGCGGGGCGGTGCCGTTGCCCGCAGAGGCATAGGTGTACTTGTCGGGCTTGGCCTTGAGCTGCGCCACCAGGTCCCTCACATCCTTCACCGGAACGTTGGCAGTGGCGACCATCAGCGTCGGCGAGTAGCCGACCAGGCCGATCGGCGCGAAGTCCGCGACCGGGTCGTAGCGCAGCTTCTGCAGCGACGGGTTCATCGCGTGCGTGGCGATGTAGCCGAACATCAGCGTGTGTCCGTCGGGCGCGGCGCGGGTCACGAACTCGCTCGCAATCGCGCCGTTGGCGCCGGCGCGGTTGTCGACGATCACGGTCTGGCCGAGCAGCGGCCCGAGCTTCTGGGCGATGGTGCGCGCCATCGCGTCATTGCCGCCACCGGCCGCGGTCGGCACGACGATCGTGATGGTCTTGTCGGGATAGGCCATGGTGGCCGGAGCTGCGGTGGCCAGCGCCGCGGCGAGGGCGGGTGCGATCAGACGTTTCATGGGCTTGTCTCCTTCGTTGGGATTCGAGAACACGTAGGGCGGGATGTGAAGCTCGCCTTGCAGGATCTTTCGGGCGGTGCGGACGAGCGCTGCGCGCTGCACGCGGGCGTCTGCGCCGAGACCCTCGACCGCCACCTCGACGTCGATGCGACCTTGGGGATGAAGCACCGATATGACGCGCATGTCCGACCGGCTGGTCGTTCCGCTGATCACGGTGCCCGGCAGCGCGAACGCGGTGGCGACGCCGATCGCACCGGTCACCGCGTGCGAGGCATGGCAACGCCGGGGAGTGAAGTAGCGCGACGTGACGCTGTCTGCGTCGTCGCCGTCGCTGGCGATCACCGGCTTGGGAACGACGCTGTCGGAGACATCGCCCAGGCCCATCGCCTCACCGGCGGCACGGCGCAGGGCTTCGATGCGCTCGAGCAGCGAGCGATCGGCATCGAGCTGGGCGGGCGTCTCTCGTCCGCTCAGGCCGAGCGAGCGCGCTTGCACGATCACGAGCGGCATGGCGGCATCGATGCAGGTGACCTGCACGCCTTCGATCGTGTCGATGCGCCGGCCGGTAGGAAAGAGCGACCCCGTGACCGCGCCCCAGGCGTCTAGAAAGACCAGGCGGATCGGCGCCGCCGTGCCCGCCACGCCGTCGATTCCGGTCTCGCCCTCGTAGGTGACGCGCCGGCCGGGGGTCAGCACCTTGACGTCGATCCGCGAGCGCGTGTTGACGTTGAACACGCGAACCGTCGTCTCGCCGTCCTGCGCCGACACCAGGCCCTGCTCGATGGCGAAGGGGCCGACGCCCGAAAGCATGTTGCCGCAGTTGGGCCGGGTATCGACCGATTTCTGGCCGACGCCGACCTGCGCGAAGAGATAGTCGACGTCGCATCCCGGTTGCGAGGACTTGGAGACGATCGCCACCTTGCTGGTCAGCGTGCTGCCGCCGCCGACGCCGTCGACCTGCAACAGGTCGGACGCCCCGATCGCGCCGATCAGGACTTCGTCGCGCTCACGGTCTCCCCCGGGCAGCCAATCGCGCAGGAAGAACGGCCCCCGGGAGGTGCCGGCTCGCATCAGGACGCAGGGGATGGCTCGGTTCATGGGTTGCAATGGTCGGCGCGGCCATTGCAAAAGTGAATTGCATCTTTAAGATCAACTGATGCGTCATGCACATCAATGGAGTGCTCCGCCATGGCGATCAACTTCGACTTGAACGACCTGCTCTCCTTTCGCGCGGTGGCCGAGCTGAGCAGCTTCCGCAAGGCCGCCGAGTTGGTGCATCTCTCGCAGCCGGCGTTCAGCCGCCGCATCGACAAGCTGGAGCAGGCGCTGGGCGTGCGGCTCCTCGAGCGAACGACGCGCCGCGTGACGCTCACGGCGGTCGGTCGCGACTTCGAGCGCAAGGTCCGTGAGCTCCTCGACGACCTCGACGCCACGCTGCTCGGCATCCGCGGGGTCGCGGTCACTCGCATGGGCGAGGTGACCGTCGCCTGCGTGCCATCGACCGTGTACTACTACCTCTCGCACGTGATCGGCCGATACCACGAGCGCTCCCCGAAGGTGCGGGTGAAGGTGCTCGATGCGGGCGCCAATGAAGTGCTCGCCGCGGTGGCGCGCGGAGAGGCCGACTTCGGCCTCAATTTCATCGGCGCGCAGGAAGGCGACCTGGATTTCAAGCCACTCGTGGAGGAGCGGTTCGTCGCCGCATGCCGGCGCGATCATCCGTTGGCGAAGCTGCGCCGCGTGAGCTGGGCGCAGCTGAGCGACTACGACTACATCTCGGTGGGCCGCACCTCGGGCAACCGTGTCCTGCTCGACCAGGCGCTGGCCGGCGTCGCGGGCCGGCCGCAGGCGATCTACGAGGCGCAGCATGTGACGACGACACTCGGCCTCGTCGAAGCCGGGCTGGGCGTGGCAGCAGTGCCGTCGATGGCCATGCCGGCTTCGGATCATCCGCTGCTGGTGAGCGTGCCGCTGGTTGATCCGGTTGTCACCCGAAAGGTCGGGCTGATAAGGCGTCGCGGGCGTTCACTGTCGCCCGCTGCCCAACAGCTCTACGACCTGTTCTCCGAGGTGAAAGGGCGCCAACGAGTGCGGCGCGCCACATGATGCCGACGCTGCGAATTGTCCGCTCGACTCCTCATTGCGGACTCTCCAGATATTTCGGGCAAGGACTGGATTGGGGTCGGAAGCAGCACTTCCATAGCCTGCTTCTCGACCGCGTTCCAAAGCTTCAGTCGTCCCTGTCCTGCGTGCCGAAAATGGCCACGCCATTCGCGGTCGTCACACCGAGACCGATGGGCGCGGACGGAGTCAGGGCGCCGAACCTGTCATAGCTCAGCAGATACAGCTGCGAGCCGCCGCGGAGCACACCCATGACACCGTTGTCTGCGTCGATGTCCGTCACCCCGCCGCCCAGGGTCGCCGCGACGCCGCTGTCGATGAAGATGTGGTTGCCGGTTCCGATCAGCCGGCTGATGGTCCCGCTGCCCGTGTTCGCGGTGAAGACGTACTTGCCGACGCGGGTCGTCCAGCAGGGCGCCGCGGCACCTGTCCCCGACGACACGACATCGGTGAACGCGCCGTTACGGAACAGGCCGTCCTGGCTGGTGTGCGCCAGCGTGATGATCGCCGTACCGTCCGGATAGACCGAGAAGCCGAAGGGTGTCAGCGATCCGGCGGGGCCGGACACTACCTGCGGCGTGGCACTGGTCACCGCGCCGTTGTGGAGCGCCACGACGTCGACGCTGCCGGGGCTCGGATCGGTCTTCAGGGTGACGAGCAAAGTGTCCTTGTCGAGCACGCCGACCTGCGCCGTGCTCCCGGCCGGCGGTGTCGCTCCGCCCACCAGCCGCAACGGGGCCGAGCCGTCCTTCCAGACATCGCCGTTTCGCATCTCGAAGGAGTCGACGGTCGTCGTGCCGGCCACGTACATGTGATGGTTGCCGAAATCGATGCTTAGCGGCGCGCTGCTGGTGGCCACGATCTGTTCGAGCCTGAGCCTGTTGCCGCCTTCGCGCCTGAACAGCGAGACGGAGTTCGATCCGTGGTTGACGACCGCGACCCGGTCGCCGTCGACCTGCTTGACGCCTCGCGCGTTGCCCGAGGCGCCGCCCAGGCCCTTGGTCGAAAGCCGCTGCAGCAGCGCCTTGGTGCCCGTGTCGAACACCAGGATCTGGTTCGCCGCCGGGTCGTTCGTCATCACCACGGCCAGCGTGCTGTCGTCGTGATCCGGGCGCGCGCTTGCGGTGCTTGCCGCCAGGGCGAGCAGGACCGCCACATAGGCCATATAGATTGGATTCCTCGACTTGATCGTGTCGCACTCCGTTCCAGAAAGCTCAGGTTGGTGGATTGCGATCGCCGGTCCGCAGAGGCAGGCCCGAATCGACGATGCGCGGCGTACGTCTGCAGGCGGCGAGTTTCTTACTTCGACGTCGTTGCCGCGCGTGCGAGCTTCTCGGTGCGGCGGGATGGGTGTGGCGACCGACGCGGCGCCGCGCGCGCTCAATAGCGCTTCGCCGCCTCGTCCAGCATCACTTCCGTCGCACCGCCGCCGATCGCCAGCACGCGCGCGTCGCGCCAGAGCCGCTCGATCGGCATGCCTCGCATGTAGCCCATGCCGCCATGGAACTGCTGGCACGACTGCACGACCTCGTTGACGAGCTCGCCGGTGAGCGCCTTCAGCATCGACACGTCCTGGACGACGTCGTGCCCTTGCGTGACGCGCCAGGCGCAGTGGTACAGGTACGACCGGGCCGCGCGCACCTTGGCGTCGAGCATCGCCAGCCGCTGGCGAACGACCTGCTTGTCGAAGAGCGGCGCGCCGAACGCGCTGCGCTCGCGAACGTGGGCGAGCGTCGCCTGGAGCGCCTGCATGCAGTGGCCGACCGCCATCGCCGCCAGCGCGATGCGCTCGGTCTGGAAGTTCTTCGTCACCGAATAGAAGCCGCGGTTCTCCTCGCCGAGCAGGTTCTCCGCCGGGATGCGGCAGTCGGCGAACACCAGCTCGGCGGTGTCGGACGAGAGCCAGCCGCTCTTGTCGAGGCTGCGCCCGACGGAAAAGCCCGGAGCGCCCTTCTCGACCGCGAACATCGACATCGCGTGCCGGCCCGATCCGGTCTTGGCGGCGACGAAGTACAGGTCGGCATGGACGCCGTTTGTGATGAAGAGCTTGGTGCCGTTCAGGATCCACTCGCTGCCGTCGCCCGATCGCGTCGCCGTCGCGCGGATTCCGGCGACGTCCGATCCCGCGCCGGGCTCGGTGATCGCGACCGCGGTGATCGTCCGGCCCGCGGTGATTCCCGGCATCCAGCGCGCCTTCTGCGCCGCGCTCCCCGCGTGGTGCAGGTGCGGGCTCGCCATGTCGGTGTGGACGAGCACGGTGATGATGAAGCCGCCGAAGGTCGACTGCGAGAGCGCCTCGGCGAAGACCAGGTTGGTGAGCGCGTCGGCGCCGGCGCCGCCGTGCTCCTCGCCGTACATCAGTCCGAGCAGGCCGGCGTCGCCGAGCTTCCTCAGCACCTCGCGCGGCGTCATGCCGGCGTCCTCCCAGGCGAGCGCGTGCGGCTCGACCTCGCGCGCGACGAAGCGCGCGACCTGCTCGCGCAGCAGCTCGTGCTCGGGAATGAGGTAGATGCTTTCCATCGCGCGCGAGCTCAGCCGAACAGCGTCGCCTCGCTCCAGCCGAGCGCGCGAACGTCGGCGGCGCGCAGGTGCGCCTCGCTCGGCATCAGGAACTCGTCGAGCTGCGGCGGTGCGACAGCGGTGCCGGCGAGCATCGCGTGCGCCTGGCCGCGGTGGTGCACCTGGTGGTTGATGAGGTGGGCGATGACGTGGCCGCGCCGCTCGCGCTGGATCCGGCCCGCGCCGCGATCGAGCTCGACGACGTCGTCGAGCGCCGGCGCGACGAGCGCGACGACGTGGTCGATGAAGCGCTGGTCGGCGACCGCCTGCGCCGCGGCGATCGCCTCGAACGGCACGCCGCGCGGCGCCGTCGCCCACTGCCGCTCGGCGTCGGCGTCGCCGTGCAGCGCCGCCAGGTAGTAGAGGTCGACGGCAAGGATGTGCTCGAGCGTCTTCGCCAGGCTCGGGAAGAAGCTCGTTCGCGCCGCCTCGTACGCTTCGCGCGAGAGCGGTCGCATCGCCGCGTGCAGGCGATGGTTGGCGAGGCGGTTGGCGTGGACCTGCGTGCGCAGGAAGGCGAGCAGCTCCATCGATCGGTTCGCCGTCAGAACGGCCCGCGCTCGAGCCAGCGCTCGATCTGGTCGCGCCGGTCGTTGCCCCAGAACGGCTCGCCGTCGACGACGAAGAACGGCGCGCCGAAGACGCCCTGCGAGATCGCGTCATCGCATGCCGTCTTGAGGCGGCTCTTCCAGCGCGGCTCGGTCCAGACGCGCTCGGCCTCGTCGGCGTCCAGGCCGAATTCGATCGCCAGCGCCTTCAGGTGTTCGGGGTTCGAGAGGTCGACCGTGCCGCGCGTGAAGTAGGCGCGCAGGCAGTGGCGCGCCCAGTTCACGGCGCGCTCGCGATCGCTCTCCTCGAGCCACCAGAAGACTCGCGCCGCGTTCTGCGTGGCCACCGGGAACTTCCCGGGCAAGGTGAACGGGACGCCGGCGAAGCGCGCCGAACGATCGAAGTCGAGCAGCGAGTACTCGCGCTTGATCGGATGGCTGACCGGGCTCTTCAGCTCGGCCGCCTGGAAAGTGACGCCAAGCAGGACGGCGTGCCAGCGCACCGGCCGGCCGTGGCGCGCCGCGAGCGCTTCGATCCACTCGGAAGCGATGTATGAGTACGGCGACGAGAAGTCGAGGTAGAAATCGATGGCGGACGGGCTCATCGCGACAGCGTACTGCAACGCGGGCCGGTCCCGCCCGCCGCGCCCGCTCGGGTCATGCGCCCAGCTTGATGGCGAGATCGACGAAGTCGCTCGCGACCCAGTCGAAGCGCTGCCCGGCGCTGTTTTCGCGCGTGCCGTCGAGCCCGCGCTCGAGCGGCCGCTCGACGTAGGCCGTCTTCAGGCCGGCGCGCTGCGCTGCGGCGAGATCGCTCGGATGCGCTGCGACCATCAGCAGCTCGCCCGGCGCGATGCCGAGCAGTTCGGCGGCGCCGCGGTACACCGCCGGCGACGGCTTGTAGGCACGGAACAGCTCGGCCGAAAGTACGCAATCCCACGGCAGCCCGCCGTGGCGCGCCATGTCGACGAGCAGCGAGACGTTGCCGTTCGAGAGCGTCGCGATCGGCCAGCGCGACTTCAGCCGCGTCAGCCCGGCCACCGCATCGGGCCAGGGATCGAGGCGATGCCAGACCAGGTTGAGGTGGTCGCGCTCGGCCGGGGCGAGGCGGTCGAGGCCGAAACGCGGCAGCAACGTATCGAGGATGCCGCGATGGAGCGCGTCGAGCTTGACCCACGCCGTGTCGCCGCTCGCGGCCGCCTGCATGACGCGCTGCATCGCCGGCTGGTAGCCGGCGCGCCAGGCGTCGGCGAATGCCGGCCACTCGACGCGCCAGCCTTTCGCCGTCGACATCGCGTCGCCTTCGCGAATGATCGAGCCTCGCCAGTCGACGACGGTGCCAAAGACGTCGAAGACCAGGGCGCGCACGGCGCCGCTGTCAGCGGGGGTCGAGACGGTCGGCGCGCTCACGGTTCGCGTCCCTCAGCGGGGATCGCGCTCATCGGCGCGCTCATCGGTGCGCTCATCGTTCAACTCCTCGGCGGGCTCGCTCGGCCAGATGCGCCTGGCTTCAGGATAAAGGTCCCGCAACGATGCCCGCGCCGCCGCGCCGACGATCGGCGCCAGCCGGGCGGCGAGCGCCGCCGGTTCGGCGGCGCCGGCGCGCACGCGCTCCGACCAGGCGGCGTCGAGCGCCTCGCGCAGCGGCGCCAGCGCGGCGGCAACGACGCCGGCCCAGTGCGGCGGCGCCTCGCCTTCGACCCAGTCGCCGCGGCCGCGGCCGAAGTGCTCGACGGCGAGCAGGCGCAGCAGCGCCGCCTCGACCATCGCATCGAGCGCGGCGGCGTTCCACGTCACGAACGAGCGATCGGTGCCGCGGACGAGATTGACGCAGCGCGCCAGGCCAGCGCTGCCGAGCGCGCCGAGGACGCCGCCGGCGATCAGTCCGCCGCCGAGCGTCAGGCCGCCGCTCAGGAGGTCGGCCTTGAGGCCGACGAGGGCTCCGGTGATCGCGCCGCCCCACATCGCGGCCTGCGTCTCGTCGAGGCGCAGGCGCAGGTCGTAGCCGCTCGCGAGCCGTTCACGGATCGCGCCCTCGGCGCTGCCCTCGAGGCCGTGCAGGGCGAGCAGCTCGCGCGTGTGGGCGCGGATCTCGTCGTCGAGGCGAGCGGCGAGCGCGTCCTGGGCGAGCCCGGCGGGCCCGCGCTCGGCGCTGCCGAGGCCGACCGCGGCGCCGGCCTGGCGCAGGCGCGCGCGCACGCCGCCGCCGCCATCGGCGACGGTCTCGCTCATCGTCGCGATTCGCGCCAGGCTGGTGGCGATCGCCTGCACCGACGCATCGAACGTCGCGATGCGTCGCGCCCGCCACGCCTCGCGCAGGCGCGCCATCGCCGGTTGCTTGGCGGCCGGCAACACGTCCTCGACAGCGGCGAGCAGCGTCGACTCCTGCACCCAGCAGCGCGCGAACGCATCGAGCGGCAGGACGGCGCGCACGTGCGAATGCGCCGACACACTCGCCCGCCAGCGCGCGATCTCGGTGGCCTCGACGGCGCCGTCGCGCGGCGCACCGAGCTGGTTGAGCAGGACGACGACCGGCTTGCCGATCCAGCCGAGCAGCTCCATCTCCGGCTGCACGTAGCCCGCCGCCTCGATCTGTTCCGACGCGTTGACGAGATAGAGCAGGACGTCGGCGTCGTCGCGCGTGTGGCGGACCGCCTGCTGGCTCGCCCAGAACGGGCGATCGCGCCAGCGGTCCCACGCCTCGCTCAGGAAACGGCCGACCGGATGCTCGGCCTGGCGCAGCCTGCGAACGAGCCGGACGGTGTCGCCGAAGCCGGGCGTGTCCCAGAGGAGAAGGCGGTCGCCCCGGCCGGTCTCGACGAGCACGTGCGCGTCGGCGAAGTCGGTGACGTGCGGCGCGTCGCGCACCTCGCCGATGTCGCGGCCGAGGAGCGTCCGCGCCAGCGTCGTCTTGCCCGCGTTGGTGTGCGAGACCAGGCTGATCGAGACGATGGCCGGCGCGCCGTCGGTCGTCGCCGTTGCGCGCGCGATGTCGGGTCCACTGACGGTCGTCGCCATGGCGCGAGCGATGTCGGGTGTGCTGCTCATCGGTGCGGCGCCGCGGCGGGCGCGAGCGCCGCCTGCAGGAACGGCTCGGCCGCCGCGGCATCGGCCGATTCGAGGTCGACCGCGACGACCGCCGTTCCCGCCGCTTCGCCCCACGCCCGCCACGCCTCGCGCCGCTCGGCGATGCGGCTCTCGATGCCGGCGAAGCGGCGCGCGAAGGCGGAGACGTCGACGATCGCGCCGAGCACGGCGCCTTTCGGCAGCGCCGCAGCGAGGCCGTGCACGAGGCGCGTCTGGTGCTCGGCCTCCGGCGTCGCGCCGAGGTCGAAGAGCGCGACCGCATGCGTCGTATCGGGACCGATGTCGGCCGGCGGAGCGTCCTCTTCGCCGAACGCGACCAGCGGCGCGATGCGAACGTCGAGGCGCGGCCCGAGCGTCGCCGCGAGCAGCGAGCGCAGGCCGAGCGTCGCCTGAGGCGTCGGCGTTGCCGCGTACGGAACGACGACGACGTGCGCCGCGCCGCCGCCGCCGAGTCGGAGCAGGCGCTGGAAGTACGGCTCGTCGAGCGGCAGTGCGAACCGGCGCGATCGCCACGCCGCCGCCGCACCGCACGCGAGCGCGAGAAGAAGGCGAGGCACGACGACGACGAGGCCGAGAGTGACGGCGATGAGATGGATCCAGGGCGCCGCGGGCGCGCCCGCTGCCGTGATCTCGGGACCCATTCGCAATCCGGCGAACGACGTCGCATCGGGAAGCGCGATTCCGGTCAGCAGCGACGCGGGGCCGAGCGCGGTGGCGACGAGCGTGTGCGCGGTCGCGGCATCGAGGAACGTGCTCTCCCAGCCGGCGCGGTAGTCGAGGACGAGGCCGCGCGCGTACAGGCCGGCGACGAGGCCGAGCGCGAGCGCGGCGGCGCCGAGGTGCAGCGCCGTCTCCGCGCGCAGCAGCTCGAGGCGGCGAGTTCGCGCGAGCCAGAGCGCGGCGAAGCGCCGCACCGAGGCGGCGCTGCCGCCGCTCGCGGCACGCGGCAGCCGCTGGCGGACCCGCAGTAGCGCCTCGGCGGCCCGCACGATCGGCCCGCGCCGCGCCGGCTCGCGCCGCACGAGCCGCGCGAGCGGCAGCACGATCAGGAGCGCGTAGACGACGACGTTCCAGGCGAGCACGCCCCAGAGCGGCGGCGCGAGCAGGTTGATGCGGCGGCCGCCGCCGATCGCGTCGGCGGCGATGCCGAGCGCGAACGCGATCAGGGCGATCGCGACCAGGCCGGCGCGACGCCAGCGCGGGCGCGCGCCAGCGAGCGCAGGCTCGCGCGGGCCGAGGCGCTGCAATGCGTGGCCGGCGCGCGTGGCGACGAACGCAGCGGGCGCGACGCCCGGCGTCGCCGCCTCGAGCGCGACGCGGTCGGCCCAGCGGCGATCGTCGTCGCTCCAGCTCGGGCTCGCCGGCTGCGCCGTCTCGAACGCCTCGAGCAGCGTGACCTCGCGAGCGCGGCGCTCGTCCATCGCAGACCTCTCCGATTCGTCAGGCGAGCGCCCGGCCGATCAGGATCTTCTGGACGTCGCTCGTGCCTTCGTAGATCTGGCAGACGCGAACGTCGCGGTAGATTCGCTCGACCGGGAAGTCGCTGACATAGCCGTAGCCGCCGAAGATCTGGATCGCGTCGCTGCAGACGCGCTCGGCCATCTCGCTCGCCATCAGCTTGCCCATTGCCGCTTCCTTCAGGCACGGCCGGCCGGCGTCCTTCAGGCTCGCCGCATGGTGGACGAGCTGGCGCGCCGCCTCGATCTTCGTCGCCATCTCGGCGAGGCGGAACTGGACGGCCTGGTGCTCGAAGATCGGCTTGCCGAAGGCGACGCGCTCCTTCGCATAGGCGAGCGCCGCGTCGAACGCGGCGCGCGCCATGCCGATCGCCTGCGCGCCGATGCCGATCCTGCCTCCCTCGAGACCCGAGAGCGCGATCTTCAGCCCCTGGCCTTCGTCGCCGAGCAGGTTGGCCGCCGGCACGCGGCAGTTCTCGAACACGATCTGCGCCGTGTCGCTGGCGTGCTGGCCGAGCTTGGTCTCGACGCTCGCGACGGTGTAGCCGGGCGTCGCCGTCGGCACGACGAAGGCGCTGATGCCGCGCTTGCCGGCCGCCTTGTCGGTCACCGCCATGACGATCGCGACGTCGCCGTTCTTGCCGCTGGTGATGAACTGCTTGACGCCGTTCAGCACGTACTCGCTGCCGTCGCGGACCGCCGTCGTCTTCAGGCCATCGGCCTGCGATCCGACGTGCGGTTCGGTGAGGCAGAACGCGCCGAGCATGTCGCCGCGCGCGAGCGGCTTCAGCCAGCGCTCCTTCTGCGCATCGTTCGCCCACGCCATCAGGATCGAGCAGACCGGGCAGTTGTTGACGCTGACGATCGTCGACGTCGCGCCGTCGCCGGCGGCGATTTCCTCGAGGATGACGGCGAGCGCGAGGTAGTCAAGGCCGGCGCCGTCGAGCTCCGTCGGCACGGCGACGCCGTAGCAGCCGAGCGCGGCGAGGCCCTGCAGCTCGGCCTTCGGAAAATGGCTCGCGCGATCCCACTCGGCGGCGTGCGGCGCGACGCGGTCGCGGACGTAGCCGCGAACGGCGTCCTGGACCGCGATGTGGTCGTCGCTCAGGATCATCGCGCCCGCTCCTGCACCGGTGCTCGGATCAGCAAGGTGCCGGTGCCGTCGAGCAGCAGCGTCGCCGCCGAGCGCGCGTCGCCCTCGAGCAGCGTCACCCAGCCGCGCAGGCTCTCCTTCCAGTCGATCGCGGTGACGGTCCAGCGCAGGTCGATGGTCTCGCCGGCGTAGACCGGCGCGCGAAAGCGAAGCGTGAAGCCGAGGCCGAGGCCGAGACGCGGCCGACCGTCGGGCGCGGGTTTGGCGAAATGCGTCGCGGTCATCGCCATGAAGACGCTGCCGAGCTGCGTCCCCGACGCGATCAGCGCGCGATATCCCGCCGCCTTGGCCGCAGCGAGATCGTGGTGCAGCGGGTTGTGGTCATGCACCGAGGTCGCGAACGCGCGGATCGCGTCGTCGGAGAAACGCGCGCGCTGCGAGAAGGTCTCGCCGACGGTGGCGAGCGCAGCCGACGGTTCCGGCACCGAGCTCACGTCCGCTCGACCAGGGCGAGGCGCGCCGCCAGCCAGACGAAGATGCCGGCGCCGGCGGCGTTGAGGATGCGCCGCCACACGGGGCTGGCATTCCAGCGCCGAAGCGGCGCGACGAGGAGAACGAACGCGATCATGAACAGCGCGCCCTGGACGACGAACCAGGCGCCGAGGAACAGGAAAGCGATCAGCTTGTCGGTGGCGTCGGCGTCGATGAACTGCGGCAGCAAGGCGAGAAAGAAGATCGCGATCTTGGGATTGAGGACGTTGGTGAGGAGCCCCTGGCGAAAGAGCCGGCCGAGGCTGGCGCCCGTCAGGCGCTGGCCCGGCGCTGCCTCATCGTCGCCGATCCGACCGCTGACATCGCCGATCGGCGCGCTCGCCGACGCGCCGGCCCTCAGCATGCCGATCGCCAGCCACACCAAGTACGCGGCGCCCGCCCACTTGACGATCGCGAAGGCCGTGGCTGATGCCGCCAGCAGCGCAGCCAGCCCGAACGCGGCGACGAGCGTGTGGACGACACAGCCGGCGACGATGCCGAGCGCAGCGGCGATGCCGCCGGCGACTCCGTGGCGCAGCGTCTGGGCGAGAGTGAACATCATGTCGACGCCCGGCGTCGCGTTGACGACGAAGACCGTCGCCGCGAAGACACCGAGCGAATGGGTGCCGAACAAGCCGGATGCGCTCATCCGATGACCTCGTCGGCGCTGAGCAGGACCGACTGCGGAATCGTCAGGCCGAGCGCCCTGGCGGTGCCGCGGTTGATCACCAGCTCGAACTTCGTCGCCTGCTCGACCGGCAGGTCGCTCGGGCGCGCGCCCTTGAGAATCCGGTCGGCGTAACTCGCGGCGCGGCGCACCAAGTCGGTCAGATTTGCGCCATAAGCCATCAGGCCGCCATCGTCGACGAATGTCCGTGAGGTGTAGATCGCCGGCAACCGGTTCCTTGCAGCCATGTGGATGATCCGCTTCCGCTCGCTGAAGAAGGTGGCGATCGGGAGGATAGTGAGTGCGTCCGCGCGGCCTCGGGCCATGTCGGCGAAGCCCCGATCGAGGTCGCCAGCCCCTCGCACCTCGACGAGCTGTAGCTGCAGTCCCAGCGCGCGCGCCGCGACTTCGGCCGTCTTCAGCATGTCCTGGGGCGTGCCCCCGGGGGCCGGCCCCCAGAGAAGGGCGACCCGGGTGAGCGTCGGCACGGCCTGCTTGAGCAGTTCGAGCCGCTTTCCGACCAGCTCGGCAGCCACGTTCGACAGGCCCGTCAGATTGCCCCCGGGTCGAGCCAGGCTGGCGACGAAGCCGTCTGCGACAGGATCAGCGGCGCCCGCGAAGACGATCGGGATGGTCGTGGTCGCCTGCTTCGCCGCTTGGGCGGCGGGCGTGCTGGGGGCGACGATCACATCGACCTTGCGGGCCACCAACTCAGCGGCGAGGCCGGCCAGCCGCTCGAGATGGCCCTCGGCATCTCGCGACTCGATGACGACGTTGCGTCCCTCCTGGTAGCCGAGCTCACGGAGGCCCTGGACAAAGCCGGCCCGGCTCCGGCTGTCTCCGCCCTGATAGAGCGACAGGAAGCCGATGCGCGCGATCCTGGCCACCGGTTGCGCCCGGGCGGCACTTGACGCGCCGCCGAGCAGGGCAAACGCGGCGAAGGACTCGCGCCGGTTCATGCGACCTCGTAGTTGGCCGAGGCTGGCGGCGCCGTCCTGCGCCCTACACCATCTCGACCGCGAGCGCCGTCGCCTCGCCGCCGCCGATGCAGAGCGCGGCGACGCCCTTCTTCCTGCCGTTCTTCTTCAGCGCGCCGAGCAGCGTGACGACGATTCGCGCGCCGCTCGCGCCGATCGGATGGCCGAGCGCGACCGCGCCGCCGTGCACGTTGACGATCTCGTGAGGCAGCGCGAACTCGCTCATCGCCGCCATCGTCACCGCGGCGAACGCCTCGTTGACCTCCCAGAAATCGACGTCCTTCGCGGCCCAGCCGGCCTTCTTCAGGACCTTCTCGATCGCGCCGACCGGCGCGGTCGTGAACCAGTCCGGCGCCTGCGCATGGACGCTGTGGCCGACGATCCGCGCGATCGGCCTGACGCCGAGCCGCGTCGCGTTCGACTCGCGCATCAGCACCAGCGCGGCCGCGCCGTCGGAAATGCTCGATGACGTTGCCGCTGTGATCGTGCCGTCCTTCTTGAACGCGGGCTTCAGGCCGGGGATCTTGTCGAGCTTGGCCTTGAACGGCTGCTCGTCGAGCTTGATCACGTTGTCGCCTGCCTTGCCGGCGACGGTCACCGGCGCGATCTCCCACGCGAAGCTGCCGTCCTCGTTGGCCTGCTTCGATCGCTTCGTCGAATCGATCGCGAACTGGTCCATCGCCTCGCGGCTGAACTTGTACTTGGCGACGCACTGCTCGGCGAACACGCCCATCGCCTTGCCGCGCTCGTAGGCGTCTTCAAGGCCGTCGATCGCCATGTGGTCGTAGAGGGGGGTCGCGCCGTAGCGCACGCCCTTGCGCGCGAAGGTGAGGTGCGGCGCGTTGGTCATGCTCTCCATGCCGCCGGCGACGACGATCGATGCGCTCTCGGCCTTGAGCATGTCGTGCGCGAACATCATCGCCCGCATCCCCGAGCCGCACATCTTCGACAGCGTCACCGCGCCCGCCGACTGCGGCAGGCCGGCGCCGAGCGCGGCCTGGCGGGCCGGCGCCTGGCCCTGGCCCGCCATCAGGCAGTTGCCCATCAGCACCTCGTCGACGGCGTCGCCCGTGATCCCGGCACGCTCGACCGCGGCCCCGATCGCGACGCTGCCGAGCTGGTGCGCGGCGAGCGCGCTGAAGTCGCCGAGCAGGCCGCCGATCGGCGTGCGCGCGGCGGAGACGATGACGATGGAATCGGCCATGAAAAAGCTCCTATGAAAAAGTCAGGCGGCGGGCGGGCACCGCGGCCACGGGCGCGGACGCGGCACGCCGCGTCTCGAAGCGCTTCTGCGCGTCGTAAGGGAAGACATCATGCACGTAGCCGGCGAGGATTTCCTCCTTGTGCCCTTGCCAGAAGGCGGCGTCGAGCAGGTCGGCATGATGCGCCAGGAACACCTCGCGCACCGCCGCATTGCCGAGCAGGAACGGGCCGAAGGTTTCCGGGAAGACGTCGCGCGGGCCGACCCGGTACCAGACCTCGCCCGACATCTCCTCCTCCTCGTTGCGCGCCTCCGGCACCTTGCGGAAAGTGCAGTCGGTGAGGTATTCGATCTCGTCGTAGTCGTAGAAGACGACCCGACCGTGGCGCGTGACGCCGAAGTTCTTCCACAGCATGTCGCCGGGGAAGATGTTGGCGCGCACCAGATCCTTGATCGCGTTGCCGTACTCGACGACCGCCGAGGCGATCTGCGCGGGGCTCGCGTCCTGCAGGTAGATGTTGAGCGGGATCATGCGCCGCTCGATGTAGACGTGGCGGATGACGAGCGAATCGCCCTCCTCCTCGACCAGGCTGGCGCAGAACTGGCGCAACTCGGCGACCAGCTCGTCGTCGAAGCGCGCGCGCGGAAAGGCGACGTCGCTGTACTCGAGCGTGTCGGCCATGCGGCCGACACGGTCGTGCTGCTTGACGAGCAGGTACTTGCCCTGGATCTGCTCGCGCGTCGTGTCCTTCGGCGGCGGGTAGAAGTCCTTGATCACCTTGAACACGTAGGGAAAGCTCGGCAGGTCGAACACCAGCATCACCATTCCCTTGATCCCGGGGGCGATCCGGAACTTGTCCGACGAATGGCGCATGTGCATCAGCAGGTCGCGATAGAACAGGCTCTTGCCCTGCTTCTGCAGGCCGAGCGCGCTGTAGATCTCCGAGTGCGGCTTTCTCGGCATCAGCGAGCGCAGGAACTGCACGTATGCCGAGGGCACCTCCATCGTCACCATGAAGTAGGCGCGCGCGAAGCTGAAGACGAGCTCGAGGTCGTCCTCGCCGAACAGGGCGGCGTCGATCAGGAGGCCGCGCCGGCCGTGCACGATCGGCAGCGCGAACGGCGTCTCGATGAAGCCGTTGATGATCTTGCCGACGACGTAGGCACCCTTGTTGCGGAAGAACAGCGACGACAGCACCTGGATCTGGAAGTTGGCGCGCATGCGGAAGTCGCCGAGCGCAGCCACCGCGGCCATCACGTCGTCGACGTCGCGGCCGAGGTCCTCGAAGTCGCGATCGAGCTGGAAATTGGTGATGACTCGGTGCCAGGTCTCGCGCAGCGTCTCCTTGGTCGGGTAGTAGGCGCGATAGGTCGGCAGCGCCGCCGGCTCGTCGTTCTCGAGATGCTCGGTCGAGACGGCGGAGCGGACGAAGATGAAATCGTTGTGGAAGTAGCTGCGGTGCAGGATCTTGGTCGTCACCGAGTTGAAGAACGTCTCTGCGAGCTCGGGCTGGTAATGGTTGATGAGCAAGCCGATGTAGTGGAGCTTGACCTGCTGCCAGACCTCCATCGGCAGCGTCGCCGCCCCGAACTCGTTCTGCAGGCGCTCGGTCGCCTCGTCGACGCGCCGCTCGTAGTAGGCGATCCGCTGCGCCTGCGCCTGCTGCTGGCCGTGCCAGTCGGCGGCCTCGAAGCGCGCCTTCGCGTCGGCGCTCGCCTGGCGAAAGAGCCGGTAGTGGCGGTCGAAGCCGTCGAGCATCGCACGCGCGATCGCGAACGCGCGCGAGTCGGTCAGCGCGGCGGGGAACGCCGGAGCCGCGGTCATGGCAGTGCCCGCCCGGCCGCGCATGGCGCTGCGACCCCCTCGGGGGGCAGCGAACGCAGAGAGCGCGGGGGCTTCATCTCGACCTCTTGCGGAGGACCTGCTTGGCCGACGCTTCCTGGGCGAGGACTTCGTCGAGCGTCGTCCGCAGCTCGGCCAGGCGCGACTCGAGCTGGGCGCGGTGGCGCGCCAGGACGTCGAGGAAGCGGCGCATCTGCGCGTCGGTGTCGCGCTGCGTCTCGTACATGTCGACCAGCTCCTTCACCTCGGCGAGCTTGAGGCCAAGCCGCTTGCCGCGCAGGGTGAGCGTCAGGCGCGCCCGGTCGCGCGCGGTGTAGACGCGGTTCCTGCCGGCGCGCTGCGGCGCGATCAGGCCGCAGTCCTCGTAGAAGCGGATCGCTCGCGTGGTGAGGCCGAATTCGCGCGCCAGCTCACCGATCGAGAAGGTCGATGTCGGGGCGGCCGGCCGATCGATTCGGACCGGCCTTGACGGCGATGCGGCGGCGCGAGCCATGACCCACTAAACTGCAGCTTGACGTTTACGTAAAGTGCGGAAAGTGTAAAGCGAAGGCGCGACGACGAATGAACGCCCTGGAAGCCCAGCTCGACTATTGCCTCGGCACCGCGATCCCGGAGCCCGGGCGCGCGTTCGACGTCGCCCCGGGCGTTCGCTGGGCGCGGATGGCGTTGCCGTTCGCGCTCAACCACATCAACGTCTGGCTGCTGCGCGACTGCGTCGCGGGCGAAGGCGGCGCGCCGGCGCGCGAGGGCTGGAGCATTGTCGACTGCGGCATCGACAACGCGGCGACGCGGGCCGCATGGGAAGAGCTGTTCGCGAGCGGCCTCGACGGCCTGCCGGTGCTGCGCGTCATCGTCACGCACATGCACCCCGACCACATCGGCTCGGCCAACTGGCTGTGTGAGCGCTGGAACGCGCGCCTCTGGATCAGCGCCACCGACTTCGCCATCGCCCGCATCGCCACCAGCGCGAGCGCCGGCTTCGGCGGGCCGCTGTCGGCGGCGTTCATGGCGGTACACGGCATGGCCGCCGACCCCGTCGCCGTCGACGGTGTCGCGGCGCGAACCAACTACTACCGCAACCTGGTGCCCGCGGTGCCGTCGTCGTACCGCCGCCTCCTCGACGGCGGCACGTTCGCCGCCGGCACGGGCACGGCACGCACTGAGTGGACATTCCACGTCGGCTATGGCCATGCACCCGAGCACATGGCGCTCCACTGCGAGACGGCGCGTGTGCTGATCAGCGGCGACATGGTGCTGCCGCGCATCTCGACCAACGTCAGCGTCGTCGACGTCGAGCCCGAGGCCGACCCGCTGAAGCTCTATCTGGACTCGATCGAGCGCATGCGCGCGATCGACGCGGGCGTCCTCGTGCTGCCTTCGCACGGCCTGCCGTTCAAGGGGCTTCACACGCGGATCGACCAGCTGCAGGCGCACCACGCCGAGCGCTTCGCCGAGACGATCGAGGCGTGCGGGAAGGCGCCGCAGAGCGCTTTCGACCTCGTCCCGGTGCTCTTCAAGCGCAAGCTCGACCTGCACCAGATGACCTTCGCGATGGGCGAATCGCTCGCCCACCTGCACGCGCTGTGGTTCGCCGGCAAGCTCGAGCGCATGACAGCCGCCGACGGCGTGATCCGCTTCGCCACCGCGTGAGCGCGGGTCAGAGGTCGGCGCGGCCCTGCTGGCGCAACCGCGCCCGCGCCTGCTCGTAGTCGGGAACGACCGATCGCACGACCGCCCAGAAGCGTGGGCCATGATTCATCTCGCGCAGGTGCGAGAGCTCGTGGGCGACGACGTAATCGATCGTCGCGAGCGGGTGCTCGATCAGGCGCCAGTGCAGTCGCACCGCGCCGTTGGCGTTGGCGCTGCCCCAGCGCGTCGCCGCCGACGAGAGCGACAGGCGCTTGACGCGAACGCCGAGGCGCGCCTCGAAGTGGGCGACGCGCTCGGCGAAGACGCGGCGCGCCTCGCGCTGCAGCCAGCCCTGGACGGCGTCGCGGATCCGTGCCTCGTCGGCGTCGCGCGGCAAGGCGACGAGCAGACGCGACGGCGGCGTGTCCGCATCAGGCGCGGGAGCGCCGTCGCTCGCGCGCGCCTCATCGTTCGTCGCCAACGGGGCGCCGTTCGTCTCGGACCTTACGGCCAGCGTGGTCTCGCCGGCGCCGACGGCGCCATCGCAGGCCAGCACGATCAAGAGCGGCTGGCCAAGATAAGCAATCGATGCGCCGTCGCGCCAGACGACGCGCGACGACGCGAGACGCGCCGCGCGCTCGCGCTGCTCGGCGATGCTGGCGAGGATCCAGCGCCGTTTCTCGTGCACGGCGTCGTCGACGTCGCGCAGCGCGATCCACTTCGGCGCGCGCACGGTCAGGCCGGAGCCGTCGACGACGAAGCCGATGCTGCGCCGGCGTACCCGCACCAGGCGAAAGGCGATCCGCTCGCCGTCGACGACGAGCTCGCGCGTTGTCTGCGGCTGAACCGATGGCGGACCGGCCGGCACCGGCCCGGCCTGCACGGGCGGCACGGGCTTCTGCTCGACGAGGTCGTCGAACAGGCCGCGCTGGAGCGAATCGACGAAGCGGCGCAGGCCGCGCCCGAGCCGCGACGTCACCGGTACGCCTCCGGATCGAGGCGACGCATCTCGGCCTCGATCCACGCCTCGACCTCGCGCATCAGCGAGTCGGCGCTGCGGCCGGTGGGATCGATTGGCGCGCCGATCGAGACGTCGATCACTCCCGGCCGCAGCAGGAAGCTCTTCCTCGGCCAGCAGCGCGCCGACGTGACCGCGATCGGCACAACCGGGCGGCCGGTCTCGACGGCGAGGCGCGTGCCGCCGACCTTGTACGTTCCCTTGCCGCCGCGCGGCGTGCGCGTTCCCTCCGGAAACATGATCACCCAGTTGCCCTGCGCCATGTATCGGCGCCCCTGCTCGGCGACCTTCGCCCACGCTTCGGCGCGCTTGCTGCGGTCGATGTGGATCAGGTCCATCCGCGCCATCGCCCAGCCGAAGAACGGGATGTAGAGGAGCTCGCGCTTGAAGACGTAGCAGAGCGGCCGCGGCATCAGGGTCGGAAACGCGAAGGTCTCCCACGTCGACTGGTGCTTGGGCAGGAGGATGACCGACGAGCCGGGCAGGTTCTCGCGTCCCTGGACGCGGGCGCGAACGCCGCAGATCACCCGCGCCGCCCAGATCGAGAGGCGCAGCCAGCCGGCGAAGTACCAGTACAGCCGCTCGCCGCGGACGAAGATCGAGTAGACGAGGCCGACGATCGCCCACGGCGCGACCGTGACCGTCAGGAAGACGACGAACAGCGCCGAGCGCAGCGCAGCAAGGGCGCGCGCCATCAGGGCAGCTTCACGAAGACGGAGTCGGCCTCGTCGGCGTCGCCGCGCTGATGTCGCTCGCGCTGGATCAGCTGCTGCGCGAACGCGGCGAGGTCGGCGTGGACGGTGGCATGCGGCACCTCCTTGACGATCGCGCGCAGCGCGGCGCTGTCGAGGGCCGCGCCCTTGCCGGTGCGGACCAGGTGCGGCGCGCAGCCGGCGGCGACTCCGGCCTGCAGGTCGCGCAGCGAGTCGCCGATCGCGTAGGTCTCGCGCAGCGGCACGCCGTAGCGCTCGCCGATCATCGTGAACAGGCCCGGCAGGGGCTTGCGGCAGCTGCATCCGTCGTCGGGGCCGTGCGGGCAGAAGAAGACGGCGTCGATCCGGCCGCCGAGCTCGGCGAGCTCGCGATGCATGCGCGCGTGGATCGCGTTCAGCGTCGCCATGTCGAACAGGCCGCGTGCGAGACCCGACTGGTTGGTCGCGACGACCGTGTGCCAGCCGGCGTGGTTGAGGCGCGCGATCGCCTCGAGCGAGCCCGGGATCGGCACCCACTCGGCCGGCGACTTGACGAAGTCGTCGCGATCCTCGTTGATCGTGCCGTCGCGGTCGAGGATGACGAGCTTCACGTCAGTGCCGCCCGGCCGCGCGAAGGCACTGACGCGCCCCCTCGGGGGGCAGGGAACGCAGCGAGCGTCGGCGCTTCATTGTCATCAGACGGCGAGTCGCGACAGGTCGGCGACGCGGTTCATGGTCGTCCGCAACGCCGCGAGGAGCGCGAGGCGGTTGGCGCGAAGCGCGGCCGAGTCGACGTTGACCATGACGTTGTCGAAGAAGGCATCGACCGAGGGCTTGAGCGCGGCGAGGAGCTTGAGCGACGGAGCGTACTCGCCTCGCTCGTAGGCGCTGTCGGCGCGCCTGCCGATGTCGGCGAGGCCCGCGGCCAGCGCCTGCTCGGCGGGCTCGGCGAGCAGCGCCGGATCGATCGTCGTCGCCGCCGCGTCGCTCTTCTTCAGGATGTTGCCGACGCGCTTGTTGGCCGCCGCGAGCGCCGGCGCCTCGGGCAGCGCCAGGAACTCGCGCACCGCCATCAGGCGGCCGACGACGTCGTGCAGCGCCGGTCGGATGCTGATCACGGCGTCGACCGCGCGGACGTCGTGCGTGCTCGCGAGGCGCTGGAAATAGCGCTCGTACACGAACGCCTCGACCTCGTCGACGACGGCGCCGGAGAGCGCGACGTCGAACGTCGACTCGGCGGTGGCGATCAGCTCGCGCAGGACGAGCCGGCCGGCGCCGACGCGCTCGAACGAATCGATCAGCGTCAGCGCATGGCGGCGCAGCGCGTGAGGGTCCTTGTCCCCGGTCGGCTTCAGGCCGATGCCCCAGATGCCGACGAGCGCCTCGGTGCGGTCGGCGATGACGAGCGCCTCGCCGACGAGATTGACCGGCCTCACGCCCTCGCTGTCGCCGCGTCGATTCGCGTACTGGCCGCGGATCGCGGCGACGACGTCGGGCGCCTCGCCGTCGTGCGCGGCGTAATAGCCGCCCATGATCCCCTGCAGCTCGGGGAACTCGCCGACCATGTCGGTCAGCAGATCGGCCTTGGCGAGCAGCGCGGCGCGGTCGACGACCGCCGCGTCGGCGTCGATGCGCGCCGCGACCCAGGCCGCGATGCGCCGCACGCGCCGGACGCGATCGCCCTGGCTGCCGAGCTTGCCGTGATAGACGACGCGGTCGAGCCCGGGCACACGCGATTCGAGCGTGCGCTTCCGGTCCTGGTCGAAGAAGAACTTGGCGTCGGCGAGGCGCGGCCGGACGACGCGCTCGTTGCCTTCGACGATCCGGGCCGGATCGGCCGGCGCGATGTTGCTGACGACGAGGAAGCGTTCGGTGAGGCGGCCGCTCGAGTCGAGGAGCGGGAAGTACTTCTGGTTCGCCTTCATCGTCAGGACGAGGCACTCGGGCGGCACGGCGAGGAACTCGCGATCGAACCGGCACGTCAGCACGTTCGGCCACTCGACCAAGGCCGTGACTTCGTCGAGCAGCGCATCGTCGTCGATCGGCGCGAGCCCAGCCGCCGCGGCGGCAGCGTCGAGCTGGCGCTCGATCTCGCCGCGCCGCGCGGCGAAGCCGGCGAAGACCGCGCCTTCTTCGCGCAGCTGCGAGGCGTAGCTCGCCGCATCGCGCACGACGATCGGCGCGCGGCGGCCTTCGAAGCGATGGCCGCGCGTCGTCCGGCCGGCGTCGAGGCCGAGCGCGCGGACCGCGACGATCTCGTCGCCGTGCAGCGCGATGAGGCCGTGCGCCGGCCGGACGAAGCTCACGCTCGTCCAGCCGTCGTCGAGCTGGTACTGCATGAGCTTGGGAATCGGCAGCTGCGCGATCGCGCGATCGAGGGCGCGCTGCAGTGCCTCGGCGAGGTCGGCGCCGGCGGCGACGGTGTCGAGAAAGAGCGTCTCGCTCTTGCCGTCGATGCGCCGCTGCAGCCGCGGCACGACGCTCGCGTCGGCGCCGAGCGCGGCGAGCTTCTTGGCCAGCGCCGGCGTCGCCTCGCCGCTCGCGGTGAGGCCGACGCTCGCCGGCATGAGCTTGTGCGAGACGGCTCGATCGGCGCCGCGCCCGGCGACGCCGTCGATCAGCACGGCCAGCCGGCGCGGCGTCGCGTAGGGCGTGACTCCGGCTTCGCTTGCAAGCAAGGACTCGGCGCGCAGGCCCGCGGCGATGCCTTCGGCGAACGCGGCGGCGAGCTTCGGCAGCGCCTTCGGCGGCAGCTCCTCGACGAACAGCTCGACCAGCAGCGACCGCGTCGACACGGGCGGCATCACGCCGGCTGGCGCGCGTCGGCGGCGAGCCGCTTCGCTGCCAGTTGCGCGGCGACCTCGTCGCCCCAGGCCTTCGGCGCCATCGGGAAGCCGAGACGGGCGCGGCTGTCGAGATAGCTCTGCGCGACGCTTCGCGCCAGCGTGCGGATCCTGCCGATGTAGGCGGCGCGCTCGGTCACGCTGATCGCGCCGCGCGCGTCGAGCAGGTTGAAGGTGTGCGCCGCTTTCAGGACCTGCTCGTAGGCGGGCAGCGCGAGCGCATCGGCGATCAGCGCCAGCGCCTGGCGCTCGTGCGCGGCGAAGGCCTGGAGCAGAAACTCGACGTCGCTCTTCTCGAAGTTGTAGGTGCTCTGCTCGATCTCGTTCTGGAGGTAGACGTCGCCATAGGTGAGCCCTTCCGTCCACTGCAGCTTGTAGACGTTGTCGACGCCCTGCAGGTACATCGCCAGGCGCTCGAGGCCGTAGGTGATCTCGCCGGTGATCGGCTTGCAGTCGATGCCGCCGACCTGCTGGAAGTAGGTGAACTGGGTCACCTCCATGCCGTTCAGCCAGACCTCCCAGCCGAGGCCCCAGGCGCCGAGCGTCGGGTTCTCCCAGTCGTCCTCGACGAAGCGGACGTCGTTCGTCGTCAGGTCGAAGCCAAGCGCCTCGAGCGAGCCGAGGTAGAGGTCGAGGATGTCGGCCGGCGCGGGCTTGAGAACGACCTGGTACTGGTAGTAGTGCTGCAGGCGGTTCGGGTTCTCGCCGTAGCGGCCGTCCTTGGGGCGCCGGCTTGGCTGCACGTAGGCCGCCTTCCAGGGCTCGGGGCCGAGCGCGCGCAGGAACGTCGCCGTGTGGCTTGTGCCCGCACCGACCTCCATGTCGTAAGGCTGCAGCAGCGCGCAGCCGCGCTCGGCCCAGTACGACTGCAGGCGCAGGATGATTTGCTGGAACGAGAGCATCGCCGGACCTGTCGTTGAGCGAAGGCCCGGCTGCGATCGCGGCAGCGGCGCCAAAGACGATCGATTTTACGGTCGCGCACTGGCGCGCCCGACGAGCAGCAGCGCCACGCCGATCGCCCAGAGCGGCCAGAGGTCGAAGCGCCCGGCCCATTCGGCGAACGGTGTCAGGCCTTGGCGTCCTTCGACTGTTCCTTCGAGCGTGCCGACCGTGAACGCCGGCAGCGCCTGGGTGACGACGCCGTGGTGGTCGATCACCGCGGTCGCGCCGGTGTTGGTGGCGCGGATCATCGGCCGCTGCAGCTCGAGCGACCGCATGCGCGAGATGCGCAGGTGCTGCTCGACGGCGACCGTCCTGCCGAACCAGCCGATGTTGCTCAGGTTGGCGAGGATCGTCGGCGCGCCCGACTCCGGTATGAAGCGCGCCGCGAGCTCCTCGCCGAACAGGTCCTCGTAGCAGATGTTCGGCGCGACGCGCTCGCCGTCGACGTCGAACGACGGCGCCGCCAGCGGACCGCGGTTGAAGTCGCCGAGCGGGATGTTCATCAGGCGGGTGAACCAGTGGAAGCCGAGCGGAACGAACTCGCCGAACGGGACGAGGTGGTGCTTGTCGTAGCGATAGAAGCCGCCCGGCACCGTGCTCGCGGCCTCCGAGAGGCCGAGCGCCGAGTTCGTGTAGCCGCTCACCGGGTCGCCGAGCGGCGCGCCGAGGATCGCCGCCCGCCCCGGCGCCCGGAACCGGCGCAACAGCGCCTGCCAGTAGTCGTCCTCGAGCTCGCTCAGGAGCACCGGGATGACGGTCTCGGGGCCGACAACGAGCTCGCCGCGCGCGGCGGCGAGCTGGGCGGCCGTCGCCGCCAGGCTCTCGCCGCGAAAGCGGCTCTCGAACTTCTCCTCCTGCGGCACGTTGCCCTGGAGCAGCGAGACCGTGATCGTCCTCGTCGGCGTCGTGTAGTCGATCCGGCCGACGAGGGCGGCGCCGGCCAAGACGAGGATGAGCGTGACGCCCGGCGCGAGCCAGGCGCGGGCCCGGCGCAGGTCGGAGAAGCCGAAGAACGCGCCGAGCCCGGCGGCGACGGCGCCGATGCCGTAGACGCCGAGCCACGGCGCCAGACCCGCGAGCGGCGAGTCGAGGTGCGCGTAGCCGCTCGCCACCCATGGAAAGCCGGTGAAGATGACGCCGCGCGCGAGCTCCGGGAGTAGCCATGCGCCGGCAAAGAGCAGCGCGGCGCGCCGCCGCGACGCCGGCCGCCAGCGCGCGACCAGCGCCATCGCCGCGGCGAGATACATCGACAGGAACGCCGCGAGGCCGACGACCGCGAGGCCGGCGAGCCCTGCCGGCAGGCCGCCGTAGCGATGCATGCTGATGAAGAGCCACCACGTCCCGGAGCAGATCCAGGCGGAGCCGAAGGCCCATCCGAGCAGCGCGGCGCGGCGCGGCGTCGCGGCGCCGACGCGCCAGGCGAGCAGCGCGACCGCGATCATCTGCAGCGGCCAGAGGTCGCCGTCGACGAAGGCGAAGGTCTGCAGCGCGCCGAGCGCCGCGACGGCGAGGAGCTCGGCGGCGGGCGCCCTGAGATTCAATCGAGCGACAGCCCTTCTCAAGCGCCGTCGGAGCCGAGCGCTTCCTCGGCGGCGCGCGTCACCTTGAACCAGCGCACGGCGCCGCCGCGGGCGAGCATCACCGAGAAGACCAGGCCGCCGATCGTCACCGCCTCGCCGCGCCGCGGCACGCGGCCGAGCTCGTGGGCGACGAGACCGCCGATGGTCTCGAACTCGTCGGTCGGCAGCTTCACGTCGAACGCCTCGTTGACGGCGGAGAGCGTCGCGTCGCCGGCGACGCGCTGGCTGCCACCGGCGAGCGTGTAGATGCTCGACTCGGCGTCGTTCTCGTCGAACTCGTCCTCGATCTCGCCGACGATCTCCTCGAGGACGTCCTCGAGCGTGAGCAGACCGGCGGTGTGGCCGAACTCGTCGATGACGATGGCGATGTGGTTGCGATTGGTCCGGAAGTCGCGCAGCAGGTCGTTGAGCGCTTTCGATTCGGGAACGTAGAACGCCGGCCTGAGGAGGGTGCGCAGGTTGAGGTCGGGCGAGCGCTGCAGCTTCAGCAAATCCTTGGCCATCAGGATGCCGATGACGTTGGTGCGCTCGCCCTCGAACACCGGAAAGCGCGAGTGGCCGGTGTGGATGATGACGTGCAGCATCTCCTCGAACGGCGCGTCGATGTCGAGCAGGTCCATGTGCCGGCTCGCGACCATCACGTCGCCGGCCGTCATGTCGGCCATGCGAATCACGCCCTCGAGCATCATCCGCGACTCGGGCTCGATCAGCTCCTTCTGTTCGGCGTTGGCGAGCGACTCCATCAGCTGGTCGCGCGAATCGGGACGGGACGCGACGAGGTCGAGGAGCTTCTTGAAGAAGTGTCGTTTGTCGGCCGGAACGGCGGCCTTGTCGGCGCCTCGCGGGAGGCGGGCGGCGGGCGATTCAGACATGGGGGGCAGAGCGCGGCCGGCAGGGTCGGCCGAAAAGCAGGTTCGGGAAGCTTACCTGAAGGCCTTTGCGCCGCTTGACAAGGCTGCTACCTTGAAAAGCGCCGCCTTTCGCCTGATATGGCACCCTCTCGAATGGCGCGCCCGCGGGCCGATTTCGGCGCCGCGCCTGCTCCTCCTTCCCCGCAACTAGGTGACCCTGCCCATGAGCCTGATCCCCGCCACCATCCTCACCGGCTTCCTCGGCTCGGGCAAGACGACGCTCCTGAAGCGAGTGCTTACAGAGGCGCATGGCCAGAAGATTGCTGTGATCGAGAACGAGTTCGGCGCCGAGAACATCGACAACGAGATCCTCGTCCAGGACAGCCGGGAGCAGATCATCCAGCTCAACAACGGCTGCGTCTGCTGCACGATCCGCGAAGACCTCCGCACCACCCTCGCCGATCTGGCCGAGAAGAAGAGGAAGGGCGAGATCGACTTCGACCGCGTCGTCATCGAGACCACCGGCCTGGCCGACCCGGGACCGGTCGCGCAGACCTTCTTCATGGACGACGAGATCGCCGAGACCTATCTGCTCGACTCGATCCTGACCCTCGTCGACGCCAAGCACGCCGACCAGCAGCTCGACGACCGCCAGGAAGCGCGTCGCCAGGTCGGCTTCGCCGATCAGATCTTCATCAGCAAGACCGACCTGGTCGACGACGAGACGGTCGCGGCGCTGATCCATCGCGTCAAGCACATGAATCCGCGCGCGCCGCAGACGAAGGTCAACTTCGGCGAGGTGCCGCTGAAGGACGTGTTCGACCTGAAGGGCTTCAACCTCAACGCCAAGCTCGACATCGACCCCGACTTCCTGAAGGCCGACGATCACGATCATGGCCACGACCACGATCACGAGGGCCACGACCACGAGCACGGCGAGCACTGCGATCACCCGCACCATCACGCCCACGACGACGACGTCAAGTCGTTCGTCTTTCGCGCCGACAAGGCGTTCGACGCCGGCAAGCTCGAGGACTTCCTCGGCGCGATCGTCCAGGTCTACGGCCCGAAGATGCTTCGCTACAAGGGCGTGCTGAACATGAAGGGCTCCGATCGCAAGGTCATCTTCCAGGGCGTGCACCAGCTGATGGGAAGCGACCTCGGCCCGAAGTGGGCACCCGGCGAGAAGAAGGGCAGCAAGATGGTCTTCATCGGCATCGACCTGCCGCAGGACATCCTCAAGCAGGGCCTCGAGCAGTGCCTGGTCTGACGCCGCGCCCGGCTCCGCCGGGGCCCTAGATCGGACCGTCGACGACGTACGCGCCGCCCGCGTCGCGGCGATTCGCTGCGTGACTACAATCCGCGGCGGTCAAAAACGGTCGCGCCCTTCGCGACGCGCCTTGCGAGAGAAGGTCGCGCCGCCGTTGCGAGGAGAACCCGTGAAGAAACCTGTCGTCAAGAAGACATCGAAGAAGGCCGCCGCGCCCAAGGCGCGACCGACGGCGAAGAAGGCGGCGCCCGCCCGCTCCGCCGGCAAGAGCCGGCCCGCGCCGGCCGCCAAGAAGAAGCCGGCCGTCGCCAAGAAGCCAGTCGCGAAGAGCAAGCCGATCGCGAAGAGTGCGGCGGGCGCCAAGAAGAGCACGCCCGCGTCGACCACCCCCAGGAAGACTGCGCCGGTCGCGGCCGGCGCCAAAGGTGCGCCGGCCAAGGGCGGCACGGGTCGCAACGCGGCCCCCGCTCGCGCCCCGTCGCCGACCGCTTCTGCACCATCGGCGAAGAAGCCCTTGTCGGCGCTCAAGACATCGCCCGCGGTCAAGACATCGCCCGCGGTCAAGCCTTCGCCAGCGCCGCAGCCCGCGTCGGGCAGCGGGAAGGCCGATTCCGCCGGGCGGCCCGCCGGCTCGCCCGTCGCCGCCGTCGCCAAGGTCGCCGTGCCGGTGCCGACGCTGATTCCGGGCGCGCCCCTTGCCATGCCGAACGGCTTCGTTCCGCGCAAGCCCGGGCGCGGCACGCCCAAGTATTTCGTCGCTCCGGTCCAAGCGCCGTTGCCGCCTCCGACCTCACGATTCGCCGACCGCTTCGCCCCGCCGCGGCCCCCGACCCGACAGATGAAAAAAGAAGAGCACGACGCCCCCCGACAAGCCCACAAGGCCGATCCGAAGCTGGCCAACGCATGGAAGACCAAGGCCGGCCGCGATCTCAGCGACGACGAGTTGTTGGCGATGCCGGAATCGGAGTACATGAACGAGAAGCAGCTCGAGTTCTTCCGGGTCAAGCTGCAGGCGCTGAAAGACGACCTGCTCAGCAACGCCGGCGAAACCACCGAGCATCTGCGCGAAGACACGTCGATCGTCCCCGACCCGGCCGACCGGGCGACCATTGAGGAAGAGCACGCGCTCGAGCT
>Ga0207644_10000358_pt1 | contig 29705 bp, 23 predicted proteins | sample KBSS73metaG_FD_184326 | JGI IMG/M metagenome (GOLD analysis project Ga0207644, IMG submission 184326) | Switchgrass rhizosphere microbial communities from Kellogg Biological Station, Michigan, USA - KBS S7-3 metaG (SPAdes) (version 2) | ecosystem: Host-associated > Plants > Roots > Rhizosphere... | reverse complement strand
GACTCCCAAGCCGCAGGAAGGAAATCCGAAGCCTCGCTTGTTCCGGCTCCGCGAAGACCAGGCCGTGATCAACCGCATGGGCTTCAACAATCGAGGTCAGCCGGATGCCTTCCGGCGCCTGGTCGACTGCACGCGCATGCACGGGGTGATCGGCGTCAACATCGGCGCGAACAAGGACAGCGCAGACCGGATCGCGGACTATGTCGCGGGGGTTCAATCGATGGCTGGGGTGGCGAGATACCTCGCCATCAACATCAGCTCACCCAACACCCCGGGGCTGCGCCAGCTGCAGGACGAGGGCGCGCTGAATGCGCTGCTCGCAGCGGTGAACGAGGTTCGGCACAAGGACGGCCCGCCGATCTTCCTGAAGGTCGCACCCGACCTCGGCGAGGGGGAGCCGGACCAGATTGTCCGCGTCGCCCTGCAGCACAATGTCGATGCGCTGATCGTCGCCAACACGACCGTTTCGCGTCCACCGCTGAAGTCGCGCCATGCGGGCGAGGCGGGCGGCTTGTCGGGTGCGCCGCTCAAGACGCTGGCGCTGAAGGCGTTGCGCGATTTCCGCTTGGCGTCGGGCGGGCAGATCCCGCTCATCAGTGTCGGCGGGATCGCCTCTGCGGACGATGCGTGGGAGCGCATTCGCGCAGGCGCCAGCCTCGTCCAACTTTACAGCGCGATGGTCTACGAAGGTCCGCACATCGGCGCGCGGATAGCGCGCGGACTCGCCGAGCGGGTGAAGCGCGCGTGTTTCAACAACATTGCCGAGGCGGTCGGAACCGACTAGCTCCGCCCGATGCGCCTTCCGACCTTCGCATTCACTGCCGCTCTGATCGTCACTGCCGGCCCCGCCGCTCTCGCCAAACAACCGGTCCGTCATGCGGCCGCGTCCACGCGGGTTCCAGGCATGGTCAGCTCGGCCGACCCGCGCGCCTCGGAAGCCGGCGCGATCATGTTGCGGAAGGGCGGAAGCGCGGTCGATGCCGCGTTCGCGACCCTGCTCGCGCTCAACGTGGTCGAGCCCGAAAGCCAGGGCATCGGCGGCGGTTCCTACCTCGTCTATTCGGCTGGCGGCGGCACGCCGGTCACCTTCGACGGCCGCGAAGTCGCGCCGCGCGCTGCGACCAGCACCTGGTTCTACAAGAATGGCCAGCCGATGGAGCATGAGGATGCGGTCCCCGGCGGCAAGAGCGTCGGCGTCCCCGGCAACCTTCGCATGATGGCGCTTGCCCACAAGCGCTACGGCAAGCTGCCCTGGTCGGCTCTGTTCGAGCCGGCGATCAAACTCGCCCGCGACGGGTTCACGATCACCCCCCGGCTCTACGGGTCGCTTGGAGGCAGCCGCCGCACAGGCGCGTTATCGCCCGAAGGACGAGCGCTCTTCTACCAGGCGGACGGCAATCCCAAGCCTGTCGGTACGGTGGTCAAGAACCCGGCTTTCGCGGCTTTGCTTGAAGGCATCGCGCGTCGCGGCGCGGAGAGCTTTTACTCCGGGTCGAACGCCGACCAGATCGTCCGCACGGTGAACAACGCGCCGGTCAATCCCTCGAAGATGACCGTCGGCGACATCACTTCGTACAAGGTCAAGCTGCGCCCGCCGGTGTGCGGCACGTATCGCGGCTACCGCATCTGCGGGATGGGTCCGTCGAGCTCGGGCGGGATGACGGTGTTCGAGACCTTGAAGCAGCTGGAGCGCTTCGATCTATCCCGCCTCGGGCCGAACTCTCCGGTCGCCTGGCACCTGATCGCGGAATCGATGCGCCTCGCCTACGCCGACCGCGAACTGTATATGGGCGATGCCGACTTCGTGCCGGTGCCGGTCGCCGGGCTGATGGACCCCGCATATCTCGCGAAGCGCTCCGCCCTAATCTCGCCCGACCGGACGATCCCGCACGTCGCGGCGGGCCGCCCCGCAGGAGCGCCGACGCAGATCTGCAAGGGGGCGCCGGTGCCCGAGCACGGGACATCGCATTTCGTGGCGGTCGATTCTCTAGGCAATGTCGCGTCGGAGACCTCGACCATCGAGGACATTTTCGGCTCGGGGCTGATGGTCAACGGCTATTACCTCAACAACGAGCTGACCGACTTCAACATCGTTCCCGACAAGAACGGCTGCCTCACCGCCAACCGCGTGGCGGCGGGCAAGCGCCCGCGCAGCTCGATGAGTCCCACCATCGTCTGGGATCCCAAGGGCCATGTCCGGCTCGCGGTCGGCGCAGCTGGCGGTCCGACGATTCCGGCGCAGGTGCTGAAGGCGATCATCGGCGTGATCGACTGGCGCCTTAGCGCTCAGCAGGCGATCGCGCTTCCGGTGCTGTTCGCTCCGGGCGTCGACACCGTCTATGTCGAGCGGGGCACCTATCTTGAGGGTATGATCCCGCAGCTCCAGGCGCTCGGCCAGCAGGTCAAGCCGATGCCGGCGGGCTTCAAGGCCAATGCCGTGGAGTGGGTCAACGGCCGCTGGGCCGGCGGCGCCGACCCGCGCAGCGAGGGCGCCGCGGTCTCGCAATAAGGTTCGACTGGGGAGGGAGTTTGGCTCGGCAGCTCGAACGGTTCGATAACCTCGTCTCGCTCTTCCTGACGCGCGCCGCGGGGAAGGGCGATGCGCCATTCCTCTGGGCCAAGCGTGAAGGCGCCTGGCGCTCGATCAGCTGGGTCGAGGCGGCGCGGCAGGTCGCGTCGCTCGCGGCGTCGCTGAAGCGCATCGGCCTCCAGCCGGGCGACCGCGTCGCGCTCGTCAGCGAGAACCGGCCGGAGTGGCTGATCTCGGACCTCGCGATCATGGCTGCGGGCTGCGTCACCGTCCCGACCTACACCACCAATACCGAGCGCGATCATGCGCACGTGCTCGGCAATTCGGGCGCGCGGGCCGTCATCGTCTCCAACCAGAAGCTGGCGCGGAACCTGATCCCCGCGGTGATCACCTCGAACGAGTGCCACCACGTGATCGGCATGGAACCGCTCCGCTCGGGCCAGGTGCCGGACTGGGTCAATTGCCACGACTGGCACGCGCTGACCTCGGACAAGAGCGACGTCGAAACCTTGCGGGAGGACGTCTCGACCATCCAGCGCGGGGAACTCGCCTGCATCATTTACACCAGCGGCACCGGCGGAGCGCCTCGCGGAGTCCGCCAGCACCATGGCGCCATCCTCCACAACCTGGAAGGCGCGACCGACGTCATCTCGACCGACTTCGGCTGGGAAGACGAGGTATTCCTTTCCTTCCTGCCGGCGAGCCACGCCTATGAGCATATGGGCGGGCAGATGTTCCCGATCGCGCTCGGTGCCGAGATCTACTACGCCGAAAGCCTCGAGAAGCTCGCGGCCAACATCGAAGAGGTGAAGCCGACCATCATGGTCGTGGTGCCGCGGTTGTTCGAGCTGCTGCGCGCACGGATCATGAAGACGATCGAGGCGCAGGGCGGTCTTTCGAAATATCTGATGGACCGCGCGCTGAAGATTGGCGGCGATCGATATCACGGGCGCCTTAAGCCCTGGGACCTGCCGATGGACGGCATCCTGTCGCTGACGTTGCGCAAGAAGATCCGGCAGCGCTTCGGTGGGCGGCAAAAGGCCTGGGTGTCAGGCGGCGCGCCGCTCAACCCGGAGGTCGGCGTCTTCTTTCAGTCGCTCGGGATCACCTTCCTGCAGGGTTATGGCCAGACCGAGGCGGCGCCGTTGATCAGCTGCAACCGGCCCAAGGTCGGAATCAGGCTCGAGACCGTGGGACCGCCGGTGAAGAATTGCGAAGTGCGGATCGCCGAGGACGGCGAGATCATGGTCCGCGGCGAGAACGTCATGCACGGTTACTGGCGCAACCCCGAGGAGACCGCGCGGGTACTGAAGGACGGCTGGCTGGCGACGGGCGACGTCGGCCACTTCGACGAGAAGGGCCGGATCGTCATCACCGACCGCAAGAAGGACATCCTCGTCAACGACAAGGGCGACAACGTCTCGCCGCAGCGGATCGAGGGCATGCTAACGCTGCAGCCGGAGATCGCGCAGGCGATGGTCTACGGCGACCGCCGCCCGCACCTTGTCGCGCTATTGGTTCCCGACCCGGAGATCGCGAACGCTCCCGACCTTCACAAGCGGCTCCAGACCGCGGTCGACTGCGTCAATGCCGACTTGTCGGTGATCGAGAAGGTGCGCCGGTTCATCCTCGCCGGCGAACCTTTCACCATCGAGAACGAGCAGCTGACGCCGTCACTGAAGATCAGGCGCCACGTCATCTCCAAGGTCTACGGCGAGCGCCTCGACGCGCTCTACAAGCGCTAGCGCCCTCAGGCTCCCTGTTTCACATAGGGTGTGAAGTCGCCGAACGAGCAACTGCCGACCGTGAATCCGTTGAGCGTGTCGACCACCCGAGCGATGTCGCCGCGGCAGAGGTCACCGGTTCCGAACTGGTGAGTGACCAGCGCGGTGCCGCCGCTGCCGAGGTTGCTGCACCCGCCGTTCATGTGGGCGACGAAGGTGCGGCGACCGCCGTCGCGGAACGCGACCGTGTCTTCGTCGATCACGCGCATGTCGCCTGACTGATAGTGCGGCAGGCAGCTGATCGGTTTCTGCGCGACCTTGCCGGCCGTCAGCTGAGCAAACTCGGCCTGCTTGTCCGGAGCGCGCGCCGTCTGTTGGGGAGTCGTCGTACAGGCAGCGAGCATCGCGCCTGCAAGCAATAGTGAAATACCACGCATCTTTACCTCCTCGAGGTTTTCATTTGCGTGCCCTCGCTCCTTTTTAGAACGCCCTGCCTCATGAACGGAAGCTGTCTTTGTCACGCCTCAGGCGCGCGAACTCCTCGACGTTCGAGGCCAGGACAAATGGATTGGTTGCAAGCTCCCGGGCGACGCTGGTCGGCACGGTCCGCTCGCCCTTGGCGCGCTGCTTCTCGACCTCCGCAAGGCGCTCGCTGATCGCCGCATCGCCTGAATAGGCGTGCGCCGCGAAGCGGGCGTTCGACAGCGTATATTCGTGAGCGCAATAGAGCTGCGTCTCGGCCGGCAAGGCGGTCAGCCGCTGGAGCGAGCGATACATCTGTTCCGGGCTTCCCTCGAACAGGCGGCCACAGCCCATGGCGAACAATGTGTCGCCGACGAAGGCGACGCTGTCCTCGTCGAAAATCAGGGCGATGTGGCCGAGCGTGTGCCCGGGCACCTCGATCACTCGGCCGACGTGCGCGCCCAGCCGGATCTCGTCACCTTCGCTGAGCGCCACATCGCGCCCGGGGATGTTTTCGCCGGCGGGCCCTGAGATGCGCGCGCCGGTTGCATCCTTGATCACGATGTTTCCGCCAGTGTGGTCGGGGTGCCAGTGGGTGTTCCAGACCTGGCTGATCGACCATCCGCGCTGCTCGGCCGCGGTTAGGACAGGCGTAGCGTCGCCGGGATCGACCACCGCAGTCTCGCCGCTCGCTTCATCGTGGACGAGCCACAGGTAATTGTCGCTGAAGGCGGGGACCGCGACGATGTCGAGCATCACCATTCGCCCGTGTTGGACATCGAGAACCAGGGCTCAGCGGGCGGCAGCGCAGCGCCCTTCTGCAGCAGCTCGACCGAGACCGAATCCGGAGTCCGGACGAAGGCCATGCGGCCATCGCGGGGCGGGCGGTTGATGGTCACGCCGTTGTCCATGAGGCGCTGGCAGGTCTCGTAGATGTCGTCCACCTGGTAGGCGAGGTGGCCGAAGTTGCGGCCGCCGCCGTAACCGGTCTCGTCCCAATTGTGAGTGAGCTCGACCTCGCCGCCCTCGTCGCCGGGAACGCCGAGGAAGATCAGCGAAAACCGACCCGCCTCATTGTCCATCCGCCGGCGCTCCTCCAGCCCGAGCAGTTGAAAAAATGCAACAGTGGCGTCGGGATCGGACACGCGGATCATCGAATGCAGGAATTTCATTTCGCCTCACTCAATTCATCGCTATAAATGCACGGTTCGTCGCAGCCCAAGCCGGCGATCGTGACCGGTGGCTGCTCGTATATGCGGACGAACGCACGGGTTTTCATCCCATGTTCCAGAAACTGCAGGACAACCGCGCCGTCCTCTTGGGCGCGGTCGCAATCTTTGCCGTCGGCCTCACCACCAGCGGCTACGCACTTGGCGACGGATTGAGGCGTTCGAAGATGGCCGAGCATAGGTCGGTTACGGTGCGCGGCGTTTCCGAGCGTGACGTGACCGCCGATCTCGCCACCTGGTCGGTGAGCTTCTCTCACGACGGGACAGAGCTTGGCCCGGTCCAGCAATCGGTCGACCAGCAGGCGAACGCGATCCGCGCCTTCTTCAAGCGGGCGGGCTTCCGCGCGCAGGACATTACCGACGCGGACGTGTCGCTGAGCCGCGAACAGCCGCGCGACCGCAACGGCCTGCCGGTCGGCCCGCAGAAGCTGACGGTCAGCCGTTCGATCCAGCTTCGGACCACCGATGTGTTGAGGGCACGCGAAGCCTATGCCCGCCAGGCCGAATTGCTGCGTGACGGCGTCGAGCTGTCGAGCACCAACGTGACCTACACGTTCACCGGGTTGAATGGGCTCAAGCCGAAGATGATCGCGGAAGCCACGCGCAACGCACGCGAAAGTGCCGAGCAGTTCGCCCGCGATAGCGGAGTCGACGTCGGTCGCCTGAAGTCGGCGAGTCAGGGCTATTTCTCGATTGGTGCTCGCGACGGCGAGGACTGCGACGATTGCGGCTCAACCGGCGGCAGCACGCCGTTCCAGAAGGTCCGCGTCGTTACGACGATTGACTACGACCTGGGCTGATTCTTCTTCGGCGGCGGCGGGGCCTCGGCTTTGACGGTCGGGGTCACGCCAAGCATCTCGACGGCCTTGGCGGCGGCCTTGCCGGCAGGGCCGTTAGGATCGCTTGCAGCGGCGCGGCGCCAATAGTCCCGCGCCGCGTCCCCGTCGCCGTTGAAGTCAGCGACATAGCCGGCCTCGAGCAGGATTGCCGGATCCGACGGCGCGAGCGTCAGCGCCTTGCCGATAGACGCTGTCGCTCGCGAATGGTCACCCTCGCGGATCGCCAGCGCGGCCGAGAAATACCAGTAGAAGGGGTCGTCGGAGATTGTGGCGGCAGCCTGGTCGGCCTTGGCGCGCGCGGTCTTGTAGTCGCCCTGTGCCTCGGCGGCGCGAGCCCGGTCGAGCAAGGCCTCGCCCCGCTGCTCCGCTTCCAGCCCCGGTAGCGCCAGCGCACGGTCGAGGTCGAAGGCTGCCTTCCCCGGTTGGTCGGCGGCGATCCAGAGATTGCCAGCTGCGGCATACATGCGCGCGGTCTTGGGGTCCTTGTCGTCGGACGACTTCGCGGCCTCCTCGAAGCCCTGCGCCGCGCCTGCATTGTCGCCGCTCTTCTGCGCCTCGAGCGCTCGGCAGACGAGTGCCTCCGGCGTCACCACGTTCGGGCATGGCGAGGCGGCGGCGACGGCGGCGGCAAGGACAAGGATCAAGAAGCAGGCTCCAACAATTCTCCGACGGTGCGCAGGATCGCGTCGATCTGATGCGGCTCCGACAGGCGATGACCGCCGCCCTTGAGCACCGACAGCTGGACATCCGCTGAACGAATGGCGCGCATCGTCCGGAACGCGACGTCGAGCGGGACCTCCTCGTCCTGCTCTCCATGGATCAACCGGACGGGACAATCGATCGCGATCGGCTTGTCGAGCAGGAGCAGCTGCTGGCCGGACTGCCAGAAGCCAGGTGCCAGCCCCTGCCGCTCTGCCTCGGACCCATCCGCAAACCCCCAATCCGTAAAGTCTGGTGCCGCGGCGATTCCGGCCAGCGCTCGCATGCGCTCGGGACGCAGGAGCGCAAGGTGCAGCGCAATCCACCCGCCCATCGATGAGCCGATGAGGATCAGCGATCCGCTTGTCAGCTGGTCGATCGCGGCGAGTGCCTCTTCAAGCCAGGCGCTTAGCGTCCCATCCTCGAACCGGCCTTCGCTCGACCCTGTGCCCGAATAGTCGAAGCGAAGCATGGCAAGGCCTCGCCGCTGCGCGAAGGCGTCGAGCGCGAGCGCCTTCGTCCCCTCCATGTCGGACGCGTATCCGGGCAGGAAGACGAGCGTGGGTTCGTGCCCCTGCCGCAAGCGATAAGCAATCGAACGTCCGCCGACTTCGATATATGCGACGTTTTCGCGGTCCATGAGTTGGGCTGATTAGCGGAGGAAGTGACGGCGATGAAATACCGCAAGCTTGGCGACAGCGACCTCGAAGTTTCCGAAATCTCCCTGGGATCGTGGCTGACCTACGGAGTCGGTGTCGAAGCCGACAAGGCGCGCGCCTGCCTCGAGGAGTCCTTCGCGGTCGGAATCAACTTCATCGATACGGCCAACGTTTACGGGCGTGGTGCTGCCGAAACCTTCCTCGGCGAAGCGCTGCAGGGCCGGCCACGCGATTCCTACGTGCTCGCGACCAAGCTCTATTTCCCGATGACCGACACCGACTTCGGCCTGTCCCGTGCGCAGGTCGAAAAGCAGCTCGACGCGTCGCTGAAGCGGCTCCGGACCGACTATGTCGATCTCTACCAGTGCCATCGCTACGACAGCGGCACGCCTCTCGAGGAGACGATGGAAGCGCTGACCCGCGCGGTCGAGAGCGGGAAGACGCGCTACATCGGATTTTCGGAATGGCCGGCGGACAAGATCCGGGAAGCCATCGACCTTTCCGCCAGCCGCGGCTTTGCCAAGTTCGTGTCGAGCCAGCCACAATATTCGCTGCTGTGGCGCGAACCGGAGGATGAGGTGATTCCGCTTTGTGCAGCGAACGGCATCTCGCAGATCGTCTGGTCGCCGCTCGGCCAGGGCGTCTTGAGCGGCAAATACGATCCCGACCGGCCGCCCCCGAGCGACTCGCGTGCTGCCAGCCAGGAGATGGGCGGCTTCATCGGCCGGCTGATGCAGCCCCCGGTGCTCCGGGCAGTCCAGCAGTTGAAGCCGGTGGCCGAGGAGGCGGGGCTGACGCTGCCGCAGTTCGCGCTCGCGTGGGTGCTTCGTGAGCCGAATGTCGCCTCGGCGATCATCGGCGCTTCGCGCCCCGAGCAGGTCCGCGAGAATGCGGCGGCATCAGGCGTGATCGTCGATACGCAGCTGTTCCAGCGCGCCGAAGCGATCCTCGACGAGGCACTGGGGCAGGTGGAGACGGCCTAGATCGCCTTCGAACTGCGGGTCGACGGTGACACGAAGATCTCCTCGATCGGCAGGTCGAACAGCTCGGCGATTCGGAATGCGAGCGGCAGAGACGGGTCGTACTTGCCGGTCTCGATCGCATTGACGCTCTGGCGTGAGACTTCGAGCCGCTGGGCGAGATCCTGCTGGCTCCAGTTGCGCTCGGCGCGGAGGAGGCGGAGGCGGTTTTCCATCAGCGCGCGCTCGCTCCCAGCGTGAGCTTGTTGGCGATCGAGCCTATCCCTTGCCCGAAGTACCAGAGGATCACGATCCAGTAGCCGTCAGCACGGCCCACGAGGCCGAAGCTGTCGAGGAAGCCCCAGATCGTAGCGCAGCTCAGCGTGAAGCCCATCGCCCACAGCATTTCGCGGACCCTCAGCATGCGAACAAATTCGTCCCGCTCTTCTGCGAGGTAACGGCCCATCGCGATGAACAGGCCGACGATGGGCAGGGCGGGCAGTACGGCGGCCACATACTGGAGCCCCCCAGGTATCAGGTGATGCTTGAAGCCGTAGACGGCCGGCAGCAGGAAGGCGCCGTAGAGCAGGCTGAGCCAGATGGTGCGCCAGTTGTAGCGTGTCCACGCAGCGGAACGAGGCATCTCGAATCTCCTTGATCTGATGCTCAGGCCGCGCCGTGGCGCCGGCCCGCGAAGAACTCGATGCAGCCGTACATTCCCTGGAACACTACCCACACGAACGGGACCCAATAGGTCTCGATAAGTGGCATGACTCCGAATGCCTGCAGGAACCCCCAGACGACGGCAGCGCCCATCGTCGCGTTGGTGGCGACAGCGATGCGCCTCAGCGTCAGCGCCTGGTGATATTCGTCGCGCTCGTCCGACAGGTAGCGGCCCCAGCTCGCGAAAATGCCGAGGACCGGGATCGACGCAGCGATCGCCATCAGCGTGGGCACGTAGCCGGCAACGGCCGTGTTGGCGCGGATCCAAATAAGCGGGGGAAGGATAATTGCGTAGGCGAGGAGCAGCCACAGGATGCGCTTTGTGTGCGCACGCTGGGCTGGCGTGAAATCGCTGTAAGCCATGTAAAGCTCCATTGTCTCTGTGACAAGCGAGCTTTACAAGACGTTCACACCTCTGTCAAGTGAGCTTGACTTGGATCGCCACATCAGAACGGCAGTCGGGTTCTTGCGCAGGGCCATCAATCGCCGCTCGACCAGGAAATACATAGCCAGCCCCACGCCCAGCGCGAGCATCAGCCGGATCGGCCATGAAAGGTCCAACCCGTAAGAGACGATCGGGTGGAACAGGTAGATCGAATAGGAGGCATCGCCGACCTTGACCGGTGCATTGAACAGCCGGCGCGCAAACAATGGCTCGAGCGAAAGGGCGCCCCACACGACCAGTGCCGCCGGGCCTCCCCATTCGAAGGCGCGCCGCAGCGCCCACTCAGCTCCAAGGCTCGAACCGAGATCCCCAAGCAGCGGCGAACTCAAGGGCAACAGCGCCAGTCCGACCGGGATCAACAAGCCGAAAATCTTGCGCCTCGGCAGACGCGCAACCGCTACCCCCATTAGGAACTCGAGCGCCATCGGACTTCCGACGAAGCTCAGCAGCGGAGTGGAAAGCGTCAGCGCTCCGACGAGGAACAAGCCATAGACCGCGAGGGGCACAATTGGCCGGGTCGCGATTGCGAAGGTCACGCCGAGGTAGAACAGAAGCTCGAGGCACAGCGTCCAGCCCACGCGCGGCGCCGGCACCAGATAGTCGCCGCCCCAAACGGGCCACAGGGTGACGGTCGTCAGATTCTCGAAGATCCCCCGCGGCACCAGGAGAAGCCACGGCAAAGCCGCCACCCACCACAGCGGATAGATGCGCGAGAAGCGGTCGAGCGCGAACTCGCCAGCGGTCTTCCCTGCGGCAAGATTGGCCATGATGAAGCCTGAGATCACGAAGAACAGATCGACTCCGGCAGCGCCGTAGGCGGCGTGCCGAACTGGTTCGTAGGTATGGGAAACCAGGACGCTGCAGGCTGCAAGCGCGCGAAGCACCTGGATCGAACGGAACTTTTCCAACGCCACACCCGCCCTACGCAACTCGGCTGCCGGCCTCGTTATTTGATCCAAATTAACAAACGGTGTCCCTAAGGAGCATCTGCGAACGGATGCGGTTGAGGGGCGCCCGCCACGTCGCTAGATGCACCGCACAATGACGAAGATGTTCAAGATTGCGCTCCCCGACGGCTCGGTGAAGGAGATGCCCGAAGGCTCGACGCCGGCGGATGTCGCGGCCGCGATCGGGCCGGGGCTCGCCAAAGCCGCGCTGGCGGCAAAGGTTGACGGCGAGATCCGTGACATCATGCGCCCGTTCGAGGGTGACGCAAGCCTGGCGTTGATTACGTCGCGCGATGAGGCGGAGGCGCTGGAACTGGTGCGCCACGACTATGCGCACATCCTCGCCGAGGCGGTACAGAACATCTTTCCGGGGACGCAGATCACCTTCGGCCCGGCAACCGACGACGGATTCTATTACGACTTCGCACCGCCGCCGGGTCGCGGGCCGTTCACCGAGGAGGACCTGCCGGCGATCGAGGAGGAGATGCGCCGCATCATCGCCGCCGACAAACCGCTCGTGCGTGAGGTGTGGGACCGTGCCCGCGTGCGTCAATTCTTCCTGGATCATGGAGAAGCGTTCAAGGCCGAATGGGTGATGGAGCTGCCTGAAGGCGAGCCGATCACCATGTACAAGACGGGGCACGGCGAGGCGGACTGGATCGACCTCTGCCGCGGGCCGCATCTCGCTTCGACCGGCAAGCTCGACCCGCAGGCATTCAAGCTGACGCGGGTATCTGGAGCTTACTGGCGCGGCGATCCCAAGAACCCGATGCTCTCGCGCATCTACGGAACGGCCTGGCTGAACAAGAAGCAGCTCGACGCCTATCTCGTCCGGCTCGAGGAAGCTGCCAAGCGCGACCATCGCAAGATCGGTCAGGAGATGGACCTGTTCCACCTGCAGGCCGAAGCGCATGGCAGCGTCTTCTGGCACCCGAAGGGCTGGACGATCTGGCGCCAGCTCGAAGCCTATATGAGCCGCCGGCTGGACGCTGCGGGCTATCAGCAGATCAAAACGCCGCAGCTGATCGATTCAAAGCTCTGGGTGCAGTCCGGCCACTGGGGCAAGTTCCGCGAGAACATGTTCGTCGTCCCCGACGAGGTGCCATCGACGGAGGAGGGCAAGCCGGTCATCACCGGCGCCGCCGAACTGCTGGCACTGAAACCGATGAACTGCCCGGCTCACATCCAGGTCTTCAAGCAGGGCATCACGAGCTATCGCGAGCTGCCGGTGCGGTTCGCCGAATATGGCTGCTGCCACCGCAACGAGCCCCATGGCGCGCTGCACGGCATCATGCGCGTACGCCAGTTTACGCAGGACGACGGCCACATCTTCTGCACCCGTGACCAGCTGGTCGACGAGACCAAGCGCTTCTGCTCACTGCTCGACCTCGTCTACCGCGATCTTGGCTTTCCTGATTACCAGGTGAAGCTCGCGACCCGGCCCGACCAACGCATTGGGTCGGACGAAGAATGGGACCGCGCCGAGGCCGACCTCGAGAGAGCCCTAAAGGAGACGGGCCTCAACTATGAGGTGCTTCCGGGCGAGGGAGCTTTTTATGGGCCCAAGCTCGAGTTCCACCTGACCGACGCGATCGGCCGCACCTGGCAGTGCGGTACCCACCAGCTCGATCCACAAATGCCACAGAGACTGGGCGCGGTTTATGTCGGCGAGGACGGAGAGAAGCATCATCCGCTGATGCTCCACCGGGCGATCCTGGGCACGTTCGAGCGGTTCATTGGTATCTTGATCGAGCATTATGCCGGCAAGTTCCCGCTATGGCTGGCGCCGGTCCAGGCGGTGGTTGCGACGATTGTGTCTGAGGCGGATACCTACGCGGAGCAGGTTGCGGCGAAGATCGCAGCGGCTGGAATCCGCGTCGAGACTGACCTCCGCAACGAGAAGATCAACTACAAGGTGCGGGAGCACAGCCTCGCAAAAGTCCCGTTGCTGCTGGTCGTCGGCAAGCGCGAGGCGGAGGAGGGCACGGTCGCGTTGCGGCGGCTGGGCAGCGACGAGCATCAGAGGATGATGAGCCTCGATGAAGCCGTCGAAATGATCGGGAGTGAAGCGATTCCGCCCGATTTGCGTTGATTGTCGCTGACGCGGTAGCTGGCGACTCTGCGCCACAGGTCGCGGCAAAAATGACTCACATTTGTTCACGCGGACTTTTCTTAAGCCCGCCAAGTCCCTAACTCGCGTGCTGTCCAACAACGATAACGGAGTTTTCGCTATACCACCGCCCTACCCGCGCCGAGGAATGGCGCCCCCGCCGCCGATGAGTGGCCCTCGCTATAACGAGTTCATCCAGAGCCAGAAGGTCAGGGTGATCGACGAGAACGGCGAAAACCTGGGCGTGATGTATACGCGCGAAGCTTTCGAACAAGCGCAGTCGGTCGGCCTCGACCTGGTCGAGATTTCTCCCAACGCGGATCCGCCCGTCGCCAAGTTCCTCGACATCGGCCGCTATAAGTACGAGGCCCAGAAGAAGGCCGCGGAGCAGCGCAAGCGGCAAAAGACGCAGGAGATCAAAGAGATCAAGATGCGTCCCAATATCGACGACCACGACTACGACACCAAGATGAAGAAGGTGTTCGAGTTCCTCGAGGAGGGCGACAAGGTGAAGGTCACCATGCGCTTCCGCGGCCGCGAGATGGCGCATGGCGAGCTGGGCATGGCGGTGCTTCGCCGCGTCCAGGAGCAGACTGCCGACATGGCGAAGGTCGAGGCGCATCCGCGGATGGAAGGCCGCCAGATGCTGATGGTGCTGGCGCCGAAATAGCGCCTTCGCACTACTTACACTCGTGTTGCCAAATTGCAGCAGCAGTACGGCATTGTTGCCATGCCGTAATTGAGTCGCTTCCCTTGGAGGCAGAATCAGGTCTAGCCTCTCCGTAGCGGGCGCGTCTGAGCCCGAACGGGGAGAGGAAAACATGATCCGCAAGTCGGCTTGGCTGCTGTCGGCAGCGCTTGTTGCAGTTCCGAACGCTGCGTTCGCACAGAATAACGACACCGGCACCAAGGCGACGCAGCCGTCGCCGACCGAGCAGGCAGGCGTGACTCAGCAGGCCCAGGCCGCCGCGCAGACGGGTCAGGAAGACCAGATCATCATCACGGCGCAGGGACGGCGCCAGGTGCTCCAGGACGTTCCGATCGCGGTGACCGCCGTCGGCGGCGACGAGATGAAGAACAGCGGAGCGACCGACATCCGGCAGCTCAACCAGCTGGCCCCGTCGCTGCTGGTATCCTCGACGGGCAGCGAGGCGAACGGCTCCGCCCGAATTCGCGGCATCGGCACCGTCGGCGACAACCCCGGCCTCGAAAGCTCGGTCGCCGTCTTCATCGACGGCGTCTATCGCTCGCGTTCGGGCATCGGCCTCAACGAGCTCGGCGAGATCGACCGCGTCGAGGTGCTGCGCGGTCCGCAGGGCACCCTGTTCGGCCGGAACGCATCGTCGGGCCTGATCAACATAATCACGAAGAAGCCCCGCTTCACGCCGGAGATTTACGGCGAAGCGACGGTCGGCAATTACAACCTGAAGCGTCTTTCGGGCGGAGTGACCGGGCCGCTCAGCGATACGGTCGCGGCGCGCCTCGACGCGGTGTGGGTGAAGCGCGATGGCACCCTCAATGACCCGGCGAACCACACGACGCTCAACAACCGCAACCGCATCTTCACGCGCGGCCAGCTGCTCTTCCAGCCGGACGACAAGCTCAGCATCCGGCTGATCGGCGACTACACGTGGCGCAAGGAGCGCTGCTGCGGCGCCGTCTACGTCGACAACAGTGTCAATTCGAACATCGGCAACCTGAACGAGGTCGCCAGCCCGCTGCTCCAGCCCGGTGCGGTACCGGCCCGGACGAACGATACCGGCAACAACATCGTCAACGTTCTCCGCGATCTTGGCCAGGACCTCACGCGACTGCACTCCGGCTACGCCCGCACGGCGTCTGTCACGCCCGGTCGTGATTATACCGGCCGGACCATCGACTACGGTGTTTCGGGCGAGGTCAATTACGACCTCGGCGCGGCAACGCTGACGTCAATCAGCGCCTATCGGCACTACAAGGCCGACCAGGGCGGTGACATCGACTACAGCACGGTCGACATCCTCTATCGCGATCCGGGCGGAGCCAGCCGCCGGTTCGACACTTACACGCAGGAGCTAAGGCTCAATGGAAAGGCGTTCAACAACCGCCTCGACTGGCTGGTCGGCGCCTACTACGCGAACGAAGACCTGGTCGTTCACGATAACCTGAAGTTCGGCAGTCAGTATGGGCGCTTCGCCACCTGCCGCATCGTTTCACCGGGCGGGCTCTCGGCGTTCTATACTCCCACCGGGCCTACAGCGCCTCCAGGCACCGGTTGCCTCGGCACAACTGGCCAAGCGTTTGTCAAAAACTTGCTTGCGCCGGCTCTCCCTTCTCCCTTTGGACCGGTCGCGGGCCCCATCATTGCGCAGGCGTTCACCAATCTCGACTCGCTCAACAATCTGGGATCGACCGACGACAAATATCATCAGAAGAGCAACAATTGGGCGATATTCACGCACAACATCGTCCACATAACTCCGCAAGTCGATCTGACCGTCGGCGCGCGCTACACGCACGAGAGCAAGGACTTCGACGCCACTTTCGGCAACAACAATACGGTCTGCACCGCAAACCAGGCGCTGCTGAAGCAGTGGGTCGATCCGGCGACCATGACTCCGGCGACCCTTGGATTGTTCACGGTCTCGCAGGCCCTTCTGAACCTATCGTGCCAGGGTAATTCGACGGCCGAGCTCAACGGTCAGACGATCCGCGACAAACGCTCGGAGGGCAAGGTCACCGGCACGGGCGTACTGTCGTACAAGCCGACGGAAAATGCCCTGCTCTACGCCAGCTATTCGCGCGGCTATAAGGCGGGTGGCTTCAATCTCGACCGCTCGGCACTGAAAGCGCCGGCGCTGCCATTTAGCGCTTCGCCGCCGTTCACGAATCTTGGCGGGCCGCAGGCGCTGGTCCACAACCTGCAGTTCGCGCCGGAGACGGTGAACAACTATGAAATCGGCGGCAAGTTCTCGCGCCACGGCTTCCTGTTGAACTTCGCGGTGTTCCAGGAGGACTTTAAGAACTTCCAGCTGAACACGTTCGACGGCACGGTCTTCATCGTCCAGAACGTCAACGGTTGTTCGACCAGCCTCAACGGACTCGACCGCGACCAGAGCGTCAATCCGGGCTCGCCGAACTTCATTCCGCCGGTGATTCAGCCAGGCAGCGCGTTCAACATCAACCCGGCGGCCAACACGGGCGCCTGTCCGTCGAACCAGGTCGGCTGGGGCGTCCGCTCGCGCGGCATCGAGATCGAGAGCACCATCAAGCCGATGCGCGACATGACGATCAACCTCGGCCTGACCTATGCGAACACCAAATATCGCGACAACCTGGTTGGCAGCGAGAACGGGGATCCGCTGAACCCGGCGCTTCGTGTGCTTCCGGGCAAGAACATCTCGAATGCTCCTCGTGTCGTTGGGACGGGATCCTTCTCGTACAACCCGCTGATCGGCGACACGGGAATGCGCGTGCTCCTGTACGTCGATGGCCGCGCAACCAGCCACTACAACACGGGCTCCGACCTGTTCCCCCAGAAGGAGCAGAGGGCCTATACCGTCATTAACGGCAGGGTTGGCCTCCAGGATGACGACGGCCACTGGTCGATCGAAATCTGGTCGCAGAACATGTTCAACGCCAAGTACGCGCAGGTGGCGTTCAACTCGCCGTTCCAGGCCGGCGGTTCGACCACTCCACCATGGGCCCCCGGGTTCACCTTCGCTCCATTCATCGATCCGCAATATCCGGGCAGCCGCCAGCTCTTCTCGATGTTCCTGGCGGAGCCGCGGACCTTCGGCCTGACGATCCGCGGGCGCACCGGCTTTGGGCACAAGGCTGCGCCGGCCTATGTGCCGCCGCCGCCGCCCCCACCGCCGCCGCCCGCGACTCAGACCTGCCCGGACGGCAGCGTGATCGATGCGGCGGCGACCTGCCCGGCCCCGCCACCGCCGCCGCCGCCGCCGCCGCCGCAGAAGGGCGAGCGCGGCAGCTGATCGGCTGCAAGGCTTAAAAGGGGAAGGCCTCACCCGTCTGGGTGGGGCCTTTTTCTTAGGCGGCTTTGGCCTCGGCTGGTTCGCGAGCGGCCTCGAGAAGCGCGGCGCGGAGCTGTTCTCCGTCAGCGGCATCGAGCTTCTTCCCGTCGACGCGAGTCAGATAGAAAACGTCGACCGCTCGCTCTCCGTAAGTCGCGATATGCGCTGAGTGAATGACGTGGCCGCAGTCATGAATGGCCGCAGCCAGGGCAGCCAGCAGCGCCGGCCGGTCGCGCGCGTTGATCTCTACTACGGTCGTCCGGGTCGAAGCGCGGTCGGCGATGGCTACAGATGGCGCAACCTCGAACGCCGATGAGCGGCGTTGGGGCTCTCCTGACGGAAGAGGCGGAGGCGAGCTGCTCGTCAGCGCTGCTTCGACCGACTTGACCAGGCGCCCGCGCAGCCGCCGGTCGGAATAGGGCTTTCCCCGCCCGTCGAGAACCAACAGATTGTCGAGCGCCATTCCATCGCGGGTGGTGTGAATCCGGGCGTCGATGATGTTCGCGCCGCCGCCCGCAAGGCCCGCGCAGATGCGATAGAACAAAGCTTCGCGGTCGGGCGTGAAGATACTGACCCGCGTGGCGCCGCTGTCGACATCGTCCTCGATGACCACGTCAGGCTTGGCGTCGCCGATATGAGCTTCGGCGGCGGCGACCTGCCGCGCATTGGCGAGCTGCCAGGCAGGCGGCTCTGCGAGCCAGTAACTGTCAGACAGTCGACGTATGTGTGCCTTGATAGCACTCGACTTCCATCCGAGGGTTGCCCCAAGGTCCCGCTGGCGCTCCTCCACGATCGCGGCGCGTCCGTGCTGCTTATGCCCCAGACGAAGGCGCTCTTCGGCCGCTTCGAACAGGGTCCTCAGCAACGTGCGCTTCCAGTCATTCCACACGTTCGGGCCGACCGCCCGGATATCGACGACGGTCAGGATCAGGAGCAGCCGAAGCCGCTCCGGGCTTTGCACCTGGCGGACGAAATCCTCGATCGTCTTGGGGTCGGCAAGGTCGCGCTTGAACGCCGTCGAGGAGAGCAGCAGATGATAGCGCACCAGCCAGGACACCGTCTCCGTCTCGGCTGGGTCGAGGCCGAAGCGCGGGCCGAGCTTCAGTGCGATCTCGGCCCCGATCTCGCTATGGTCGCCGCCGCGGCCCTTGGCGATGTCGTGCAGGAGCACCGCAACATAGAGAACCCGCCGCGACGCGATCTGCTTGATGATCGCGGTCGAGACCGGATGGTCCTGTTTCAAGTCGCCGCGCTCGATCGCTGCGAGCAGACCGAGGGCCCGGATAGAGTGCTCGTCCACCGTATAATGGTGGTACATATCGAACTGCATCTGCGCGACGACGCGGCCGAAGTCGGGAACGAAGCGGCCGAACACCCCGGCCTCGTTCATCCAGCGCAGGACATTCTCCGGATGCTGGATCGAGGTCAGCACCTCCATGAAGAGGGCGTTGGCGCGAGAGTCGTTGCGAACCTCGCGGTCGATCAGAACCGCGTCGCGGCTTGCCGCGCGCATTGCAGAGGGGTGGATTTCGAGCTGCTCGCGCGCGGCTACGGCGAACATCTCGAGAAGCCGTATCGGCTCTTTCCGAAAGTAATCGTCCGCGGGGAGCGCAATCCGCCCGCGGTCGAGCATGAACCCGGCGAGGCGCTTCGGCCGCCTGCGGATCGTCGGAAGCGCGAAGCGGAAGCCCTTCTTGCCGAGTTGCTCGTCGAGTTGGGCTAGGAACACGCCGGTCAGGTCGCCGACCGTTTTCGCATTGAGGAAGTAGAATTGCATGAACCGCTCGACCGCGGATTTCCCGGGTCGCTCGGCGTAATGCATGATCTCGGCGATGCGCGGCTGATATTCGAAACTCAGGCGCTCCTCGGCGCGCTCGGCGAGGAGGTGGAGGTGGCAGCGCACCGCCCAGAAGAAACGCTCGGCGCGGTCGAACCGGCGGAACTCGGCCGCGCTCAATAGCCCGGCTTTGACGAGCTCGGCTGGCCGATCGACGCCGTGCACGTATTTGCCGATCCAGTAGAGCGTGTGGAGGTCGCGAAGTCCTCCCTTTCCGTCCTTGACGTTGGGCTCGACCACATAGCGCGTGTCGCCCATCTTGACGTGGCGCTCATCCCGCTCGGCGAGCTTGGCGGCGACAAACTCGGCTGCTGATCCGGCGACCACTTCCTTGCGGAAGCGTCCCATTGCCGCGTCGAAGAGCTTGTCGTCGCCCCACAGCCAGCGCGCCTCAAGGAAGGCAGTGCGGATGCTCATGTCCTTCCTGGCGAGCGTGATCAGCTGGGAGGCAGAGCGGACCGAGTGGCCGACCTTGAGTTTCAGGTCCCACAGCAGGTGAAGCATCCCTTCCGCCGTCCGCTCCTGCTCCGGCGTGGGCGCCTTTGCCGTCAGGAACATGAGGTCTAGGTCGCTGAACGGCGCCATCTCCCCGCGCCCCGTGCCGCCAAGGCCGACAACCGACAGACCGGCGGGCGGTTCAGGCAAGACCCTGCTGCCGACAAAATCATAGGTCAGTCGGACAAGCTGATCGTGGAGGAACGCCGTCGCCTGGGCGGCGGCGCGGCCATTGCCCGGCTCCTCGGCGAGGCGTTTTGCGATCTCGGCGCGGCCATAGTCGAGAGCGCCGCGCAGGATCGAAGTGGCTTCAGCGTTGAGCGACTTGCCGGCGCGCAATCCCGCAAGGCGATCGGCCAAAACTCGCCGGTCGATAATCGAACGGCGGTGGTCGATCTCCTCCAGCATCATGACTCGCGCTCGGCTGCGACCTGCTTCAGGCGGTACAATTGCTCCAGCGCTTCGCGTGGGCTGAGCCGGTCGGGATCGATCTCCTCGAGTGCTGCGACCAGCGGATCCGGCCCAGCTTCGGTTTCCACAGCGGCGGCGAACAGCGGCAGGTCGTCGAGACCGGCGGCGATTCCACCAGTCGCGTCCCGTCCGGCTTCGAGCTTCGCCAATACGGATCGTGCCCGCGAAACGACGGCAGGCGGGAGGCCCGCCAGCTTGGCGACGGCAATGCCGTAGCTGCGGTCGGCGGCGCCGTCCGCGACCTCGTGCAGCAGGACCAGGTCGCCCTTCCACTCGCGGGCGCGGACATGGTGCAGCGACAGGCAGTCGAGCCGCCCGGCGAGCCGCGTCAGCTCATGATAGTGAGTCGCGAACAAAGTCCGGCACTTCACGTCGTCGTGCATCGCCTCGACCACCGCCCAGGCAATGGCGAGCCCGTCGTAAGTCGAAGTGCCGCGGCCAATCTCGTCGAGGATCACAAGGCTGCTGGAGCTCGCCTGGGCCAGGATCGCTGCCGTTTCGACCATCTCGACCATGAAGGTCGATCGCCCCCGCGCCAGATTGTCCGAGGCGCCAACACGGCTGAACAGCCGGTCGACAATGCCGACCTTCGCTCGCGCCGCTGGCACGAAGCTTCCAGCCTGAGCGAGCACGGCGATCAGCGCCGTCTGGCGAAGGAAGGTCGACTTGCCGCCCATGTTCGGACCGGTGATCAGCCACAGCCGGTCGCTCGGCCCGAGCGAGAGGTCGTTGGCGACGAAGCGCTCGCCGGTCTCGCGAAGGGCCGCCTCCACCACCGGATGGCGGCCGGCCTCGATCTCGAGGCAGGGCTGGTCGGTCAGGTGCGGGCGGACCCATCCGCCTTCGGCCGCACGATGCGCGTGGCTTGCTGCGACGTCGATGCGAGCGATCGCTTCGGCGGTGGCGCTGACCTGCGGGGCAGCGGCGACGGCAAGGCCGGTCAGATCCTCCGCGTGCGCGGCCTCTGCGGCAAGCGCGTGGCTGCCGGCCTCGATCACCCGGGTCGCTTCCTCGTGAAGCTCGGGCGAGTTGAAGCGGACTGCGCCGGCCAGGGTCTGGCGGTGGGTGAAGCCGCTCTCGGGTGACATCAGCTTGTCGGCGTGCCGGGCCGAGACTTCGACATGGTAACCCAGTACCGCGTTGTGCCGGATCTTGAGTGAGCTGATCGCCGTCGAATCGCGGTACCTGGCCTCGAGTTCGGCAATCGCTCGACGGCCATTCGACGCGGCATTGCGCAGGGCGTCGAGCTGGTCGTCATAGCCCTCGGCGATATAACCGCCCTTGGACGCTTCGAGCGGCGGGGAGGACACCAGCGCGCGTGAGAGCCTGTCGATCAGCGCCTCGTGAACGCCGAGCTTCGGCAAAAGCGAAGCGAGCAGCGGGGGAATGTCGGGCTCACCCTCCAGCTCACCCTTGAGCGCCGCTGCAGCACTAAGCCCGTCACGCAGTGAGGCGAGGTCGCGGGGACTGCCTCGACCTGCGGCCAGTCTCGCCAGCGCTCGCGGGACGTCCGGCATCGCCTTCAGCGCTGCGCGCACCCGCTCACGCCGGATCGCATCCTCGTGCAGCCAGGCGACGAGCGCCAGTCGCTGTTCGATCGCGCGCTGGTCGGTTAGCGGGGCCGCAACATCTTCGCACAGCAGCCGCCGTCCCGCCGCGGTCTGGCAGCGGTCGATCTCGCCCAGCAGGCTTCCGGCTACGCCTCCGCTGACCGACCGCGTCAGCTCGAGGCTGTCGCGGCTGGCGGCGTCGATGGCCATATGGCTCGCACGCGCAATCCGCCGTGGCGCATCGAGCAGTACGCCCGCGCCCTTCTGCGTCGCGTCGAGGTAGGCGATGAGACCGCCCGCAGCGGCCAGTTCGGCGCGCGAGGGCGAGCCGAGGCCGTCGAGGGTCGCCAGACCGAAGCGGCTCTTCAGCGCTCGCTCGCCAGCAATGCTGTCGAAGCCGCCCTTTCCTGTGGATGTTCGTATGCCAGGCAGCGGCCCGTCGGCGATGGTTTCGGCAGGTGACAGACGTGCCAACTCCGCGGCCAGCTCACCCGGGCTGCAGCTCACCAGCTCGAACCGTCCGGTGGAGATGTCGGCTGCCGCAATCGCCAGCTCGTCGCCGGCGCGGCCGATCGCAGCGAGCCAGTTGGGGGAAGCGGATTCGAGGAGGGCCTCCTCGGTCAGCGTCCCGGGCGTAACCAGGCGGATGATCGCGCGCTCGACCAGCGCCTTCGATCCGCGAGCCTTGCGCGCTTCGGCCGGGCTTTCGGTCTGCTCCGCGATCGCGACTCGATTGCCGGCCCTGATCAGCCGCGCGAGGTACGACTCGGCGGAATGGACCGGTACGCCGCACATCGGAATCGGCTCGCCCATGTCTTCGCCGCGCTTCGTGAGCGCGATGTCGAGGCAGGCCGCTGCAACCTTCGCATCGTCGAAGAAGAGCTCGAAGAAATCGCCCATGCGGTAGAAGAGCAGCGCATCCGCCGCCTCTTCCTTGAGACGCCGGTACTGGGCCATCATCGGGGTCGGGGCGTCGGCGCGGGCCATGGCCAGAACCGTAGCCGCTGGGCGTTCCTCAATCGACCCGGAATCGCATGCGCGTGACTCTTGCACGCTCCCTCCGCTAAGCAGCGCGGCCCAAGGAGCGGGAATGTCGGAAAGCAACGTCAAATATACCGAGGACGAGGCGCTGGAATTCCACGCGCGCGGTCGGCCGGGGAAGATCGAGATCATCGCGACGAAGCCGATGGCGACGCAGCGCGACCTCGCGCTTGCCTATTCGCCGGGCGTCGCTGTCCCAGTGCGGGCGATCGCCGACGATCCGGGCCGCGCTTACGACTATACCGCCAAGGGTAACCTAGTCGCCGTTATCTCCAACGGCACTGCTATCCTCGGCCTCGGCAATCTCGGGGCGCTCGCGTCGAAGCCGGTGATGGAAGGCAAGGCGGTGTTGTTCAAGCGCTTCGCCGATGTCGACGCGATCGACATAGAGGTGAAGACCGAGGACGCGCAGCGTTTCATCGATTGCGTCGAACTGCTCGAGCCGAGTTTCGGCGGGATCAATCTCGAGGATATCGCAGCGCCGGACTGCTTCATCATCGAACAGACGCTGCGCGAGCGGATGAACATCCCCGTCTTTCACGACGACCAGCACGGGACCGCGATCATCACCGCGGCAGGGCTGATAAACGCCTGCTACCTGACCAAGCGGAAGCTGTCAGAGGTCAAGGTGGTGGTGAACGGCGCAGGGGCCGCGGCCATTGCCTGCACCGAGCTCGTCAAGGCGATGGGCGTGCGCGGCGACAATGTCATCATGTGCGACCGCAAGGGCGTGATCTACAAGGGCCGCACCGATCTCGATCAATGGAAGTCGGCGCACGCGGTGGAGACCGACAGGCGCACATTGGCCGAAGCGCTGAAGGGCGCCGACGTATTCCTTGGGCTGTCGGCAGCGAATGTCGTCACCAAGGACATGGTGAAGTCGATGGCGAAGGAGCCGATCATCTTCGCCATGGCCAATCCGGATCCGGAAATCTCGCCGCCGGACGCGAAGGCCGCTCGTCCCGACGCGATCGTCGCCACGGGCCGGTCCGATTACCCGAACCAGGTCAACAACGTCCTCGGCTTCCCGTTCATCTTTCGCGGAGCGCTCGACGTCCACGCGACGGCGATCAACGACGCGATGAAGATCGCTGCAGCCGAAGCGCTAGCCGAGCTGGCGCGCGAACCGGTACCGGAGGAGGTCGCCGCCGCCTATGGCGGGCGGTCCCACAGCTTCGGGCGCGATTACATCATTCCCGCGCCGTTCGATCCGCGGCTGATGGAGACGGTGTCGTCGGCCGTAGCCCAGGCGGCGGTCGATAGCGGCGTCGCACAGAAGCCGATCGCCAACATGGAGGCGTATCGGCAGCAGTTGCGTGCCAGGCTCAACCCGACAGTATCGGTAATGAGCCTTGCCTACGAAAATGCGCGGCAGAATCCGAAGCGCGTCCTCTTTGCCGAGGGCGAGGAGCCCAACGTCCTCCGCGCCGCGATCGCGTTCAAGGAAGCAGGATATGGGACGCCGGTGCTGGTCGGGCGCGAGGAGGTCTACGACCTGCTCAAGGAGTTCGGCGTCGAGAATCCCAAGGACTATGAGGTCCTGAACAGCCGCAATTCGCCGCTCGTCAGCCGCGCCGTGGATCACATCTACGTGAAGCACCAGCGGCACGGCATGCTGCGCCGCGAGATCGAGCGGCTGGTAAACCAGGACCGCAACTATTTCGCGGCGGCGATGCTGTCGCTCGGCGAGGCCGACGCGATGATCACCGGTACGACGCGGCCGTTCAGCCAGTCGCTTCGCCAGGTGCGCCTGGTCATCGACGACGAGCCCGAGGCGACGCCGTTCGGGATCACGGTCATCGTTGGACGCAACCACACCGTGCTGATCGCCGACACGGCTGTCACCGAGCGTCCAACGGCGGAGCAATATGCGGCGATCGCAATGCGCTCCTCGGCTTTTGCGCGGCGGATGGGGCTGGAGCCGCGGGTCGCATTCACCAGCTACACGACGTTCGGCAACCCGCCCGGGGTTCATATCGAGGGCCTGCGCGAAGCCGTTGCAATCCTAGACGGCTTCAAGGTCGATTTCGAATATGAAGGCGAAATGGCCCCCGACGTGGCGCTCAATTACGAAATGCAGAAGCGCTATTATCCTTTCACGCGTTTGTCGGGCGCCGCAAACATCCTCGTCATGCCCGGGCTCCAGTCGGCGAGCATCTCGGCGAAATTGCTGCGCGAGCTCGGGGGTGAGAGCGTGCTTGGACCATATATGCTGGGCCTCGAGCATCCGGTGCAGATCGCGCCGATGACGGCTAGCGCGTCGGATCTCGTCATGCTGGCGGTGCTAGCCGCAGGTGATGCGCATTCGCGGCAGAACCGCCGGAAGGCTCGTCGCTAGCGCGGCTTGAGCGGCGGGCAGGCAAGTTGCATCGGCTTGACGAAGCAGTGACGCGTCTTAGCGATCTCGTCGGCAACCGGCTGCCACGCCGGATAGAATATCCAGAGGACCGCTGAATCCTCGCCGGCAGCGCGCACGAGCTCGCGCCCGTCTAGTGTCAACACGAGGTCGGCCTGGGTGGGGATTCCCGCGCGGCGGAAGAAATAGGCTGCGATCTTTGTCCGCGTCTCCGGAGCGAGGGTGTGCTGACCGGTGTAGCCGAGCGAATATTTGAGGCTGTGCGGCCGGTAGGGGATCAGCTGCTGGGCCGCCCATTCCATGCTCGGCTCACGGACTTCGATCGGGTGGGCCGCCGCCGCATAAAGTGCAACAGCGCCTGACAGGGCGACGAGAACGAGGCGCGCCGCGGCACCGGACGCGACCGTCACAAGGGCAAGCATCAATGCCGGCGCGCAGGCGGTGAGATAGCGATCGACGATCAGCGATCTGCCCCAGCCTGCCGCGATCAGCACTACCAGCGCAAGCACCCCGGAGATCGAGGCCAATGCGGCGGCTCGCGGGATCGGCTCATCGCGGCGCAGGTAGCGGGAGCCGAGCGCGACGATCAGCGCCAGCATGCCGAGGGTGCCGAAGCCGTAGATCACATAGGAAGGCAGGTTGGCGAACGAGATTTTGGGAAGCCAATTGGCGTCGCTGTTCGCCACCCAAACGAGGGTCCGAAAATGGGTGATCGCTTCCGCAACCGGAATCAGCAGGATGAGCGCTGCCGGCCACAAGGGCAGTACTCTGCCCCGCAAGATCGCTAGAAGCATCAGTCCCTGAACCAGGCCCAATGCCCAGCCCATGTAATGGGTCAGCATCGTTAGTGCGGTGCAGGCGGTCCATGCGAATGCGCGGCGCAGCGTCGGCTCATCCACCAGCCGGGCAAAAGCGATCGTCTGCGCGGTCGCGACCAGGAACAGCAAAGCATAGGGCCGCGCCTGCGTCGCAAAGATGGCTCCCGGAAGCCACAGGAACAGCAATCCTGCCCAGGCGATCGCCGCGGCGCGCGATTGTCCGGGTACTCGCCAAAGCAGCGGCAGGCCGGAAGCAGCGACCATGAACAACCACGATGGCAGTCTCAACCCGGCATCGGTGGTGGCATGCGGGAGCAGCCACAGGATCGTGTAATAGAGAGGCGCCGCTATATCGCGCTGTGCCTCACGCACGAACGACGCCAGGTCCGACTGGCCGGTGATGAAGCCGGTGAACGTCTCGTCCATCGTCAGCGGCAATCCGCGCGCAGCGATGATTCGAAACACGAGGACGAGCGCGACGACAATCGCCGTTACAGCGCCAATCGCAAGCTCTTCACGGATGGGCCAGCGTGAGCCGGCGGACGCCGTTTCGCTCAAATGCGCTCGACGCTGGAAACAGGCTCGGCATCGCGCAGAGCCGCGATGATGCCGTGCAGGTGCGCGAGGTCATGGACCTCGATGTCGAGATGGAAGGTCTGGAAGCTTCCGTCCCGATGGGCGAGCTGAAGGTTGATGATGTTGGCGTGCTTTGCGCCGAGGATTCCCGACATGGTGCCGAGCGCGCCTGGTATGTCGCGGAGGATCACCGACAACCTGGCGGCGCCGCCGTCCGAGCCTTCGCCCCACGCCAGGTCTAGCCAGTCCGCGTCGATCCCGCTGGCGAGCGTGTCGCAGCCGATTACGTGGACCTCGATCTCCTCATCCTCACGGCGAAGGCCGACGATGCGATCGCCCGGGATGGGGTGGCAGCATTGCGCGAGATGATAGGCGACGCCCGGAGTCAGGCCCTTGATCGAAATCGCCTGTCGCTGGCCGAGCGGCCGCGGTGAGGCGACATCGCCGCCCGCCGACCCGGGCATCAGCGCTTCCATGAGCGATTCATCGCTCACCCGCTTGCGCGCGATAGCGATCATCAGCTCGTCTTCGTTCTCGATCTTAAGCTTCTTGAGCGCGCGCTTCAGCGCGTCCTTGTCGAGCTCGGCAGGAAGCCGCGCGATGATTTCGTCGTAAATTTTCTTGCCGAGCTGGATGGTCTCGTCCCGCTCCTTGTGGCGCACGAACCTGCGAACGCCCGCGCGCGCCTTTCCGGTGGCGACGAAGCGCAGCCAGCTCGGCTGCGGATGCTGCGCTTCGGATGCAAGGATTTCGACCTGGTCGCCGTTCTCCAGCATCGTCCGAAGCGGCACCACGCGGCCGTTCACCTTGGCGCCGACGGTACGATCGCCGAGGTCGGTATGGACCGCGTAAGCAAAGTCGACCGGCGTCGCACCCTTGGGCAGCTGGATCAGCTCGCCCTTCGGTGTGAAGGCGAAGATGCGGTCCTGGTACATCGCCATCCGCGTATGTTCGAGCAGCTCCTCGGGGCTTTCGGCATGTTCGAGGATCTCCATCAGATCATCGACCCACGGGATTGCGACGTCGTTCTTCGGCTTGCCTTCCTTGTAGGCCCAGTGAGCCGCGAGCCCGCGCTCTGCCTGCTCGTGCATTTCGCGGCTCCGGATCTGGATCTCGATCCGCATCTTGGAATCGTGGATGACCGAGGTGTGCAGCGAGCGGTAGCCGTTGCGCTTGGGGGTCGAGATGTAATCCTTGAACCGCCCCGGGACCATCGGCCAGCGGCGGTGGATTAGCCCCAGCGCACGATAGCATTCGGCGACATCGTCGACGATGATCCGGAACGCCATCACGTCCGACAATTGCTCGAAGCTGATGTGCCGTTCGGCCATCTTCTTCCAGATCGAGAAGGGGTGCTTCTGGCGGCCGGTGACTTCGGCAACGAGGCCGTTGTCCGCGAGATAGAGCTGAAGGCCCAGACCGATGCGGTTGACGAGGTCGCCGCCAGATTCGGTCAGCTGCTTCAGGCGGCGGGTGATCGACGCGAAGGCATCGGGCTCGAGCTCGCGAAATGCCAGTGTCTGCATCTCGGTCATCATCTCGTACATGCCGATCCGCTCGGCGAGCGGCGCGTAAATATCCATCGTCTCGCGGGCGATGCGGCGGCGCTTCTCTTCCGACGGAATGTGGTGGAGCGTGCGCATATTGTGCAGCCGGTCGGCGAGCTTCACGAGCAGGACGCGGATGTCGTCCGACAGGGCCAGCAGGAACTTTCTTAGGTTCTCGGCAGCCCGCTCGCTTTCCGACTGTGCCTCGATCTTGCTGAGCTTGGTTACGCCATCGACCAGGCGCGCGACGTCCTTGCCGAAATGCTTCTCGATCTCCTGCGGGGTAGCGAGCGTGTCCTCGATCGTGTCGTGAAGGATTGCGGTGGCGATTGTCTGGTCGTCGAGCCTCAGGTCGGTGAGGATGCCCGCGACCTCGATCGGATGGCTGAAATAAGGATCGCCTGAGGCGCGCATCTGCGATCCATGCGCCTTCATCGAGAAGACGTAGGCGCGGTTGATCAACCCCTCGTCCGCGTCGGGATCGTAGGAGCGGACCTTCTCGATGAGCTCGTACTGTCTCAGCACCCCTCTAAAATGGGCAGAGGGGGCGCCATTGTGCAAGCGCGAAAGACTATTGCGCCGCTACTGACCCGCTTGGCGAGGACTTAGCGGCCGTGTTGCACTTGTCGAGTTCGGCAGACGTGAAGGCACGTCCGTCGGCCAGGAAGCTCCCCACCTTGCCAGCCGTGCGCGCCAGGTTCTGACAGATAACTGCCGGCCGGCTTTCCTCGGTCGCGCCCTGGCAAGTGGCAGTGGCGCAGTTCCACACGATGTCGCGGCCAATGATGCGCTGATTGCTCGGACTGGCCAGCGTCGCCGAATAGGTCGACGCGGCGGCCGGAGCGGCGGCGAAAAGGAGGGCCGAGATGGTCACGATCGAGCGAAGCATCGCTATTCCCCATGTTCAGTTGCGATTAGAAACGAAATAGAATAGTCCGTTTCACTTGGCAACTGGTCATTCGCAAATTTCTGTGCTTTGATGAGATTCGCAAGGGGAGAGAAGGGCTTATGCCTGGTGACACGCTGACGGCGCATCTCGACGCTTTCAGGGAGGCGGCCTTGTCGTGCCCGCTCCCGGCCGCGGTCGAGCTCATCGGCGAGAAGTGGGCGTTCCTCATCCTGCGCGGCGCACTGAACGGTCTCAAGCATTTTGAAGAGTTTCAGGGCGGCCTCGGCATCGCGCGCAACATCCTGTCCGACCGCCTGTCGAAGATGGTCGCCGGCGGCATCCTCGAGCGGGCGCCAGACCCGGAGGACGGCCGGCGGGTCATTTATTCGCTCACACCCAAGGGCGAGGGGTTGCTGCCGGTCGTGCTCGCGCTTCGTCAGTGGGGCGAGCAATGGGGTTACGGCAAGATGAAGGTCGTCCTCGCCGACACCAAAGACCGCAAGCCCGTGCGCAAGATTTGCGTACTCTCGCACGACGGTCGCGAACTCAGCCTGCAGGACCTGACCTGGATCGAGGGCGAGTCTGCGGGGCTTCGCACCGCCGCTGAATAGTCATTCCATCGATAGGATATGGTCGCGCAGTGCGCGCGCATCGTGCAGCGCGTTGTGCGGCACCTTGCTGTTAGCGGCCGTGCTGAATCCGGGCAGCTGAACGACCCGGTAGCTCAGCTCGGGCACTTCGGCCATTACGCCGGGGCCGGTGACAAGCAGCGCGTTGAACAGGACA
>Ga0207644_10000347_pt1 | contig 30025 bp, 30 predicted proteins | sample KBSS73metaG_FD_184326 | JGI IMG/M metagenome (GOLD analysis project Ga0207644, IMG submission 184326) | Switchgrass rhizosphere microbial communities from Kellogg Biological Station, Michigan, USA - KBS S7-3 metaG (SPAdes) (version 2) | ecosystem: Host-associated > Plants > Roots > Rhizosphere... | reverse complement strand
TCGAAGACTGCGATCTACTGCTGGCCGAAGCCCTGATCGATGCGCGCCTTTGGCTTCCAGAGGTCAGGGCCTACTTGAGTGCTGTGGCGGAAAAGGTGGCCAGCACATCCAGCCATGATCTCCCTCAGCCGTGCGCGCGAGCACAGGCGAAGCTCGACGCGCTGGGGACGTCGCTCGTCTAATATCCACCAGGCGCTCCTTGTCGGGTCACTGCCAGCGTACGAGCTTTGACGCGGCGTTGGCGGCGCCGCATACAATGAACTCGAAGAACGGGCGAGCTGACGGTTGCAAGCCATCTCCATTCGCGTCGCGAGGTGCAGCGCGAAGCGCCCGTGAAGGCCGAAAACACACTGCCTCTGGCGAGCCGCATCGCCGATCTCGCTCGACTAGAGTCCAAGAGACGTTCCTTCTCCGATCGCAAAGGGAAGTCGGCGGACCGACATATCAAGCAGTTGTTGAGGTCACTGGACAGACCACGACATGTGGTCCCTGATCAGCTTCGAGGCTATGGCTTCGGATTTCTCCCGCGCCGAGCTAAGGAGCTCGCGGCGGGAATAGAGGGGGTCGCTTAGTGTGAGATCTCGGGTGCGGCCGAGCGCGCGCGCGTGGGAGGAGCTTCGGCGGCACTCTCCCCTTTCATCAGCTCGTCCAGGATCTGCCGGAGCGTGTGGATGAGCTCCTCGCGCTCCACCTTCGGCTTCGCGAACTTCAGGACCAGGTTGAAGTCCTTGTTCTCGGGGCGGAAGCGGAACGTGAACTGTCGCGTGCGGCTCTCGCGCGGATTGCGCTCGCGCTTGTGATCGCGGATCTCGTCGCGCGTGAGGTTCTTCGAAGTGATCTTCTCGATGAGCGCGAACATCTCCTCGATCGAATCCTGGCGCACGATCTCGAGCAGGGTCGATCGGGACGAGATGTCGGCTTGCCGGCAGATGTCCTGGACGGGCTCGGGCATGCGGTTCAGCGAGAGGGTCTCGGTGATCGAGGGACGCGACTTGCCGAGCTTGCGCGCGAGATGATCGTGCGTGTAGCCGAACTGGTCGCAGAGACGCTGGAGCGCGGCGGCTTCCTCGAACGGCGTGAGGTCTTTGCGCTGGAGGTTTTCGATGAGGGAGATTTCGAGCGAGCCGCGGTTGTCCACGTCGATCTCGACGCACGGAATCTGGCTCAAACCGGCGATCACGGACGCCTGGTAGCGCCTCTCGCCGGCGATGATCTGGAACCGCTCGCCGTGAGCGCGCACGAGGATCGGCTCGAGAACGCCCTTCTCCTTGATCGAAGCGACGAGGTCCGACAGATCCCCGAACTGCCGCCGCGGCTGATGCGGGTTCGGCTCGAGCTTATCGATGTCCACGAGGCGTCCGATCGCGGTGTGCTTTCCGCTGGTCACCTCTTCCACGAAGTGGGTGTCGTGTCGCATTCTCTTGTCGAGCGGAAGGCCGGCTTTTCTAGACACGTCCGAGGACCTCTTCTGAGAGTTTGTAGTATTCGAGCGCACCGGTCGAGTTGGGCGCGAAGGTGAAGATCGATTCCTTGTAGGCGGGGCTCTCTTCGAGCCGCACGCTCTTGCTGATCGTGGTCTTGAAGACTTTGTCGCCGAAGACGTTCTCGATCTGCTGCTTGATGTCCTTCCCCAGGAGCGTGCGGCGGTCGTGGAGCGTGATGACGACGCCGAGCAGCTCGAGGTTCGGGTTGGGGCGAGCCTTGATCTTCTCGAAGGTCTCGAGCAGATCGTCGGTCCCTTCGAGCGCGAAGTACGAGGCCTGGATCGGCACGAGCAGGTGGGTCGCGGCGACGAAGGCGTTGACGGTGAGGATGCCCAGCGTCGGGGGCGTGTCGATCAGGATGTACGGGTACTGTGAGACGACGGGCTCGAGTCGGTCCTTGAGCCGGAAGTGCGCATCGATCTCCCCTACCAGCCGGGTCTCGACCTTCGCAAGCGAGATCCGGGAGGGCGCCACGTCGAGCCCCTTGATCGGGGTCTTCTTGATGACCGAGGTGATCGGGATCGTAGGGTCGACGAGCGTCTCGTAGATGGTCGGATCGTCGCGATCGAGATCGATGTAGGCCAGAGAGGCGTTTCCCTGGGGATCGAGGTCGACGAGCAGGGTCGGATAGCCCTTCTGAGCCAGGGCCGCGCCCAAATTGATGGTCGTCGTCGTCTTACCCACGCCACCTTTTTGATTGGCTATCGCAATGATCACGAGGGGCCCCGAAACCGCGTGGAGTCTATACACCACACACGAATGTGTCAAGCGGTTTTCAGGCGCAACGTATCTAATTGAAAACAAAAGAGTTAAATGCGAAGCGATGGAGCTTCGTCCGATGTACGACCCCAAGGGGATGTGAGGAACGGGGAAGACGCCCCTAGATACAGGGGATCTCGGGCTTCGCTCGTTCGGGGACATGCCTGCGGCTCATTTTCGACCGATCCCGAAGCGTCCGCGGGAATCATCCTCCCTGCCCTGCCTGGAGGGGCCTGGAGACGCGCCGCGGGTCCGGGCCGTCCCGAGCGTCGGGGACGTCCATGGTGCGCGGGAGAGCGGCTTCCGCGGCCTTACAGGGGTGCGCGCCAGCGAGCCTTCAGGGGGGCGCGGTTTCTTCTGGCTTCACGAGGGTCGAGGGCGGGAGGGTCGAGGGGAAGATCGGAAAAATCAGAGGGACGCGCGCGTCAGTGGATCTGCTTGCCGAGCTCGGTCTCGTCGAGGGTGTCGAGCCACTTCCGGAGCCGCTCGGTGTCCTTGGCGTCCTCGGTGGGGTCGATCTTCTTCGCGAGCTCGATGACGTTCGCATCGACGAAGATCGGCGCCTGGGCCCGCAGGGCCAGGGCGATCGCGTCGCTGGGACGGGCGTCCACGTGGAACGTGTGGCCGTTGTGGGTCATGTGGATGAGCGCGTAGAAGGTGTTGTCCTTCAGATCCGTGACGGCGATCCGCTCGATGCGCGCCCCGAGACTCTTGATCACGTCGCGCAGCAGGTCATGCGTCATGGGCCGCGGCGTGACGACCTTCTCGAGCTCGAGAGCGATCGCGTTGGCCTCGAAGATGCCGACCCAGATCGGCATGACCGATTCGCCACGTGTATCCCGGAGGATGATGATCGGCATGTTGGTAATGGGGTCGATCATCAGCCCCTTGATCTTCATTTCGACTTCCATCTGCGCTCAATATATATCCCCCGCTCCCTATGAAGTCAAGGAACGGGAATCCCTCGCAGCGAGTAGGCCGAGGCCTCGGAAATCCGCACGGACACGAGGTTTCCGGGCGAGAGGCGCGGGGCCCTGAAGTTGACGATCCGGTTATGGGGCGTCCGTCCGGTCCAGTCCTGGGGATCCTTCTTGCTGGGCCCGTCGATGAGGACCTGCACGTCACGGCCCACCCATCCGCGGTTGGCGCGCTCCTGAAGGCCCCGCTGTCGATCGAGCAGTGCCGCGAGCCGCGCGTCGGCGACCTCGCGCGGCACCAGGTCCTCGAAGCCTGCGGCCTCCGTGCCCGGCCGCGGCGAGTAGACGAAGCCGAAGACGGTCGCGAAGGCGCCCCGCTCGAGGAGCTCGAGCGTCCTTTCGAAATCCTCGTCGGTCTCTCCCGGGAAGCCCACGATGACGTCGGTCGTGAGTTCGATGCCGGGGACGGCCGCGCGCAAGGCGTCGATGCGCCTCAGATAGCCGTCGCGATCATAGCCGCGGCGCATGCGCCGGAGCACGCGATCGGATCCCGACTGCACGGGCAGGTGCAGATGCGGGCAGACGCGCGGCAGCTCCGCCATCGCGTGGATGAGATCGTCGGTGAGGTGCACCGGGTGCGAAGTGGTGAACCGGATCCGGTCGACGCCGGGGATCGCGTCCGTCGCGCGCAGGAGATCCGAGAGTCGGCGTCCCGAGGGATCCTTGTAGGCGTTCACCGTCTGGCCGAGGAACTCGATCTCGGGCGTGCCCGCGCTCGCCAGCGCCGTGACTTCGGCGACGATGTCCTCGACGGTGCGCGACGCTTCGGGGCCGCGCGTCGTCGGCACGATGCAGAACGCGCAGGGCTTGTTGCAGCCTTCGATGATCGTGACGTACGCCTTGGGCCCGCTGCCGCGCTGCGTCAGCTGCCACGGGAAGAGGACGCTCTCCTGATGATGGACGACGTCGATCGAGCGCCGCCGGTTCTTCGCGGCCTCCACCATCTCCGGGACTCCGGCCAGCCCGCGCGGTCCCACGACGAAGTCGACCCAGGGAACGCGCTTGAAGATCGCCTCGCCCTCCATCTGCGCGACGCATCCGGTGACGCCGACGACGGGAGGATCGTCCATGCGCATCCGGTGGCGGATCCTCCCGAGCTCGGAGAACACCTTCTCCGCGGCCTTTTCGCGCACCGCGCAGGTGTTCAGGAGCAGCACGTCCGCCTCGTCGGCGCTCTGCGCCTTGAGGTATCCGATGGACTGCAGCGACCCCGCCATCTTCTCGGAATCGTGCTCGTTCATCTGGCAGCCCCAGGTGAGGATGAAGTAACGCTTGAGGTTCACGGCGCCTCCGCGAAGAGAGGCTTGAGGCGCTCGTAGGTCGTCGAAGGGTCCTCGGGGATGACGCGGGTCGCGCCGACGACGCTCATGAAGTTCGTGTCGCCGCTCCAGCGCGGCACGAGATGCAGGTGGAGATGCCCGACGATCCCCGCCCCCGCGCTCTCGCCGAGGTTCATTCCCAGGTTGATCCCCTGCGCGCGGTAGGTGTCGCGCAGCATCTTCTCCGCGCGCCCCGCGAGCTCGATCAGCTCGGCGCGCTCGGCGGGGGTCAGTGCATGCAGATCCGCCAGATGGCGGTTGGGGACGATCATGAGATGGCCGCTGTTGTAGGGGTACTTGTTGATGACGACGAAGCTGAGGGGCGAGCGGTGGAGGACGAGGCTCGGCTCGTCGTCCTTCGCGTCGCGGATCCCGCAGAGGATGCAGCCGCTTCCCTGCTCTCGGGCCGAAGTCACGTACGCGTACCGTCCGGGCGAGAAGAGGACCCGCACCGATCAGGCCGTGGCCGGCTCGTCGTGGTTGATGAGCTCCTTGAGCTCCTTGCCGGGCTTGAAGTACGGGATCTTCTTGGCGGGAACGTGCACGCGGGCCCCCGTCTTGGGATTACGCCCTTGACGGGAGCGCCGCTGCCTGACCCGGAAGCTTCCGAAGCCTCGCAACTCGATCTTCTCGTCGCCGTGCAGCGCTTCGATGATCGACTGGAAGACCGTGTTGACGATGACCTCGGAATGCTTCTTGGTCAGGTCGGAGACTTTGGCGACCTCTTCGACGAGCTCTGCCTTGGTCATGAGAGGACCCCGCTCCCCTTAATCCTCGTATTCCTCTTCTGAATCGTCTTCGTCCTGCACCTTGTCCTTGCGGCGCTTCTTCTTGTCCCCGCGAAGGTCCTGGGCGAAGTCGCCGATGTTGATCGTGCCCCCGCCGCCCATCGTCGAACCGGACGAGTAGCGCTCGGGGGAGATGTCTCCGGCCTCCGTGACCGCGCGGATCGAGAGTCCGATCTTCCGCTCGGTCGGGTCGAGGCGAAGGATCTTCACCTGGACCTTCTGGCCGGGCTGGAAGAGGTCCTCGACCTTCTCCACGCGCGCGCTCGACAGCTCCGAGATGTGCACGAGACCCTCGACGCCCTCTTCCAGCTCCACGAACGCGCCGAAGTCGGCGGTCCGCACGATCGTCCCCTCGAGGATCTCGCCCGGCCCGTGGACGGCGAAGAAGTTGTCGTAGGCGGACGGCCCGAGCTGCTTGATCCCGAGCGACAGTCGCTGGTTCTCCGTGTCGATCTTCAGGATGACCGCTTCCACCTCGTCGCCCTTCTTCAGGAAGTCCGACGGGTGCTTGATCTTCTTGTCCCAGGTCAGGTCCGACACGTGGACCAGCCCGTCGATCCCATCCTCGACCTCGACGAACGCGCCGAAGTCGGTGAGGTTGCGTACGGTGCCCTTGATGCGGTCCCCGACGTGGTACTTCTGATCGATCATGTCCCAGGGATTGGGCTCGGTCTGCTTGAGGCCCAGCGAGAGCCGGCGCGCTTCCTGGTCGATGTCCAGGACCACCGCCTCGACGACGTCGCCCACCGTCACGATCTTCGACGGGTGCTTGACGCGCTTGGTCCACGACATCTCGGAGACGTGGATGAGGCCCTCGATGCCCTCTTCGAGCTCGACGAAGGCGCCGTAATCGGTGAGGCTCACGACCTTGCCGCGGATCCTCGTGTAGATGGGATACTTCTCCGCGGCGCGCTCCCACGGGTCGGCCATGCGCTGCTTGAACCCGAGGCTGACGCGCTCGCGCTCGCGGTCGTACTTGAGGATGACGACCTCGGCATCGTCCCCGACCGAGAACATCTCGGACGGATGGTTGATGCGTCCCCACGACATGTCCGTGATGTGCAGCAGGCCGTCGATGCCGCCCAGGTCGATGAAGGCTCCGTACTCGGTGATGTTCTTCACCGTGCCCTTGACGACCTTGCCCTCGTCGAGACCCTCGAGCGTCGTCTTCTTGCGCGCGGCGTTCTCCTCTTCGAGGACCGCCTTGCGCGACAGCACGATGTTCCCACGGCGCTTGTTGACCTTGATGACCTTCATCCGGAACTCTTTGCCGCGCAGGGCGTCGAGGTTCCGGACGGGGCGCACGTCCACGAGCGATCCGGGGAGGAACGAGCGGATGCCGATGTCGACGGCGAGACCGCCCTTGATCCTCTCGATGACTCGGCCGGTGACCACGCGCCCCTCGTTGTAGGCGCGCTCGACCTCGTCCCAGACCTTCATCTTCTCGGCCTTCTCCTTGGAGAGGACCACGTAGCCGTCGGTATCCTCGGCTTTCTCGAGAAGGACCTCGATCTCCTGACCCACCTCGGCGCGTATCTGGCCCGAGGGATCGCGGAACTCCTCGATCGGGATCACGCCCTCGGACTTGTAGCCGATGTCGACGATGACCTCGTTCTCGAGGACCTTGAGAATGCGTCCGCGTACGACCTCGCCTTCGGCGAGACTCTTCACCTTGTCGTACTGATCGAGCAGCTTCTCGTAGTCCGCTTGCGACATGTCGGACTCTTCGATGACGGGCCCGCGCGTGATGGGCGGCGGTGCTGCAGCGGCGGGCGCGGGCGCGACGGGAGACGGCTCGATCGGAGTGTGCGCGTCGTTCGAAACTTCCATAGAAAAGGGAACCTCCTGGCCCGGACTCCGCTGGATTGACCGCGCGCCGTGAAGCGCATCGGCCCGGTGTCCGGGGCGAACCCTGAGGGGCTCGCTCCAGGCGTGGCCTGGATCGAAACTGTAATCCTATGAAACGACGGGGCTTATGTCAAGAAGGTTTTCGACGTGAACGAGCAGAACTTTCGTCCTGGCTGGTCCGCCGAGCTCGAGGAGCGGCCCCGGACGTGAACCTGGGACCGGCCTGGGGGCCATTCTTGGGGCGGGCACCTGCGGCCCGCGGGCGCGCGCCGAGGGGGCGTGGGCGGGCTGCCTGGGGCCGGGGGCGGGCCCGGGGGGGCGCGGGCTTCTCGCGACGCTCCCCGCTTTCGGTGAGGCCTGCGGCCTCCCTCAGGCCCCCGATCTCCTCGAACGTGAGATAGCGCCACTTCCCCGCCGGGAGGGCGCCGAGCTGGACCGGCCCCACGGAGAGGCGCCGGAGACGGCGCACCGGGTGGCCGATCATGTCCATCATCCGGACGATCTGGTTTTTCTTCCCCTCGTGCAGGGTGACGCGCAGCCAGCAGGTCTCCCCGCGCGATTCGAGGTGGACCTTGGCGGGGAGCAGGGTCTGCCCTTCCAGGGTCGCCCCGCGGCGCAGCTTGTCCAGAGCGTCCGGGGCGGGCGTCCCCTTGACCTTGACGCGGTAGGACTTGGGAGCCCCACCGGGGCGCATCAGGGCGTAGGCCAGGGCCCCGTCGTTCGTCAGGAGCAGAAGTCCCTCGGCGGTGTAGTCGAGCCGGCCGACCGGGAAGACGCGCTCTCCCACCCGCTCGACCAGCTCCATGACGGTCGCGCGTCCTTCGGGGTCCTTGACGGTCGTGACGTAGCCGCGCGGCTTGTGGAGCGCGACGTACACGGGCGCGCGCGCGGCGCGGATGCGCCGGCCGAGCACTTCGACCCGGTCCACGGCGAGGTCCACCTGCACGCCCTGGCGGCGGATCGTCTCGTTGTTGACGCGGACCTCGCCCTGCTCGATGAGCCGCTCGGCCTCCCGGCGCGAGCAGATCCCCGCGCCGGCGATCGCCTTCTGGAGACGCTCCTTCACTCTTCTTCCGATTCGTCGTCGTCCGGATCGTCGTCGTCCGGGACGTCCTCCGACTCAGGATCGGCGCCGGAATCGGTCCACCGCGCGACGGCGCGGTCATGCTGCCGGGGCTCGTCCTCGCCGGCTCCCTCGCCCTCGGGACCCTCCTCGCCGCTCCGCTCGCCCCTCGCCGCTTCGCCCACGGCGCGCGGCGCGGCGTCGTCCGCGTCGGCGGAGGTGTCGGCGTCCATGCCGGGATCCATGCCCTCGTCCGGCTCGAGGGCCCCGGAGGCCGCCTCGATCCTGACGGCGAGCCTCTCGAAATCCTCGATGGGGGGAAGGTCGTCGATGGTGGCCAGGCCGAAGTGGACGAGGAACTCGCGCGTCGTCGCGTAGAGGAAGGGCCGTCCGATGACCTTCTTCTTCCCCGCCATCCGGATGAGGCGCTTGTCGAGCAGGGTCTTGAGCGATCCCTGAGGGTCGACGCCGCGGATCTCCTGGATCTCGGGGGCCGTCACGGGCTGCTTGTAGGCGATGACCGCGAGCGTCTCGATGGACGCGGGCGAGAGCCGCGCCCGGTTGCGGTTGCGGAAGAACGCGCGGACCCAGGGAGCGAGGTCCGGGCATGTCGAGAATCGGTATCCGCCCGCCACCTGCTCGATCCGCAGGCCGTGACCGGCCGTCTCGAGCTCGCGCTCGATCTCCGACACGAGCCCCGCGAGCTCGTCCGGCTTGCGATGGCTCAGGACCAGGGCCATCTGGTCGAGGGTCACCGGCTCGTCGGCGACGAAGATGAGCGCCTCGACCACGCGCTTCTCGTTGTCGGCTTCGATCGTCGGTGTTTCGGCTGCGCGCGCTCGGGTTCGCGTCGTCACGGGGCGGGCTCCTCGGGTCGGGGGGCGGGCTCATCCGGCGGCGGAGCGGGCTCCTCCGGGCGCGGTGCGAGCACGATGTCGTCGAAGGCGGACTTCTGGAGGGCGATGAGGCGCCTTTGGCGCATCATCTCGAGGACGGCGAGGAAGGTCGCGACGATCTCGCCGCGCGCCGTCATGGACGAGATGAGCCCCACGAACGAGACGGCGTGGCCGGCGGCCAGCAGGCTCGTCAGCCACTCGACCTTCTCGGGAACGGAATACTCCTCGGTGCGCAGCTCGAAGCGCTCGCGGGCGGCAAGCCGGTCGAGCACCTTCTTCATCGCGCCGAGAATCGAAAAGAGATCGACCACGAGCATCTCTTCCTTCTCGAACTCCGTGAAGACGCGCTCGCCGCGCGTCCAGACCAGACCGCGGACGCTTTCGAGCGCCTGGAGGTTCTCGGCTCCCTGCTTGATGCGCTGGTACTCGACGAGCTGGCGCGTGAGATCGGCGCGCGGATCTTCCTCTTCCCCGGAGTCCCCTTCCGACGTCTCGCGCGGCAGGAGCATCTTCGACTTGATGTGCATCAGGGTCGCGGCCATCAGGATGTACTCGCCGGCGACTTCCAGATCGAAGCGCCGCATCATCTCGAGGTAGGCCTGGTACTGGCGCGCGATCTCCACGATGGGGATGTCGAAGATGTCCATCTCGTTGATGCGGATGAGATGGAGGAGCAGGTCGAGCGGCCCCTCGAACGCCGCGAGCTTGACCTGATAGGCCGGTTCGGCCGGCTCCGGGGAGGCCCCGGACGCTTCCTCGATGTACGGCCGGGAAGTCGGAAGTCCCGTCGGATCCGGGAGGTCCGCGCCTTCGGGGCCGGAGAGGGTCGATGGGCCGGTCGTATCGTCGGGAGTCAAGGGCACCGCATCACCACCGGAAAGAACGCCGCGAGGGAGCAACGAAGAGAGTCTTCATGCGTGGAGTCCTCTCATCCGTCGGTGAAGGAGGTATTGCCCAGGATCACTCGCGGCCGCGGAGCGGCCGTCGAGTGCATCAGGGCCGGGCGCGGTAGCTTCTGTGGCATCCAAATTATCACGCGCTTTCGCGGAGTGTCAACGACGGAGACGCCGCGAATGCGCCTCCCGGCGAGCGCGGTCGCTAGCGCGCGGCGGCGGCGGCGGGCGCGGCGAGCGCCTCGGCGACCTTGCTGCGCAGCCTGCCGCGGCGGTCGCACAGGTCGCGGGCGACCCAGCGGCCCGCGTCCGTCGTGAGGTCGAACAGCGCGCGCTCCTCGACCGGATCGGTCGGGCTCACCGGCTCGCGTACGACCTCCCGGAAGAAGTGGCCGCTGAGGATCTCCACGTCCTGCTTCCCTTCCGGGTGCAGCCAGAAGTCCAGATTGACGCTGACGCGCGCGCTGAGGAGCGTGTGCTCCTCCCCCTGGCCCGGGAACATCGCCTCCGGACTGTCGTATTCCTGCTCCGTGAGGAAGTCGTTGAGCTGCACCTCGAGCACGAGATCGCCCTTCGCCTCTTCGCCCTCGAGGACTCCCTGGAAGCACTCCTTCTCGGCCAGGGCCGTGACGACGGCGCGCTGCATTTCAATCCGATAGATCTCCCGGTTCTTCCTCTCGCCCCAGTGGACGTCCATGCGCACCTTGCGCGGGATCTGCTCGCTCTTCTTGGATGCGAGAGCCGGCGGAGCCAGGGCGGCGGCCGCGAGGAGCGAGCCCGCGGCAAGAGCGGCGGCAAGGATGCGGACGGGGCCGCCGCGCGCGAGGCGGGGATCAGCTTCGAAAGACGAGGTTGACGGTGCCGAGACTGACGCGGTCTTCATTGTTCAGTGGGGCCGGTTTCCCCGTAATCAGCTTAACACCGTTGACGAAAGTGCCATTGAGGGCGCCGACCTCCTCCGTCAGAAAATACACGCCGTCGCGGGTCGAGATCCGCGCGTGCCTGCGGGAGACGGACCGCTTGATGTCGATGAGCGTGAGGTCGACCTCGGGCTGGGTCTCGGTCACGGGGTCGTACCGGCCGAGCATGGCGTCCCCCTGCGCGATCGGGAAGACCGTCTCGCCGTTCTCGGAGACGAGGCGCGCCCCCTGCGCCGTGGCCCCGCGGGGCGCGGCGGGAACGGCGATCGAGGGGGCGGGACGCGGTGCGGTGGCCGTCACGGTGGCGGTGACCGCCGGCGCGGAGGGAGCGGCCTCGGCGACGGCGGCGGCCGGAGGACGGGTCGCCGACAGGCTTGCAGGAACGGCGGCGGCGGCTGCGGCGGCGGGAATCGGCGCCGGGTCCGGAGGTGCGACAGCCGCGGCCGCGGGAGTGCTCGTGGTCGAGCCGACCGCGCCCGAGAGCGGAACCGATGTCGGCCGCGGGCGCGCGCGGGCAGGGCCGGACGGGGCCGCGGCCGGTACGACGGTCGGCGCGGAAGGACGGGAAGGCTTGGGCGCCGCGGCGACGGGTGCGGCCGCGACGGGAGCCGAGGCTCCGGGGGCGGCCGTGACGGGATGGTCCGACTGTGCGGCACGCTGCGCCCCCAGGAGGCTCTCCGCTTTCTGGAGGCGCCCCGAGAGCTTGCGCAGCATGCGGACTGCGATCTCGATGTTGCTGCGGATCATGCGGTCGAAGGTCGTGCTGTTGATCTCGATCAGCTCGACGCCGTCGATCGCCTCCGCCGACATGTTGCGCGGCGTGGCCTCGAGGAGGCTCATCTCGCCGAAGAAGTCGCCCTTCTCCATCTCGGCGATCGCGACGGCCTTGCCCCCGCCCTCGCGGAACAGGCGCACGCGTCCCGACTGCACGATGAACATGGTCGTGCCGACCTCGCCCTCGGTGAACACGCGCTCGCCGGGGGAGAAGCTGATGATCAGGTTCTGGAATGCGTTGTGCGTCACCATGGTGAATATGGGTTCACGCGGGACGGGATGATAGTGTCCGCCGAATTCGAGGTCAACGGGCCTCTCATGAGCCCCCCCTCAGCTCCATGACGCCGAGCTGCGCCTCGAGGCGGACCATCTGCGAGGGGTCGCTCGAGGCGATCCGCGCCAGCGGATCGAGCAGGTCCTTGCTTCTGAGCTCCCGCAGGGCCCGGATCGCCTCCGCGCGGACGTCCGGGGACTCGTCCCCTGTGGCCCGCGCCAGAGCCTCGCTCGTCAGGAGGTCGGCCGAGGGGAGCTCCTTTCCCGTGCGGCGTCCTTTGCCGAACATCTGCCCGAGCACCCGGCAGGCCTGGATCCGGAATTCGGGGCGGGGGCCGTCGAGGTGGGTGAGCAGCGAGGACACGAGCGACTCGTCGCCGAGGTGGAATTTGAGGATTTCCTCGAATCCGGCCGTGACGAGGATCGGATTGACCTCGCGCAGCAGGTCGCGCTGCGCGTTCCAGACGTCCATCTGGTTCCGCATGGCCTGGATCGAGGCGAGCTTCTGCGCGGCCTGGACCAGCGCAGGACCTCCTTCAGGAGGCAGGTCGATCTTCCCGCGCCATCCCCCGACGAGCTCCCATCGATCCTCGGCGCGCAGCCGGTCGCGATCGTCGCGCTCGCGGTCGAGGACCAGGATCGACTCCTGTCCCTCGGGGAACTCGATCTTGGGCGAGCCGGGAGCCCGGTTGAAATTATCGGACCGGTACGCGACCTGGAGCGTGCTCGCCGCGTAGGAGCCCTTCATGATCTCGAGGACATCGACCGTGGCCCGCTTGCCGCTCACGCGCACGCGGCCGCGGATGACGAGCGATCCGGACGCGATCCTCTCGTACAGCGTCGGGGGGACCGCCTTGAGCTCTTCGGTGGCGGCGAGGGCGGCGGTGAAGCCTGCGCCGGCCGCCGCCACGAGGAGGCCCAGGGCCGCGAAGGCCATGACGGACGCGTGCGGGCGCAGGAATGCCAAGGGCTCAGTCATCGGACGTCTTGAGGGAAACGACCACGCCGGCCGCGGCTCCCACGGCGACGAGGCCCGCGCAGAGGGCGATCTTCGCCGAGGAAACGCCCAGAAGCGCTGCCAGGGGGTTGCCACCGGAGAAGTCCAGCCCGCCGAAGAGGAGCACATAGCACAAACCGGTCAGAAGGCCGACCGTCCCGCCTGCGATCAGACCCGGGCGGGCCCGCGCCCCGAGGGAAGTGGGCCCGGTGTGGGTCATGCCCCGGGTTCGGACTCCCGAAGGTCGAGACGGATCGAAAGCGTAAAGCGTCGCACCTGCCCGTCCACTTCCATCTCGACGGGGATGGACAGGTGCTGTTCGCCGAGCCTCAGGCGGACGACAGGCGTCTCGACGTCGGTCTCGGACAGCGTGACCTCGACGTCCTCGACGGCGGCGCCGGGACGGCCCGCGAGGCGGGAGGCCCCGCCGCCATTGGTCACCCCCGCGCGGTTCCCCGGCGCGGGTGGCGGCAAGGGCGGACGCTGCGGAGCGGACGGGCCCGGCCGGCTCACGGGCTGGGCGGCGAGGGGCATCGACGGGCGCGGCATGCGCATCGTCGGCGCGTCCTCTTCGATCTCTTCTTCGATCTCGTCCTCGAGCTCGATCGGGACATCATCTTCGATCATCGAGGAGGAGGCCGCCGCGGCGGCCGGGCTCTCTTCGAGCTCGTCCGTCAGCTCGATGATGTCCTCTTCGCTCTCCTCGGCCACGACATCGACGCCCTCATCGAATGCGGTCGCGGCGGCTGCGGGACGCATCGACTCCGGAGCGTGCTTCGCGGATCCCGCGGGCTTCGCGCCGCCCATGAACGCCGTGCTCCTGCCGGCGGGAGCGCCCGCGCCGGACGCACCCGGGGACGGGAACGGCGCCACCGGAGCCGGACCGCCGGCGACCGCTTCTGTCATCGGCTTCTTCGTGTCGTAGCGTCGCGTCAGGTGCAGCAGCACGAGCTTCGTGATCGCCTTGAGAGTGTCCTGAACGCCGATCCCCGTCGTCGCCACGGATTCGTAGAAGGGCGAGTTGTACCGGTTCACGGTCGTATTCAGATCCTCGACAGCGGCCAGGTTCGGAAGATCGCGCTTGTTGTACTGCACGACGAGCGGCATCTCCGAGAGCTTCATGGAGTGCACGCGCAGGTTCTCTTCGAGGTTCTTGTAGGAGTCGACGTTCGCCTCGAGCATCGCCTTCTGCGAGTCGGCGACGAAGACGACCCCGTCGGCGCCCTTGAGGACCAGCCGGCGCGTTTCGTTGTAGAAGACCTGCCCCGGCACCGTGTAGAGCTGGATGCGGGTCTTCATCCCGCGGATCTCACCCAGATCCAGCGGCAGGAAGTCGAAGAAGAGCGTTCGATCCGTCTTCGTCGCGAGCGAGAGCATCTTCCCTTTCACGGAGCCGGGAAGGTTGTCGAAGATGTATTGCAGGTTGGTGGTCTTCCCGCACAGCCCAGGACCGTAGTAGACGATCTTGGCTGTCAGCTCCCGCGTCGAGTAGTTGAAGAGGACCATGTCCCTCGCCAAGCTGGTCCACGAACCCGCAATTGGGCCCGTGTCCGCTCAATTCAATATAAAGAATCGGTGGTAAGGCATCAAGTGCGCTGTTTTCTGGCGTTCTTGGCGCCTTTCCGCGCCACCCCCCGCGCTTCCCGTGCCGCATCCCTCCGGAAGCGAATGCGGATCGGCGTGGGACCGATGTCAAAGGCCTCCCGGAGGCGGTTCTCGAGGCGCCTGACCTCCGAGAAATGCAGCAGCCCCGCGGCCGGACCGAAAGCGAGGAAGGTCGGGGGCCGGACTCCGACCTGCGTCAGATACCGCAGCTTCGGACCCTTGGCCACGTTGTCGTAGCCGGCGCGGAAATCGATGAGGAAGCGGTTGAGCCGGGGGGTGGGGACGGTGATGTCCCCGGCGGCGTAGACGCGGTCGATGAGGTCGAAGACCGCATCGACGCGCTGTCCCTCGAGCGCCGAGATCGTCACGAAGGGCGACCACTTCGAGAAACGCAGCCGCGCATCGGCATCTTTCTTGAGCTCCTTGAAGGCGACCTCACGCTCCTCCAAGAGGTCCCACTTGTTCCCGACCAGGATCGCGCCGCGGCCGCTGTCGACGACGAGACCCGCGACCGTAAGGTCCTGCGCGACGATCCCCTGCGAGGCATCGAAGAGGCACAGCGCGACGTCGGCGCGCTCGATCGCCCGCTTCGCCATGAGGATCCCGAGCCGCTCGATGTCGCCGCTCACGCGCGAGGGCCGGCGGATCCCGGCGGTGTCGAGGAACCGGTAGATGCGACCCCCGCGGGTGATGTCGGTATCGACGGTGTCGCGTGTCGTCCCTGGCTCGGCCGCGACGGTGACGCGCTCGGCGCCGACGAGACGGTTCAGCAGCGAGGATTTTCCGACGTTGGGGCGTCCCACGATCGCGACGCGGATCTCCTCGCCCGTGTCGGGCGGGATGAGGGCCGCGTCCTCCGGGAGGCGCGCCGCAATCGCCTCGGCGAGGTCGGCGACGCCGAGACCATGCTCCGCGGAGAGCGGAATGGGATCGCCCAGCCCCAGCTCGAAGGCCTCGTTCGCGCGATCCTCCAGGCGCGGGTCGTCCATCTTGTTCCAGACGACGAGGACGCGCGACGCGATCGGCCTCAGGCGCGCGGCGAGCTCGCGCTCTCCCGACGTGAGGCCGGCGCGTCCATCGAGGACGAGGACGACGACGCGTGCTTCATTGACTGCGACGAAGGTCTGCCGCTCGATTTCGTCCTGCATGCTCCCGGAGCCGGAGCCGACGAACCCGCCCGTGTCGCAGAGCAGGCACCCCTTCCCCTCCGCGCGCCAGCGGCCGTAGATCCGGTCCCGGGTCGTTCCGGGGACATCGGTGACGAGCGCGCGGCGCTCCCCCAGGAGGCGGTTGAAGAGGGTCGATTTTCCGGCGTTGGGCACGCCGAGGAGGGCCACGACGGGGCGCAGGACGGGCTTGGGAGAGGCGGAAGTGGACATGACCGGGATTCGGGGGTGACGGGAGGAGTCTAGCACGGGGCCGAAACGCACCTGCCTCCCGGCCGTAACCTTCCCATTCTCATGGAGATAGCCGGTCCCCAAACTTGACACCCGGGGACGCTCCCCCTATGATTCGCCCTCACCAGCAGGGGCTCGGCCGGAGGCCAGGGCGCATGATCAAGGTCGACATCATCAACAAGGTTTCGACGGTGGCCGACATCACGAAGGTGAAGTCGGTCGTGGCCGTCGAGGCCGTGCTCGATGCGATGAAGGAAGCGATGAAGCGCGGGGAGCGGATCGAGCTGCGGGGCTTCGGCGTCTTCCAGGTCAAGCCCCGCAAGAAGGGGATCGGCAGAAACCCCAGGACGGGTCACAAGGTCCGGATCCCTCCGGGCAAGACGATACGCTTCAAGCCCGGCAAGCACCTCCGTAACATCTTCTGATTTCCGCTCGTCGGGTCATTCGGCCTCGACCCACGACTCCACGCGCACGTCGGTCATGTTGCCCTTCTTCAGCGTCCTGTCGAGCGGATAGAACCGGCCGGGCCTCGCATCGATCTTGATGCGCAGCGACTGATAGCCCTTGATCTGGAATTCGAGGGTATGCATCCCGGGAGAGATCAGGAGATATCCCGGGTGTCCATCGAAGTCGTCCGCGATTCCGACCTTGTTGTCGTCGAGATAGATGGCCGCTCTTTCCGGAGAGATGTCCGTGTCGATCACCGCCTGGGGTGAATCGATGGGTCGGGAGTGCTCGTAGGACCCATCGCCTGCTGCGCGAGCCCCGCTCACGGCCACCAGCCCGCCGATCAGGACGGACAGGAGAAGCGCTCCGGAGAGCGGGAAACGGGAGCCACCGTCATGCGTGCCGAGGCGGAATCGTCGCTCCATGTCGCCTTCGTCCTCCTGGGAAGGATATGCGGTTACGGCCGTGGAGGCGGGTTCCCGGCCTCCGCCTTGCTCGACTCGGGCGTGCCCGAGTCGTCGCTCGGATCGCCCTGGTCTCCGTTGGAGTCCGCGGGCTTCGGCGCCTTCGGCTTTTCGTTGTAATGGTGGGTGCGGGGCGGCGGAGGCGCGTCCGCGTCGTCCTCGGGCTCATGAGCTCGCGGCTTTTCTCCCCAGTACTCGATCCACGGCTTGCCGTTGATGTCCCCGGGGTGCAGCCTGCGGTCGACATCGTAGTAGGCGCCCGGCTTCACCTCGACCTCGAGGCGCAGGGTCTGATAGCCGTGACGACGGAACTCGACGATATGGTGCCCTGTCGGGACCGTGAGGTACTGCGGGAAACCATCGAACTCGTCCGCTTCGCCCAGCCGCTCGCCGTCGAGATAGACCTTGGCCTCTTCGGGATCGACGTCGCAATCGATGATGCCGTAGTCGGGAGCTTCGGCGGGATAGGGATATCCGTAGGCGTACGGTCCGTAATAGCCGTAGGCGTAGGGACCGTAATAGCCGTAGTAGCCGTAGTAGCCGTAGGCCGGGTAATAGCCGCCGTAGTAGCCGCCGCCGTGGCCTCCGTCATGGCCGCCGTGGCCCCCGTGGCCACCGCCGCCATAGGAAGGCACGTGGTGCACGGCCGCTGTCGCGGAACCGAAGCTCGAGAGCGCGGCCACCAGGAGCGCTGCGATGAGGAGCATCCGTCGTGGGGAGACCATGGGAGTAACCATCCCTTCCTGTCGGCCTGTTTCCAGGCGACACCAGTATAGGGAGAACGCAAATGAAGTGCCAGGACTTTCTGGACGCTGAGGCGCCAGGGGAGACCGTCGTTTCGCGCTCTTTCCGGAGGACGCCGCGCCTCGTGGCGGCCCCTGCGTCGCTGAAAGAGGATGGCCCGTCGCATGGAAGAGACAGTGGCCCCGTCTGCCCCCTCTGCGCCGAGGGAGTCGCCTCGCCTTGACGGATCGGAAGGCGCACCCGAAAATCGCTCTTCCGTGAGCCACGACACGACCACTGCCGAGCCCCCCGCACCGCCCGAGATCGACGAGCCGGAGTTCACCGCGCTCCCGCCGCGCCCGCCTCCGCGAGCCGGTTTTTTCCGGAGGGTGCTCCTGGGGATCCGCGCCCGGGCGGGCCGCATGGGTTGGAAGCTCAACCTCCTGCTCCTCCTCGCGGCCTTCGGAACGATGTCCTACGGGCTCGGCCTGGTCTACGCGCTGTGCGCGATCCTCATCCTCGGGTCCCACGAGATGGGGCACTACCTCTTCTGCCGCTGGTACGGTGTCGAGGCCACGCTCCCCTACTTCCTACCGGCTCCATCGCCTCCCTTCCTCTTCGGGACCTTCGGCGCGGTCATCCGCATGAGGCCTCCCATTCCGAGCCGCCGCGCTCTGTTCGACATCGGGATCGCGGGACCCATCGCGGGATTCCTCGTCGCGCTTCCCGTGCTCGTGATCGGCGTCGCGGTGTCGCAGGTGGTGCCGAACCCTCCCGACGCGTCGGGCGGCATGGAGTTCGGCGAGCCGCTCCTGTTGATGCTCCTGTCACGCCTCATCCACGGCGTCATTCCCGAAGGCTCGATTCTGCTCATGTCCCCCGCGATGCTCGCCGGGTGGTTCGGACTCCTCGTGACCGCCATGAACCTCTTCCCCGTCGGACAGCTCGACGGCGGCCACGTCTCCTATGCGCTCTCCCCGAAGACGCATCCGGCCATCGCGCGTCTCACGGCGATCTCCATGGGCGTCCTCGTCCTCGTCTGTCTGGGGATGCGGATCTTCAATCCGTGGCTCCTGTGGACCATCATCCTGTGGATCCTTTCCCGCTTCCGACATCCTCCGGTCGAGATCTCCGACGAGCCGCTGGGCGCCGCGAGGATCGCGCTCGCCGTCTTCGCCGCGATCATCTTCATCGTCAGCTTCATCCCCCTGCCGATCCAAGCGAACTTCTAGGGGGACGGTGAGGGCGCAGGGGCGGCCCGGGCCACGCGGCGGGGCGCTCTTCCTGCAGCGAACCCGCGAAGAGCGCTCCGGCGCGCGCGTCCACGCGCACGGCGCCGTCGCGATCGGTGCGCAGGACGAGCGCGCGCACCGCGCCGAGCCGGCCCACGACGCACGGCGCCGGGTGCCCGAAGCGGTTCGCCTCTCCGACCGAGATCAGCGCGATCCGCGGAGCGACCCGGGCCAGGAACGCCGCGAGGCTCGAGCTGTCGCTTCCGTGATGGGCGACCTTCAGCACATCGGCGGAAGCGAGCCCGGCGGCGAGCAGGCGGCGCTCCGTCGCCGCGACGATGTCGCCGGTCAGGAGCGCGGACCGCCCCCCCGCCTCGACGCGCAGCACCAGGGAGTCGGCGTTCGGCCCGTCGGTGACCCCCGGGAAGGGCGCCAGGCACCGGACGACCGTCTCCCCTTCCCGGATCGTGAATCCGCGGCGCAGGCGCAGGACGCGTACACCGCGGGCGCGCGCGAGCGCCTCGAGCTCCGCTCGCAGCGGGCCCTGCGGCGCATCGGGTACGAGGAGCTCGTCCACACGCAGAGAGCGCAGCACCTCGCGCAGCCCCCCGCCATGATCCTCGTGCGCGTGCGTGAGGACGACGCGCCCGATGCGCGAGATCCCGCGCCGCTCGAGCTCCGGGACGAGGACGCGCGCGCCGACGTCGAAGGACGACCCCGGGAATCCGCCGCCGTCCACGAGCATCGTCTCGCCATCGTCGAACCGGACGAGGACCGCGTCCCCCTGCCCGACGTCGACGAGATCGATGCCGAGCGCGGCCCGTCCCCCGGCTCCTCTTGCCTCCAATCCATCGGCGACTGGCGCCGCCGGCCATGGAGGAAGCACGGTACGCGGCCAGGGATCGGCGGCGATCAGAAGGAACGCCGCCGCGGTCAGCGCGCCGCAGAGCGTCAGGGCGGGCTTCCGCCGGGCAAGGGCGAGGCCCACGATCCCCGTCCCCGCCAGCGCGAGGAGCGCGGGTCGGGGCGAGGCGACGCGAAACGAAAGGAGGGTCCCTTCGACGGGGATCTCCGCCACGGCAAGGAGTCCCTTCACGGCGAGCAGCGCGAGCGCGCCCATTGCGTCGGCGAGACGCGCGCTCACGAGATCTGCGGGAAGGAGCAGGACCCCGAGCACCACGGCCGCCGATCCGAGCGGCACGGCGAGGAGGTTCGATGCGATCCCGTAGGGGACGATGCGATGGAACCACATCGCGACGAGCGGCCACGTCGCGATCTGCGCGGCGCAGGACGCCGCCAGGAGCGTCCCCATGCCCGCCCGCGCGCGCAGTCGGGCCGCCAGCGGGGCGCCGAAGAGCAGGAGCCCGGCCGTCGCGGCGAAGGTGAGCTGGAAGCCGGGATCGCCGAGCTCCGAAGGATGCACGACGAGCCGCGCGAGCCCCGCCAGGGCCAGGAGCGCCGTGGCGGGCGATCGGCGGTGCAGGATCCGCGCTCCCGCCGCGAGGACCGCCATCGCGACCGCGCGTCCCACCGAGGGCGAAGGCGCGACGATCGCGCCGTAGAGGATTGCCGAGAGGGCCCCCGCCCCCGCAATGAGGATCGGTGGCGCGGGCGTCCTGCGCAGCACGGCGAGGAGCACCGAGGCGAGAAGGGCGACCTGAAGGCCGGAAACGGCGAGGATGTGATAGACGCCGCTCGCCACGAGCCTCCTTTCGGTCTCGGGATCGAGTCCCGTCCGACCGCCGAGGACGCTCGCGCGCAGAACGCTCCCTTCAGGAGAGAGTGTCCCGTCCTCGCCCGCCGCGATCCGCTGGAAGATGCGGTCGTATCGCCGGCGTACCCGCACGGAGAGCGGTGCGCGCGCGTCCCGGGGGTCGATCGTCTCGATCAGGCGGGCGCTCTTCACCCATCCCAGCGCGAGCGTGTCGTGCCGCTCGAGGTGCTCCGACATATCGAAGCTCTCCGGGTTGCCGAACGTGCGCGGCAGGCGCAGCCGCGCCGTCAGCGACGCGCGCGCGCCGGCGAGCGGCGGCGATGCGGGAGCGCCGGCGGCCGCGGGCCAGGTCAGCTGCACCCTCGCCGCGAACGGAGCGCGGACGCCGCGATCCTCGAGGGTCCGGGCGAGGAAGGTCGCGCGCAGGCGTCCTTCCTCGACGGGCTCGGGATCGTTCTCGAAGCGGCCCGTCAGGCGCGCCTGCCGTCCTTCGGGCGAGGACAGGCCCAGGTCCCGAGGCAGCGCGTCGAGCGGCGCGCGGTAGCGCAGATCCTCGTAGACCGCGGCGATGCCCCCCGCGAGGACGAGCGCCACGCACCAGGCGCAGGCGGCCAGCGCGCGCCGGAGGCGGTGGGAGGAGCCTCTCGCCGAGGCTGCCAGGGCGATCGTGGCCGCGCCCGCAGCGAGCAGCGCGCGCGTCGCGAGCGAAGGCGCGGGCAGGCCGGCGGCGATACCGAGGGAGAAGAGAGCGACGGGAAGGAGACGGCGGATCTCGCTCAACGCGACCCGGCCGGAGGCAGCACATCATACCTCAGGCCCCGGCCGGCCCGGGACCCGGCGGGGAACGGCGCCTAGGGCGTCACGCGCACGCCGTGCCAGAACGCGATGCGGTTCTTGATCTCGGCGGCGGCGGGTGTCGGGTCCGGGTAGTACCAGGCGGCATCGCGGTTGCGTTTGCCGTCCACCTCGATGTCGTAATAGCTCGCGACGCCCTTCCAGGGGCAGGTCGTGTGCGTCTCGCTCGGGATCAATCGCGCCTTCACGACGGATTCGGCAGGAAAGTAGTGGTTGCCTTCGAGGACCACGGTGTCGTGGCTCTCGGCGATCGTCGCGCCTTCCCAAACGGCCTTCGCCATGTGCTCGTATCCTCCGGAACCAGAATACCGCGCCGCGCTCACGGCGTCATCGTGAAGAGCGAATAGCGCGGAAGCGCGAGACATCGGCGCAGCGCGGCGTCGGTCGCGCGCCGCAGCATCGCTTCGCGCGCCTTGGCGCTCATGCGCGACGAAGCGCCCGCCGTGTCCTGCGCCGCCTTCGCGACGATCGCCTCGATCTCGGACGCCGGCAGCGCGCCCCGCGCGGCCGCCACCGCCTTGTCCTCGAGCGCGACCAGCTCATCTTCGAGCGCGGGGAGCGCGCCGGCGCCGCGTTCGGCGGTCCCGGCGGCAAGCTCCGCAAGACGGTCCGCGACCTCGGCGAGGGCCGTCCCCGGGCCTGCGTGAGCGCCCGTCAGCGCCTGCGCCGCGGTCCGGGTCGATGCCGCCACGGAGGCGAGATGCGCGGCGATCTGCTCCTGCGTGAAGGCGCCCCCGCCGGAGCCCGGCGCGCTTCCCGCGTCGCCCCCCGAGGTGCCCGCCCCCAGAAGCGCCGCGCGGCGCTCCTCCCAGGCCCGCTCGACGGCCCTGCGGCAGTAGGCGATCGACTGGATGCTCCTCCCTTCCGGGCGGTCGGCCGTCTTCGCGTAGACCTCCTCGAGGGTGGCGATCACCAGCTCGGCCGGGACGCCCCGCTCGAACCAGTCGTGAACGATCTCGAAATCGCGCGACGAGAGGATGAGACCGCTCTCGCGCAGGGCGAGGAACCGCTTCTCGATCGCGCGGACGTAGGCCTTCTCGCGCGCGAGCTCCGCGCCGCCTGCGTGCGCGCGGCGCGGGGCGGGATCCGGGCCCGAAGGTTCCACTCGGCTCCGCCTACACGTCCCGGCCGTGCTTGAGCCTGAAGGCCATGTTGTGCACGCAGCGTTCGAGCAGCTCGAGGATCTCGAGGATCTCCGCGCGCGGTCGTCCGACCGGGTCTTCGAGGTCGGGGACCTTGCGCCCCGGAGCGTCCTTCTCGAACTCGCGCACGAGCCGCGTGCGCGCCCCCGCGGCGGGGTCCAGCTTCTCGACCCTTTCCTTGTGCGCCTGCTCCATGACGACGATCACGTCGGCCCGCGCCAGGTCCCGCGCCGTCAGCCCGCGGGAGCGGTGTGTGTTGAGATCGAACCCGCGCTCGAGTGCGAGCGTGCGCGCCGCGGGATCGGCCAGGCTGCCCCCGATCCCGAGCGTTCCGGCGGAAGCGATCTCGACGTTGCGCACGTCGATGTCCTCGAGGACCTTGCGCAGGCAGCCCTCGGCGAAGGCCGAGCGCAGGATGTTGCCGCTGCAGACGAACAGGATCTCCACGCGCGTCGCCCTAGGAGGGCCGGTTCCTCTCGTATACGAGCCGGAGCCCGTGCAGCGTCAGGTGCGTATCGAAGGCGTCCACGAAGGGCAGGACGTCTTCGAACGCCGGGGCGAGCCCTCCCGTGGCGACGACCTTCGTCCCCTCCCCCAGCTCCGCGATGATGCGCTTGACGATCCCTTCGACCAGTCCGGCGTAGCCGAAATAGATACCGCTCTGCATCGAGGCAACGGTGTTGCGCCCGATGACGCGCGAGGGGCGCTTGATGTCGACGCGCGGCAGGCGGGCGGCGCGGCTGAAGAGCGCCTCGGCGGAGATCTTCACGCCGGGCGCGATCACGCCGCCGAGGTATTCCCCCTTCGCGGTGATGGTGTCGAACGTGGTGGCAGTGCCGAAGTCGATCACGATCGCGGGCCCCCCGTAACGGGCGAACGCCGCGACGCCGTTCACGATCCGGTCGGCGCCCACCTCGTGCGGGTTCTCGTAGAGGATCGGCATGCCCGTCTTCACGCCCGGCTCGATCATGAGCGGAACGTGCCCGAACCGCTCGCGCGCCATGGACTCGATGATCGGCGTCAGGGGCGGCACGACGCTGCAGAGGATGATCCCCTCGACGTCGCCCGGCGCAAAGCCGGCCTCGCGGAACAGGGAGACGGCCAGGACGCCGTACTCGTCCGCGGTGCGCTCCGGCTGCGTGGTCAGCCGGAACTGCGCCGCGAGCTCTTCTCCCCGGAACCCGCCCAGGACGATGTTCGTGTTGCCTATGTCAATGGTCAGAAGCATCCGCGTTCCTCCGCGCCTGCGCCTCGAAGCGAAGCGTGCCGCCGAATCGGACGATGTGAGCGACTCCCCCGTCGTCCTCGACGAGCAGCGACCCGTCGGACGCGATCCCCCGCGTCGTGCCGCGCACCGGCTCGCCGGCCGTCTCGACGACGGTCACGAGCCGTCCCGCGCTCGAGGGGGACAGGACCCTCCAGCGCTCGAGGACCTCGGCCAGGCGGCCGCCTCCCGCGGCCGACACGACCTCCTCGAGGGACGCCACGATCGCCGCGAGCACGTCCTCGCGTCCGGCTCCCGCCCGCAATCCGGCCGCGCGCAGGTCGGTCGCTTCCTGGTCGAGGGACGCCGCAGCAGGGGCGCCGCCCGCGTCCGACGCATTGCCCGCCCCCCAATCGTAGTTCACGCCGAGCCCGAGCAGCGCGCACGGCCCGGCGCCGGTCGCGAGCATCTCGCCGAGGACCCCCGCGACCTTGCCTTCGGCCGCGATGACGTCGTTGGGCCACTTGATCTCGACCTCGGCCCCGAGCGCCCGCGCGGCTTCGCAGACCGCGACCGCCGCCGCCAGCGTCAGGCCCTGGGGCGCGGCCTCCGGAACGGCGCGGCGCAGGATCACTGTCGCCCAGATCCCCGCCCCTGGAGGGCTGATCCAGGTCCGGCCGCGGCGACCTCGTCCCGCCGTCTGCTCTTCGGCGAGGACGATCGTCCCGTGCGGGGCCCCCGCGCGCACGAGGGCGCGAGCCTCTTCCTGGGTGGATCCGACGCGGGAGAAGGCGACGACGGCATCGGCCAGGAGCGGGCTGGGGCCGCACGGCGGATCGGCGGAGCGGTGCGCCCGCACCTCCGCCAGCGCGTGCGCGAAGCGCGACAGGTCGTAGCCGGGGTGAGCGGCTCGGCCGCCTCCGGTCACGCTTCCGTCTCCATGTCGAGCGCGATGTCCACGGCCGGGGCCGAATGCGTCAGGCTCCCGAGGGAGAGGAAGTCCACCCCCGCCTGCGCGTACGCGCGCAGCCCGCCCGGCCGGAGCCCGCCCGAGACCTCGATCGTCGCGCGCCCGGCGATGACCCGGACCGCTTCCGCAACGCGATCGGGCGTGAAGTTGTCCAGGAGCAGATGTCCCACTCCCGCGCGCAGCGCCTCCAGGGCGCCGTCGAGGCTCTCGACCTCCACCTCGATCGTCGCGGGCTCGCGCCCCGCCGCGCGCAGCCGGCGGACGGCCGCGGTGATCCCGCCCGCGATGGCGAGGTGGTTGTCCTTCACGAGGACCGCGTCGTAGAGCCCGCTCCGATGGTTGCGCGCCCCGCCCACGCGCACCGCGTACTTCTCGATCGCGCGCAGAGTCGGGGTGGTCTTGCGCGTGTCGAGGATCACCGCGCCCGTGCCGGCGACCTCCTCGACGGCGCGCCGCGCGAGCGTCGCGATCCCCGAGAGCGCCTGCAGGAAGTTCAGCGCCACGCGCTCGCCGGTCAGGATGACGGCCGCGCTTCCTTGAACGACGGCGACCGTGGCGCCGGCAGCGGCGGCCGATCCCTCGGGCATCGCCTCCTCGAAGAGCGTGTGGGGATCGATCGCCGCGAAGGTCTCGCGCGCCAGCGGCAGGCCGCAGACGACGAGGGCCTCGCGGGCGACGATCCGCCCGCGCCCGGGCCGCTCGGGCGGGACGACGGCGGCGGTCGTGATGTCCCCCGCGCCCACGTCCTCGGCGAGCGCCTGGGCGACGAGGCGGCGGACGGTCTCTCCCTCGAGAGGCTCGATCACGGGAAGCTCCGCGACGCGCGGGCCCGGTCCATGACTATCCCGAAAGACCGGCGAGGATCTTGTCGATGCGGCCGAGCTTCTCGGAGAGCTCGGCGTGGATGCCCTTCTCCTTCTCGACCACGGCGGCCGGGGCGCGCTCGAGGAAGGAGGCATCGGAGAGCTTGCGCTGGCGGGTGCCGATCTCCTTCTCGAGCCGCTCCCGTTCCTTGCGGAGCCGCTTGGACTCCGCGGCGATGTCGAGGAGCCCCTCGAGCGGGATCGCGACCTCGAAGCGGTCGGTGACGCCGCGCGCCGCCGGTCCGGCCGACCCCGCCGCGCCCGCGCCGCCGATCGTGATCTCGCCGCAGCGCGCGAGCGTCGCCAAGGCGCCGCGGTGGCGCTCGACGATCTGCGCGTCGCGCGGGCCGTGCGGGGTCACGACGAGCCGGACGCGCCGCCCCGGATCGATGCCCGACTCCGCCCGCAGATTGCGGACCGTCTGCACGAGACCGATGATCGCGGCGATCTCCTCGTCCGCGGCGGGATCTCCGAAGGGACGGTCGCCCTTGGGGAAGGGGGCGACGGCGATCGAGCGCGCGCCGTCCGAGAGGGCCGTGATGTCGGCGGCGGGATCGATCTTCTGCCAGAGCTCCTCGGTCAGGTGCGGCATGAAGGGATGCAGCAGCCGCAGGACGCCGTCGAGCACCTCGGCGAGGACCGCGCGCACGGCGCGGGTGCGGGCGACGGCCTCGGGGGTCCGGGGGGGCGGCGGCGGAGCGTCGGTGTCGGCCTCCGGGCGCGGGCGGCCGCCGAGGAGGTCCGGCTTCACCCATTCGATGTACCAGTCACAGAACTCGTGCCAGATGTAGTGGTAGATCCGGTTCGCCGCGAGGTCGAAGCGGAACTCCTCGAGATCGGCGTCGACCTCCCGCGCGAGCTTCTCGAGCCCGCCGAGGATCCATCGATCGACGGGCGCGAGGGACGCCGGGTCGATCGCGGCGCGCGTCCTCGCGGACGGCGGGACGCCGGCGGCGCTCTCGTCCCCCATGTTCATCAGGACGAACCGCGTCGCGTTCCAGAGCTTGTTCGCGAAGGCGCGGTACCCGTCGATCCGCTCGCGCGCCACGGGGATGTCGCTCCCGGGCGAGGCGAGGATCGCCAGGGTGAAGCGGATCGGATCGGCCCCGTACTCCGTGATCATCCCGTCGGGGTCGATGACGTTCCCCTTCGTCTTCGACATCTTCTGGCCCTTGGCGTCGCGGACCAGCCCGTTGAAGTAGACGTGCGAGAACGGGATGTCCTGGCGGAAGCGCAGGCCCATCATGATCATCCGCGCGACCCAGAAGAAGATGATGTCGGGCCCCGTCGAGAGGACGGACGTCGGGTAGTAGCGGCGCAGATCCGAGGTGTCGTCGGGCCAGCCGAGCGTCGAGAAGGGCCATAGAGCCGAGCTGAACCAGGTGTCGAGGACGTCCTCTTCCTGGCGCAGGTCCTTCTTGGAGCACGTCGCGCACGCGGACGGCGTCTCGCGCGCGACGGTCAGGTGCCCGTCCGCGCAGTACCACGCCGGGATCCGGTGCCCCCACCAGAGCTGGCGGGAGATGCACCAGTCATGGATCTTGGTCATCCACTCGTAGTAGGTCTTCTTCCACGACTCGGGAACGAAGCGGACGGTCCCGTTCTGGACGACCTCGAGCGCCGGCGCCGCGAGCGTCTCCATCTTCACGAACCACTGCCAGGAAAAGAACGGCTCGACGATCGTGTCGCAACGGTCGCACTTGCGCAGGGCCAGCGTGTGGTCCTTCGAGCCGACCAGGAGCCCCTGCGCTTCCAGGTCCGACAGGATCTTCTTGCGCGCCTCGAACCGGTCGAGCCCCTTGTAGGGCCCCCCGTTGTCGTTGATGCGGGCGGCCTCGTCCATGACCGAGATCAGCGGCAGCTTGTGGCGCTTCCCCGTCTCGAAGTCGTTGAAGTCGTGCCCGGGCGTGACCTTCACGACGCCCGTCCCGAACGCGGGATCGACGAGGATCGCGTCCCCGACGACGGGGATCTTCCGCCCGGTCAGGGGAAGCGCGACCTCCTTGCCGATCAGGTGCTTGTAGCGCTCGTCCTCAGGGTGGACCGCGACCGCCGTATCGCCGAGCATCGTCTCGGGGCGCGTCGTCGCCACCACGAGCGTGCCGCTGCCGTCCGCGAGCGGATAGGCGATCTCCCAGAGCGTCCCGCGCGCGCCCTCATCGACCTCGACCTCCAGGTCCGAGAGCGCCGTGCGGCACGACGGACACCAGTTGATGAGGTCCTCGGTGCGGTAGATGAGCCCGTCCTCGTAGAGCGAGACGAACACTTCGCGGACCGCCCGGGACAGCCCCTCGTCGAGCGTGAAGCGCGTGCGCGAGAAATCGCACGACGCCCCCAGCTTCTTCAGCGTCGCGAGGATCTCCCCTCCGTGCTTCTCCTTCCAGCGCCAGACTTCCTCGAGGAACTTCTCGCGACCCAGGTCGTGCCGCGAGATCCCGCGCGCGCGCAGGTCGCGCTCGACGACCATCTGCGTGGCGATCCCCGCGTGGTCGGTCCCCGGCAGCCACAGCGCGTCGAACCCCTGCATGCGCCGGCGGCGCACCAGGATGTCCTGCAGCGTGTTGTTCAGCGCATGGCCGAAGTGCAGCTTCCCCGTGATGTTCGGCGGCGGAATGACGATCGTGAACGGGCGCGCCTCGGGCCTCTGGCCCGCCCGGAACAGGTCGTGCTCGATCCAGAACGCGTACCAGCGCGCCTCGAACGAGGCGGGCTCGTATTCCTTCGGAAGTTCGTCGATTGCGGGGTCCATGAACCCCTTAGATTAGCAGAAAGTCGGCCCCCGGAACCCGTCCGCGTAGATCTCAAGGACTCACGCGCTCTTCGCGCGCACGATCAGGTCGACCCTGCATCCCAGAACGCTCAACAACGAAAGGAGCTGATCGATCGACTTGCGGGTGTTCGTAGGGTCCAGCAGTCGATAGAACTGCGTCGCCGAGGTGCCGAGCCTGCGGATGACCTCCCGCTTGGAGAGCGGCGTCGAGTCGATCCGCTTTTGCGCCTCGAGTGTCAGCCGGTAGAGGATCTGGTCTCGCATGTATCCCGGATCCTTGTTGTATTCGAGCACCTGCTCACCGTGGACCGTCCCCTCTCGTCCCGACTCGAGCACGTAGGTGAAACCCTCGCGTCCGATCTCCGGGTCCGGGTAGACACGGACAACGCGATCTTCGGATGCCGGCGACGGGCGACACTTCGCGTACGGAAACGGCAGCGTCCGCGACCCGAGGCGGACCTCGAACGTCCGCTTTCTATTGTTTCCGATGACCCCGCTGATCTTCACAGAACACCCTCGACTTCAAGCTGACGGATGGAGCTCGAGAACCCGACGCGACGCCTTGCCCTTCATGGGCTTCCTGTTCTCTAGATCCCACTTCACGACAAGCGCCCCGTCGCGGTAAACGTGGACATGTCGTGGGGTATGGTCGCCGGCCCAGGTGAGAAAGACATAACCGCCCCGACGAGCCTTACCCACTGAAAAACGTTACCTTGTGAGGTAACGCTTGTCAAGGGTGCCGGGACAACGCGCGGCGCGTAGACTCGGGAACGGTTCCGACTTCATCGTGCTCGAGCTCGTGGTCGCGCCAACGCGGGAGGCGGAGGGTCCTTTCCCGCAGCGACCTAGTCATCCTCGACCGAGAGACGGATGCGTAGCTTCGGGCCGGGGGCGGTGTTGAGCGCGAGGGGCGTGACGTCCATGTGCGCCTTCCACTTCCGCTCTTCCTTTTCCTCGACCTTGATACCTTCCTGGACCACGGAGCCGACGACGACGTCGCTGTTGACCAGGTCGAGGCTCACGTCGACGGACTTGTCGTGACCCCGCGCGGCGGCCAGGATCCCCTTCACGTTGACTCGGACCTTGCCGTTCTTCGCGGGCTCGAAGGAGACCTCCATGTCCTTGATGGACACGTGGTCGCACGTGTAGCCGGACAGCGACGCGTAGTCGGAGCCGCGGAGCCACTCGCCCTGTCCCCAGCGCGAGGATTCGGTCACCGGGACGTCCACGGTGAGCACCATGGGGCTGTCGAAGGTCCGGTTCTCGCTCGTCGCCACCTGGATCTCGCCCTTTGCGGGCATTGCCGCGATCATCGCCAAAGAGAGCAGCAGCGGAGTCATCGATCTCATGTCCGTCTCCTTTCGATCCAATGTAGGTCGCGGTCCGGGGGAGTGCATCGACCCGGCGGGGAACGCAGGAGGGCTCCGATGACGGAATCGAAAGAGGCGCGGCAGGCCGTCCGCGCGGGCCGCGCGCCGACATTCTGAAAAGAACGACGTCGAAGAGGTGAGTCGACTAGCGCTGGTTCTGCAGCCGCTCGCGGATGAGAACCTCGCTCATCTCGGGGACGACCTCCCACACCACTTCCCGCACGACGTCCTCGGAGATCATCCGGGCGACGCGGCGTGCGACCGCGTCCAGATCGGTC
>Ga0207644_10000346_pt1 | contig 30047 bp, 21 predicted proteins | sample KBSS73metaG_FD_184326 | JGI IMG/M metagenome (GOLD analysis project Ga0207644, IMG submission 184326) | Switchgrass rhizosphere microbial communities from Kellogg Biological Station, Michigan, USA - KBS S7-3 metaG (SPAdes) (version 2) | ecosystem: Host-associated > Plants > Roots > Rhizosphere... | reverse complement strand
GGCCTTCGAGATCGAGTTCGCGCTGCCATTTGAAAACGTCGTAAGCGACCTGCTCGTCCGCCGTCAGCGTCTTTCGGTCGATCCGTGCAAGTGCCGCAAGCTCCTTGCGCGCCGCGGTTCGCTCGGCGTTGTAATAAGCGTCGGACGGATAGTCGCCGAGTTCGCCAGCAAACCGCAGATCGCCACGGCCGAGCGCCGAAAGTGGATTGCGCCGGAGGTTGCCCTCGTCGCTCTGCTTGAACAGCGCGGCAAGAGCGGCCGATGCCGAGGTCTTGTGCGCCGCCTGTGCAGCAGCCGGCGCGGGCGCGCACACGCCCGCGCTCAACAGGAGGACGGCGAGAGACATCGATAGGCGCATCAACTTCATGATCCTTTCTTCACCGCGATCCAGCGATCGATCTTTGCTTCCAGGATCGAGAGCGGCAGCGCGCCCGTGTTGAGCACCTGCGCGTGGAATTCGCGGATATCGAACTTCGGCCCGAGCTCCGTTTCAGCCTTCTTGCGGAGCCGCTGGATCGTCAGCGCGCCGATCTTGTAGGCCGTCGCCTGGCTCGGAATGGCGATGTAGCGCTCGACCTCGGCGGTCGCGTCGGTTTTCCCGATGCCGGAATGCGACAGCATGTAATCGATCGACTGCTCGCGGGTCCAACCCTTGGTGTGGAGGCCGGTGTCGACCACCAGCCGCATCGCGCGCAGCATCTCGTCGTTGAGCGTGCCGAACCGGGGATAGGGATCCTTGTAGAAGCCCATGTCGTAACCAAGTGTCTCGGCGTACAGCGCCCAGCCTTCGACATAAGCTGTGTTCCCGCCGAAGCGCATGAAGCTCGGAAGCCCCGTATTTTCCTGCGCAAGGCTGATCTGGAAATGGTGACCGGGCTCACCCTCGTGCAGGAAGAGCGTCGTCTCACCCCACGTGCTGCGCGACGGAAGATCGTAAGCGTTGAAATAGAAGGTCCCCGGCCGCGATCCGTCGGGCGTGCCGCTGTCGTAGGAGCCGCCAGCTTCGAATTTCTCCCGGAACTCGGGATAGGGCCGAACGACCAGCGGCGTCTTCGGAACGAGCGAGAAGAAGCGGGGAATCTGCGCATCGACCTTCTGCTTCAGCGCATAATAGTCCTGCGTGATCGACTGGCGGCTCGCGGGCTGGAACTTCTTGTCGGTGCGCATGTAATCGAAGAAGGCGTGAAGATCGCCGCTGAAGCCGACTTCTTGCCGGACCTTCTCGAACTCCTGCGTGATCCGAGCGACCTCGCTAAGTCCAAGCTCGTGGATCTGCTCCGGCGTCATCGTGGTCGTCGTCGTCGACTCTATCTGATGCCGATACAGCGCGTCGCCGCCCTTCATGTACATCTCGCCAACGCCGTCGCGAGCATGGCCGAGATAGTCGTTCTGAAGGAAGTCGCGGAGCCTTGTCAGCGCGGGATAAATGACGGTCGTAATCGACTGACGGAATTCGTTCGTCAGGCGCGTGCGCTCCGCCGCCCCCACATCGTCCGGCGTCTGCCGGAGCGGGCCCCAATAAGGCGAGTCCTCGGGCTTCAGCTTCAGCTGGCTGTCGAGCTGCTCGATCATGTTGCGGACGGTGAGCTTGGTGTCGACCACGCCTTCCGCCTCGCCCCTGCGCCATTGGCGAATCGCCTCGTCGACATTGGCGGCGAAGTCGCGGTTGCGCTTCAGCGCATTGTCATAGTCGCGAAGCCTCCCGTAAGGCGCCCCGCCCTGCCCGCTCGACAAGGTCGGATAGAGGGTGTGCAAGCCATAGAAATGGTTCATCGGCAGCGCCTGGCTCAGGCGCAGGAGATCGGGCTGGAGGCCGCGGAGCGTGTCCTTGGTCTGGAACTCGAACACATCGTAGGCAAGCTGGTCGGTGGTCGAGAGATTGGTTCGAGGGATTGCCGCGAGCGCCCGAAGATCATTCTCGGCCGCTATTTTCTCACCCTGGTAATGCGCGTCGCTGAACAGGTCGCCGATCCGATCCGCGTAACGATAATCGCCGCGGAACAATGCCTGCAGCGGATTACGCTTGAGGCTCGCCTCGTCGCTCGTCTTGAAGAGTTGGAACAGCCGGTCGTGTGCCTGCTGCCGGGCAGCCGGAGTTGTTGCCGTCAGCGCCGGCGCTGCCTGGGATACGCCCGCGAGAGCAAACAGCGAAATGGAAAGGATCAGTCTGCCAGAAATGTTCATCATGCCCCCAACACCCTGCGAGCCGCAAAATGCGAAAAAGAGGCGCTGCGGCTAGGCCGCAACGCCCCTTCGATCAATGCGCCGATGCGCTCTACCAGAAGAAATTTTGGATCGCGTCGACCACTTCGCCTGTCCACGTGTCGACCAGCAGCGCGTCGTTCCAATAGCGGACCCACACAGTCCCGGCGGGCGGATAAGGCAGGCGATACTGGTACGGATCCTGGATCCAGTAGCGGCGGCCGTAGTAGCTCGGCCACAGGCGCCAACCGACCTGGTAAGGCTGATAATTCCAGCCGAGCGGATCGTAATAGATACCGATGTGGAAGGTCGACCGATGCCGGTCGCGCCATCCGCGCCAGTCGTAGCGGTTGTCGCGCCGCCACTCGCCAGTCCAGTGGGTTGCCGCACGGCGCCGCGATTCTGCTCGCAGCGGCGGCTGCGTGCCTTCGCGCGGGCGCGTGCTGACGACCAGCGGACTGCGGGACCGCATCACGTTCGGTGTCGGGCGGTCGCTGTCGCGGAGGTCACCTGTACGAGCAGCGCGGTTATCCCGATCGCGCGTCCAACGTGACATTTCGCCCGAGCGCTGCATCGGCTCACGAGTCCAGCGCGTGGTTTCGCCAGGTTGCTGCACGTTCTCGCGCGTCCAGCGAGACACGCCGTCAGCCCGCTGAGCGCGTGCTGCGCGGCTCTGCTCGATGTCGTTGCGCTCCGCGGTCGCGCGGGCATCAACCGCAGGGCCACGATCAAAAGTCTGCTGCCTCGGTTCGAACTGCGGACGCTGCGGCCCCGGCTGCTCGGTCCGGTCGCCGCCACCGGCTCGCTCGGCGCGGGCCTGCTCGCGCGCCTGCTGGCGCTCTTCGCGAGCCTGGGCTCGCTCCGGATGCGATTCCTGGCGATCGCCCCACTGCGTGCGGCGCTCATTGTCCTGGCCCTGGGCGAAGGCGGGAGATGCAGCGGCGCTGGCGAGAAGAATGGAAATTAGGAGTTTACGCATGACTAGACTTTCTCAGTTCCCTGGAGGGCAAGTGCGCCTCGGTCGATGAGCGGTCGCTTAACCGTTTCGGAGCCGTTTATTCAGGTTTGCGGGACCGCCGGCGGCTTGGTCGGGGTGGCCTGAACGGCGCGCGCGATCGCCTTGCGGATCCTTGCATAAGCCCCGCACCGGCAGATGTTGGGAAGAGCCGCGATCTCCTCGTTCGAGGGTGCCGGACTCGCTTCGAGAAGCGCGGCGATCGCCATGATGAATCCCGGCTCGCAATAGCCGCACATTGTCACCTGCTCCGCAAGCCAGGCCTGCTGCACCGGGTGAGTGCCGCTTGACGACAGGCCCTCGATTGTCGTGATCGTCGCGCCTTCGAGCTCGCACAAGGTCACGCCGCAACTGGTTGTCGCCCGTCCGTCGACAATGACCGTGCAAGCCCCGCAATCGCGGCTGTCGCAGCCATATTTGGTGCCCGTGAAGTTGGACGCGTCGCGTAGCGCCCAGAGCAAGGGCGTATCGGGATCGAGCTTATAGTCGACCCCTTCTCCGTTGACCGTCATCCGAGCCATGCTGCGTGAAGCTAGCGCGAGCGGCGGCGCGCTGCCAAGATGCGCGCGCAATGCCCCGCGTCAGCACCAGCAACCGTTACCAGATCGGCTATGAGGAAGCGGGGAGCGGCCCCGCGACCCCGATCGTCTTCCTTCACGGCGTCGGTTCCGACAAATCCGTCTGGCGCCCGCAGCTCGCCCATTTTGGCACGAGCCGCCGGTCGGTCGCATTCGATTATCCGGGATATGGCGACAGCGATCCGGCACCGGCTGGCACGAGCCGCGACGAGTTCGCAGCGGCGATCCTCTCCGCGATGCAGGAGCTCGGCATCGAGAGCGCGCATGTCTGCGGCCTCTCGCTGGGTGGCGTCGTGGCGATCGCGATGCATCACGCGGCCGCGCAACGCTGCGCCTCGCTCATCCTCGCCGATACCTTTGCAATCCACCCGGAAGGCCGCGCGATCTATGAGCGCAGCCTCACCGGCAGCCAGGATCTTCCGGCGATGGCCGAGGCACGCGTCGACGTCCTCATCGCCCAACCAGCGGATCCTGAAGTTCGACGCGAGGTCGTCGAGACCATGTCTCGCATTGATCCCGCCTCGTATCGCATCGGGGCGGAGGCCGTCTGGCTGGCCGACCAGCGCGACCGGGCGAGTGAAATCAAAACGGACACGCTCGTACTGGTGGGTGATAAAGACAAGGTAACGCCTGTCCAGCTATCGACCGAACTCGCCAGCCTTGTCGCCGGTGCCCAAATGCAAGTGATCGCCGGCGCCGGACACCTGGTGAATCTGGAGACGCCCGAGGCATTCAATCGCCTTGTGGATAAGTTTTTGGAAGGAGCCGAGTCGTGAGGCTCGCTTGCGTCGGCGGAGGGCCTGCGGGGCTGTACTTCGCAATCTCGATGAAGCTCCGAGATCCGTCGCACGAAATCGAGATCTTCGAACGCAACGCGCCCGGGGTCACGTTCGGCTGGGGTGTCGTGTTCTCCGACCTCACGGTCGACAACATTACCCGCAACGACCCTGCGTCGGCCGAGGTCGTCACCCGCGAATTCGCGCATTGGGACGACATAGACGTCCACTTCCGCGGTGAGACGATCACTTCGGGAGGGCACGGATTCATCGGCATCGGCCGCAAGCGCCTGCTCGAGATCCTCCAGAATCGGGCGCGCGAGCTCGGCGTCGTCCTCCATTTCGATGCGGAATGCGATCCAGCGGATCCCAAGTGGCGCGACTATGATCTCGTGATTGCCTCGGACGGCATCAACTCGCGTTTCCGGGACTCCGAGCCCGAGGCTTTCGGGGTCGACGTCGACGTGCGCGGCAATCGCTTCGTGTGGCTCGGCACCTCGAAGGTGTTCGACGCCTTCACATTTGCGTTCGAGGAAACAGAGCACGGCTGGATCTGGGCGCACGCCTACCGCTTCGCGCCCGACTGTTCGACGTTCATCGTCGAATGTTCCGAGCGGACCTGGCACAATTTCGGCTTCGACCGGATGAGCCAGGACGAGAGCATCGCGGCGTGCGAAAAGCTGTTCGCCAAATATCTGGACGGGCATCGGCTCCAGTCGAATGCGTCGCATCTCGTCGGCAGCGCCGCCTGGCTGAACTTCCGCCGGATCAAGTGCGAACGCTGGTCTAGCGGAAACGTCATCCTCCTGGGGGACGCAGCCCACACGGCTCATTTCTCGATCGGCAGCGGCACGAAGCTAGCGCTCGAAGACGCGATCAAGCTTGCCGAAGTTCTCAATCGAAAAGGCCTCTCGATCGAGGCGGCGCTCAATGAGTATCAGGCCGAACGCAACCTGGAGGTGCTCAAGCTTCAGAACAGCGCGCGCAACTCGACCGAATGGTTCGAAACGCTGGAGCGCTACACGCATTTCGAGCCGCTCCAGTTCGCTTACTCACTGCTGACGCGGAGCCAGCGTATCAGCCACGAGAACCTTCGCCTGCGCGATCGCGAATGGCTGGAGACGGTCGAGCGCTGGTTCTGGAAACGGGCGACGGAGGGCCGCTCCAACAAGACGGCGCCGCCCATGTTTGCGCCGCTGAGGCTGCGCGAGATGGAGGTCGAGAATCGCGTGACGGTCTCGCCGATGGCCATGTATTCGGCGGTCGACGGAACCCCCAACGACTTTCACTTCGTTCATTACGGCGAACGCGCGATCGGCGGCGCCGGGCTGCTGTTCACGGAAATGACCTGCGTGTCGCCGGAAGGCCGGATCAGTCCCGGCTGCACGGGCATGTGGAACGCCGATCACGTCGCGGCGTGGAGGCGTATCGTCGACTTCGTTCACGCTAATTCAAAGGCGAAGATCTGCCTCCAGCTCGGCCATTCGGGGGGCAAGGGTTCGACGAAGCTCGGCTGGGAGGGCAATGATGTCCCGCTGGACGCGGACAACTGGCCGGTGATGGCCGCGAGCGACGTGCCCTGGTCGCCAGTCAACCAGGTGCCGGCCCCGATGACCCGCGCCGACATGGACAGGGTCCGCGATGAGTTCGTGGCAGCGGTTCGAATGGGCCTGGAGGCGGGCTTCGACATGGTCGAGCTGCACGCGGCGCACGGCTATCTGCTGTCGGGCTTCATCACCCCGCTGCAGAACAAGCGGACCGACGAATATGGCGGGAGCATCGAGAACCGACTCCGCTATCCACTCGAGGTGTTCGCGGCGATGCGGGTTGCGTGGCCGTCGGACCGGCCGATGTCGGTCCGCATCTCCGCAACGGATTGGGCTGGCCAAGACGGCATCACACCGGACGAGGCGGTGCTGATCGGCGAGGCCTTCTCTCGCGAAGGCGCGGACCTGATCGACGTTTCGGCCGGCCAGACCTGGGGCGGACAGCAACCGGTCTATGGTCGGATGTTCCAGACACCGTTCAGCGATCGTATTAGAAACGAAGGCCGTATGGCGACGATGGCAGTCGGCAATATCTATGAGCCCGACCATGCGAACTCGATCCTGGCCGCCGGGCGAGCCGACCTGGTCGCGCTGGCAAGGCCGCACCTCGTCGACCCCTTCTGGACACTCCGCGCCGCCGCGCAGCTCGACTATCGCGACGTCGCCGTGCCGCCTCAATATCTGAATGGAATGTCGCAGCTCGCCCGCAACCTGAAGCGCGAGGCGGAGATGGCTGCGGCGCTGAGGGTTTAGAGCGCGACCGGATCCGAGAAAACGCCGCCGGCCTCGAGCCCGCAGGCCCAGCAGATGACCGCTTTCACGGGAAATTGCCTTGTGGCCTCGAGCGTCACTTCCCAACCCACTTCCAGCGGGTTCGCTGTCTGTAGACGAAAGCCGTCGCTCGAAAGGTTGACGATCTGAGCGCCTATCTCGCCAGCCTCGCAATGCACGCTCACGTCGAAGCCGACGTCCACGCGCGGGTCCCGGGGGAGCCAGTCCTGCCCCTCCAGAATCACTTCATGTTTCATGCCCCGTCCACTTCAGTTCGCGCGTGCGGGGTCCATTCCGCAGGCACAGGTTCCACTCATGCAGTTTGACGCCACATGCTTAATCCAAGCCTGAATGAAGCTGGTTTCGGATTCGTTAACCATACGAAACGAATTTGAGCCGACGGGCCGAAGGCTCAGTCCGCTGCTACGCTCCGGTGACGGGCTCCGCCCATTCCTTCGCCTTTTCTACAGCGTTGAGCTCGCGGATCAGCGCATCGACGCTGCGAGTGAGCTCGGCGAGAAAGGTGATTTCGTGGCGGGCTCCGCGGTAGCTTTCCGCCATCAGGATAGCGTCGATCAGGATGGGAACGACGAGGCTTTCGGGGTCATCGACCTGCTCCAGGCCGCGCAGCTTCGACAATGCCTTGTGACGGGCCGCAACCGGATCAGTCATCGCCTCGGTACGACCGATAAACCACGCCATTCATTCACCTCCGCTTCCGCTTTAAGGATACGCTTCATCCGATCAGGCGAAAGTTCGAGCCGCCGCAGCAACAACCCATCTCGGCGCAGTTGACGCAGGGAATACCCTGACGAACAGCGTTTCCCATGATCAGCTTTGACGAAGCTCTCGCCCTCGTTCTTGCAGAAGCTCAGCCCTTGGGCCGCGAACGGGTCGCCCTTGCCTCGGCTGCCGGCCGCGTCCTTGCGGCATCGGTGACCGCGGCGATCGACTCTCCGCGGGCGGACGTGTCGGCAATGGACGGCTATGCAGTGCGCGACGCCGACCTCGGCGCCTTGCCGGCGAGACTCACGGTGATCGGGAAGTCCCTGCCTGGCGCTGTTCTTCGGGAGCAGGTCGAACGCGGGACCTGCGTGCGTATATTCACCGGCGCACCGATACCCTCGGGAGCAGACCGGATCGTCGTTCAGGAAATCGTTCGCCGCGAGGGCGAGCAGGCGATCATCGACAAGGCGACGGGCCCGAAAACCTGGATCCGACCGCGCGGCGCCGATTTCCGTTCCGGCGATCTGCTGCTTCCTCCAGGCCGGGTGCTGGATGCATCGGCGCTGATCGCGGCCGCAGGCGCGGACCTCGCCGACGTCGAGGTTTTCAGGCGTCCGCGCCTGGCCCTGCTCAGTACCGGTGACGAACTTGTCCAACCCGGTGAGGCGCGGCGATCGGCATTGGCGGTTCCCGATAGCGTCTCCCCCGGCATTGCCGCTCTTGCCGCAGAATGGGGCGGGATGGTTGTGGCAACGTCCCGGCTGCGAGACGATCTCGAAGCCATGCGCCTGGCCGCAGGCCGAGCGATTGAAGCGGCCGACGTCGTGGTCGTGACCGGCGGGGCATCAGTAGGCGAGCGCGACTTCGGCAAGGCCATGTTCGAAACAGTGGGCCTCGAACTTTGCTTCTCGAGAATCGCAATGCGCCCGGGCATGCCTGCCTGGTTCGGCCGCGTCGGCAATAAGCGCATCGTCGGGCTGCCGGGGAATCCCACGTCCGCACTCGTCACCGCGCGACTGCTGCTTGCTCCGCTGATCGCAGGGATGGTCGGCCGCTCGCCGGACGAGGCCGGCCGGTGGGAGATTTGCCGCCTCGCATCCCCTCTGGGTGAATGCGACGCGCGCGAAACTTTCCATCGAGCGATCCTCGACCAGGATAGTGCGACGCCGATCGCCTTCCAGGAATCCCACGCCCAGAAAGCGCTGGCCGACGCGAACGCGCTCATCCGGCAGCCGGGGCATTCTCCGGCGATGTCGAAGGGTGCGTCGGTACGTGTCCTTCGCCTGGACTGGTGAGGCCGGCGTACCCTGAGCCCATCGCGACCTGCCGCCGGATAACAGCGTCAGACAGGCCGGATATTCTGCCTGAGGCTCTTTAAATAGACGCGCCCGACTGGAACCCGCTTTCCCGATCTCAGGACCACTTCCGGTCCACCGGCGCGAGGCGTGCGAAGCTCGGCAATCCCGTTTCGGCGGACGAGCCATGCACGGTGCACACGAACGAAATAGCCTGGCTCCACGCGGTTTTCGAATTGCCGGATCGAGCCTCGCATCAGGTGCGATCCATTTTGGGTATGGATCGCGACATAATCGTCCTCGCTGCTTACGCAGTCGATCGCGTCCACGGCAACATGGACGATTCCACTCGATGCCCTGAGCCAACTGATGGCCATGGCTTTCCGGGAGGCTCGCACTTGGCCCGAAGGGCTCAGGTTGTCGTTCAACCTCAGCGCGATCCAGTTGTGCTCGACCGGATCGGCGAGCGCCGTTCTCGCGGGGCTGAAAGCTTCAGGCGTTTCACCGGAGCGACTGCAGGTAGAGGTCACCGAGACCGCACTACTGGCCGATTTCGAGCGGGCACGGGCAAACCTTACCGAGCTTAGGGATGCGGGGGCGACCATCGTCCTGGACGACTTCGGCGCGGGCTACGCGTCAATCGGCTACCTGCGCGAATTGAGGTTTGACCAGATCAAGCTCGACGGTGGCCTTGTCACCGCAGCTCAGCATAGCGCCGACGGACGCAGCCTCCTGCGAGCCGTTGTCGGGCTGTGCAAGATACTCGGCGTTTCCACCATCACCGAGCATGTCGAGAGCGAGGACTTGCTGCGACTGGTCAGGGACCTCGGCTGCTGCGGAGGTCAGGGGTTCTGGCTCATGCCGCCGGTCGCGCCGGCGGACCTACGTCACGATGCAAAACGCAAGCATGCGCCCTGCCCTCAAACCCGGCGAGCGGCGGCCTGAGGTCATAAGATTGCGCTCGTCAGCGCAGCAGGGCGCCAATCGCTTCATCGAAATGCGCAGCCATGGCCAGTTCGGCCGCATGGGCGTCCCGTTCGGCGATCGCGCGAGCCAACCGCCGGTGGCGGCCAAGAATATCGCGCCGCTCGTCTTCCGTGCGCTGCGTGCTCCAGGCCTTGGGCACAGAAATGCGCATTAGGGGCACGAACGATACGACGATCTGGTTGAACAGCGCATTCCCGCTAGCCTCGGCGATGGCGAGATGGAACGCGATGTCGTCCTCGGTGGTCTGCGCATGGGGCTGGTCGTCCTTGCTCATCGCTTCTGCGAGCGCGAGAATTCGGTCGGCCTGGGCAGGGGTCGCGTTGCGCGCCGCGAGCGCGGCTGTTCGCATTTCGATGGTACGGCGCACGTCCCACACATCGGCGACCTTGATCTGCGCAGTCGAAAGCGCGTGCTCCAGCGAATCCGCGATCACCGATCCATCGAGCGCCGCAACCTTGGCCCTGCGCCCATTGGCGACGTCGATCAGGCGGAGCGCCGCGAGAGCGCCGAAGGCTTCGCGCATGACCGCTCGGCTGACACCCAGGCTCTGCGCAAAATAACCCTCGCCCGGCAACATGTCGCCGACATGCAGACCGGCGTCGCGGATATGCGATTTGACGGCCTCCATCGCCTTGGCGACGAGCGACTTGCCATTGTCCGCAACCATCGCGGGCATCAGGCGGCCACCGACTGGCTGCGAAAATTGCTAGGCGGGACCCCGAACCGGCGACAGAAAGCACGGCTGAAGCTCGCATTGTTCTGATAGCCGCTGCGATAGCCGATGAGGCCCACGGGAAGATCCGTGGAGATTAGCTGGCGCCGCGCTTCGCTGAGGCGACGCTCCGAAAGGGCCTCGGTGACCGAGCAGCGATAAAGCTCGCGGAACCCGCGCGACAATTTGCTCCGATTGAGGCCGCAGCGACGGGCGATCGTAGATAAAGAGAGCGGTTCTTCCCAATGATGGTCGATCAGCTGTCTTGCAGCGCTTATCCGGTGATAATCGGCGAGCGACAGCGATCCATTGCCGGCCGCCACCAACTTGCCGGCACCCAGGACCCCCAAGATCTCGCAAACGAACTCGATGCTCTTCGCGAGGCGGTACGGAACGGCCGCTTCGGGCAACATCCGGCAATCGCGGATGGCCAGGGCGATCGAACGCAGCTCGGGGGGCAACAGGTAAGTCGCGCCGTCCTCGAACTCGGGATCCGACCCGTAGAGCCGCGCACAGGCCGCCCGGTCAACGATCATGATCAGGCGAGTGTCCTCACGCCGGAGGTTCAGCTTCGAGGGCGTTGGCGCCGCATGAAATGTGCATTGGAGTTGGTCGTCGAATTCGAACGCGACGGTGCGGCAGGGCCAGCGATGTCCCCCAACATCGCCGGCCCCGACCAAGGTCAACATCTCCGGCGAAACGTCGATCGCCTCCATCTCAGCGGGAAATGCCATCCTTCACCCTCCAGACGGCCGCCCTACAACCTGTCTGACAGGTTGTCCATACCTATCTGATAGGATTATCTTCATTTGCCGGGATTGCGACGGGTGCATGTCGCAGGGCCGCGGCAAACCCGGCGACAGCGACGATGCTGACGATTGTCCCAACGATCGCCAGCGCGACGCTGAGATGGGCTTCCCCTCCAAGCAGGTTGCTCGCCAGGGTCACGAGCGAAGGCGCGATACCGAACCCGATCAGCCCGGCAATCGCAATGAATGCGCCGATGCAAAGCCCGCGCAGCTCATTGGGCAGCCACACCGTGAGAGCGGCCGAGGCGACGATCGCAGTCACGCTCCCAGCCAGCATAAGCAGACCGATCGCGACGGCGACGCCTTGAACATTTGGCATCAGGGGAAACAACGCGCTCGGAATTCCTGCGATCGAAGCGACGACAGCGCCGATCAACAAGCCTCCGCGAATGCGGGACTTCTGCCCGGCATCGGCCGCAAGCCCACCAATGATGGAACCGACGATGCCGGTGCCGAGCACGATGGCGCCGAGCCAGCCGGCGAAGTCGCCCGGCTCGAGGTGGTAATTTCGCTGCAACACCGGCGAGATCCAGATCGCGGCTGCAGCATCGGCCATGACGACACTCGTCTGGCCAATAAAAAGCGGAATGATCCAACCCCTCCTCGCCTTCACTTCCGCGAGGACGATGCTCATCGGCGCGGACGAACTGACTTCCACCTCATGCCGCTGAGGCTCGCGCAACAGGAGCAGAGGCAGGACCAGCGCCGCACTGGCGAATCCCAACATCCATTGCGCACTTCGCCAAGGCGACGCGCCGAAGATGTTTGGCAGGCGGCTCGCTGTTACTTCCCCCAGCAGGAAGCCGGCAACTGCGAACCCGGCTGCGATCCCAGCCGTCTTGGCGATATTGGGAACGAGGAGCGCGCGGCCTCGCTGGTCCGGCCGGCAATAGTCCGACGCCAGCGATAGGACAGCCGTCAGTCCGCCGGTCGTGCCGATGCCGGTCAACATCCGGCCCAGGAACAGGATCGACGTGGTTGAGGCGGCCGCGGTGACGAAGGTCCCCAGCGTCCAGCCGATCGACATGATGGTCAGGATCCAGACCCGGTTGCTGCGGTCGACCCAGATTCCGATTGGAATGGAGAACAAGACCAGCGGTATTGCGGCCGAAACGCCCTGAACGGCGCCCAGGGCGGTATCGGAAAGATGCAATTCGGCCTTCGCGGATTCGCCCATGATCCCGAAACTCTGAAGCATCATGAAGCCGACCAGCATCGACAGGCTGACGAGGAGCAATGAACCGATCGAGCTCGCGAGAGCGGGCGCAGGCTCGTCGGTTTCCGCGGGTTCGTGAATCTGCGTGGGTTGGGCCCTGCCCTTGCGATCAAGCAAAGATCTTGCCCGGGTTGAGGATGTTCTGCGGATCGAGCGCCTGCTTGACCGAGCGCATCAAATCGACCGCGTCGCCAAGCTCCTCGACCAGCCATTCCTGTTTGCCGAGCCCGATCCCATGTTCGCCAGTGCAGGTGCCGTCCATCTCGAGCGCCCGGCGAACGAGACGAGCGTTGATCTCTTTCACCTCCTGCAGCTCATCCTGCGAGGTGGGATCGATCGAGAAGACGACGTGAAAATTGCCGTCGCCGACGTGGCCCAGGATCGTCGCCGGAACGCTGGACGCCTCGAGGTCCGTTTTCGTGTCTCCGATGCATTCGGCGAGCCGGCTCATCGGCACGCACACATCCGTCGCCCAGCCGATCGCACCCGACCGCATGTTCACGGCCGCATAATAAGCTTCATGGCGCGCCTTCCACAGCGCATTGCGATCCTCGGTCTTCTCGGCCCAGCGAAATTCCCCGCCGCCATTGGCCTGCGCAAGCCCGTGGACAGTCTCGACCTGTTCGGCGACGTAGCGTTCGGAGCCGTGAAATTCGAAGAAGAGCGTGGTGAGCTCGGGCAGGTCCATTTTGGACCAGCGATTGACGGCGCGGATCTGCGCGTCGTCGAGGATTTCGACGCGGGCAAGCGGGATCCCGAGCTGGATCGACTGGACGACCGTATCGACGGCGCCGCCGATTGTTTGAAAACTGCAGGTCGCCGCCGAAATCGCCTCGGGTATTGCGTGCAGGCGGAGCGTTACTTCGGTGATGATGCCGAGCGTCCCTTCCGAACCCACCAGCAGCCGGGTCAGGTCGTAACCCGCCGAGGACTTGCGGGCCCGACGGCTGGTCCGCATCACGCGGCCGTCAGCGGTGACGATCGTCAGGGCAAGAACCGCTTCGCGCATGGTCCCGTAGCGAACCGCATTGGTGCCGGACGCCCGGGTGGAGGCCATTCCGCCGATCGTCGCATTGGCTCCGGGGTCGATCGGGAAGAACAATCCCTGGTCGCGCAGATGCTCGTTGAGCTGCTCGCGCCGGACGCCTGCTTCAACCGTGCAGTCGAAGTCTTCCTGGTTCACGGAGACGATCCGCGTCATCCGCGACAGGTCGAGTGACAGGCCGCCATGGACCGCAAGCGCATTGCCTTCGACCGACGTGCCGGCGCCGAATGGAACGATCGGGATTCCAGCGGCGGCGCAGACCTTTACGATCCGCACGACCTCATCGGTCGACTCAGCGAAAGCCACCGCGTCGGGCGGCATGGGCGCAAAGTGCGTTTCGCTCCGCCCATGCTCCATGCGGACGGCTTCGCCGGTCTGGAGACGGTCCCCGATCAGCTCGCTGAGCTGCTCCGCGACCGCCTCCGGCAACGCCCCCGCGCCAACTGGTTGGTGCCCGCCCACCTCTAGAACCGGACGCGCGCCCGGACCCCGTACCGCCTGAGATCGCCGACGATTCCGAGGTCGGAAACGAGTGGGTTGACCTGTCCGTTCGGGAGGATCGGCGGGCCGAAGAAGTTCGCGAGCGTCTGCTTCTCGATGTAGGAATCGAAGTAGTGCGCGTTGAACAGATTATCGACGAAGCCGCCGAACTCGATCCCGCCGATACGATAAGTGATGGAGGCGTTCACGAGCGCATAGGTTTTCAGCACGGGCGCATTGGTCTCGCTCAGCGTCGCCGCAATGCGTGTGCTCTTGCCCGTCACCCCAGTACTGAAGGTAAGGTCGCCCTTGCCGACCGGCACGACGTAATCGCTGTTCGCGTTGAACGTCCAATCGGGCTGGAACGGGAGCCGGTTCGATGCGAGGGTCAGGCCGGTCACATCGGTGTAGGCGCTGGAATCCACGATGCGCGCGTGCGTGTAGCCGGCGCCGCCGCTTAGCGTCCATTGCGGGAGCGGCTTGTAATAGCCCTCCAGCTCGATGCCGTAGCTGTGAACGTCGCCAGTGTTGAGATCGACGGTCACCGCCTGGCCGTTGGAGCCGCGGACGAACTGGTTGAGGCCGATATAGTCCTTGTAGTCGTTGAAAAAGACTGCACCCGACATCGAAAACCGGCGATCGGCGGACGAATATTTCGTGCCGATTTCATAGGTCCAGGCGGAGTCTCCCTGGTATGTCCGGAAAGGCGCAGTCGGGCCGTTGAAGCCACCGCCGCGGAATCCCCGTGAAATCGACGCGTAGCTCATCAAATCGGGGTTCCAGTGCTTGGTGACACTGATCTTCGGAAGAAGGTTGGTCGACTTGATGTGAGCTTCGGGGACCGGCACGGTCAGCGGCTGGTCGGGAGCCGAGCCGATCGGGATAGCTCCTGGCAGGATGACGGCCGGCGAGAGCGCACCGGTTGCGACCCGCTTTTCATGATCGAGCCGGAGGCCGAGCGCGACTTCGAGGTCGGGTTGCGGTTTCCAGAACAAGGTGCCGAACGCCGCATAGGTATCGCCCTTCCGCTGGTCGAACGTGCTGCTGACCTGAGTGACCGGACCGATGACCGGAAGCGCCGCGAAGACGGTCGACGTGTTGTTCCCGCGAAGGTTCTCGTGGCTGTAGAACAAGCCGAACAGGCTCGAGAATTGGTCCGACCAGCGGCTGTCGAAGCGGAGTTCGGTGGTGCCGGTCTTCAGCTTGTCGGTGCCCCGCTGGTGGATGAGGTCGACCGCGTTGAAGTCGGCGTCGAGATCCGGATTGCGGCCGTTGCGCTCATCATATGCGCCGACCAGGGTCACGTTGGTCGTATCGCCGATCGGGAACTGCAGCTTTCCGTTGAGGCCGCTGTACCGGTAATATTGATAGTTCTTCGCGTTGAGGAACAAGCTCCGCGAATAATCGGTGGGGCCGGTGACGTGCGCGTAGGGAATGCTGCCGCCCTTCACCCAGTCGGTGTAGCCGTTGATGGTCAGGACGACGTTGTCGACGGGCAGGATGCGCAGGGTCCCATTGACGGTGTCCATGTTCAGCAGGTTGGCATCGGTGCCGAGCAGCTCATTCTTGATGAAGCCGTCCTGCTGCCGGTGCGACGCGGCGAGGCGGAATTGCACGCGGTCCTTGACGATCGGACCGCTCACCGACCCGAACATGTTCCACGCATCGTCCGGCCCGGCGTAACTGCCGCCGCCGCGAACTTCGAAATTGTTGTTGGGCTGGCGCGTAACGACGTTGATCGCCCCGCCGAGCGTGTTCTTGCCGTAGACCGTGCCCTGCGGACCGCGCAGCACCTCGACCCGCTCCACGTCGACCAGCGGATTGTTCAGGTAGGACGTGTTCGGCTGGTAAACGCCGTCGATGAAGATGCCGACGCCAGGCTGAACAGTCTGGACCAGGGTCACACCGACGCCGCGGATCGCGACGAAGACGCGCCCGGCGCCGTCGCTGTTGACGTTGAGGCTGGGGGTGAGCTTGGCGACGTCCTTGATCGACACCAGCCCGCGCCGTTCGATCACCTCGCCGGAGATCGCCGTTGCAGCGACCGGAATGTCCTTCAGCCGCTCTTCACGCTTACGCGCGGTGACAACGATTTCCTGCTCCTGCGCGGCCGCCGGTGCGGCACCAGCCGGCGCGGGCGCCGCCTGCTCAGGCTGAGGCTGTTCGGTTGTGGTAGCGGGTTGCTCAGTGGCCGCGAGCGCAGGCGCCGCAATAACAAGAGCCGTCCCAGCCAGAAGCATGCCAGACAGTCGCATAATCACTCTCTCCCCTCGGTCCCGACAAGACCTTTCTGACAGGTCCGATAAAGGAAAGCCAACCTATCAGAAAGGTTGGGGTGTTTGCCGAACGGCTATTTAACTTTGCAGATCGTGCCATTCGTAGCGGAATGGGAGTTACCAGCAGCTGTAGCCGCCGTCGGCAAGAACGATGCTTCCGGTCATGAGACTCGATGCGTCCGAGGCGAGGAACAGCACGACCGACGCGACTTCCTCCGGCGTGCCGAGACGCGCCATCGGCGTGCCGTCGATCCAGCGGCGGTACATCTCGCTTTCCCTGTCGGCGAAGGCGTTGAGCGGCGTCGAGATATAGGTCGGAGCGACCGCATTCACGCGAACGCCTCGGCTGGCCCATTCGGCCGCGAGGGACTTGGTCAATTGGTGAACCGCCGCCTTCGACGCATTATAGTAGCTCTGCGGCTGCGGGCGGTTGACGATGAAGCCGCTCATCGAGCCGACGTTGACGATCGTTCCCCCGCCGGCCCGGAGCATGTGGCGACCGAAGGCGCGCGCGCACCAGAAGGTGCCGTTCAGATTGACGTCGAGGACGTTCAGCCAATGCTCGTCGGCGACATCCTCGGCGGCAGTCTCGCTGCGGGCAATGCCGGCATTGTTGACCAGAATGTCGATCCGGCCGTGACGCGCGGCGATCTTGTCGGCGACATTCGTGACCTGGTCAGAATCCGTGACGTCGAGCGGCTCCGCATCGATCGAATAGGCCTTGTCGCTCAGCATGCTCGTCGCGGCACCGAGCGCTGCATCGTTGAGGTCTCCGATAGTGACGGTCGCGCCAGCCTCGGCGAGCGCCTCCGCGACGGCAAGGCCGATGCCCTGCGCGCCGCCGGTCACGAACGCCACGCGACCATCCAGCCGAAAGCGATCAAGATAAGTCACGGCAGGAATTTCGCAGCGGGCATCGCCGGCTCGCTAATCGTGGCCTCGGCTGCGAGCTTGTGAACCTGGCGGGTCTCGCGATTGAATTCAGGCCAGGGAAGACGACCGTCGGTAGCGAAATCCACCCAGATCCTGTGCGTCCGATCGGCAAGCTCGCGTGGCGGATTTTCCCCGACCAGGCCGTTCGGCCCGGTCGCCAGATCAAGCGTTTTGAAAACGAACGGCAGCTCCATGCCATGCGACGCGCCGAGCTGCCCGGCACAGGCCGTCGAGTGCCAGTCGAACTCGTAAAAGTGCGTCCGCCCCTGATGCTCCTCCGCGAAACGCCGAGCCGGCCAGCGGAATACGAGATCGGTCATCGCTTCGGTGAAGACGAAGCCGGGCTTTCCTTCACCCCATCCATATGCGCGAAGCGCGAGCTTTGCTTCGGGATGCGATTTCTTCAGCAGCCATTTGAGCAGGAAACCCGGCGCCTTCGCGCGCACCTTGGTCGGGACGAAATAGAGATTCATCTCGGCGGCGTTCGTGCCGATCAGGACCTCGATGTCCTTGCCTGCGCCATTCTTGAGAGCCTCGAGCGGTTTTTCCGGAAGGACCTCGTCGCCCCACACCGGGATGAACCGGCTGATGCCGAACACAGGTTCGATCCCGGCCGCATCGCGAAGATCCATGCGCGCAAAGGGCTTGGAGACTTTCTCCATGGCCTTACAGGCCGCTTCGTTGGAAACGGTCCGGAACCCGTCCGCTGTCGGAGCGATCTTCAGGAGCTTGGCAAGCTTCCGGACCAGCCTCTCGGCAACGGGAATGTCGCGGACCATTCCGCCATGACCGCTTTCGATGATCGCGCGCTTGAACAGGCCCTTCGCGAGCGGCGACGTCACGAGGTCCGCAATTGCCATCGCGCCGGCGGACTCACCGAACACCGTGACATTATCCGGATCGCCGCCGAACGCCGCGACATTGTCCCGCACCCACTGCAGCGCGAACAGCATGTCTCGCAGGCCGAGGTTGGTCGGCACGCCGGGAATCGGGAGGAACCCCTCGATGCCAAGCCTGTAGTTGATCGCCACGCAGACGACGTCCGATTTGGCGAACTCGGTTCCGTCCTGGATCGCAGCGTCCTTGCTTCCCACGACGAAGCCGCCACCGTGAATCCACACCATGACGGGCCGCTTTTCAGCGTCGGCCGGAGCCCAGACGTTCAGCGTCAGATAGTCGCCGCCTTCAAGTCCCCCGATCCCGACCAGCGGCACGACATCGATCTGCGGAAAATCACGAATCTTGTGCGGCGCGCACGGCCCCGGTCGCGTCGCATCGCGCACGCCTCCCCAGGGCTCGACGGGCCGGGGCGCCTTGAAGCGGCGCTCGCCCACCGGCGGTGCGGCGTAAGGGATTCCAAGGAAAGTGCAGATGCCGCCACTGCAGGCGCCGCGGACCTTGCCGGCAGGCAGCGTTCTGGTAGCGAGTGATTGAATTTCGTCGCGACTGCTCATTCACGCGCATCTAATCGTTCAACCGACGCCGCCACAGTGCGATCGCTTTGCAAAATGCAACAATCATTGTGCCGCTCAACTGCCGGTCGCCCAATTGGAATCGCGCCGAGCGCTTGTTCTTCAATGGGCGCATTGGCTCGTTTTGTAGAAAATGGTGTACGCTTTCTGATATATCGACCGAGTCTGCAGGGTAGCTCGGCCCCATTTGATGTGGGGGGTGTGATTGGGAGCGGCCGTTCGCTGGAAGGTGAGCCTGTGCGCTGTCGCGCTCACGACCGGCTCACGGGCGCTTGCGGATTCGCAGGATCACGTCGAGCAGCCCTCAGCCACGACGACTAGCGACGCGCCATCGAAAGGCCGCACCGTCATCGCTCGCCCCGCGGGAAACGGCAGCTCAGAGCCATATATCCTGATCACCGGGTCACGCATCCCGCGCCCCGATCTGACCGCAGTGAGCCCAGTCGCGATCGTCGGCGGTCAGGAATTCCGGATCCAGGGCGCGACTAATGCGGAGGAAGTGCTCAATCGCCTTCCTCAGGTCAATCCGTCAGAGGGCGAGTTCGTTTCGGCTGGCGCGACAGGCCTCGCAACCGTGGATCTTCGCGGTCTTGGCGCTGTCAGGACCCTCGTTCTGGTGAATGGCCGGCGACTCATGCCAGGCGATCCGCGCTTTCCAATCCCTGACATCAACAACGTGCCAACGTCGCTCATCCAGCGCGTCGACGTGCTGACTGGCGGCGCCGCCGCGGTCTATGGCTCCGACGCCGTCGCTGGTGTCGTAAATTTCATCCTCGACACGAACATCGATGGGTTCAGAGTCGACGGCCAGCTCAGCGGTTATCAGCATGAAAACCGCAATAGCTTCGTCCAATCACTGCTCGACCAGCGGCAAATTCCGTACCCGAAAGGCAATGTCTTCGACGGCAGGCGCGACAACCTATCGATCGCGTTCGGGCATGGCTTCTGGGACAATCGCGCCCACCTCACCCTTTACGCCGGTTATCGCCGAATTGCCGGACTCACGCAGGATCGGCGCGACTACAGCGCATGTTCCATCACCGCCAAGATCGTTCGCCAGGCTCCGACCTCTACCCTCGAATGCGGTGGCGCGACCCTGGCCTATCCCGGAAACTTTTTCGACAATCTCGGCAATAGCTACCAGGTCACCCCCGATCGGACGTTCGTGCTCGGGTTGGGTCGCTTCAACATCACGCCCTGGAATTTCTACCAGCGGCCGGACGAGCGTTACACCGCTGGCGGCTTCGCAGGATTCGATCTTTCGAGCGCGATCAGACCTTACGCCGAGGTCATGGCGATGAACGATAGATCACTGGCACAGACCAGCCCGTCGGGCGATGCCACGAACACACAGACGATCAACTGCGATAATCCGCTTCTGTCCGAGCAGCAGCGCTCGCTGATTTGCCGGGTCGGCAATTTCGTCGGTCAGCTCCCGGTATTCGATAGCGCCGGCGATCTCATCCAAATCCTCGGGGCACCGACGCCTTTCGTCGATCCGGTGACAGGCGCGACCTATTCGCGCGGCTGGCTCCTGGTCGCCCGCCGCAGTGTCGAGAGCGGCGCGATACAGGACGATTTGCGGCACAGAAGTATTCGGCTTGTCGCCGGCCTCAAGGGCGACCTTGGGCGCGGAGTCACCTACGATGCAAGCTACCTTTATGGCCATGTCAAACTCGACGAGCGCTTACTCAACATCCTGTCTGTCTCGCGGTTAGGCAAGGCACTCGACATCGTCACCGACCCGTCGACGGGTCAGCCCATTTGCCGTTCGGTGCTGATTGCACGCCAGCTTGGCACTTCCGCGCCAGGTGCCGATTCCGATTGCGTCCCGTGGGACATATTCGCGCCCGGCCAAGTATCGCCCCAATCCGTCGCCTATCTCACCATTCCCTTGTCCTCGAGCGGGTCGTTCGAGCAGCGCATTGCGAACGCGAATGCCACGATCGAGCTCGACCGCTGGGGAATTCGAAGTCCCTGGTCCGACGAAGGTCCGGCGATCAACGTCGGCGCCGAGCATCGGCGTGATTCCGTAGATTTTGCTCCCGACGCGGCTTCACAGAGCGGAGACATCGCGGGCTTCACTCCGCAAATATTTCCCATCCGGGGTTCCGTCAGTACCAGCGAGATCTTTGCCGAGGCCAGGATTCCGCTGGTCGCCGACAGGTTGGTCCGAAGGTTGGCGTTCGAAGGCGGCATCCGAAAATCCTGGTATCGGAATGGCGAGAGCAAATTTTCGACCGACGCCTACAAGATCGCGATCGACATGACGGTGGTCACGGGATTGCGGTTCCGCGCCAGCCGGCAACGCGCCAATCGCGTCCCGAGCGTCCAGGAGCTCTTCACGCCCGCTCAGGCGAGTTCGTTCGATCGCGATCCGTGCGCCGGCGTCAGTCCCGATGCTTCCGAGACACAGTGTGCGCTAACTGGGGTTACGCCCGGACAATATGGCCACATCCTCGCGTCACCAGCCGCGCTTCTGGCCTACAATTCGATCGTTGGCGGCAACATCGACCTGCAACCAGAAATCTCGACCACTCGGACCGCCGGCATGGTGCTCGAGCCGCAGGCCTTGAGAGGCTTCAACGCAACTCTCGACTGGTGGGATATCAGGCTTAACTACGCCATCGCTCAAATCGGCGCCCAGACGATCATCAATAACTGCATTGCAACCGGAGGCCCCGATTTCTGCGGCCGCGTTCACCGCGACCCGAATGGATCGCTATGGCTCGGCAATGGGCATGTCGACGATCGCCAGGCCAATATCGGCGCCCTGCACGTAGGCGGCATCGATGTGGGAGCGAACTATTCTGCTCGCCTCGGCGAGATGGGCTCGGCGAACCTCGAATTTCGCGGCAGCTACGTCCTCAAGTGGATTGTCGACAAGGGCGGACTCTCAACAGCGTATGATTGCGTTGGCCTGTTCGGAGATCCGTGTGGCATTCAACCCCGATGGCGACACACGGTACGAGTGACATGGGATACGGCGCGGCGCGTTTCTCTGTCGATTGGCTGGCGGCACACGAGCGGCCTGAAACTTGCCGCACTCGATCCGAAGTTCAAGCTGATGAATGAGGTTAGTCCGGCAGGCACCAAGCTGCCGGGACAGGACTATTTCGACCTTTCAACATTGCTCAAGCTCAGCAAGCAGATCGAGCTCCGCGTCGGCGTGAACAACGTCTTCGACCGCGAGCCGCCATTGATCGTTCGGAACACGGCCGCCGGCGGCGGGCCGGTTAACGGCAACACTTATCCTGAATGGTACGATTCACTCGGCCGCTATGTTTTCGCCAGCTTGGCCCTGAGTTTCAAACCCTAGGTTTTCAGTGCGGCCCGGAGCTCAGCGCTGCACTCGCTTCGCGTCGCCGGATCGGTGCAGAAGTCGGGCATCTTACCCGTCTCACGCCAATATGAGATCAGGCCCATGCGATCGACGAGGCGCAAAAAGCCCGGATCCTGACGCATGTTTCGGGTCACCGGCGCGAACAGAAACTTCGGGTCCAGTTCTTGATGATCGAGCGCCAAATTTGTCACCTCGATCGCCTGTCTGGTCTCCCCAAGTCCAGCCAACATCATGATTTCAGTTTCGCGCGCTATCGCGCCGTGCTCGGCTGCCGCCCGAATGTCGCGGACCGCTGCCGCCGTGACCGGTCTGGAGGGCGTCGACCTGGCTTGGATGAAGGTTCGCCAAATTGCGTTTTCGTCTTGATCCGAGGACGCTTCCGCATCGAGGAAGTCGATGGTGGCGAGCGCGTCAGACGGCTGTCCGAAGAAGCCCGCGATATAACGACGAGCGTTTCGTACGAATGAGTAGTTCGGCCAACGCTGGACCGCCTTTTGGAGCGCGTCCCTCGCGGCGGGCAAGTTCCCCAGATTCGCATAGACCAAAGCGAGCCTCGTCATCTTTGCAGGCGACCACTGATCCTTGGCCTGGGCGATCAACTGGAATGACAATCCCTCACGCACACGTCCGACGCTCCCCAGCAAATTGCCTTCATATTGATACAATGCGCCGAGCGGCTCCTTTGGATGCCTTGCGAACTTGATGCCGCGCAGCAAAATCACTTCGCCGGCACGGTAATTGTAGGATCGACGGCTAAACTCGAGCCCAGAAAGAACGGCGTACGCGCCGGCATCCTGCGGATCCAGTTTGAGCGTCAGGTCTGCCTCCCGCCGCGCTGCGTCGGCCATTGCCTTGGCGCGATCGGGTACATCGATATCCAGTGCGGCCTCCAGGTAAGCGGCAGCGAGGACCGAATGACCAAAGGCGAAGTCGGGGTGGCGCGTGACGACCCCCTGCGCGTGGTCAATCAACTGAGCCCAGTCACCGCCACGACTATCGCGGATCATGTCGGTCGTCTGGAGCAAGGCCGACAACGCTGAATCGTCGATCAACGGCGGATTCGCATTGCGGGCGAAATTGATCATGTTGACGACGTCCGCGACGCGCGCAGCAACCTCCAGGGGCAGGTCGGACGTTTCCCGACTGTTTCTCTTGAATTCCGTCGACCACAAAGCCGCACGGGTTGCGCCATCCTCGAGCCGGAGGTCGACGACCATATTGTGCCCGTCGTCACGCAAGATCCCGGTTACGATCAGCCCCGGCTTCCGGTTCACCGGCTTCGGATAGTCTTTGCTGACCTGTTGACCGACCAGCACGGCGTCGATCTGGCTGTCACCAAGCGCGTCGACCACTTCGTTGGGAATTCTTCGTGCCAGCGCACGAACGTCGCCGGAATTGCTCAACGTCTCGAACGGCTGGACCACGACGCGATTGCGAGCCCCGGGCGAGCTTCCGCCGTGGAGCGTCCAAAGGGCTGCGCCTGCAAGGGCCACGATCAGCAGCGCAGCCGCAGCCCACCACACGCGTGCGCGATTGCGGCCCGGCGGCGCGCGGCCTGCTGCCGGCTCGTGCTCGACAAATCTCGGGGATGTAAGGCGATATCCGACGCCGGGAATGGTCTCGATCGCGAATGGCGGTTCCGTGTAGCCCGCTGCGATCTTGCGCAGCTTGCTGATGCAACGGACGATGGCGTCATCGGACACAGAAAGCCCGCGCCAGCAGCGGATCACGAGGTCGTGTTGCGAAACGACCGAGCCCCGCGCTTGAGCAAGCGCGACAAGAACCTGCATCACTCGCCGCTGCAAAGTCTGCGTGGCACCGCCCTGTTCGACTTCGCACCGGGCGGGACGCACGCTGAGCGATCCGAGGTCGAAATCCGCCTCTCGCGCCAGATCGATGTTCTGAGCCCAGGAGCCGTCAGGCGTCGACTCGTTCATACGCCCCCTTAACCCAGCATTCCCCGCCCCTTCGTCATAGCATGTGGAGCCGTAGCGCAGAACAGCCGGAGCAAATCGCTGCCAGGTAGAACAGAGCTCAGCTGAGGTCGGGAAGAGATCGGTCGGGATCGGGAAGAGATCGGGCCAGGAAATTCAATGGCTTCGGTAAGATCGGGACCAATCCTCGAGGGATAGTTCCAAGAGATCGCCCCTCGTCACGCAGGAGGGCACGCCATGATCTGCCATCTTTGGAGACCCGTTGAACGCATTCCCTTCAGGCGCACGTTGGGACTGCCATTATACCTCACTCTTTCAGCATGCGGCGGTGGCGGAGGAAACTCCTTCGTCGCGAACATTCCGGCTCCGCCGATCGCATCGACCACGACGACTACATCCACCGGAACTCTCCCGACCGGCACGGTGGCCGTATCGCCAACCACCACCGTACCTCCCGCATCGGGCAGCGAGATAGTCGTACAGGAAAGCTGGCTCGACTCGCCGGTAACGCGAGCGGGAACGAGCGCTCTGATCGGCAGGCTGACCGTGGACCCCGGCACCGGCCATGATGCCGACTGGACTGCCCGCCCGGCCGCCGTCGATGAGTTCACCATGACTGTCGCCAATGCGGCGAGTGGTGGATTTAGCTACAAGCTCAACGCCCCGACGGGCCTGCTACCCGGCGGCCTCGCGTCGCTGGAAGTGCATAGTCCAAGTGTCTCCTGGGACATCAACTCGCCGCCGTTCGACTCCTATCGATATTTGAATCCCTACGGCGACTATGTCCAGATTCTTGGACAGAGGCTGATCGCCTCGACGGAAACGGCGAACGGCACCAGGACTCCATTCCTCACCAATGACTTCACGCGGGGAACCGCCGGTTCGGGACCGTTAACCGGGGCCAACACCCAACTGCAGGCCACGCTTACTTACGACATTGGCTATTCCTATGTTTCGATGGGCGAGTGGTCGTGGCCGGTTCTCCTCAACGGCAATCCAACGAACGCGACAAACTTCGGCCAGTTGCTGTTCGCCACTGGTGACCGGACACCGGGCGCCGGGATACCCACCTCCGGCACAGCCACCTATGATGCCCGCACGCTAGTCATGCTCTCGAGTAGTGGGACGCCGGGAGTCCCATTCACGCTGACTGCCGACTTCGGGCTGCGATCGATTGCGACGAGGATCGATCAGGATTTCATGAATTTCGGGTCGAGCAGCGACCCCGATCCGATTCAGGGAATCCATGTCGGCGGAAGCGCGCCGTTCAGTAGCGACGGCAGCTTCAACATACCCCTCACCGGCACGGTCAATTACAGCTACCAGAACCAGCTGACGCCCCCGCCGAGCCAAGCGGCAACGGGGGCCATGAACGGCGCCTTCTTCGGCCCGCACGCGGAGCAGGTTGGTGGAACCTTCTCGCTGCAGCGATCAGGGATCGACCAGCTGCCACTCTACCAGGACGCCTTCGTCGGCCAGCAGCGGCGGCCCTGACGCGCATTAGTGGGCTTCCACCATCACTGCTTCGGAAAGGAACAGCGGCTATGTCCTCCAGGTCTGATCTTCGGCGCACGAGTTGGTTTGTCCTGCCGCTCTGCGGCCTGATGTCTGCCTGTGGGGGTAGTAGCGGGAGCTCCTTCATTGCGAACATTCCGCCGCCTCCCGCGACGCCGGCACCAACCACGACGCCAACGCCGACCTCTCCAGCGCCGACACCGATACCGGCTCCAACAGCCGGTGCGGTCCCGGCCACCAGCTTGGGAACTCACGACCTACTAGGCATACTTCGCTGGGATACGACGGCGCCAGCTGCTCCAGGCGCGTTCACGATGACGATAACCAGGCCATCGTCCGGCGATACTTATGCTTACAAAATGACGGCGCCGCTGGGGTTTCTGCCGGGCACTCTCACCTCAATCGACTATGGCCCGTCGGCCGATTGGCTGCGCGATGCCAACGGCCACATACGCGTCGGCTTGGGCAAGGTTCTGCCGTACCAGACCGACCAGAACATCAACAGCGGCCTCGCCCTGGACGCGGGCTACTCCTACGTCTCGATGGGCGAGTGGCAATGGTATTTGGTCCATCTCGACGGTGGCACGGCGGCTCCGGGCGGCGACCTCTTCTTCGTGACTGGCGACCGCACCCCCGAAAGCGGCATCCCCGCATCTGGTACGGCAACCTATGACGCACGAACATTCGCTTTGCTGTCCCGCGACCTCACAAGTGGGATCCCTTTCACGCTCACCGCCGATTTTGGCGGCCGCACCATCTCAACGCGGATCGACCAGGATTATCGTTACAATCCAAATGGTGACCTTCTAGACGAGCCGGCGCCGGGAATTCATGTCGGCGGCAGCGCTCCGTTCAGTAATAGCGGTAGCTTCGCCCTGCCGCTGACCGGCACCGCGAGCTACGGTTACAACCAGCCGGAAGCGCCTGCGGGTAGCCCGGTGACCGGGTCTATGGCCGGGGCATTCTTCGGTCCCCATGCGGAACAGGTCGGCGGCGTGTTAATGCTGCAAAGTTCGGGCGGGGTTCAGGTGTTGCGGGATGCCTTCGTCGGCCAGCAACACCATTGATGATGCGGTCGGACAATGTTGCGGTCATCACGCATTTGTCTCCTGCTTGGGTTGTGGTTCGGGATGAGCCAGGCTTCTTCGCCAGCAGAGGCGCAGCGCGTGAGCGGATTCGACCCCGCCGTCGAAGAATCGTTCATGGCAGGAATGAGGAGCTACGAAGCCAGGGATTATCGGCGGGCTGAGGATGCATTCCGCCGGATCCTCGATCGCGATCCAAGCCTGTTGCGTGTTCGGCTGGAGCTGGCCCGAACCTTGTACATGCAGAAAAAGGACGCGGAGGCGGACTATCATTTCGGCCTGGCCGCGGCGAAGCACCCGGCACCTCAGGTGCTGCACAACATCCTTCGCTTTCGGGAGGCGATCCGGGCTCGGCGCGCGTGGCGTTTCAACTTCGACTTCGGATTGGCGCCCGACAGCAACATCAACTCTGCGACCGACAAGCAATCGGTGGACATCTATGGATTGCCTTTCCAGCTCGACCCAAGTGCACGAGCCAAATCGGGCACAGGCGTATTTGCCGGCGGCGATGCTTCGGTTCGTTTTAATCGGTCCGGGAATATCCCGATCTATCTGGGCGGCTACGGGCGATGGACCCGCTACAAGGATCATCGCTTCGACGATGCCTATGCCGGCGCCGAGGCAGGCCCCGAGTTCGGGGTCGCAGGAGGTTATTTGCGCGCAACCGCTACGGGGCTGGCGCGCTGGTACGGTCACCGGCTGCTGGTCTCCAGTTTTGGCGGCCACCTCGATTTCGAGAAGCTGGTCGGCGATAAATGGACGATTGGCGCAAGCGCCCTGGTTCGCCACAACGATTACGCGCGGCGAAACGACGTCGACGGCTGGGACGCGGAGGTGCGGGCTTCAGCTGCTAGGCCGCTCGGTCCCACGACCCTCGGTTTTGCCTACGTGGGGATCGAACGCAACCGGGCAAACGATCCGGGCCAGGCCTTCTGGCGAGAGTCGCTGGGCATTGGGATCATCAAGGAGATCGGCTGGGGATTGCGACCGCAACTCCGGCTGGATCTTGCCCGTCACGTGGCGGACGGCCCGCTGGCGCCTTTCAACAAGCAACGCCGCGACCGCCTGATCGAAGGATCTTTCAGCATCTACAAGCGCGACTGGAATGTGGGGGGCCTTGCTCCTTCGTTGAGCCTTACCGTCACGCGAAACAATTCGACGCTGTCACTATATCGGGAGCATCGGGTTCGCGGCGAAATCCGGCTGACAAAGGCATTCTGATCTCGGAAGCATTGCGGTGCGGTCGCAACGTCCGACACCGGAACAAGCCCTAAAGCTCCTCGAGTAGATCGCTCAGCCGCCTCGACAGAGACGCCAGCGTGTAGGGCTTCTGCAAGACCGGACGCGCCTTGTGGTGATCCGGGAGCGAGCCTTGCTCGCCGTATCCCGTTGCGAAGATGTAAGGAATGCCCAGCTCGGCAAGGCGGTTGGCGATGGGAACGCTGTCGTGGTCGCCAAGGTTGATGTCGAGAATCGCAATGTCGGGCCGGTTGCCGTCGATCGCTGCGATCGCTCCGACCGCACTCGACTCCGTCGTGACTGAGCCAGCTCCCAATCGGTCAAGCAGGTCCTCCGCGTCGAGCGCGATGATCAGGCTGTCCTCGACCAGAAGCACATCCATCCCGCGCAGCAGGTTGGCAACGTGTCGCTGCTCGACATGCGGAACGCCGGGCAGCTGAATTTTCCGTCCGACCGTATCAGATGCCTGGACGACGTGCTTGGCCGGAATCAGGAAGTCCGCGCGCACGCCCTCGGGCGCATAGTCTACCTTGGCCTTTCCGCCGAGATCGTAGGGAACGCTGTGCTCGATGATCGTCGTGCCGAAGCCCTTGCGATTTGGCGGCCAGACCTCGGGCCCGTCAAATTCCCGCCAGCAAAAATCGAGGTCGCCATTCTCGCGAACCGACCATTCCGCGATCGCTTCCCCGCTAGCAACCGACAGGCTGCCATATTTGACCGAGTTGGTGACCAGTTCATGGACCACCAGTGCGAGCGTCGAATAGGCCTGCGGGTTGAGGAGGACGGCTGGCCCCTTGAGGATCAGCCGGTCCTTCAGCGTGGTCAGGAAAGCGGCCGCCTCCGCTTCGAGCAGACTTCGTACCGGAGCTGGCCCCCAATGGTCGTCCGTAATCTGGTTGTGGGCGCGAGCAAGCGCGTGGACGCGCCCATCGATGACCGCGACGAAGTCCTCGATGGTCGTACCATCGGCCGGTTTCGATTGGCGGATCAATCCGCGGATCAGGGACAGGATATTCCGCACCCGGTGGTTGAGCTCGGCGATCAGCATTTCCTGCCTGCTCGTCGCCTCCCGTCGCTCGGCATTGGCTTCGTCGGAAAGACGGAGAACCACTTCGATCAGTGTCGCGCGCAGCGTCTCCGCGACCCGCAGCTCCGATGGACTGAACGGGAGCGAACGGCCAACGACCGTTTCCTTCCACTCCTCAAAGCTCTGGCGGGGCGTGAGGCGCGGTCCGTTCGGACCGAATTCGACTGGCTTATGCGGATCGCCGGCCCAGCGGACGGAGCGAACGATCTCCGAGCGGAAAAGCACGACATAGTCGCGGGGCATGCGTGAGATGGGGATGGCCAGCAGGCCGGCGACCGGAGACGAATGTTCCGCCATCGCCGGCACCAGGGTGCCGATCTGGTCGGTAGCGAAAGCGCGGCCCGCGGCGGTCGTATTCAGGGCCTGGATGATCCGCGCGAACTGACCGGTGGTCGGAGTGGTCCCGCTGAACGCGTAATTGCCGTTTATCCAAACGCCGACGCCATCCGCGGGGATGGCGCTGGTGAGGATCGACGACAGCCAATCGGGATCGTTGAGAAGGGTTTCATCGGACGCGACTGCGCCCAGCAGCTGATCGGAAATGTCGCGAGCGCGCCGCTCATATTCGACGACCTGCGTGCGTTCTCGAGATTCAATCCGCATGGCGAACATCTGGGCGAACAGCTCGGCGACCGAGCGCCGCTCAAAGCTCGGACAGCGCGGCGAGTAATGGTGGCAGGCGACCAGCCCCCATAGCTTGCCGTCGACCACGATCGAGATCGACATCGACGCGCGCACGCCCATGTTGCGCAGATATTCGATGTGAATCCGCGATACCGATCGGAGAACCGAAAGCGACAGGTCGACCGGCTTCCCATATTCATCTGTCTGCGGCTCGATCGGCACGGGCTCCGCATTGATGTCGGTGATCACGCGCAAGAGACTGCGAAGATAAAGCTCGCGGGCTTGCTTCGGGATGTCGGTCGCCGGGTAATGGAGCCCCAGGAAACTGCCGATCCCGCTCTTGGCGCTTTCGGCCACGACTTCGCCCGAACCGTCAGCGG
>Ga0207644_10000345_pt1 | contig 30103 bp, 28 predicted proteins | sample KBSS73metaG_FD_184326 | JGI IMG/M metagenome (GOLD analysis project Ga0207644, IMG submission 184326) | Switchgrass rhizosphere microbial communities from Kellogg Biological Station, Michigan, USA - KBS S7-3 metaG (SPAdes) (version 2) | ecosystem: Host-associated > Plants > Roots > Rhizosphere... | reverse complement strand
CGAGAGATAGGGCCAAGCCGCCGTGCTGCGAAGGCGAGCGGCGTCCTTAAGGTTTCTTAGCACGTCCGTCACCGAGAACACCGCCGCCTGAAGCGCTCGCGCCGGAAGACGGTCTAAAGGCCCGCCGGGTTTGCGGCGGGCCCTTTTTATCGTGCGGCCAACACTGTCGCGCCGCCACCGTGCGGCTCCAGGGCCGCGCTCACGGCGGCGTCACGGCCATAGATGTCCGGCCGCCGCGCCACATGGCCCGCGGCTTCCGGAGCGACGGTGAAATAGGCGATGTAGACCGGGATCGGCTCGCTGAGATCGACCCGCGTCTCCGGTTCTCCCGCCGCGCTTTTCGTGCTGAGAGTCGCCTCGCCCAGGAGGCGGCGCGCCAGCCTCGGCGCATCCTCCAGGCGGACGCAGCCCGCGCTTCCCAACCGCTCGTCGCCGACGAAAAGGGCGCGCAGCGGCGTATCGTGCAGATAGACGCCGAAGCCGTTGGGGAAGATGAACTTCACCTGCCCCATCATATTGTCCCGGCCCGGAAGCTGGCGCACGCGCAGCGGCAGGCGGCCCGCGGCCACCGCGGCCCAATCGATCGTCGTTGGATCGAGCGGCGCAGCCTGGTCCGTCCAGTCCGAAAGCACCTCCATCCGCTGACGCTCGAGATAGGACGGGCCCTGCGCGAGCACCTTGGGCGCCACGTTGCGCGCCACGAGGTCGGGCGGGACGTTCCAATAGGGCCTGAGCACCGCATAGCGGACCATGGCGGCCATGGCCGGGGTGGGCTCGGTCCGCCGCCCGACCACGACCTTCATGCTGTCCACGCGACGGCCGTCTTCGTAGACATCCAGCCGCTGGGCGGCCACGTCGACCCAGAGATAGCGGCGTCCCAACTCCGCCGGATAGGCGCGCGCACGCTCGAGATTGAGCCGCAGCAGGGCGGCATCCGCACCGCCGCGCTCGCGGGCCTGCGCCCAGGCGGCGCGCAGCCGCTCGTAGACGGGGCTCATCCGACGCAGCTCCGCCAAGCCCTTGGCCAGGCTCGGCGCGCGAGAGAGGAGGTCGAGCGCTGCGCGGCGGGTTCGCGGCGCCGTCGGCAGCGACGGGTCCAGATAGGCGAGGTCCGCGGCCGTGGCGGGCGTGTGCAGATCGGCGCCATAGGCCGCGGCGGCGGCGCTGAGCGCCAGCTCCGCCCGGAGCAGCGCGTCAGTCTCGCCCCCTGCGGCCTCGGCGATGGCCGCGCGCAAGGTCTGCGGCGCATAGGCGGATGGCTGCAGGCCCTGCTCGTCAGCGGTCTCGATCAGGCGCACCAGGGCCTTGGCCTCGGGACGCACATGGCCGCGTTCGATCCAGAGCGGGAGGTTCTGCCGCGCCGCATAGACCGCTCCGATCTCACGTCCGACCCGCGGGTTCAGGAGCGCCTCGCCGATCACCTTGGCCAAGGGATCGGCGGCGCGTTCGGCGGCGGCGAGAGGACCGGCGACGGGCGTCGCCATAGGCGCGGCGAGGCCGCCGGCGAGGGCGATCAGCCCCGCCAGCCACCCCGACCCCGCCCTGGGGCGCTCGCGCCGCCTCACCGCCGCCATGCTGGCATCAGCCGCGCTCCCCCGTCGCTGAGCGGCCGGTGGTCGACGAGGTCGTCCCCGGGTCGCTGGCGCCGGAGGTGGAGGTGTCGGACCCGTATTGGCCCGCAGACGTCGATCCTGCGCTGGGGCTCGAAGCGGCGCCGTCAGTGCTGCTCCCGCCCATGGACGAGTTGCTGGTGGCGGCGTTGTTCGAGGCCGCCCCCGTATTGCTGCCGTACGCGGGGTTGGAACCGGTCGCGGTCGAGCCCGTCGTGGTCGAGCCAGTGGTGGAGGAGCCTGAGGCGCTTCCGGTCGTCGTCTGAGCGATGGCGGCGCCAGCGAGCAGAAGCGCGCCCGCGGCGCTGAGCAGAGCCGTTCTGGTCATGAGGTCTTTCTCCCGTGAGCCCCCAGACCTGCAAACAAGCTTACGCGCCCGACGTTCCGCCAAGTCTTCATTGTGAATCAGGTTCCCGCACCCGTTCAGCGGTCCGCCTCCGGATTAGGCACGGTCGCGCCCGCGGCGTTTCCAGCGCCGCCCTCGGCCGGAACCGGCTCGGCGGCGCCCGTCGCCCCGGCGTCGGGCACGGTCATCAGTCGATCGCGCGCAGGCTCGGCGCTGGTGTCGGGCATGGCGGCGGCCACCTTGCTGCCCTCGGGCTTGGGCTTGGTGCAGGCGTAGAGCGCCAGGGTCAGGACGCTGACGTAGAGGACGAGCGGCTTCATGACGCCTCCTTGGGGCTGCGCCCGGCTGAACGCCTGACGGCCGCTTCGGCTCCACGTCAGGCCCGGAGACCTGGCCGCGGTCCTAGGCCAGGGCGTCGACTTCCCAGGCGCGGAACTCCGGCGCCTCCAGCAGGCGCTCGGCGTAGGCGCCGCCCGCGCCGGCGTCGCCATGGTCGGAGAGCCGGACGCCGTAGGTCCGCAGCCTCGTGGCGACGGGCGTGTAATAGGCGTCCACGATCCCCCAATCGCGACCGGCGAGCCACGGGCCGCCAAAGCGGCCCAGCAGGGTGTTCCACAGCTTGGCGATGCGTCGCAGGTCCTTGTGCGTCGCCTCCGACAGCTCCGCGACCTTGGGCGTCGCGTGGAGGTCCATCGGACACTCCCCGCGCAGCGAGGAGAAGCCGGAATGCATTTCGCAGACGGCCGCGCGCGCCAGCGCCCGCGCCGCCGGGTCCTCGGGCCACAGACCGGCCTTGGGGAACCGCTCGGCCGCATACTCGCAGATCGCCAGGGAATCCCAGATTACCAGGTCGCCGTCGATCAGCGCCGGGACCCGGCCGCTCGGGCTCAGCGGCGCTATGGCGGCCTCGGTCGCAGGCCCTTGCCGCAGGGGCACGCGCTTTTCGCCGAACTCGGCTCCGGCATGTTTCAGCACCAGCCAGGGCCGCATGGACCAGGTTGACCAGGCCTTGTCGCCGATGACGAGCTCCATGCCGCACTCCTTCGTCCTGCCTGCGCAGGAAACGCGCGAAATCGCTCAGACGTCCTGCCGTCCCGCCGCGAACATGACAAGCCGGCGGCGCAGGTTTGAGGGTGACCGCGCTCACGCCTTCCGCGATACCTGGGCCATGACGAGCGGCCGCACTTCCGAGACCCACGACCCCGCCGCCCGCGCGCCCCAGGGGCCGTTGCGCTGGCTCACCTTCTCGTCCTTGAGCCTGATCTTCTTCGTGGTCGCGGCGGGGACCTTCTCGTCGCTGGGCGTGGTGCTGCCGGCCATGGTCGCCGAGCTGGGCTGGAGCTGGACGCGCGCCGGCTTCGGCTATGCCCTGCTGGGCCTCTCCTGCGGCCTCGCCAGCGTGGCGCCGGCGATGCTGATCCGGCGGATCGGCGTTCGAAGCGCCATAGGGGCGGGCGCCGCCTGCATGGTCGCGGGCTTCGCGGCCCTGGCGCTGGCCCACAGCGTCTGGGTCTATTTCGCGGCCACGGCGCTGCTCGGCCTGGCGTTCGCCCTGGTGAGCACGGTTCCGGGCACCCACGTGCTGACCGACCTGTTTCGCAACCGCTCCACCATGCTGGGCGCCTATTTCACCCTGGGCTCGCTGGGCCAGGTCGCGGGTCCCCTGATGTACGTGGGTTTCCACGAGGTCGCTCGCGGCTGGCGCCCCTACTGGTGGATGTTTGCGGGCCTTTCCCTGGCGGCCGGCGTCTTCACCGTCGCCACCACGCCGGGCCGCCGCGACGAACGCGCCCATCTGGCCGAGCCGCCCGAGATCGAGAGCCCGGGCCCCATGCTCGAAGGCCTGCGCGACTGGACCGTCCGCCGGGCGCTCTCGACCTATCAGTTCTATGTGGTGGTGGCGGGTTACACGACCTTCCTGCTGATCAACACCACCGCGCATGGCTTTGCGGTGCAACACCTGGCCGAGCGTGGGATCGACGCCAAGGCCGCCGCCGCCATGCTGAGCCTCGAGGCCCTGTTCGGCGCCGGGGTCACGGCGGCCGGCGGCGTGATCGGCGAGAAGGTCCGGGCCAAGACCCTGATGATCGTCTCGCTCGCCGCCACCACCCTGGGCGTCGCGGGCCTGGCCCAGGCCGCCGGCTGGGGGTTGATGATGGTCTATGCAGTGGGAGCAGGCCTGGGGCTGGGCCTGTCGCTGCTCGCCTCCACGGTCCTGCTGCTCGACTATTTCGGCAAGAAGCCGAACCTCGAGCTGTTCTCGATCATGTGCCTCATCAGCACCTCGGCGGCGATCGGGCCGGCGTTCGGCGGCTGGGCCCGCGACGCGCTGGGCAGCTTCACGGACATGTTCTGGCTGGGCGCGGCGGCGACCGCGGCGATCCTGGCCCTGACCGTCTTCCTACGACCGCCGGCGCTAGGCGCGGCCACGCCCGATGGGCCGTCACTTCGTTCGAAGCCATACGAATAGTGCGCATTAATCTTGCGGGATGGCGTCGATCGTGACTGAGAGACGGCCATGAAACGAGACTCCACCCGTCCGGGCCACGCCCTGGCCCTGTCGGTCGCCGTCCTCGCGGGCGCCGCCGCCGGGACTGCCCAGGCCCAATCCGGCGCGCAGACGAACGGCGGCGCCACCCTCGAGCCCATCATCGTCACCGCCGAGCGCAGGGGCTCGGACGTCCAGCGCACGCCGGACGCCATCACCGTTGTGAGCGGCCGGCGCCTCGACGAGAACTTCATCACTCATATCAATGGTTTGAATGGGCTCGCGCCTGGCCTGCAGACCACCAAGACGGCGGGGTTCGAGAACCTGGTGACGATCCGTGGGGTCGGCTCCGCGACCCCGGAGAACGGCCTCACCACCTCACCCGGCGTCTCCCAGTTCGTCGACGGCGTATACATCGCCAACACGATCTCGCTCGGCGAGACCTTGTTCGATGTTGAACGAATCGAGGTGCTGCGCGGCCCTCAGGGCGCGCTTTACGGGCAGAGCTCCATTGGCGGGGCGATCAACATCCTCACCAACCAACCGAAGCTGGACGTCTACGAAGGCTCGGCGGACGTCAGCTTCGGGACCTACAGCCTGACCCGGGCGCGGGCGGCGGTGAACATCCCGGTCAGCGACGCCGTGGCCTTGCGGGCCTCGATCCAGAAGTTCGACCACAAGGGCTTCACCAAGGTGACGCCGCTTGCGCCGTTCCGGATGGACGACGCCCACGACGGCGCCGTCAAGGCGGCCCTGCTCTGGCAGCCGCGCGACGATTTCTCGGCTGTTCTGACGGCGCGGCTCTACAAGTCGGACCAGCACGGCGACGCCCAGAAGAACATCCTCGATCCCGACCCCGATCCGCGCCGGGCGACCCAGGACTACCCGGGCCACTTCGAGCTGGAGAGCCAGCTCTACCACCTGAACCTGCGCTGGGACGCAGGCCCCTTCTCCGTGCGCACCGTCACCGCCTACCAGGGGTTGGATCATGAGCAACGGGCCAACGGCTCCCGCAGCACCTTCGTGCAAGCCGGTTTCTATGACGACATCGCCGCGTGGAACACCCACGTGCACAACTACACCCAGGAGATCGACATCCTCTCGCCGGAAGGCTCGCGGCTGGAGTGGATCGTGGGTTTCTTCGGCCTCTACCAGACCGGCAAGCAGTATGTGCTGGAGTTCCAGCGCTTCGGCGGCGGGCCGGTCACCCAGGCGGAGCTGACGCCCAGGCCGGACATCAGCTCCAACCCGCCGGCCAACCTCGCCTACGGCAACATCAGCCATGTGCTGCGCCGGTCATGGTCGGTGTTCGGCCAGGCGACCTACCACCTCACCGACGATCTCCGCGTAACCGGGGGGCTTCGCTACAACCACGATTTCTTCCGCGACCAGGCCTACAACTTCTCGGCCTTCGGGGTCGGCTCGGTCGCCAACCGGCGCACCGACGAGACCCCGACCTGGCGGATCGAGGCGGACTACGACCTGACCCCCGACACCATGGTCTACGCCAGCTACGCCCGCGGCTATAAGCCGGGCGGCGTCAACGGCAGCTCGGGCCAGGCCCTGATCGCGCCGACGTTCCGGCCGGAGAAGAACGACGCCTTCGAGATCGGAGCGAAGAACTATTTCCTCGACCGCTCGGTGCGGCTCAACCTCGCCGCCTTCTACTACGACCACCGGAACTTCCAGTACCTCCAGACCGACCCCGTTCCCTTCAAGACCGGCATGTCCAACGTGCCGAAGATCCGCGACTACGGCCTGGAGATCGAGGCCCAGTACGTCTCGCCCGACAGCCGGCTGCGCGGCGGCGCCTCGCTGTCGTTGGTCAAGGGCGAGATCAAGGGCGGTTACCTGTCGCTCGATGCGCCGACCGCCAACGCCGTCATCGCCGCCAACCAGGGCTTTGGCGTCTGCGCGTTCGGGGGGCAGTTCTACAATCCGGCCTGCTGGGCCGCGATCCTGGCGGCCCGGCCGGACATCGGCGGAAACCAGCCCCCCGCGACGCCTAAGGTCTCAGGTTCGCTCTGGGCGTCATATCGTTGGGACGTCGCCGGCGGCGCCCTGACCGGCAAGGCGCAGTACGTGCATCGCGGGGCGATGTGGGCGCGAATCTTCAACGATCCCCGGCTGGACCGGGTGAAGGCCTATGACGTGACCGACCTCTTCGTCGAATATGTTCCGAACGACAGCCCGGTGCGCCTGTCCCTGGCTGTCACCAACCTGTTCGACCGGGCGGGCGTGAACTCCCGCTTCACCGACCCCTACGGGACAGGCCAGACCAGCCAGCAGTTCATCCCGCCGCGCCAGGTGATCGGGACCGTCGCCTACCGCTGGTGAACGGGCCGGGCCGTCGCCCGCATCAACAAAGCTGTCGCTTCAGGCGGCCTTGGAGCGCGGCCGACGCGCGGCCCGTTTGGCCTGGGCTGCGGCCAGACGCGCCGCCCGGCGCTCGGCGGCGGCCGTCTCCAGGGGATCTATCAGCTCGGCGGCCATGGAGCGCTGCTTGTCGTCGCCCTCGGTTTGCAGCCGCCGGGCGTTCGCCAGCAGGTTCAGCACCTCTTCGTCGCTCAGGGTCGGAATCTTTTCGATGAGCCTCACGGGCGCCTCCACCATCCCGCCGCAAACGAACGCGCGGCGCTTGGAAGGAATATGGCTGAGGGCGCGATTGGTTGCCCCGGCGGGGGCCCTTTTTCGCTCGAAAGGCCGTCGTCGGAGAATTGCGGCGAGTGAAGCGCTGGGCCGGCGGTCGCTTCAGGAACTAGCCAAGCAGACCCGTGTTCTCCCACCAGGGGAAACGGTGGAGACATGAAATGAAGAGAGGCTTTTTCCTTGGCGCAGCCCTTGCCTGCGTGGTCGTAGCGCCCGCGCTGGCCCAGACCACGGAGACGACGGTGGTCACCAAGAAACCCAGCGGCGGAGCCGCGGCCGGCGCCGCCACAGGCGCGGCCACGGGCGCGGTCGTCGGCGGGCCGGTCGGCGCCGTCGTGGGCGCGGTCGCCGGCGCCGTCGTGGGCCATTCCGTCGACCCGCCCAAGGAGGTCCGCACCTACGTCACGACCCAGAACGTCGCGCCGGTGACCTATGGCGGGCCGATCGTCGTCGGCAAGCCCGTGACGGGCGTGACCTGGCTCGACGTGCCGAACTATCCCAAGTACCGCTGGGCCTATCTCGATGGTCGCCGCGTGGTGATCGACCGCGCGAGCGGCAACGTCGTCGCGGTTTATTCGGGGGCGCCGCCTGCAGCGGTGCACACCTATGTGATGGGTCAGTCCCCCAAGGTGGTGACCTACGGCCAACCCCTGGTGGTCGGCGGAACGGTCACCACCGACACGACCTGGCTGGATGTGCCGGACTATCCGGCTTATCGCTGGGCCTACTTGGACGGTCACCGCGTCGTGGTGGACGCCGCCACCAACACCATCGTCTCGATCGACTAGCTTCCCGGCCGACGGCGGGCGGATGCGCCCGCCGTCGCCTCGCGTCTCGCCCGCATGGGCGCAAAGGGCCGCGGCGCGCGCAATCCGCCTTGCGCGCTCAGCAGCAAGGCTCTAAGTCCGCGGCTTAACCTGCAGTCCTGACCGGTGTCGGCGCGCGAGGCTCGCGCGGCCGCCGTTGCGCGCGAGACCCTATGCCTAAACGCACCGACATCTCCTCGATCCTGATCATCGGCGCGGGGCCGATCGTCATCGGGCAGGCCTGCGAGTTCGACTACTCCGGCGTGCAGGCCTGCAAGGCGTTGCGCGCCGAGGGCTACCGGATCGTGCTCGTGAACTCCAATCCGGCCACCATCATGACCGATCCGGAGATCGCCGACGCCACCTACATCGAACCGATCACGCCCGAGATGGTCGAGAAGATCATCGCCAAGGAGCGGCCCGACGCCCTGCTGCCCACCATGGGGGGCCAGACGGCGCTGAACACCGCCCTGGCGCTCGAGCGCAACGGCGTCCTCAAGAGGTATGGCGTGGAGATGATCGGCGCCCGGGCCGAGGTGATCGACAAGGCGGAGGACCGCGAGAAGTTCCGCAACGCCATGGACGAGCTCGGCCTGGAAAGCCCCAAGAGCCAGGTGGCGCATACCCTCGACGAGGCCATGGCGGGCCTGGAAAAGGTGGGCCTGCCTGCGATCATTCGGCCATCCTTCACCCTGGCCGGCACCGGCGGCGGCATCGCCTACAACCTCGAGGAGTTCCGCGAGATCGTCGAGCGCGGCATAGACCTGTCGCCCACCTCCGAGGTGCTGATCGAGGAAAGCGTTCTGGGCTGGAAGGAGTACGAGATGGAGGTCGTCCGCGACAAGGCGGACAACTGCATCATCGTCTGCTCCATCGAGAACATCGACCCGATGGGGGTCCACACCGGCGACTCCATCACCGTCGCCCCGGCGCTCACGCTGACCGACAAGGAATACCAGCGGATGCGCGCCGCCTCGATCGCGGTGCTGCGCGAGATCGGGGTGGAGACCGGCGGGTCCAACGTGCAGTTCGCGGTCAATCCCGCTGACGGGCGCATGGTGGTCATCGAGATGAACCCCCGCGTTAGCCGCTCCTCGGCGCTGGCGTCCAAGGCCACGGGCTTCCCGATCGCCAAGGTCGCGGCCCGTCTGGCGGTGGGCTACACCCTGGACGAGCTGATGAACGACATCACCGGCGCGACGCCGGCCTCGTTCGAGCCCTCCATCGACTACGTCGTCACCAAGATCCCGCGCTTCGCCTTCGAGAAGTATCCGGGCTCGGAGCCCTATCTCACCACCTCGATGAAGTCGGTGGGCGAGGTGATGGCCATCGGCCGCACCTTCGCCGAGAGCCTGCAGAAGGCGCTGCGAGGCCTTGAGACGGGCCTCACGGGCCTGGATGAGATCGCCATCGAGAACGCCGATGATCCGGAAGCCGGCCACGCCGCCATCCTGCGGGCGCTCGGCCAGCCGACGCCGGACCGGTTGCGCGTCATCGCCCAGGCCTTCCGCCATGGCCTGAGCTGCGAGGAGATCCAAGCGGCCTGTTCCTACGAGCCCTGGTTCCTGCGCCAGCTCGAACAGATCGTCCGCGAGGAGGCGCGCGTCCGCGCCGAGGGCCTGCCGCATGACGCCGCCGCTTTCCGCGCGCTCAAGGCGCAGGGATTCTCCGACGCCCGGCTCGCCGCCCTCACCCGGACCACCGAGGCGGAGGTGCGCCAGCAGCGCCGCGCGCTGAACGTGCGGCCGGTGTTCAAGCGCATCGACACCTGCGCCGGCGAGTTCCGCGCCGACACGCCGTACATGTATTCGACCTACGAGAGCGGCGCGCTCGGCCAGGCGCCGGACTGCGAAAGCGAGCCGTCCGACGCCCGCAAGGCGATCATCCTGGGCGGCGGTCCCAACCGCATCGGCCAGGGCATCGAGTTCGACTACTGCTGCTGCCACGCCGCCTTCGCGCTCGACGAGATCGGCGTCGAGTCGATCATGGTCAATTGCAACCCCGAGACCGTGTCCACCGACTACGACACTTCGGACCGCCTCTACTTCGAGCCGCTCACCGCCGAAGACGTGCTGGAACTGATCGATGTCGAGCGGTCCCGCGGGACGCTGCTCGGCGTGATCGTCCAGTTTGGCGGGCAGACGCCTTTGAAGCTCGCCCAGCCGCTGGAGGACGCGGGCATTCCGATCCTTGGCACCACCCCGGACGCCATCGACCTGGCGGAGGACCGCGAACGCTTCCAGCAGCTCCTGCACCGGCTGAAGATCGCCCAGCCCGAGAACGCCATCGCCCGTTCGCCGCAAGAGGCTTTCGCCGGGGCGCACAAGGTGGGCTATCCGGTGGTGATCCGGCCCTCCTATGTGCTCGGCGGCCGGGCCATGGAGATCGTCCGCGACGACGAGCAGCTGGCCCGCTACATCCGCGACGCGGTCCGGGTGTCCGGCGACTCTCCGGTGCTGATCGACCAGTACCTGTCCCGCGCGACCGAGGTGGACGTGGACGCCCTCTGCGACGGCGAGACCGTGTTCGTGGCCGGCGTCATGGAGCACATCGAGGAAGCCGGGGTGCACTCGGGCGACAGCGCCTGCTCGCTGCCGCCCTTTTCGCTTCGGCCGGAAACCATCGCCGAGCTCAAGCGCCAGACCGAAGCCATGGCGCGCGCCCTGCAGGTGCGCGGGCTGATGAACGTCCAGTTCGCCATCGAGGAGCCGCATTCCGAGGCGCCGCGGATCTATGTGCTGGAGGTCAACCCCCGCGCCAGCCGCACGGTGCCCTTCGTGGCCAAGACCATCGGCCGGCCGCTGGCCGCCATCGCCGCCAAGGTGATGGCCGGAGAGGCGCTGTCGGGCTTCGACCTCACCGAGGCGCCTTACGACCACATCGCCGTGAAGGAAGCGGTCTTCCCCTTCGCCAGGTTCGCCGGCGTCGACACCGTGCTGGGGCCGGAGATGAGATCCACTGGCGAGGTGATGGGCCTGGACTGGGTGCGCCCAGGCGAAGGGCTTGCGCCGGCGTTCGCGCGCGCCTTCGCCAAGAGCCAGCTCGGCGGCGGCGCCCTGTTGCCCCAGTCCGGCTGCGTCTTCGTCTCGGTGAAGGACAGCGACAAGCCCTGGATCGTCGAGCCGGTCCGGCTGATGGCGGCGCAGGGCTTCCGGGTGCTGGCCACCGGCGGCACCGCCAGCTATCTCGCCGAGCAGGGCCTGCCGGTCGAGCACGTGAAGAAGGTGCTGGAGGGCCGGCCGCACATCGTCGACGCCATGAAGAACGGCGAGGTCCAGCTGGTCTTCAACACCACAGAAGGCAAGCAATCGCTGGTCGACTCCTTCGAAATCCGCCGCACCGCCCTGATGGGGAAGATTCCGTATTTCACCACCGCGGCCGGCGCGCTCGCCGCGGCCCAGGCCATCCAGGCCACCGCCGCGGGCCCGCTCGAGGTGCGACCGTTGCAGAGCTACGCCGAGGCGCGGTCGGGCGCGGCCAAGCGGTCCGCGGAGCCGGCGCCCTCCTGAGGCGTCGCCGTCACGCCTTCCAAAAACGTCAAAATGTTGCGTTGACCCGGTCTGATTCCGGGCGCAGGCTTTGATCTCGTCCGGCTGCGGCCGGCGTTCACGACGTCTCGGACGGCGTAATTTTTGAGTGTCGTCCCAGACACCGCGCGGCGCCTGTCGCAGTCCTACGGGGACTTAGGTCCTTGTTCGATGAGTGCGAGGTTTACGCATGTCGACTGAACGCGACGCTGAGCATCATGCGCACCGCAACTCCGTGAAAGCGGCGCAGAAGTTCGAAAGCATCATTGGAATCCTGATGGTCATCGCCATCGCCGTCCTGGCGGTCGGCCTTGTCTATGGGATCCTGCAAAGCGGCTCCACGACCCCTAGCTATCTCCGCTAGGACGTCTAAGGCCGCGCCCTGGGGCCGGGCCACTTTCGCACGAAGCCTCGCACGCGCTTTCCGTCAAGGAAGCGCCGTTGTTTCCTGGCCGGCGGCGACGCTGGACGGATGACGATGGGGTGCGGCTGGCCTAAACAGCACCCATGACCGCTGTTCTGAACGTGATCTTCGGCCCCACCGGGGCCGGCAAGACAACCTACGCCAACGACTTCGCAAGGCGCTCCGGCGCCGTGGCGTTCATCCTTGACGACTGGATGGCCCGTCTGTTCGGACCGGACATCCCCGATCCCATCGAATATCAGTGGATGCTCGAGCGCGTGGGACGCTGCGAGGCGCAGATATGGTCCACGGCCGCCGCCGTCCTGGCGACCGGAACCTCGGTGATCCTGGACATCGGGCTGGTGCGCAAGGCCGACCGCGCGCGGGTTTGTCAGATTGCGGACGGCGTGGGCCTCAAAGTCCAGTGGCACTTCGTGACGGCCCCGACCGAGGTCCGCCGCGCAAGAGTGGCGGAGCGAAACGTAATCGAGGGGAATCGTTCGCGATCGAAGTTTCTCCCGACATGTTCGAATTCATGGAGGGCGTCTTCGAGGCCCCGGATGCGGAAGAGCTGCGCGGCGCCATCGTCTGCGAAGGCGGCTGAGGTCGCCCCCAGAATTCATTTCGGTCTGGCCGTTGCAGCTTCGGCCTTATCCGGCTTAGTCAGCAGACCCACAGGCGTCGTCCCGAAGAGGTCGGCCCTGCGGCCGAGGAGAGGACGTGGACAAGACGCCAAACGCCGCGCCGCTGATGAGCCCCGCGACCCAGGCAAACCGCGGGCCGATCACCTTGGGCGTCATGGTGGTGACCGTGCTGTCCGCGGTGGACTCCACCATCGTCAACATCTCGCTTCCGCACATCCAGGGCAGCCTGCTGGCCTCCCCAGAACAGATCACCTGGGTGCTCACCTCCTACATCCTGGGGCTGGTGGTGATGACGCCAGTCACGGGCTGGCTCTCGGGCCGGCTGGGCATGAAGCGGATGCTGCTGTTCACCGTCACGGGCTTCACCGTGGTGTCGCTGCTTTGCGGCATGGCGACCAATCTGCCCGAGATGGTGCTCTTGCGGGTGCTGCATGGGATGCTGGGCGCGCCGATCATGCCCCTGGCGCAGACGGTGCTGCTGAACATCAACCCGCCGCACCGGCACACACGGGCCATGGGCCTCTTCATGCTGGCCGGCATGGCCTCGCCCGTCGTCGGACCGGTATTGGGCGGCTTCCTGACGGAGGCTCTGTCCTGGCGCTGGTGCTTCTACATAAACGCGCCATTGGGCGTGATCTCGCTGCTGTTGCTTTGGATCTTCCTTCCCGACGAGACGCCCAGCCAACGTCGTTTCGATTTCCTGGGGTTCATCTCCCTGGGGCTGGGGATCGCGGGCATTCAGTTGATGCTGGACCGCGGCCCCAGCCGCGATTGGTTCAGTTCGCCGGAGATCGTCGCCGAGGCCGTCGTCGCCGCCTGCAGCCTATGGATTTTCCTCGTCCACTCCATGACGACGAAACACACGCTCTTCGACATGAAGATCCTGAAGGATCGCAACTTCGTCGCCACCACCATCCTCGGCTTCTTCTTCATGATCCTGACCTACGCGAACATGGCGATGCTGCCCCTGATGATGCAGATTTCACTGGGCTATCCGGTGATGCACGCCGGCATAATCAGCATGCCGCGGGGCCTGATCATCCTGGTCACGGTGGTGGTCGTCGCACGGCTGCCGCCGCGGTTGGACCAGCGGATCCTGATCGGGCTGGGGGTCGTGTTGCTGACCATCGGCTACGGCCAGATGGGCTCGTTCGACCTCAACATGCCGGAGAAGGACATCCTGATCGCGACCCTGATCGCCGGCGTCGGCCAGGGCCTGTGCTTCTTGCCGGCCGGGGTTCTCGCCTTCACCACCCTGGACCCGAAGCTGCGCGCCGACGCTTCCGGCGTCGCCAGCCTGATCCGCTTCCTGGGCGCCAGCATGGGCATTTCAGTTATGCAGGCGAACCTGTCCTACAACACCCAGAGCATGCACAGCGCGCTGAGCGAGCATATCTCGGCCGACAACCTCGTCGCCCGGGCGGCCCTGCCGCCGCACATGTCCCCCGGCGCCGTTCAGGGCGCCATGGCCCTGAACGAGGAGATCACCCGCCAGGCGACCATGGTCGCGTTCCTCGACAACTTCCGCCTGATGACCATGATCGCGATTGCGTGCTTGCCGCTGCTGCTGCTGCTTCGGCAATCCCGGGCGCGGCGGGCCACTGCTTCGTCCGCCGAGGTCCACGTGGCCTGACGGCGCGGTCAGGTTGGCGCCCTGGGACGCCCTTGAGTTTTGCGCCGCACAATTCTATTGTTTTTCCCCCCGGACGCCTGCGCCCGCGGCCGGACCCAGCGGAACTGCAACAACTAGGGCGAACCCGAGTCATCACCTTCATGGAAAAAGTCCCGATGACCGCCGAGGGCTACAAGGCCCTCGACGATGAGCTTAGGCGTTTGAAGACAGCGGAACGGCCGGCGGTGATCGCCGCGATCGCGGAAGCGCGCTCGCATGGCGACCTGTCGGAGAATGCGGAATATCACGCGGCCAAGGAGCGCCAGGGCTGGATCGAAGGCCAGATCGCCGAGATCGAAGACAAGATGGCTCGCGCCCAGGTGATCGACGTCTCGAAGCTTTCCGGCAGCCAGGTGAAGTTCGGCGCCACGGTCTCGCTCGTGGACGAGGACACCGACGAAGAGGCCCGCTACCAGATCGTCGGCGAACACGAGGCCGACGTGAAGCGCGGCCGCGTCTCGATCACCTCGCCCATTGCGCGCGCGATCATCGGCAAGGAGAGCGGCGAGGTGGTGGAGGTCAACACGCCGGGCGGCGTGAAGGCCTACGAGATCACCAAGGTGGAGTTCCTTTAAGGGGATCGGCGCGCGGGTCGCCGTGGCAGCCGACATCCTGGCGCCGGCCTGCCGCCCGAAAGCCGCCGCACTCTCGCGAGATTGGCGGACATGACCGGACCGCGAATCCTGTTCGTCGTGGACGCCGGCCCTCGCGTGGGCGGCGGCCATGTCATGCGGTCGCTGACGCTTGCGCGCGCCTTGGAGGCGGAAGGTTGCGTCTGCGCCTTCCTGGGCCCGCCCGCCCTGGCTCCCGTGCTCGACGCCTTCGCCCCCGACATGCGCAGGGTGACCGCCGCATCCGGCGAGGCCCGCGACCTGGGCCGGACTGCCGGGCCCGAGGTCTTCGACGCGGCGGCGTTCGACCACTATGGCCTCATGGAGCGTGACCACCGCGCCCTGGCGGAGCAGCGGCCCGTGCTGGTCATCGACGACCTGGCCGATCGCCCGCTTGGCGCGGACCTGGTTCTGGACTCCGGGCCGGGCCGAAAGGCGCAGGACTACGCCGACCTGATCGCGCCCGAGACGCGGCTGCTGCTCGGCCCGCGGTTCGCCCCGGTCCGCCCCGAGTTCGCCGCCCTCCGCGAGACTGCGCTCGCCTGGCGGGGCGAGCCCGTGCAGCGGATCCTGGTGGCGATGGGCCTGACCGACCTCGACGGGATCACCGCCAAGGTGGTGGAGCGCCTGCGCCCAAGGATCGGCGACATCGGCCTCGACATCGTCCTGACGGCCGAAGCGCCAAGCCTGCCTGGCCTGACCAAGATCGCCCGTCGCGACGCACGCCTGCAGCTGCATGTGGACACCCCGCACATGGCCAGGCTGACGGCCGAGGCCGACGTGGGCGTCGGCGGCGCCGGGTCCTCGTCCTGGGAGCGTTGCACCCTCGGCCTGCCGACCCTGCAGTTGGTGCTGGCCGAGAACCAGCGCTCCGCCGCCGAGGCGCTGGCCGAGCGCGGGGCTGCGCTGAGCGTCGACCTCTCCGCCACCGACTTCGAGGCGCAGTTCGACCGCCATCTGACGCGGCTGCTGCGCGACGCGGACCTTCGGCGCAGCCTCGCCCAGGCGAGCGCCGAGCTGTGCGACGGGCAGGGCGCGGGACGCGTGGCCCAGGCCTTCCTCGCCCGCATCGGCCAGCCCGCCGCCTGAGCCTCAGCCGTCCAGCCAGATGAAGGCGTTGACGCTGAACCGTCCGGTGCGCGGGTCGGCCGGGAGGGGACGGCCGCTCGGCAGATTGGCCGAATGCAGGGTGTGGCCCCGGTAGACGAGCAGTCGATTGAACCGCGCCTCGTAGCGGGCGATCCGCTCATAGATGGCCGTGTCGCCATCCATATAGGCCGCGGGCGGCAGGCCGGTGCGGCGCAGCTCGGCGTTGACCGCCTGGTTGTAGGCGGGCAGCCGCGCCTCGGTGATGGTCTCGAAGCCGGTTCCGCGGTGCCTGTAGAACGAGGTCGCCCCGCCCTCCTCGCGGCTCAAGTGGTGCAGGATGGCGATCCGCTGGCGCCCCAGGCCATCGAAGTGCGGCATCCGCTGGTGCGGGCCAAGGCGGTCCGGCGGCGTGGTGATCAGCGAGAAATAGCATTCCATCCGGTCCAACTCCTCGGCCACGCCGAAGGTATCGCGGATCAGGTTGGCGAGGCTGTTGCGGATGGCCATGGCCAGCGCCGTGGGCGCAGGGGCCCGCACGCCTGGAAAGAAGCTCCCGATCGGCTGATAGGCCAATTGCGCCGCCTCCTCGGCCAAGGCCTCCGGATCGCGGGCGTAATCGTCGATGACGATGACCGGCTCCTGCTCGCGGCCATGCCGATGAATTCGGATCGTGGGGTCCCAGGCGGGCGCTGCCGTGCTCATCGCAGGCGGAACGTCCGAAGGCCCCGCTTGGGCGCGCTAGGTGTCGCGGGTCCAAGTCCCCCTGCGGGCCACGCCTTCCACGCTCTGGTCACGGCGGGCGTGGGCGAGGCTCAGGGGACCGGCCAGGGTGGCGTTGACGGTGTCCAGCCCGCAGGTCTGGGCGGACCCGCGGGCGAAGAGATAGCGCAACGAGATGCGCGCCTCGCCGGCCGGGCTCGGCGGGGTCCCATGAAGGGTGCAAGGATGCCAAAGCGCGCAGAAGCCGGCCTCTCCCGTCAGGGCGCGCTCGGTGACGTACATCTCGCTGTGGTCGCCGCCGCGATAGCGCCAGCTATCCGGCCCCGTCCGCTTCAGATCGTGCGGGAAAAGCTGGCCGCCGAGGCGGTGGCTTCCCTCCATCAGATGCAGCGGAGCGTCGGTCTCGGCCACGGCATGCAGATGGACGTCCAGGGTGACGAAATCGGCCGGGCGTTCGGGATAGCCGCTCAGGTCCTGGTGGAAGTCGACCCCGCAGGAATAGGTGACGTCGCGGAACGCCGGCCGCACATAGGCGCCAAGGTCGCCCGTCGCCTCGCCATAGACGCGCCGCTTCAGCCATCCCGGCAACGCCTCCGACGGCAGGCTGCACACCACCCTGCGGTCAAGCACGCCGTAGTCTGGGCCCAGCAGCGTCCAGAGCGCCTCGACGATTTGCGGCGCACGCTCCACGAAGTCCAGCCGGTGCTGCAGGCTGTCCAGCAGATTGGGCGCGCCATCCTGCGGATGGGCGTCGAGCTCGGCTTCGCTCAGGAACAGGCTGCCGTCGAAGCGGCGGGTCTTGCGAATCTCGGCCAGCAGGGCCGCGCAAGCGGCGGGATCGAGCGGGGCCTCGAAGAGGTGCGCGCCCTTGCGGATGAAGTCGGAGACGACCGCCTCGGCGAGGCTCCAGGCGACGAGAGGCTTCAGCATCGCGGACATGGCGCGCTCCTGGGCGACGCCGCAGGAGACGCTGAATCACGTTAACCATGGTTTACCGACCGGCCGCCAGAGCGAAATCTGGTTCGACAGATTCGGATTTCGCTCAAGACACTTTGAATTTAGAGCATTTTCTACGCCGAACCGGCGCCCACTTCGGCGGAAAATGCTCTAGGCGGAGGCGTTTCCTTGATCCTCGCGGTTCTTCAGGCCCGCACCAGCTCGAGCCGCCTGCCCGGCAAGGTGCTGATGCCCTTGGCCGGCGCGCCCATGATCCTGCGCCAGGTCGAGCGCGTGCGGCGGGCGAGACGCCTGGACCGCCTGGTGGTCGCCACCAGCACCGAGACCAGCGACGACCGTCTGGCCGACACGCTCCAGGCGGACGGCGTAGAGGTCTTCCGCGGGCCGCTGGACGACGTGCTCGCCCGGTTCATGGGCGTGCTGCGCGCCTGCCCGGCGGAGCATCTGGTGCGGCTGACCGGCGACTGTCCCCTCGCCGACCCGCAGATCATCGACGCCACGGTCGCCCGGCACCTGGAGACGGGCGCCGACTATACCAGCAACCGCGTCCGCGAGCGGGGCTATCCCAAGGGCCAGGACGTGGAGGTGATCACCGCCTCGGCGCTCGCCCGCGCCGCGGCCGGGGCGGCGACGCCCGAGGAGCGCGAGCATGTCACCTGGGGCGTCTGGAACCATCCGGACCGCTACCGCATCTCCCGCCTGGAGCCGCCGCGGGACGAGGGCGACGTCCGCTGGACCATCGATCGCCCCGATGACTATGCGTTCGTCGCGGCGGTCTACGAGGCGCTCTATCCCGCCCGGCCCGATTTCACTTCCGACGAGGTGCGGGCCTGGGTGCGAGCGCATCCGGAATGGGCGAGATGGGGCGGCGATCCCCGCGTCTGACCTTGACCGCGTGGGCTTAAGACGCGATGCCACCGGCCAAAGGGGAGGATGATGACCGCAGAAAGCCCGGCCTTGGCCGCCGCGCCTGGCGCGCCTTCGAACCGTCGCGTGCTGTTCGCCAGCATGGTGGGGACCGCGGTCGAGTACTACGACTTCTACATCTATGCGACGGCCGCCGCCCTGCTGTTCGGTCCGCTGTTCTTCCCCAGCGTCTCGTCCTCGGCGCAGATGCTCTCGTCCTACGCCACCATCGCCGTGGCCTTTTTCGCCCGACCCCTCGGCGCGGCTGTGTTCGGCCACTTCGGTGATCGGGTGGGCCGCAAGTCGACCTTGGTGGCCTCGCTGCTGACCATGGGCCTGGCGACGGTCCTGATCGGCGTGCTGCCCAGCTACGAACAGATCGGCTGGGTCGCGCCCGTGCTTCTTTGCATCATGCGCTTCGCCCAGGGCTTCGGCCTGGGCGGCGAATGGGGCGGAGCCGCCCTGCTGGCGGTCGAGAACGCCCCGCCGGGCTGGCGCTCGCGCTTCGGCACCGCGCCGCAGCAAGGCGCGCCGGTCGGCTTCATCGCCGCCAACGGCCTGTTCCTGCTGCTGGGCTATATCCTGACGCCCGAACAGTTCACCTCCTGGGGATGGCGCATCCCCTTCCTGTGCAGCGCCGCGCTGGTGGCGCTGGGCCTGTGGGTGCGCCTCAACCTCAGCGAGACGCCGGCCTTCAAGGCCGCCATGGCCGAGGGCCCGCCGGAGGCCGCGCCGGTGCGCGAGGTCTTCTTCGGCCACCCTCTGGCGACGCTGAGCGGCATCCTCACCGCCGTCGCCTGTTTCGCGACCTTCTACCTGAGCACCGCCTTCGCCCTGGGTTATGCGGTGAAGACCCTGGGCTACCGGCGAGAGGACATGCTCGCGGTGCAGCTCGGCGCCATCGTCTTCATGGCCATCTCCACCTGGATCGCCGGATGGTGGGCGGACCGCTCCAACCCCCGGCGCGTGCTGATGGCGGGCTGCGCCATGGGCGTCGTCGTGGGCCTGCTGATGCCCGTGATGTTCGTCGCCGGCTCGCTGCCGACGGTCTTCGTCTTCCTCTCTCTGGCGCTCTTCGCCATGGGCTTGATGTACGGGCCGCTGGGTTCCTTCGTCCCCGACCTGTTCCCCACGCGCGTCCGCTATTCCGGCTCGACCCTGGCGTTCAACATCGGCGGCATCATCGGCGGCGGCTTCGCGCCGATGATCGCCGCGGCGCTCGCCGAGAAGGGCGGGCTGCCGCCGGTGGGCGTCTATCTCGCCGGAGCCTGCCTGCTCAGCCTGATCACGCTCGCCATGCTGGCCAACCGGAAGCATCACGGGCTCGAGTGAAGGAGACGCCGTGACCGCCGCCCGATCCGACCATGTGCGCGTGCTGGGCGCCAGCCTGGCCGGCACCGCCGTCGAGTACTACGACTTCTTCATCTACGCCGCGGCCGCCTCCCTGGTGCTGGGGCCGTTGTTCTTCCCGTCCGGCTCGGCGACGGCGCAGCTCTTCTCCGCCTACGCCACCTTCGCCGTGGCTTTCCTGGCGAGGCCGCTGGGCGCGGCCTTCTTCGGCCACTTCGGCGACCGGGTCGGACGCAAGTCGACGCTGGTGGCGGCCTTGATGCTCATGGGGCTGTCGACGGTCTTGATCGGCCTGTTGCCCACCTACGCGATGATCGGCTGGCTGGCGCCGGCGCTGCTTTGCTTGCTGCGCTTCGGCCAAGGCCTGGGCCTGGGTGGCGAATGGGGCGGAGCGGCGCTGTTGGCTGTGGAGAACGCTCCGCCGGGCTGGCGCGGCCGCTTCGGCATTTTCCCCCAGCTCGGCGTGCCGGTGGGGATGCTCGCCTCCAACGGCGTCTTCCTGATCATGGACGTGCTCGTCTCGCCCGCACAGTTCACCACCTGGGGCTGGCGCATACCCTTCATCCTCAGCGCAGCGCTGGTGGCGCTGGGCCTCTGGGTGCGGCTCAAGGTGGCCGAGACGCCGGCCTTTAAGGCGGCCATGGAGAAAGGGCCGCCGCCCTCGGCGCCCCTGGGCGAGATGCTGGCGCGCCATCCGCTGACCCTGCTGGCGGGCAGCGTCGCCTGCATCGCCCTCTTCGCAATCTTCTACATCTCGACGGCGTTCGTGCTGGGCTACGGCGTCAGCGCGCTCAAGTACCCGCGAGCGGACCTGTTGGAGCTGCAGCTCCTGGGCACCGTATTCATGACGGCCGGCATACTGATGGCCGGCTGGTGGTGCGACAAGGCGAGCCCGCGGGTGGTCATGATGGCCGGCTATGCGGGCCTGGCGGCGCTAGGCCTGCTGATGCCGCTGATGCTGGTCGCCGGCTCCCTGCCCCGCGTCGGCGCCTTCCTCTGCATCAGCTTCTTCGTCCAGGGCTTCGTCTCGGGGCCGCTCGGCGCCATCCTGCCCAGCCTGTTCCCCACACGCGTGCGCTACTCCGGCGCGTCCATCGCCTTCAGCGCCGGAGGCATCCTGGGCGGCGGGGTTTCACCGATGATCGCCACCGCCCTGGCGGCGAAAGGCGGCCTGGCGCCCGTCAGCGTCTACTACTCCGGAGCCGCGTTGCTGAGCTTCGTGGCGCTGGCCCTGCTTGGACGCAAATCCGGTCGCCACCTCGATTGACGCCCGGCCGGGCCAAGCCCACATGACGCGGTCCGTTTGCCTCCCCCACCCCAAGGCTGTAATCGACCGACCATGGCCGCCATCGACATCACCGACGACAAGCTGGTCGCGCTGACGCCCGACCGTCATGTGGACGCCCGCGCCACCTTCGGCGTGGACTTCGACATGCAAGTCCCGGCGTTCTCCGAGCGGGACGCGCACGTGCCCGACATCGACGAGGCCTACCGGTTCGACCCGGAGACCACGCGCGCCATCCTCGCCGGCTTCGCCTTCGATCGCCGGGTGATGGTCCAGGGCTATCACGGCACCGGCAAGTCGACCCACATCGAGCAGGTGGCTGCGCGCCTCAACTGGCCGCTGATCCGGGTGAACCTCGACAGCCACGTCAGCCGCATCGACCTGGTCGGCAAGGACGCCATCGTGCTCAAGGAAGGCAAGCAGGTCACCGAGTTCCGCGAAGGCATCGTGCCCTGGACGATCCAACGGCCCATCGCGCTCGTCTTCGATGAATACGACGCCGGCCGGCCCGACGTGATGTTCGTGATCCAGCGCGTGTTGGAGGCGCAGGGCAAGCTGACCCTGCTCGACCAGAACCGCGTCATCCGGCCCAATCCGTGGTTCCGGCTGTTCTCGACCACCAACACCATCGGCCTGGGCGACACCACCGGCCTCTACCACGGCACCCAGCAGATCAACCAAGGCCAGATGGACCGCTGGTCGATCGTCACCACGCTGAACTACCTGAACCACGACGTGGAGGCGGCGATCGTGCTGGCCAAGGCGCCGGGCTACGACACCGCCGAGGGCAAGCGCACCATCAACGCCATGGTCCGGGTGGCGGACATGACCCGCAACGCCTTCATGAACGGCGACATCTCGACGGTCATGAGCCCGCGCACCGTCATCACCTGGGCGCAGAACGCCGAAATCTTCGGCGGCGACATCGGCCTGGCCTTCCGTATGACCTTCCTCAACAAGTGCGACGAGCTGGAGCGCGGGACGGTCGCCGAGTTCTACCAGCGGGCGTTCGGCCAGGACCTGCCCGAGAGCACGGCGCGCGTGCGCGTGGCCTGACCGCAGCCAAGCGCCCGCTCCGATGAGGAACGGGCGCCGGCCGATCTGCGGCCTCGGTTAATGGCCTGTCATCTTGCGCCCGGCGAAGAAGCCCAGCGCCAGGAAGATCACGAAGCCCACCAGGAACAGGAAGAACAGGATCTTGGCGATACCGGCCGCCGCGCCGGCGAGGCCGGTGAAGCCGAGCCCGCCGGCGATCAGCGCGATCACCGCGAAGATCAGAGCCCACTTGAGCATTGTCGCCCACTCCGTATCAACGAAAGGCCCGGATCAGGCCTCACCGCGCCAACGCCGCCGCCGGGTGGATGTTCCCAGCCCGCCCCTGCCCGAGCTAACTCCTTGCTTCATGCCGGACGCACCCTGATCTAAGACCGAAGCGATGGCGAAACCCTCAGAGAGCCCCGTCGAGCCGTTCAAGCGAGCCGTCGCGCACGCGGCGCGCTCGCTCGCGGAGACGCCGGACCTGGAGGTGGTGTTCTCCTCCGAGACCCCGCAGCTGTCGGGCAAGCGAGCGGTCCTGCCTCATCCGCCCCGCGATCTTTCTGAAGCCGACGCCGCGCGCATCCGCGGCCTCGCCGACCAGATGGCCCTGCGCCTGGCCCACCATGACCCGGCGCAGCACGCCCGCGCCCGGCCCGGCGTCGCCCTCGCCCAGCCGCTCTACGACGCCGTGGAGCAGGCGCGCATAGAGGCCATCGGCGCCAACGCCTTGGGCGGCGTCCGCGGGAACCTGAGGGCGGTGCTGGAGCAGGCCTGGGCGCGCCGGCCGTTCAACGAAATCGAGGCCATCACCCACCCGCCCCTGGCCGAAGTGGTCTCGCTGATGGTGCGCGAGCGCCTGACCGGAGAGCCGCCCCCGGCGGCGGCCCGGCCTCTGGTGGAGCTTTTCCGCGCCGACATCGAAGCCAAGGCCGGCGCCGATCTGGACCGGCTGGAGGAGGCCCTCTTCGACCAGAAGGCCTATGGCCGGATCGTCCGCGCCATCCTGCGCGACCTCAAGCTCGCCGAGGACCTGACCGACGAGCCGGAAAAGCAGGAAGAGGCCGAGGAGGACCAGAACGAACAGGGCGAGTCCGAAAGCGGCGCCGCCGAAGACGACCAGGAAGGCGAATCCGAGACGTCGCAATCCTCCGCCACGGACGACGGCGAGACCGTCGTCTCCGAGGCCGACGACACCGAGACCGAGATGGCGGAGGCCGACGAGGCCGCCGAGGCCGATGACGACAAGCAACCGCCAGAGCTGGGCGAGGGCGAGCAGCCGGCGCGGCCGGAGCTGAAGGGTGAAGGCCGCCAGCCCGCCTACAAGGTCTTCACAACCGCTCACGACGAGATCGTTCTGGCGGAGGAACTCTGCGACCCCGAAGAGCTCGGCCGCCTCCGCGCCTATCTCGACCAGCAGCTCGCCGGCCTGTCCAACGTGGTCTCCCGCCTCGCCAACCGGCTGCAACGCAAGCTGCTGGCCCAGCAGAACCGCGCCTGGAGCTTCGACCTGGAGGAAGGCGTCCTCGACGCCGCCCGCCTGACCCGCGTGATCGTCGATCCGACCGCGCCCCTCTCCTTCAAAGAGGAGTCCGACACCGAGTTCCGCGACACCGTCGTCAGCATACTGATTGACAACTCCGGCTCCATGCGCGGGCGGCCGATCATGGTGGCGGCGGTCTGCGCCGACATCCTGGCGCGCACCCTGGAGCGTTGCGGGGTCAAGACCGAGATCCTGGGCTTCACCACCCGCGCCTGGAAGGGCGGGTCGGCGCGGGAAGACTGGCTGAAGGCGGGCAAGCCGCCTCAGCCGGGCCGGCTCAACGACCTGCGCCACATCATCTACAAGGCCGCCGACGCGCCCTGGCGACGGGCACGAAAGAACCTCGGCCTGATGATGCGCGAGGGCCTGCTGAAGGAGAACATCGACGGCGAGGCGCTCCTGTGGGCGCACCATCGCCTGATCGGCAGGGCCGAACAGCGCCGCATCCTGATGGTGATCTCCGACGGCGCGCCGGTGGACGACTCCACGCTCTCGGTGAACTCCGGTCACTACCTGGAACGGCACCTGCGCGAAGTCATCGCCGAGATCGAGGCCAAGAGCCCGGTGCAGCTCATCGCCATCGGCATCGGCCACGACGTCACCCGCTACTACCGCCGCGCCGTGACCCTGGTCGACGTGGAGCAGCTCGGCGGCGCGATCGTCGAACAGCTCGCCGAGCTTTTCGAGGAAGAGCCGCGCCGCCTGGGCAAGATGGCGAGCCCCCTGCTCTCCGGCCCGCCGCCCGGCGGCGGCCCGCCCAAGCCGACGGTCAGGGACGTGAGGCGAGTGGCGTGAGAGCCGCGGCGGGGCTGATCGGGCTCGTCCTGCTCGCCGCCTGCGCCACAACGCCGGGCGGGCCGGCCGCCGTCGTTCCCGCCTCGCCGAGCATCCGCGTGGAGGCGCGGCCGGTTCCGATGGACGCTTCCGACCTGCAGCGTCGCAGCCTCGGCGCCTTCGTTTTCGCCGGCGGCGTGGACCTGACGTCCCCGGACACCTCGCGCCTGCATGGCCTTTCGGATCTTAAGGTGTGGCCGAACGGCCGCCTGCTGGCCGTCAGCGACGAGGGCGACATGCTGGAGGCGCAACTGGTGCTGGACGCCGCCGGCCGGCTTGGCGGGATTGACCATGCGCGGCTCACCCCCTTGATCGCAGAGGATGGCCGCCCCCTCCTCGCGCGCGGCAAGGGCGAGGCCGACTCCGAAGGGATCGCGGAGCTGGCGGACGGCGTTCGCCTGGTGAGCCTGGAGCGGGACGACCGGGTCCTGGCCTATCCGGCCGGGGGCGGCCCGCCGCGACGGGCGCCGGCGCCCGACGTCGTCTTTCCGAAGAACCTCGGCATGGAGGCCCTGGCCGCCGATCCGGCGGCCGGGCCGGACGCCTACATCGTCGGCGCCGAACAAAGCGGGCGGACCTGGACCTGCCGGCTCTCGGGCGGCTGTGCGCCGGGCGTGACCGTCCAACTCGCCGAAGACCAGGGACTGACGGCGGTGGCGCCGCTGCCCGGCGGGCGACGCGCCTACCTGCTGCGCGCCTTCAGCCCGCTGAAGGGGGTGCGGGTGACCCTGCGGATCGCCGAGGCGGACGGGACGGTGGTGGACGAACTGCGGCTGCTCCAGCCGCTCACGGTGGACAATTTCGAAGGTCTGGCGGCGGTGCCCAGGCCGGACGTCGGGGTGCGCTTCTACCTGGTCGCCGACGACAACTTCTCGCGCCTGCAGCGGACCCTGCTGCTCGCGTTCGATTGGCGCGAGCCTAAACGCCGCTGAGCGCTTGCCTAGGACGCCAGGGCGATTCCATGGTCGTCAGTAGAAAAGTTAGGGAGCCCGGAAATGAGCCGCCAGGACGTGACAATCCCCATGCCGCAAGGCGAGGCGCGGGCCTTCGTCTTCACGCCGAACGAGGGCTCCGGCCCCTGGCCCGCCGTGCTCTTCTTCATGGATGGCCCTGGCATCCGCCCGTCCCTGTTCGAGATGGGCGAGCGACTGGCCGGGCACGGCTACTATGTGCTGCTGCCCGACATGTTCTGGCGGATAGGGCCCTACCCGCCGATCGTCGTCGCCGAGGCCTTCGCCACGCCGGAGAAGCGCGCCGAGTTCTTCAAGACGCGCATGAGCTCCACCGACGCGGAAAGGTCGATGGCGGACACCGGGGTGTTCCTCGACTGGCTCTCGCACCAGCCCAAGGCCCGGGCCGAAAAGGTGGCGGCGATCGGATACTGCATGGGCGCGGGGATGGCGTTCCGCGCCTCCGGGACCTACCCGGACCGCATCGCCGCCGTGGGCGGGTTCCATGGCGCCCACCTGGCGACCGACGCGCCCGACAGCCCCCACCTTCTGGCGCCGAAGATCAAGGCCAAGGTGCTGCTCGCCTGCGCCGACAAGGACGAATACCTCGACGATGCGCAGTGCGCGCGGCTCGACAAGGCGCTCAAGGATGCCGGCGTCGATGCAGAGGTGACCATCTACCGGGGCGCGCTGCACGGCTACGCCCCGTCCGACATGCCCGCCTATGATCGCGACGCCTCGGAACGGCACTGGCGCGAGTTGCTCGGCCTGCTGCAGGCGACCCTCAAACAGCCGCAGCCGGCCTGAGCGGCCGCAAGAAAAAGGCCGCCCTCGCGGGCGGCCTTTTCGGAACGACGATCTTGCGACGCCTCAGGCGGCGGGCTGCTCGGCGAGCTTGGCCTTGACCTGGCGCTTGATCTTCAGGGCGCGCGACGAAAGCTTCTCGTCGCGGGCCTTGAGCAGGAAGGCATCCAGGCCGCCCCGCGCGTCCAGGGTGCGCAGCGCGGCGTTGCGGATGCGCAGGGTGAAGGACTGACCCAGGGCGTCGGATTGCAGGGTGACCGGAGCCAGCGCCGGCAGGAAGCGGCGCTTGGTCTTGATGTTCGAGTGGCTCACATTGTGGCCGACCAACGGGCCGACACCCGTGAGCTCGCAACGGCGCGACATGGCGAAGACCTTCGCGTAGGAAAACGGAGCGCGAGGCCTGCCGGCCCGCGCGGGAGCGGGCGATATAGAGGAAAGGGCCTTCGCGCGTCAAGGCGAGCCGGCCCGTCCCGTCCTGCGGAGAGCGTTACGATTGTCGCATAACGCGACTCTCCATAGCCTTAATGCGTCGGGAACAAAGGCCGAATCGGGCGACGTCGCCGATTCGGTCCCGGTTTGTTTCGCGAGTGTTCCCGTCGTTGCCCAAAATGAGTGGCTCGTCACCACGATTGGTTAACACCCGCGTTTCGCAAGCCTGCCTTAACCGACGCCGGCCAGGCTGATCGGCGGGAGAGGCGCATGACCCGACTGGCCCTGGTGATGATCGCACGCGACGAGGCGGCCCTGATCGGGCGCGCTTTAGAGAGCGCACGCGCCCACGTCGATCGCATGATCGTACTCGACACCGGCTCGACCGACGCCACGCCGCAGATCGCCAAGGCGCTCGGCGCCGAGGTGGCGCACTTCGTCTGGTGCGACGACTTCGCCCGCGCCCGCAACGCCGCCCTGGACCTCTCGGACGCCGCTTGGAACCTGGTTCTCGACGCCGACGAATGGATCGAGGACGGGGCGCAGGCGGCGCTAGGCTCCGACGTCCTGCCCTCCGGCGGCGGCGACTTCCTGGGCTCGGTGCGGCGCGACAGCGCCATGGACGACACCGGCGCGGCCGGCCTCGCCCGCTGCTGGATACCGCGCCTGTTGCCGCGCGGCGTCCGATACGAAGGCCGCATCCACGAGCAGCCGGTCGGCTCCGGGCGCGAGCGGCGATTGCCCCTGGTGCTCGGCCACCTGGGATTCACACCCGACAACCTGGCGCGGAAGGGCGACCGCAACGAGGCCCTGCTGATGCAGGCGCTGCAGGACGCCCCTGAGGACGCCTATCTCTGGTTCCAGCTGGCGAAAGAACACCAGGCGCGCGAGCGCGCGCGCCAGGCCGCCATCTGCTTCGCCGAGGCCCTGCGCCTGGCCGAGCCCGATGCGGCCTATCGCCATTCCCTGGTGGTGCGGGCGATCACCGCGCTGAAGGCCGACGGCCGCCTGCAGGAGGCGCTGGAGCTGGCGGACCGGGAAGTCGGCGCCTGGTCGCACTCGCCGGACTTCTATTTCGCCGTCGGCGACCTCTACCTGGAGTGCGCCGCCCAGTCACCGGATCGCGCGGCGACGGATTTCCTGCCCATCGTGGAAAGCGCCTGGAAGCGCTGCCTGGAGATCGGCGAACGGCCCGACCTCGACGGGGCCGTGGCCGGACGGGGAAGCCGCATGGCGGCGCACAATCTGGCGGTGTTCTACGACGCGCTGGGTCAAGGCGAACTCGCCGCCCGCTACCGCACGCTGGCGGCCTGATCACCTCCTGCTCTAAGCTCGGGCGATGTTCGGAGTCCTTTGCGCCACGCCCGAGGAGCTTCAAGCGCTGCGCGCGCGCCTGAAGCTGGAAGCCGAGCCCGAGGTGCACGGCCCCACTCGCGTATGGCGCGGCGCCCACGGCGCGACGCCGGTGGTGCTGGCGCAGAGCGGCATCGGCAAGGTCAACGCCGCCGCCGCCGCCACCCTGCTGATGGACCGGTTCCAGCCCCGCGCCCTGGTCTTCTCCGGCGTCGCCGGATCGCTGGACCACGATCTTCCAGTCGGGGGCGTCCTGCTGGCCGACCGCCTGGCCATCCACGACTACGGCATGGTCGAGGGCGAAGCCTTCACCCCGGTCGCCTATGGCGTGATCCCGATCGGCGCACCCAGGCTTTCGGCGCTCTCCGCGGTCGCGCCCGAGGTCCTGGCGGATTTCGGCGAACTGGCCCGCCGGGTCGCGCCAAACCTGGGCCATCCCATTCGCCTGGGCGGGGTCATCACGGCGGATTATTTCCTGAACTGCGGCGTGACGCGGGAGGCCCTGCGCCGCGACTTCGCCGCCGACGCGATCGACATGGAGTCGGGAGCCGTGGCCCAGGTGGCCGAGGCCTGGGGACGTCCCTGCTACGTCATACGCACCGTCTCCGACCTCGCCGGAGAGGAAAGCCACATCACCTATCCGCAGATGGCCGCCATGGCCGCCGCCAATTCCGCGCTTTGCGTCGAGGCGCTGCTGGATCTGCTGCTGGCGCGAACGTGACGCGGCGCAGCCGGAACACCAGCCAACGCCATCCGTTGAGCATCCTCAGGGACGAGGAGCATCGACCTCCGTGGGTAGACGCACAGACATCCATCGGTTTGAAGAAAGCCGCACCATCGACGTCGACGACGCGCGGGCCATGCGGTTCTGGTCCCATCGCCTCGGCGTCACGCCTGAGCACATCGCCGAGGCCGTGCGCGAGGTGGGGCCCAACACCACCGCTGTGGTCCTGAAGCTCGAAGCCCCCCAAGAGGATCGCATCGCCCCCCGCGCCTGAGCGCAATCGTCAGGCGATGCCCTTGACCCGCGCGGGATCGAAACCCGCCGCGCGGTCCCAGGCCTCCACCAGGCCGCGTTCGGCCAGGCCCGCGAACAGGCGGTGGACGTTGATCGCATTGTCCCGCAGCAGGCCCGACCAGGCCTCGCCCGTCAGCTGGTGATCCGTCAGCATCACGCGGCCGGCCCGGATCTCGCAGGCCCCTTCGGCGACCAGGGCGGCGATCTGGCGGCGCACCGTCTCGGCCGGCGTCTGGACCCTGCGGCTGATCGCGGCCATCGACAGACCCGCCGCGCTTCCCGGAAGCGCGCCGGCCGCCTGGGAGAGCAGCGGCGTCAGGATCACGCCCGAGACGATCCCGCCGGTGCGGGCCACCAGCACCTCCGATGTGCGCAAGAGGTAATCCGACATCAGCCGGACGGCGCCGCGGACGGGCGGCTCGTCGTCGACGTAGTGCGAGGCCGGAAGCGCGTCGAGCAGCGAGGCTGCGCGTAGCGTCACGTAGAGCGCCTGCATCCGGTGGTAGCAGTCCTGCGCCGCCTCAAGGTATTCGACGCTGCGCATGAAGGTGGCCGGAACGACGACGCCGGCCGGACTCAAGATGCAGACCCCCTGCGCCTCCAGCCTGCGGATGTTCCGCCTGGCCGTCTCATAGGGCAGCCGCATGGAGGCCGCGACCGCGCGCACGCTCACCGGCCGCCGTTCCGCATCGGGCGCAGGAGCGTCGAGGCCGCCATAGCGGCTGCGAGCCTCCGGGTTGCGCGTGAGGGGGGCGATGTTGGCCTGGTTGATGGCCATCATCAGCAGGGAGTCGAGCGTCTTCAGCCCCGGAATGCCGTGGCAGGCGACGTCGAGCACGAACTCCAGCGAATGGTGGGCGATCTTCCGCGCCCTCGCCCGAGAGTCCGCCTCCTCTTCTGGCGTCTTCGCTTCCGACAATTGGAACGTCCCGACAGGGCCCCATAGGCAAATCCATCTTGCACTGCAAAACGCTGGGCGCAAACGCCGCGGCCCCGCGCGCCTGCGTCAACACGCCGCCCCGCCGCTTGACTCCCTAGCCCTTCGGCGCACACACCGCCGCCCATGATCCCCCG
>Ga0207644_10000344_pt1 | contig 30156 bp, 29 predicted proteins | sample KBSS73metaG_FD_184326 | JGI IMG/M metagenome (GOLD analysis project Ga0207644, IMG submission 184326) | Switchgrass rhizosphere microbial communities from Kellogg Biological Station, Michigan, USA - KBS S7-3 metaG (SPAdes) (version 2) | ecosystem: Host-associated > Plants > Roots > Rhizosphere... | reverse complement strand
CTGCTGAGCTACGGGGTCGCCGTGCCCCGAATAAGGGCAGCGGCCACCGCAATCAATTGACTTGGCTCGGCGGAGTGACCGGAAGAGGTAGCGGCGCGATCGGGATTCCGTCGTCGGCTAGCGACTTCGCCTGCTCGAGCGTGGCGTTGCCATGCACCTGCGCGGATTCGATCTCGCCGCAGTGCATCGCGCGCGCAGTTTCGGTGAATTGGTCGCCGACCCAGCGCGAATCCTTGAGCATTTCAGCCTGGATCGCCGCAAGTTTCGCAATCGGATTGTCGGACCCCTTGCGTGGCACACGCGGCGCCATCGGAGCCTTGTCGATGTTGGCCGACTGGCAGACCGGGCACTGCACGAGTCCGCCGGCGCGTTGCTCCTCATAATCGGCGGTCGATCGGAACCAGGCCTCGAAGGTCCCGCAATCTCCGCCACACTGAAGGTCGAAGACGATCATAAGGACACCGCGTCGGGGATAGGCCTGCGATGGTTAAGCGCAGGTATGCGCGAGCGGACATCCGAAATTCGCTTGAGGTCGATGTCGGCGAAGCCGACGCCCTTTTCCTCGCCCATGTCGAGCAGGATCTCGCCCCAAGGGTCGATGACGAGGCTGTGGCCGAAGGTGGTCCGGCCGTCTTCATGGTGGCCGACTTGGGCAGCCGCCACCACGAACAGTCCGGCTTCGATCGCCCGGGCGCGCAACAGGATGTGCCAATGCGCCTTGCCGGTCGGGACGGTGAACGCCGCCGGCACGGCAATCACGTCGGCATCGGATTCGGCGAGCCGGGCGAACAGGCCGGGGAAGCGCAGGTCGTAGCAGATCGTCAGGCCCAGCTTGCCAACTGGCGTCCCGTTCACCAGCGTAACCCCCGAGCCTGGCGAGTACGTGTTGGATTCGCGCCAGCTTTCTCCGGTCGGCAGGTCGACGTCGAACAGATGGATCTTGTCATAAGTCGCGCGAATGGACCCTTCGCGGTCGATGACGAATGAGCGGTTGGCGACCTTGCCATTGTCGACCAACACGGCGAGCGAGCCAACGTGCACCCAGATGCGGTGCCGGGCGGCGGCGGCCTGAGCGGCAGCCAGAACCTCATCCTGGTCCTGTTCGCGCAGCACCTTTGCAGCCCGCGCGGAATCGCGGTCGAGCAACCCTGTCATCTCAGGTGTGAACAGCATCTCCGCCCCGCCGGCGGACGCTTGCTCAATGGCTTCTGTCAGCCCGCGAGCATTGCGGGCCGGATCGATGCCGGCTGTCGACTGGAAGAGCGCGATCCGGGTCACGGCTTGAACAGTTCATCCAGTCTACCCGAGTGATGGAGCTCGAACAAATCGTCGCAGCCCCCAACATGGTGCTCGCGGATGAAAATCTGCGGGACCGTCGTCCGCCCCTGGGCGCGCTGCACCATTACCTCGCGCGCCTCCCCGCCATAATCGACGGGAATCTCCCGGTACTCGACGCCTCTCGCCTCCAGCAGCTGCTTGGCGCGCCAGCAATAAGGACAGAATGCCTTGGTGTAGATTTCGACAGTCACGAACGGCCCTTCAAACCCGATACTTAGGCAGAAGCGTCAACGCATCAACTGCGAAGGTTTCACCACGCGGGCCCAGCTGACAAGCTCCACGCGCGCCGCGCCGGCCTGTTTGAGCGTCCGGGCGCAGGCTTCGGCCGTGCTCCCGGTGGTCAGCACGTCGTCAACGAGTATGACGGTCTTGCCGGCAACAGCGTCTTTATCCCGGACCCGGAAGGCCCCGGCTACCGTCCTCCGACGCTGCGACGCACTCATGCTCTTGAGCGCCGGCGTCCTCCTCGTTCGCGCCAACGCAAGCGGGTCGGCGGCGATGCCCAGCCGGCGCGACAGCTCGCGTGCGACCAGGGCGGACTGGTTGAACCCGCGACTCCATAGCCGTGTCCGGTGGAGCGGCACCGGAACAAGAATACGGTCATCTCCTTCGCCCACCAGCGGCGCCATGTAGCGGGCCATCGTCCGAGCGATGGCGACCTTACGGCCATATTTCAGGCGGATGGCCAGACCACGAGCGAGCTCGCCGTACGCGACGGCAGCGCGTGTCCGCGCGATGCGTGGGGATCGCGCCAGGCAGACGCCGCAGGTCTTCTGCTCGGTCGCCTGCAGCGGCATGCCGCAGGTCGAGCAGCCCGTATCGCCGAGGAACTCGACCTCTTTCCAGCAATCAGGGCAAAAACTGTGGACGTCACCCACGATCGTCCCACAGCCGGCGCAGCGCGGCGGAAGCGCAAAATCGAGGGCCCAACGCGTTAGCCTGCCGAATACAACCGCGACCACATCCGCCTTGTTGCGCACGGTGGCTCAGCGCACAAGCGCGCCGGTGCCAGAGTTGTTCGACATGAAGCTTCGCGCGCTTCGCCGCGACCGTGCCGTGCGGAGCGGGCCGGAACTATTCCTCCACGAACGGGCTTTCGCCGATTGCCTGGACCGGATCGCACTGCTTCGGAGCAGGTTCGCACGAGCGTTGCTGATCGGATGCCCTGATCCACAGTGGCCGGAACGCCTGGGCGAGCTGGTCGACACGGTCGACGTTCGCGAGCCCGGCTCGCGATCTGCGGCCGAGGCAGGGGGCGAAACGATCGTCGAGGATTACTGGGAGCCCGCCGCTGGCGCCTACGACCTGGTCCTTGCCGTCGGCACGCTGGACACAGTCAACGACCTGCCGCTTGCGCTTCGCCTGATCCGCCACGCGACGAGCGGCGACGCCTTGCTGATCGGAGCCATGTCCGGCGGCGACACGCTGCCGCAGCTCAGGGCAGCGATGCGGGCGGCCGATGCTGTTGCGGGCGCAGCCGCGCCCCACGTCCATCCGCGCATCGAAGCCTCGGCGCTCGCCCCGCTCCTTGCCGACGCCGGTTTCGCGAACCCTGTGGTCGATATCGACCGGGTGCCGGTGTCCTATCGTTCGTTTGAGCGCCTCGTCGGAGATCTCCGCGCCATGGGCGGTACGAACGTCTTATTGGACCGGCCGCGCTTCATTGGAAAAGCGGGACGACAAGCCGCTGCGCGTGCCTTCGCGGATGCTGGCGATGGGTCGCGCACGGTCGAGGCGTTCGAGATCATCCACTTCGCCGCCTGGACGCAGCCGAAGCCCTGAGCCGGTGTTAACCGTGTCGCTGGGAAGAGTTGTTAACCCTGCACTTGGTAAACCGGCGTCGTGGACGTGGACCAGAGGAGGGTGGCGTGATCGCTATCCGGACATATTTTCGCACGCTTTGTGCCGATAGGCGCGGAGCTACAGCGATTGAATACGGACTAATCGCAGCCCTCATCGTTCTTGCGATGATGACCGGGCTGCAGTCGCTTGGCGGCGGCGTCGGCGGAATGTGGGGCAAGCTCGGCAACACCGTGAACACCTACATGCCGTAAGTGATTGTGAATGCTGGTGGTTATGCCCGTCGCGTCCCGTAGACCACCAGCTTTACCTTCCGCCCAGGAGCGAGAACAGAGTTCGGCGCCAGCCCGTTTAGCGACAGGAAGCGCTCGAGCTTGAAATCCCGATAGGCCATGCGGCTCGCGAGCGACTGGACGGTTTCGCCCGGCCGCACCGTTTCAACGTGAATGATGCGCGGCCGAATCGCGGCCGCCTCCGCCGGACTGATTCGACGCAGCGAGTTGATCATCGGGACGAACGGGCTCACGCCGTAGCCGCCCGGCGTAAGCATCACGAAGTAATAAACGCGCTGCGGATCCCACTGATAGGCCGCCACGCTCGCATCGATGGTCCCAGAGTCGGTGTTCACGCGAGCCGTGGTAATCGCCGCAGACATTCCGTTGATGGTGACATGCTGCGGCGGCGGTACGGGGAAGTTGGCCTGCTGTCCGCCGGTCAGCTGTCGGAACGCGAGCAAGACAGCGTCGTCGAGCCTGCCGGTGAACTGCCCGCCGCGAAACTGTGCCTTCCCGGCTGACCCAGAGATCGTAACGGCGTCCGTGCCGTTGGACATCAAATAGCCCTGCGGCACGCTGAACTGGATGCGCAGATCGGGGTGGGTGAAACTCGCCCCCTCAATGATCCCCTGCGCGGGATCGTCGTCGACATAAACGCCCTCGAGCTGGCTCAAGAACTGGTCGCGATTGCGTACTCCGGTCCCGAGCCGGCCCGTTGCACGAGCTTCCGCGAGCGCGCGCTGCATCCGGTTCTCGCTCAGCGGGTGAGTGCTCGCCCATTCGGGCGTTTGGCGGTTCGTGCGGCCCTGGACACGCGCCTCGAGCGCGCTCTGACGGCTCAAGGCCGCAAGGACATCCGCAGCGCCTGCGGGATCGTAGCCGGCGCCGATGAGGTAGCGGAGGCCAAGCGTGTCGGCCTGATATTCCTGGTCCCGTGAGAATTTCAGCATGTCGAGCCGCGAGCGCGCCGTGAGGACGTCCGATATCCCCGAACCGAAGATGGCGCCGATAATCTGGCCGAACACGCCGAGCGGGTTTCTAGACGCATACTGCTCGCGGACGTGAGCGTGATTGGCGGCGATGTGGCCGACCTCATGGCCAAGCGCGAAGGCAAGCTCGGATTCGTCGTCCATCAGGCCCATGAGCTGGCGCGTCACGTAGACATAACCGCCAGGGAGCGAGAAAGCGTTCTCGACTGCCGAGTTGAGCGTCACAAAGTGCAGGGCCTGGCCCGGGTTGGCGATGCCTGACTGGCCGCCAACGCGCCGTCCGACGGACTCGACATAAGCCGCGCGTGGACCCGCTTCAGCGCCTCCCAACGCCTGCACAAGCTCGGCATTGTCGCGCTGCGCTTCGGCGACATCGCGCGGATCGAGGTAGCGAAGCTGCTGGGCCGACGCCGGGGCGAAGGCCAGCGCTGCGACCGTGAGCAACAGGAATCGTCTACGCATCTCGCACCATCTCCCGTTCCGCCGTTGAACTAAGCGCGGCGAATTTGAACGGTGAATGACTGGAGCGGTTCCTGCCGCTGTAGAGTCAGCCGATCGCGAGGAACTTGGCCCGCCGCTGAGCGCGAAGCTCGTCGCGGCCAAGCTTGGTGCAGCCGTCCAGCTCCTCAATCAGCGCACCCTTCAAAGCGCCAATCGCGGCCTCGGGGTCGCGATGCGCACCGCCCAGCGGCTCGTCGACGATCCGGTCGACAACGCCGAGAGCCTGCTGGTCCTGCGCCGTGATCTTCATCGCTTCGGCAGCTTCTGGGGCCTTATCGGCGGTGCGCCACAGGATCGAGGCGCAGCCCTCCGGCGAGATCACGGAATAGATGGCATGCTCGAACATCAGGACGCGATTGGCGCTGGCTATCGCCACGGCTCCGCCCGAGCCACCTTCACCGACGATGACGGCGACGATCGGTACGCCAAGCGCCAGGCATTCCTCGGTCGAACGGGCAATCGCCTCGGCCTGGCCGCGCTCCTCTGCCTCGACGCCCGGGAAGGCACCCGGGGTATCGACGAGGGTCACCACCGGCACGCCGAAGCGGTCTGCCAGTCGCATCAGGCGGATCGCCTTGCGGTAGCCCTCCGGCTTGGCCATCCCGAAATTGTGCTTGAGGCGCGAAGCCGTGTCGTCGCCTTTCTCATGCCCAATCAGCATCACCTTCCGGCCGTCGATCCGGGCGAAGCCGCCAATGATCGCGGGATCGTCCGCGAAGGCGCGGTCACCGGCAAGCGGCAGGAAATCCTGGGCAAGGCCCGCGACATAATCCTTGAAGTGCGGCCTGTCGGGGTGCCGTGCCACCTGCGCCTTCTGCCACGGACTAAGCTTCGCATAGGTGTCGCGAAGGAGCCTGCTGGCCTTGGCCTCCAGCTTCGCGACCTCGGGCTCAATGTCTATGTCGTCGGAGCTGGCCGCAGTCTTGCGCAGCTCATCAACGCGGGTCGCAAGCTCTGCGAGCGGCTTCTCGAAATCCAGGTAGTTCTGCATGTGCCGGGCGCGGGTAGGACGAAGGTGCCTAAGCCGTCAACGACTGCGGGTCGCCAGCGGGTGCCGCGAATTGACCAGCTCGACCAGCCGGGCGCTGTCGACATGGGTGTAGATCTGGGTTGTCGCGATGTCGGCATGGCCGAGCAGCGACTGTAGGACGCGGAGGTCTGCTCCTCCTGACAGGAGATGCGTCGCAAAGGCATGGCGAAGGACGTGCGGGCTGACGCGCTCCGGCGCGATCCCCGCGTCCGCTGCCATGGCGCGAACGATCTGGAACAGGCGCACCCGGCTGAGGTGCGACTTGCCGCTGGGGAAGAGCCAAAGCGTATCCCCGGGGACCAGCTCGAGCCATCGCGCGACGGCGCCCTCTGCACGCGACGAGATCGGCACCAGCCGTTCCTTCGATCCTTTGCCGCGCACCATCAGGAACGGCTGGCCCGGCCGGACCGCGCCGCGCGGCAGGCTGACCAGCTCGGTGGCACGGAGGCCCGAGCCGTATAGGAGTTCGAGCAACGCGAGGTTGCGGACAGCGGTCGGCTGGTCGCTCGCCGCCCGTTCCTCCGCCGCCACGAACATCCGCTCCACCTCAGGGCTCTCGAGAATTCGCGGCAGAGGGCGCTCCAAGCGCGGACGCGGCAGGGCTGGCGATGGATCGTCCTTCCTCAGGCCATCGTCGATCAGGAAACCGAAGAAGCGGCGGAGCGAGGCGGAGCGGCGGGCCACCGTCGCCGGTGAAAGGTCGGCCCAGGCAGCGCCGAGACGCGACAGATCGTCCGCCGAAGCCTGCCCAAGAGAACCGAGGTTCTCCGCAGTACGCTCGAGGTCGTTGCGATAGGCAGCGAGCGTGTGGCGTGACGATCCCGCTTCGGCGGCCATCATGTCGAGGAAACGGTCGACGAGTGCCCGGTCGTCCGGCGTCACGTTCTGGAGAGCGCCTCAGCGGCGATCATTCGAGCGGTGAAGCCCTGGCCGGTGCGGTTGAGAGCCGCGACAGCGTGATAGAGATGGGCTGACGGGATCCGGTCGAAACGGGGCGTCTGGAAACCCGTGCCGGTAAGCACCAGCACCGTGCCGGGCTGACCGCGCGCAGCCGCTGCATCGATCATGCTAGTCCAGGTTGTCGAGTGGCCGAGACCGAGTCCATAGCGGCGATTGAGCGTGTTGGCGTCGTCGGTGCTGATCCGCCCGAGCCCTGCGAGTCCGGCGACCAGCAAAGCGCTGCGCACCTTGTCAGGGCTGTTGTCGCGGCGAATGAAGCTGCTGATGCGGCTGGTGCCGACATCGGCGATGTTCGGCGCAGCGAGCGCTAACATCGCCCAGCACCGGTCATTGTCGGCGGAATCCATCCCGTTCACGGCCGGGATCCAGCGCGCCGCAGCCTGGTCGTACCCCCCTGCAAGCATGGCCGAGATCAGCTCCGGAGCATCCTTGGCGAGCTGGGAACTCGGCTCCACCAGCGTCGCGGCACGAGCAACCAGCGCCCGCGTCGCCTCCTTCTGAAGATCGTCCTTGCCGATCCCGAGGAGCTTGCGGATCGCGGCCAGGCGTGTCTCCGCGTCCTTACCGACATAGGCCTGGCGCAGCTGCCAGGCGTCGCTGTCGCCGAGGTCCGTAGGATCGGTCGAATCGTAGATCTGCGAATAGAGGTCGACCATCGTCTGCGACGAGAAGACCCCGAGCCCCGCCGCAACGAATGCCGACGGGAGCCGCTGCTGCGCGGTGAGCAAGGGCGAGCGGGCCAGAAATGCGCGGAGCTGCGTTGGCGCGGCGTTCACCAGCCGGTCGGGCGGGACCATGCCCGTGCCGGTGGCGAGCCCGAAGCGCCAGGCGGTCAGCGAATCCACGGGTTCCCACTCGATCGTTGCCGCCCGGCCGTTTGCCCCGGCACCGACGACTTTTTCGGCAAGCGCAAGATCCGCGCCGCCGATACGTCCGTAGCGCCGCGCTTGGTCGATCATCGCGGAGGCCTGCTCCGGCTCTCCGGCGAGTGAGGCACACATCGCCTGGACCAGTGCGCGGATGCCGGGATCATATTTGCGGATGCCTTCTTCGAGCGGGCACAGCGCGGCAGGGTCCGAATTTGCCAGCGCGCTCTGCACTCCGACCTGGACCATCTTTGGGGTGAAGCGATCGGTATCGACCCCCGCGACGAGTAGCCGCGCAGCGTCAGCCTCACCCAGCCGCAGCAGGAGCCAGGTCCGCTCGGCGACCCAGTCGATCGGATTAACGTTGACCGGGGCTCGCGCCTTAGCGAGCAGCGCGTCGCGAAGCGCGATATGCGCCCAGCGCGATGCCAGCGGCGTCTGCATCCGCCGCATTAAAGTGGAGAGAAAGGGCCCGTTGGCCGCACCCCACGGCGCGTCGCCCAGGCCGAGCTTGCCCGAGTCCAGCGCACCCACATTCCATGGATCGCGCCGGGCCCAGCCCGGATATTCGACTGGCGGACTGGGCGGGACGACTGCGGTCGACGGGTTGGAGTTCGATACCTCCTCGACCGCTGTTTCGTCGGCGCCACCCTCGGGCAACGGCTGAGCTGACGAAGGCGCTGAGGGAGTCTGCGTGGGAGCCGGCTGCGGCTGCGCAGCCTGCTGGGCAAGCGCCGGCAGCGCGAGAACGACCGCCGCCGATGCAATCAGGATGAACTTAGTGCGCATTGCCCCCGGGAGCGGGGACCGCGACCTCGATCGTGTGGGTCGGCTGCTGTTTTGGCGAACGCGACAGGAAGACCAGCGCGCCGATCACCAGGACGACGAGGATGATGAGCACAATCAATCGGGACATGCGGCGGCTTTTGCCGAGCGCGGAAGCCGCTGTATAGCCCCTTGAGCGATGGATTTGATCAAGCGTCTCGACCGGCCGGTGGTGCTGGTCGGGCTGATGGGGGTAGGAAAGTCCACGGTCGGGCGCCGCTTGGCGCGCCGGCTCGGCTTGTCATTTGTCGACAGCGACGCTGAGATCGAGGACGCTGCCGGCTTTCCTGCGGCGGAGGTCTTCGAACGATACGGCGAGCGCGACTTCCGCGATGGAGAACGCCGATTGGTGGCCCGTCTGATCGAGGGAGAGGTCCGCGTGATCGCGACCGGCGGTGGCGCCTACGTCGATCCGCGGACGCGCAAGCTGCTCAATGAGCGGGCGATTACCGTCTGGCTCGACGCTCCAGTCGACATCCTGGCCGAGCGCACCTCGCGACGCGATACACGCGCGCAGCTTCGCAACGGCGATCCCAAGGCTGTTCTCGAACGGCTGTCCGAAGAACGGCGACCCTCATACGCGGAGGCCCACATCCACGTCCGCAGCGGCGACGGGGCGCACAAGGACGTGGTCGAGGCGATCGTCGCCGCGCTGAACGATTACCTGAGCAAGCCGGCTTAGCCCGGGACTTCCGCCTCTTCCTCGGGCAGCGCGCGATCCGGCCCGAATGAGCGTTCCTGCCCGGCGCGGATGTCGCCGGTCTCCGTCTGCCGCTCCAACCGCTCGCAATCGCGGAGGCGATATTCGCGCTCGACCCGGTCGATCTCACGCGGTTCGACGCCGGCTTCCTTGAGGGCCGCACGCCCCATCTTGACCGCGCTCTCGAACAATTCGCGTTGGGTGTAAGCGAGGTCCAGTCCGTCGAGCTCGATCATGTGCCGGCGGTCGAAGGTGCGGACCATCACCCGGGCATGCGGAAAGGCGTCAAGCACCCGCGAGATCGCTTCTCTCGTCAGCGCGCCCGACACATTGTCGTTGCAGAACAGGATCGCCCGCGCCTGGTCCGCCCCCGCGGTTCGCAGCAGGTCGATCCTGGTCCCATCCCCGAAATAAACCTTGGTGCCGAAGCTGCCCGCCGCCTCGATCATCTCTGCGTCGGTGTCGACCAGCGTCACCGGCACGCGCTTGGCCATCAGCATCTGGCCGACGGTCTGCCCGAAGCGGCCGTAGCCGACGATGATCACGGGCGTGTCGGGGCTGAGCTCCGGTCCGTCGAGACCCTTGCCCCGCTGAGCGTCCCGCGCCTCCATGCGATCGATGAAGCGCATCAGGAACGGCGTCGTTGCCATCGACAGGGTTACGACCGCACCGAACAGCGACGCCGCTGCCGGGCTGATCAGCTGGGCGGCCGCCGCCAGCCCAAACAGCACGAAGCCGAACTCGCCCGCCTGGCTGAGCAGAAGGCCGAGCCTAATGCTCACCTGCCATTTGCAGCCGAACAGGCGGCTCAGCAGGCTGATCAGGATCGTCTTGGCAAGGATGACGCCGGCGGCAATGCTGATCACCAGCGCCGGCCGGGCAGCGATCAGCCGCAGATCCAGCAGCATCCCGACGGACAGGAAGAACAGGCCGAGCAGGATCGAGCGGAACGGCTCGAGGTCGCTGTCGAGCTCATGCCGATAGGGTGACTCCGCGAGGACGACGCCGGCGACGAAGGCACCGAGCGCTGTGGAAAGGCCAAATTGGTGCATCACCGCCGCCGAGCCGATCACGGTAAAGAGGCCGATGACGACGAACAGCTCCCGCTCGCCGAGACGGCCGATCAGACGGAGGAAGGGATTGAGGATCAGGCGCCCGAACGCGACCAGGCCGATGATTGCCACCAATGTGTAAGCGGCCATCTTCCAGCCAGTCGGTGTGCTTGGGTCGGCCGGGACCCGCGACATGGCGGCAATGATCGTGATCAGGGGAACGATCGACAGGTCCTGGAACAGCAGGATTGAGAAGGCGCGCTCGCCCTGCGGAGTGTTGAGCTCATTGTCCGCACGCAGCATCGGCAGCACCTGCGCGGTCGAGGAAAGCGCGAGCGGCAGGCCGATCGCCAACGAAGCCTCGGGCGAGAAGCCCGGCCCAAAATAGAGGATCGCCGCGATGGCAAAGCCGCACAGCGTCACCTGCAGCAGCCCCAGCCCGAAGATGTCCTTGCGCAAATGCCACAGCCGGCTCGGCTGAAGTTCGAGCCCGACGATGAACAGCAGGAGCGCAATGCCGATCTCAGAGACGTTCTGGATCGCTTCGGGCTCGCGGAAGAAGCCGAGGACCGACGGGCCGATCAGCGCGCCCGCAACGATGTAGCCAAGGGTCGCACCGAGGCCGAGGCGGCGGAACAAGGTGACGAAGACCAGGGCAGCGCCGAGCAGGATGGCGCCGTCACGCAGGAATGCGCCGGGCACGGTTGCCGCCGCGTTCATCGCGCGTCCTCCATGGCGGCGAGCAGCGCACGGAAGGGCAACAGGATTGCACCGTGGCGAGCGCGCTTGGTGCGGGCGGGCTCAAGGGCCGCAATGCCAGGCCAACCGGGCTGCGGATGCTCCTCTGCAAGCCAATGGCTCAAAGCGAGCATCGTTTCCGAGACCTCGTCGTGAGTCTTGCCGCGGCTGTGGCGGGCGAGGAGCGCTGCAGACGCCTGCCCGAATGCGCAGGCCTGTACCTGCATCGACAGGCGCTGGACGCAGCGGCGATCATCGAGCTGGACGCTGAGGGTGATCCGGCTGCCGCAGGTCCGCGACACGAGCTCCGCACGGCCGTCCTCGCGATCCAACTCCTGCGGCTCGTCGAGCGACGCCGCCAGGCGCAGGATCTCGGTCGTGTAGAGCGGCTCGCTCATTCGTGTCGCCATGTAGTGCCGCCCGGCCCATCCTCCAAAATGATGCCCTCGGCCTTCAGCTCGTCGCGGATTTTGTCGGCCGTCCCAAAGTCGCGGTTCTTCTTGGCCTCCGTCCGTGCGGCGATGCGCGCTTCGATATCGCTCGCGTCAGCGTCGCCCTGGAACCAGTCGGTGGCCGAGCTTTGCAGCAAGCCAAGAAGCTGGACGCTCGCTTTCAGAGCACCGCCCTCAAGCGTGGCTAGGCGCGACAAGGCCAGAGGCGTGTTCAAATCGTCGCTGAGCGCGTCGAGCACGCCGGCGTCGACCTCGCCCGCCTCGGCATCTCCAGCCTTGCGATAGAGCCCGTCGAGCGTCGCCTTGGCCTGCGCCACAAGCGCCTCGGTCCAGGGCAGCGGCTGCCGATAATGTGCGCTCAGAAGCGCCAGCCGAAGCGTCTCGCCGCGGTGCGTCTTCAGCAGCTCTTCGGGCGTGACGATATTGCCGAGGCTCTTCGACATCTTCTCCGCGCCCATGTCGACGAAGCCGTTGTGCACCCAGTAGCGCGCGAGCGGTGCTCCGCCATGCGCGCAGCGGCTCTGTGCGATCTCATTCTCATGATGCGGGAAGATGAGGTCGAGCCCGCCGCCGTGGATGTCGATGGTCTCGCCAAGATGAGCGGCAATCATCGCCGAGCATTCCAGGTGCCAGCCTGGCCGGCCCCGGCCCCAAGGCGAATCCCAGCCGATGACGCCCTGGGGACTCGGTTTCCAAAGTACGAAGTCCGCCGGATCGCGCTTGTACGGTGCGACCTCCACGCGGGCGCCGGCAATCATGGCGTCGCGGTCCCGTTTGCTCAGGACGCCGTAATCGGGGTCGCTCGGGACCGAGAAGAGCACGTGACCTTCGGCCGCATAGGCATTGCCGGTCTCAATCAGCCGCGCGATCAGCGCGACCATAGGCCCGATCTCCTGCGTGGCATGCGGAGCAAGGTCGGGCGGACGCACGCCGAGCGCGCCCATGTCTTCAAGGTAGAAGCGCTCGTACCGCTCGGTTATCACCGACGGATCGACGCCCTCGGCCTCGGCGGCAGCAATGATCTTGTCGTCCACGTCGGTGACGTTGCGCGCATAGACGAGGCTGTCCTCGCCGAAGTCATGCCGGATCAGGCGCGCAAGCGTGTCGAACACCACGGCCGGCCGCGCATTGCCGATGTGGGCCCGGCCGTAGACCGTCGGTCCGCACACATACATGGTGATGCGCTTGGGGTCGGCGGGGACGAACTCGCGCTTCTCCCGCGCCAGTGTGTCGTGAAGGCGGATCATGCGCCCTGCCCCACCTTGTTCACGCGCAGCCGCCGCGCCTCGACCCAGTCGACGATCGAGCGGCCGCTGGCGTTGAGCAATGGGAAGGTCCGCGACTTGGTCATCCACTCCGGCCGATCCGCCTGCGGGCCATAGACCATGTCGGTGGCAAGGTTCGCCAGGAGGAAGAACAGCGTCGCGCCAAGCAAGCCCTTGAGCGCGCCAAAGCCACCCCCGAGCACTCGGTCGACGGGCCCGAGCATGGCGTGGCGGCGCGTCCTCCCTCCGATGGAGCGCGCAAGCAGCTTCACTCCGAGGAAGCTCGGCAGGAAAAGGATGGCGAAGGCGAGCACGGCGGCGGCCGACGAGCTGGTATGGAAGCTGTTGATGAGGCCCGTCCACAGCTGCGCGTGGAACAGCTTCAGCATCGCGATGGCGACGATCCACGCGAACAGCGAAATGACCTCGTGCACGAAGCCGCGCACGAAGCCCACGGCGGCTCCGCCGATCAGCAACAGGAAGACGAAGACGTCGAGCGCGGTCACCCGAGCGCCGCTAGCAAGCTCCTCCGTCCAAGGCGAGAGTGAGCTCGCACCCCGAAATAAAGGTTTCGGTAACCATAAGCCCCTAGCCTCTCCGGCAAGGGAGAAAAGCGTGACCGCCCAGCGCAAGAAAGCCGTGCTGACATCGCCGCCGTCGGTCGCCGACCTGCGCGCGCAGCTGGTGAAGCGCGGGATGGTCGCGCCCACGCTCTCCGTCGTCGTTCCCGTAAAGAACGAGGAAGACGGCATTCTCCCGTTCATTGAGCGTGTCGGGTCGATCCTCGACAATGTCGCCGCGGACGGTGGTTGGGAAATCCTGTTCGTCGACGACGGCAGCACTGACGCGACGCTCGCCGCGATCGTCGCCGCCAACCTTTCCGACGCGCGGGTCCGTGGGCTCTCGCTTTCGCGCAACTTCGGCAAAGAAGCGGCACTCACCGCGGGGCTCGATCACGCCCGCGGCGCCGCCGTCATTCCGATGGATGTCGATATGCAGGACCCGCCCGAGGTGCTGCCGGAGATGGTCGCCAAGTGGCGCGCCGGCCATGAGATGGTTTTCGGAATACGCCGCTCGCGCGCCGAGGATAGCTTCGCCAAGCGGGTGACGGCGGGACTGTTCTACCGCGCGCACAACATGGTTTCGGCCGACAAGATTCCCGAAAATGCGGGGGACTTCCGACTGATGGACCGGAAGATCGTCGACGTGATCCGTGCGATGCCGGAGCGGAATCGCTTCATGAAAGGCCTGTTCGCCTGGGCTGGGTTCCGCCAGGCGTCGGTCGAATATGACCGCGCCGAACGCGAAACCGGTACGACCAAGTTCAATTACTGGAAGCTGTGGACGCTGGCGCTCGACGGCATCACCTCGGCCTCGACCGTGCCGCTGCGGATCTGGAGTTATATCGGCGCGATCGTGGCACTCTTCGCCATGGGCTATGCCGGCTTGATTGCTGTGCAGACCATTATCTTCGGCAATTCGGTTCCCGGCTATGCGTCGATCATGACTTCGGTGCTGTTCCTGGGCGGCGTGCAGCTGATCTCGCTTGGGGTGCTCGGCGAATATGTCGGACGCATCCTGACCGAGACCAAGCAGCGCCCGCTCTACGTCGTGCGCGACACGGTGGGGATTGAATCGGAGCTGGTGCGCTAACGCCCCAGCACCTGATCGACGAGCTGTCGCAGGTTGCCGAATTCGGAAAGACGCATTCTCTCGCCTTTGATGCTCTTCGGCACCCACCCGCTTTCGAACCCCAGCTTGGCCGCCTCCTTGAGCCTCAGGCCAGCATGGGCGACAGGCCGGATTTCGCCCGACAGCGCGATCTCGCCCATGACGACGCTTTCGCTCGGTACCGGGCGCTCGGAGAGGGCTGATACCAGGGCCGCAGCGACGGCGAGGTCCGCCGCCGGATCGCTCAGGCGGTAGCCACCAGCAATGTTAAGGTAGACTTCCGCAGTCGCGAAGCTCATCCCGCAGCGCGCTTCCAGCACCGCCAGGATCATCGCGAGCCGCCCGCTGTCCCACCCGACGGCCGCACGGCGCGGCGTTGCCCCGGTCGCGAGCCGGACCACCAGTGCCTGGATCTCGACCAGCACCGGCCGCGAACCCTCGATCGCCGGGAAGACGCTGGTGCCGCTGACCGGCTCGCCCCTGTGCGTGAGGAACAGCGCAGAGGGGTTCGGAACCTCGGTCAGGCCGGCGCCTTCCATCGCGAAGACGCCGATTTCATCGGTGCCGCCGAAGCGGTTCTTCATCGCGCGCAGGATTCGATACTGGTGGCTGCGTTCGCCTTCGAAGCTCAGGACCGTGTCGACCATATGCTCGAGCACGCGCGGGCCGGCGATGGTGCCGTCCTTGGTGACATGACCAACGAGCACGACGGCGGTCCCATGCTCCTTTGCGAAGCGCACCAGCTCCTGCGCCGAGGCGCGGACCTGGCTGACCGTGCCCGGCGCGCCTTCGATCAGGTCCGAATGCATGGTCTGGATCGAATCGATGATCAGGAGCGCAGGCGGCTCGCCGTCGCCGACCGTGGTCAGGATGTCGCGGACCGACGTCGCGGCCGCCAGCCGCACCGGCGAAGCGCCAAGGCCCAAGCGAACAGCGCGGAGCCGCACCTGCTCGGCAGATTCCTCGCCTGAGACATAGATGACGTTGCGGCCCTCGCCCGCTAGCCGCGCCGCGACCTGCAGCAGCAATGTCGACTTGCCGATCCCCGGATCGCCGCCGACCAGCATCGCCGAGCCCGCGACGATCCCGCCGCCGATCGCACGGTCGAACTCCGCGAGGCCGCTCGGCAGACGCGCCGGAAGAGAAGCCGGAGTATCGAGGCCGACCAGCGGGATTACGCGCCCGCCGCCTTGGAGGTTGTGCTTAGCAGAAAAAATGCTCGAGATTTCAGCGCTTTCCTGGACGAGCGTATTCCATTCCGAGCAATCGGGGCACTGCCCCTGCCACCGGTGCTGTACCGACCCGCAGGCCTGACAAGTGTAACGCGATTTGGGCTTTGCCATGCGCGGAACAATACACGAACATCGCTTGCGGGAAAGCCCAGTTCCACTATGCCGGTTTCATGACAGGAGTCGCCCTCGTTCCGATCGGAGTCCTGCTCCTCGTCGCGTGCCTGATCGCGATGCTCTCGCGCAGGCTGGGCCTCCCTTATATCGTCGGGTTGGTCGTCGCGGGTTTCCTCATCGCGCTTCTCCCGAACAGCCCCGAAGTCCCGCTTTCACGCGACCTCATCTTCAACGTGCTTCTTCCGCCGCTGGTGTTCGAGGCGGCGCTGCAGCTCGAATGGAAGAGATTCCGTGCGGAGCTCCCGCTGACGCTGGCCCTCGCCTTCCTTGGAGTCGCCATTGCCGCCGCAGTGGTGACGGTCGGAATGCACTCGATCGTCGGATGGACGTGGATCGGAGCAGCCCTGTTCGGCGTGCTGATCGCCGCTACCGACCCGGTGTCCGTGATCGCCGCCTTTCGCGAGATGGGCTGCCTGCCGCGCGTCTCGATGATCGTCGAGTCCGAAAGCCTGCTCAACGACGGCGCCGCGGCAGTCGGCTTCGCGGTACTCTCGGCGATTGCGCTCGGCGGAAGCCCGACCGCGGCCAACGTCCTGCCTGAATTCCTGTGGTCGCTCGGCGGTGGGCTCCTAATCGGCCTCGCAGTCAGCTGGGCCGTCTTGATGGCTGTGGGCCGAACCGACGACCCGCTCGTCGAGATCACGCTGACGACGATCGCCGCCTATGCCTCGTTCCTGCTTGCCGAGCATCTCCATGGATCGGGGATCATCAGCGCGCTGACGGCCGGACTTGTGATCGGCAGCGCCGGTACTCGGTTTCTCTCACGCTCGGGCCGGGACCGGGTGCACTGGGCGTGGGAGTATTTCGCCTTCCTGGCGAACAGCCTGGTCTTCATCCTCATCGGGATGAACGTCGCCGGCCAACCCCTTCACAGCCTTGGACCCGCCGGCGCAGTCGCCGTAATCCTGGTCGTCGCGGGCCGAGGTCTATCCGTCTATCCGATCTCGGCGGCGTTTCGCTGGTCCCGCTGGCGTATCAAAGCCTCGTTCCAGCACACATTGTTCTGGGGCGGTCTCCGTGGAGCCCTCGCGTTGGCGCTTGCACTTGCCGTTCCCGTGACGGTGCCGGAGCGGGGTGCGATCATCCTCACGGCGTTCGTCGTCGTCGCCTTCTCGATCCTGATCCAGGGTCTGACCATGCCGTGGCTGATCAAACGGCTGGAGCTCGGCCGGAAGCAGCCGCCGGTTGCTCCACTCGCGCCGGCCCCTTAGCAAGCGCCGCGTGAGTTTCCTTCCCGAACCGCTGCGAATCCCGGCATTCCGCTATTTCTGGGTCGCCCGCCTGAGCTCGACCATCGCGCAGATGGCGATGGTCATCGTCATCGGCTGGCAGGTCTACGACATCGCCCGCCACACCATGGGCGTGAACGCCGCTGCGCTGAGGCTCGGCATTATCGGGCTGGTGCAGTTCGTGCCCCTGTTCCTGCTGACCCTGGTGACTGGATGGACCGCCGATAGGGTCGACCGCAGATGGATCGGAAGAGCGGCGGTCGCACTGGAGCTTGGATGCGCGGCGGCATTGGCCTGGTTCGCGTGGAGCCAGACCACGACCCTGCCAATCCTGTACGCCATTGCCGCAATCCTGGGCGTCGCGCGCGCCTTCGCGGGCCCTGCGCTCGGCGCACTGGCTCCGAACCTAGTGCCGCGCGAGATCCTGCCTCGCGCCATCGCGCTTTCGTCGATCGCCTGGCAGAGCGGCGCCATCGCTGGGCCGGCCCTCGGTGGCTACCTCTACGCCATTGCGCCGTTCGCGCCCTATGCGGCGAGCACATTGCTATTCGCGGTTGGCCTAGCGAGCCTGTTCGCTATCGGCCCCATCGCCCGCACCAAGCTCGACCGCGGCCCCAACCCGTGGGCGCAGATGGTCGAGGGCCTCAGATACGTCCGCCACAACCGGCTCGTCCTCGGCGCGATCAGCCTCGACCTGTTCGCCGTCCTTCTCGGCGGGGCGACGGCGATGCTCCCGGCCTTCGCCCGCGACGTGCTTCACTCCGGGCCGGAGGGCCTGGGCCATCTGCGCGCGGCGCCGGCGCTCGGGGCGACCCTGACCGCCGCATTCTTCTCCTTCCGCCCCTTGAAGCACAACGTCGGGGTCAAGATGCTGACCGCGGTGGGAGTATTCGGGGCCGCCACGATCGTCTTCGGCTTCTCGCGTTCGATGCCGCTGTCCCTGCTATGCCTCGCGCTGCTTGGCTCCGCCGATATGTTCTCGGTCTACGTCCGCCAGTCGCTGATCCAGCTCTATACGCCGGACGCCATGCGCGGCCGCGTCGGCGCGGTCTCGTCTCTCTTCATCTCCGCCTCAAACGAGCTCGGGGAGGCGGAATCCGGCTTCATCGGTGCCCTCATCGGCCCCGTACCGGCGGTGATCGCCGGCGGGATCGGCGCAATCCTAGTCGTCGGAATATGGTCGTGGTGGTTCCCCGAGCTTCGCCTTGCAAAAAGCTTCGACGCACCCGATTTGCGCGCTGCACCATCAGAGGAGCCTACCGCATGAAGGCCGCCAATATCCTCGAGACCATCGGCAACACGCCGCACGTGCGTATCAACCGCCTGTTTGGCCCGAACGCGGAAGTCTGGATCAAGCAGGAGCGGACGAACCCCGGCGGCTCGATCAAGGACCGCATAGCCCTTGCGATGATCGAGGATGCGGAACGGACCGGCAAGCTCAAGCCCGGCGGAGTCATCGTCGAGCCGACTTCCGGCAACACTGGCATCGGCCTCGCCATGGTGGCGGCGGTCAAGGGATATAGGCTGATCCTGGTCATGCCCGAGAGCATGAGCATCGAGCGCCGGCGGCTGATGCTCGCCTACGGCGCCGAGTTCGATCTCACTCCCCGCGAAGGAGGCATGAAGGCCGCCATTGCGCGCGCTCAGGAGATCGCCGCTTCGACCGAGGGCGCATGGATCCCCCAGCAGTTCGAGAACCCGGCCAACCTCGAAGTCCACCGCCGCACGACCGCGCAGGAAATCCTGCGCGACTTCGCCGACAATCCGCCGGATGCGCTGATTACCGGCGTCGGCACGGGCGGGCACATTACCGCCTCCGCCGAGGTGCTGAAGGCACAGTGGCCGAACCTCAAGGTGTTCGCTGTCGAACCCACCCTGTCGCCCGTCCTTTCTGGCGGCCAGCCCGGGCCGCACCCGATCCAGGGCATTGGCGCCGGCTTCATTCCCGCGATCATGGACACCAAAGTCCTCGACGGAGTGATCCAGGTGGCTCCGGAAGACGCCAAGGAGATGGCACGCCGCGCCGCCCGCGAGGAGGGCATGCTAGTGGGCATTTCCTCAGGCGCCACGCTCGCCGCGATCGCGCAGAAGCTCCCGGAATTAGGTGGAAATCCGCGCGTTCTCGGATTCAATTACGACACCGGCGAGCGGTACCTCTCGGTGCCCGAATTCCTGCCAGAATAGGGACTTAAGAGGACGGTAACCCTCTTCGTTCGCGCGGCAGTTAACTCCGCCGGTTAAAACTTCGCCTTCGCAGCGCTGGCTTCGCTCAGCGCCGCCCAGGTGGAGCATCATGCGTCGGACGCTGTTTCGGAAGTCGGCTGAAGTTCATCCCCCCGTGCGCGCGTCCGTGCGCGAGGTGCTCTGGTTCGACATCAGCGATCATTCCGAAAGCGCGGATCTCCAGCTCGCCGAGCGCCGTCTCAGCGCATGGGCTGTGGCCCCGTGGCTGCTGCTTGCCGGGCATTTCACGATTCTTCTCAGTTTTCTGCTCGACGCCCAGCCACATCAAAGCCTGCAAGGGATGATCGGCGTTGGCCTGCCGCTCGTCGGCGCGCTGGCGCTCGACGCCTTGGCGGGACTGCTCGTCACGTTCTGGCGCAAGCTGAACCTGGCGCCGCACACGGTTGTCCGGATCCTTTGCGCCTACCTCGCGGGGACCGGGGCGATGTGGAGCTTCGGCAGCGCAGGCGCTGGATCCCTGGGGCTAGCCAGCGCATCGTTCGTGACGATCTCAATGGCGTCCGGCTTTCTATTGCGATCGGTGGTCTCGGTGCCCTCGCCGCCTCTCGCTGCCGTGAACTGCGGAGTTGCCTTCGTCACTACCGCCCTGTTCTCGAGCAATCTCGAGGTGACATTCGCGATCGATTCACTGGCGCTGCTGATGGTCATCTACAGCGTCTTCATCACCCAGAAGACGCTATTTGCCGGACGCACCCGCCTTTCGCTCGAATGGCAGGCGAAGAAGGCGCTCAACTTCGTCGACGAGTTCGAAAACAGTGGCCGCGGCTGGTTCTGGGAGACGGACTCGCTCGGCACCCTGTCCTATGTCTCGCGCCAGCTCGCGGACGATTTCGACTGTGAGCCTGAGGCATTGCTCGGCCGCCAGTTCACCGACCTGCTGTCCGTCGACCATGCCCCGGAGTCGACCGAGGAGGGGAAGACCCTGGGCTTTCACCTGTCCGCCCGATTCCCATTCTCGGACGTCGTGGTGCGTCCGGCGAGTGAGCAGGACGTTCACTGGTCATTGTCAGGCAATCCCCTGTTCGACGAGCTCGGACGGTTCCTCGGCTTCCGCGGCATCGGGACCGACCTTACCGAGCAGCGCAAGTCCGAGCGCGAGATCACTCGCCTCGCCCGGTTCGACTCCCTGACCGGTCTGCCGAACCGGGCGATGATGCGTCAGACGCTCGACGAAGCGCTGCGCAACGCTGCCCATCGCAAGAAGGGCTGCGCTCTGTTCATGATCGATCTCGATCGGTTCAAGAACGTCAACGATACGCTCGGCCATCCCGTCGGCGATGCCTTGCTTCGCCAGGTCGCCGAGCGGCTCACGTCGGTGATGGGCAATCACGGGCAGGTCGGTCGATTGGGCGGCGACGAGTTCCAGGCCGTCCTGCCTGGCGGTGCCGACGTCGGGCTGCTGGAGTCGCTGGCCCGGACCCTGATCGAGCAGGTGTCGCGCCCGTACATGATCGAGGGCAACAAGGTCACGATCGGCGCTTCCGTGGGCATCGCGATCGGCGATCCCGGCCGTGCCAGCGCGGACGCACTCGTTCGCGACTCCGACCTCGCGCTCTATGCTGCCAAGGCTGCAGGTCGCGGCAAGCACCGGCTCTACGAGCCTTCGATGCACAGCGAAGCGGCTGAGCGCCAGATCCTCGAGAACGATCTCCGCCAGGCTGTGGAGCGCGGCGAACTGTCGGTCTACTACCAGCCGGTCGTCCGCACCGCCGGCGAGGAAGTGTCTGGCTTCGAGGCGCTGGTGCGTTGGCATCACCCGACGCGCGGCGAAATCTCGCCCTCGAAGTTCATACCCTTGGCGGAGGAAGCCGGCCTCATCGCGAAGGTCGGCGAGTGGGTGCTTCGCACCGCGCTGGAGGAGGCTGCGAACTGGCCCGATCATGTCCGGATCGCGGTCAACCTGTCGCCGCTGCAGTTTAACGATCCGCAGGTCGTCGAGATGGTTGGCACGCACCTCCGCGAGACCGGGGTTCGCGCCGAACGGCTGGAGCTGGAGATCACGGAGGGCGTGTTCCTAGCCGACGGCGATTCGACCGAGGATACGTTCGCGAAACTGAAGGATCTGGGTGTCCGCCTTGCGCTGGACGACTTCGGTACCGGCTACAGCTCGCTCGGCTATTTGAAGAAGGCGCCGTTCGACAAGATCAAGATCGACCAAAGCTTCGTCCGGGGCGCGGCGTCCACGAGTGCGACCAACCGCAACGCCGCGATCATCCGCGCCATCGTCACGTTGGCCGAGACGCTCGACATGGATACGTGCGCGGAGGGCGTTGAGACCCACGACGATCTGCAACTGATCCGCGAGCTGGGCGTCAGCATGGTCCAGGGCTATATCTTCGGCCAGCCGAGCCCTGCCGAGACGGCGCGAGAGATCGCCAACAGCGCAACGGTGGAAGCTGCAGGCTATGCCTGCATCCGCGAGCCACGCCACCGGCTGATGAGGCGCGCAATCGCCCTGATCGATGGCAAGGAAGTCGAGCTCAGGCTGCGCAACATCTCGTCCATGGGCGCGCTGGTCGAGTCGTCGGCATCAGTCGCTCCAGGAGCCCAGCTCGCCATCGACATCGTCGGAGTAGGGCCCGTGGTGGGCATCGTCCGCTGGGCGCAGTCGGGCAAGTTCGGAGTCCAGTTCGACGGACAGTTCGATCTGTCGCGCCTCGCGCCGAAGAAGGAAGTCTCGACCCAGCCAGCCCTGCTTCGGCCTTGGTACGTCGAGCAACAGAAGCGAAACGCCAGCTAGAGTGCGGCCATTCGGCGCTGCGGCGCGCGATCTTTCCCATAGAAATCGTCGAAATAGACGATCGAGCTGCCGCTCGGGACGGCTGTCAGGTACGTGATGTAGACTGGTACCGGCTGGGGCAGGTTGACCTTCTGTTCAGGCCGCGCGCCCTTGGGGCTCGGCGGCCGGCCGTTGAACAGCCAGCGAGCGAACCGCGCCGCATCCTCTAGCCGCACACAGCCGTTGCTCTGAAGGCGCGCCGCGTCGTCGATCTTCTCCCTTTCCGGAGTGTCGTGCAGCCAGATCCCCTGTGGATTGGGGAACATGAACTTCATCTTCCCCATCGAGTTGGCGGGTCCGGGCCGCTGGCGGAGATTCACCTGCACCCGGCCGGCAGCGACCGCGTGCCAATCGACTGACATCGGATCGAGGACGTGCGCATTCTCACCGAAGCGGTCGACGAGGTCGTAACCCCTCTTCGTGAAATAGGCCCGCCCCTCCTTAAGGATGGTCGGAGCAAGCTTTCTCGACGTGATGTCGGGCGGCGAATTCCAGTACGGGTTGAGCGCGATGTAGCGGATGAAGGCGTTCATCATCGGCGTCTGCGCAATCGGGTCCGTGCGGCCGGCCACGACGCGCATCGAGTCCACCACCTGGCCGTTCTCGTACATGTACAGGCGCGCGGCCGGCGGATTCACGATAACATAGCGGCCCCTGCTGGCGGGAAGCGCCCGCGCCCGCTCGAGGTTGAGCTGGAGCAGCCGGAACTCGGCGGGGCTGCGGTAGAGCCGGCTGGCAATCGCCTGCCGTAGCTTGGCGTAAATCGGATTCATCCAGCCCATCTGCTGGACATAGTCGCTGAGCGAGGGCGCGTGGGCGGCTGCGCTCAACAGCTCGATGGCAGACGGAGGAGTCGGCTTAAGTTCTTGATCTATGTAGATAACTCCGACGCCAGGGTCGTGACGCAGATCGCGAGCATAGGCGACAAATGCACTGCTCAGTAGGGCTTCCGCCCGTTGAACCGCGCCCGGATCCCCGCTCCGCGCTTCGGCCGCCGCTCGGGCCAGCCCCTTAATGTCGTATCGCCGCGGGTTCAGGTGATCGGCCTGAGAGCTGGCGAGGAGCTGGATCAGCTGGTCGACGGCAAGCCCGGAAGTGCGCCCGAACCACAAGGGAGCTCCGCCGCGAGCGCGGTAGAATTGGGCGATGTCGCCATCGAACTGAACGGCAGCGGGCGCCTTGGCCTGGGCGGGATCGCCGGAGGTCACTGCGACCAAAGCAGCGCACAGCGCACCGCCGGTCAGGAGCGTTTTCAATAGCAAAGATTGAGAAAGCTTGGTCATTTCGGCCCTTCAAACGCACGAATCCACGAGCCGGTAGCAGACCGGGCGCTGACCCTTCGCTGAACCGGCAACATAAGAAAAGAGCGCCGGCGTGAACCGGCGCTCTTCCTTGGTCGAGAGTCAGTCGCCTTATTAACGGCGATTGATGCTCACATTGTAGACTGCGCCATTCGGCCCAACCGTGCAGCGGAACGAAAGGTCCGCCTGGCTGGCGTAGCCGTAGCCAGCCGCGCCATAGGCGCCCACGCCGTACGGGCCGTAGCCGTTCGAGGCATAGCGACCGCTGCTGGCAAGGCCGCGTACGGTCATCAGGCCGTCGCTACGCGGCGTGATCCGGGTCACGGACAATACGCGTCCGCTGGCGGTCGGAACGCCGACGAGTGAGCCAAGAATGCTGCCGAGGCTCGTCCGGTTATAGAGTCGGTTCTGCACCGCGGCAGTGCACTGCTGGGTTGCAACGCTCGTGTTCGCGTAGCCGTACTGCTGAGCATAGCCATAGGGCTGCGCGTAACCGTAAGGCTGGTTGTAGCCGTAGCCGTTGTACTGGCTACCGTAGTACTGCGCCGTCGCCGGCGCTGCAGCTGCAAGGGCGGCACCGGCCGTCAGCAGCTTGGTGAGAATACGCATGACTCTTCCTCCGTCGATAAGATGTGCAACGTGGAAGATAAAACGCGCCGTAGCGGCTTGCAGGGCCGGGATTCATCGTAACTACCGTTCGAGTCGTCGTGCCAAGCTGAACGGCGGCTAAACAATCCAAAAACGAAGAGCGGCCGCGCAGCTTAAGGCTGCGCGACCGTCCTCAAAACGCTTCCGGCGTAAGGCTTACTGATAGTCGGCAGTAACCTGGAACAGCGCCGAATAGGTGCCATTCGGCTGGTTCGCAGCGATATCGAAGTCAGCGCCAACGTAAGCCGTGAAGCTGCCGCCCGCAGGAACGACGCGGGTCGCGCCGGCGCTGTCGAACGCCATGTTGCTGACCGTCACTGAGTTGGTGCCGCTGTAAAGCAGGCCACCGGTCGGCGGGAGCAGCGTCAGCTGGACCGTCGTCGCCGCCTGCGCGAGACCGTCGAAGCGAGCACGCGAGAAGGTGCTCGGAACGGCGGTGACGCCACCCGTAACGCTGCGAATGCCGCTGGTCGGGTCGACGCTGACGGTGCCGGAAGTCGCGCTGGCAGCGACGGTACCGAAGTCAAGGTCGGTGACCTTCGTGAGCGTCAGCGGCGAAAGGACAACACCGCGAGCCTCGGCCGTAGCCGAAGCCTGCTGGGCAAAGGCCGGAGTCGCAACAGCGGCCGTAGCGGCGAGCGCCGCAAGTGAAACATAAAAGCGCATCTTGGTTCCCCACTTTGGTAACTAACGAGGCGACCCAAATGCACTGGCGCGCCTTCACGCCGATTGAAGGCTTGTGGTTTGCGCAAAATTTACCTCGTTTGGAAGCGATCTGGCCGCAGCAGCCAACGCGACGCTAGCCCGCCTTCAGCCGGCGCGGACCAGGTGCAGCTCAGTGTGCGCGGCATGCTCTTCCAGCACCGCGATCCGCTCTTCATATTCACGAGCGAGATTGTGGTGCACCGCACTGACTGCGGGGTGGATCGCAAGATTCTCGGCAGCCCGTTCCTCGGCGAGGCGGCGCCGGTAGTAGTCGAGGTCCTTGTCCATATCGTGACCCCCGTGAACAGGCGCTCTGCGAGACGACCTCCGACTCACAGCCGCGAGTTATCCACATAGCAGTAGCGGTCGCGTTAACTGCATAACTTAGGTCAGGCGATTGGACGTAAACCCGGCGCTAAGGCTAAACATTCTTGTCACTTCGAGCACCCTTGGATTAGCTGAGCGCGAATCCGAACCTGTGATGCTCCCACCAACCAAAATCGAAACGAGCCGTCTGCTCAAGCAGGCCGTTGCGGCGGACAATGCAGACCTCATGCTCCAGGCCGGCGCGGCTGCGCTTCAGTCGGGTGCGCAGGCCGAGGCGCTCTCGCCGGTGAGCGAGATGCTCCGCCGAGACGTCGGCAACGCCCGTCTCTGGCAGCTCCTCGGCCTGCTGAACCGCGATTTGCAGGACAGTGCGGCCGCGCTCGAAGCTTTTCGCAAAGCGGCACAACTGATGCCGAACGACGCGATGATCGCGAACGGTCTTGCTTGCGTGACGCACGAGGCGGGCCTGCCGGCAACCGAATTGTTCGAACGAGCGATCGATCTCGACCCTACGAATCGCGACTTGTGGCTTCGGCTGTCTGCGTCCTGGGCGCAGGAAGGCCAGGCGCAGGCAGTTATCGGGGTCCTCGAGGAAGAGCTGGCGGCCGATCCCGGCTGGATCGATGGGCATAAGACCCTCGCCAAGCTCCGCTGGGAGAGCGGCGACCGACAGGGGTTCGCCCGCAGCTTCGACAAAGCGCTGCAGGCCAGTCCGCGCAACCAGGCGCTTTGGCTCGCCTACGTCCAGGCCGTTGCGCACGACAATCTGCACGAGCGAGCGCTCGAAGTCATTCGCCGCGCACGGGCGGCTCTCGGCGCGCTTCCTGAACTCGATGGCGCGGAGGCGGTAACGCAAACTGAGCTTGGCAATCTCGAAGCTGCCGCGCCGCTTTTTGCGCGCAGCGCGCAGCTGGGCGACCTGTCCGTGCTCGTCGCCTATTTGCGTTTCCTGATCCGACTAGGACGCATCGCCGAAGCCGGAGCAGTCGCCGAAAGCAACATCGAGCAAGTGGGCACCTGGATGTGGCCTTACCTGTCGATCTGCTGGCGCCTCCTCGGTGATGAGCGCTGGCAATGGCTTGAAGGCGATCCCGAGTTGATCGGCGTCTATGACATCGCCGACACGTTGCCGGATCTGGAGCAGTTGGCGCAGCGCCTTCGTTCAATCCACTGGGCCAATGTCGAGCCGGTCGACCAGAGCCTGCGCGGCGGGACACAAACGCAAGGCGACCTGCTTTCCAGGATTGATCCGGAGATCCGCCAGCTGCGACAGGCGATTGTCGCGGCCGTTGAACACCACGTTAGTCACCTGCCGCCATACCGGCCGCAACATCCGACTCTGATCCAACACCGCTCGCCGATCCTCTTCAACGGGTCATGGTCGGTGCGGCTCACTGGCGGCGGGCGCCATATCGACCACCTCCACCCCGCCGGCTGGCTCAGCTCGGCGCTCTACATCGCTCTTCCGAGCGAGAAGGAGCGCGGCTCAGGTGAGGCGGGCTGGCTCGTGCTTGGCCAGGCGAGCGACCTTGTGCCCGATCTTCCGCCCATCCGGGTGGTCGAGCCCAAGCCAGGGCGACTGGTTCTGTTCCCCTCGACCATGTGGCATGGCACGCGAGCGTTCGGCGCCGGCGAGCGGCTGACCGTTGCCTTCGACGTGAAGCGGCCAGGCTAGAAAGCCTCGGCCGGTATCTTCATCAGCGTTTCCGATCCCGCTTCGATCTTGCGGCGAAGCGCGCCCGACAAAGGCAGCTCTCGCTCGGCATAGAAGCGCGCAGTCACCAGCTTGTTCTCGTGGAACGCACGATCATCGGCACCCCCGTCGAGGGCTCTCTGCGCAGCAGCCGCTAGCTTGATCCACATCCAGCCGAGGCTGACGAGGCCCATAAGGTCCATGTAGGCGTAGGCACCCGCACCGGCATTATCCGGGTTGGCCATGCCGTTCTGCGCGAGCCACATGGTCGACGCCTGCAAGTCCTTGAACGCGGGCTCGAGCGCAGCCGCCACGCCGGCCGGGTCGCCGGCAGCTTTGGCATCGGCGATGTCTCCGCCAACCAGCTCGAAGAAAGCTCGTACGCCGCGACCGCCATCCTTGGGCAACTTGCGGCCGACCAGATCCATTGCCTGGATGCCGTTCGTGCCTTCGTAAATCTGAGTGATGCGCGCATCGCGCACGAATTGCTCCATGCCATGTTCGCGGATGTACCCGTGACCGCCAAGCACTTGCTGCGCATGAACTGCGGCCTGAAGTCCCTTGTCGGTCAGATAGCCTTTGATAACCGGCGTGATCAGCCCAAGCACATCGTCCGCCTGCTGTCGCTCCGCCTCGTCGGGTGACCGCCGAAGCAGGTCGACCTGAAGCGCGCCCCACAGCACCAGAGCCCTTCCTGCCTCGTTCCACGCGCGCGATTCCATCAGCATCCGGCGCACGTCGGGGTGGACGATGATCGGATCAGCGTTGGCGTCGGCGTCCCGCTCGTCCTGGCGAAGCGCCCTGCCCTGCCGCCGGTCCTTGGCGTAGGCCGCGGCGTTCTGATAGGCGACCTCGCCCTGGGCGAGGCCCTGGAGCCCGACGCCGAGCCGCGCCGCGTTCATCATGATGAACATCGCCGCGAGGCCCTTCTCCGGCTCGCCGACCAGCCAGCCCTTTGCGCCGTCATAGTTCATGACGCAGGTGGCGTTGCCGTGGATGCCCATCTTCTTCTCGAGGGCGCCGCATTGAAGCGTGTTGCGCTCGCCAAGACTGCCGTCCTCGTTCACCAGGAACTTCGGCACGACGAAGAGCGAGATGCCCTTCACGTTGTCGGGCGCGCCCGCGCGCTTGGCGAGCACCAGGTGGATGATGTTCTCGGCAAGGTCGTGCTCACCCGACGAGATGAAGATCTTGGTGCCGGTGATCGAATAGCTTCCGTCCGGATTTTCCTCGGCGCGCGTCTTCAGCAGGCCGAGGTCCGTGCCGCAGTGCGGCTCGGTCAGGTTCATCGTGCCGGTCCAGCGGCCGGTGATCATCGTCGGCACGTACTTTTGCTTGAGCTCGTCACTCCCCTTGACCAGCAGCGAGGCGATCGCGCCCGCGGTTAGGCCTTGATACATTTCAAAGCTGTGGTTCGCCGAAAGGATATATTCCGTGACAGCGGTGCCGACGACCTGCGGCAGCCCCTGTCCGCCATATTCCTCCGGCCCGGTCAGCGTCGGCCAGCCCGCTTCGACGAACTGCTGATAGGCTTCCTTGAAGCCCGGCGGAGTCACCACCGACCCGTCGTCGTTGCGCTTGCACCCGACCTCGTCGCCAATCCGGTTCAACGGCTGAAGCACTTCTGCGGCGAACTTGCCGGCCTCCTCCAGGATCGCCTCGATCAGGTCGGGCGTCGCATTGGCGAAGCCGGGCAGGTTCGAGTAGCGCGAGATGTCGAGGACATTGTTGAGGATGAACTGCGTCTCGCGCACCGGCGCGGTATAGGTGGGCATTGCTTACCTCCGTGTCAGCAGCGCTCTTGCCCAATCGCTGCCGTTCCGTCCAGCATCTGTAAATGTCGGCTTCCCCACATTAGCTTCACCTATGATGAAACCCACGCTCCCTCTTCTCGCCGCCGCGCTGGTCGCGGCTTCCGCCCCTTCAGCTTCAGCTGCGCCTAGGACCGATACCGCGGTCCTCGCCGGGGGCTGCTTCTGGGGAATGGAGTCCGTCTTCGAGCACGTGAAGGGCGTAACCGATGTCGTTTCTGGTTACGCGGGCGGCGGCCCATCGGATGCGAATTATGATGCCGTCAGCGCCGAGGAAACCCATCACGCGGAGGCGGTGAGGATCCGTTACGATCCCAGGCAGATTAGCTACGCGCAGCTGCTGCAGGTCTATTTCACGGTCGCTCACGACCCGACGCAGGTGAACCGGCAGGGCCCGGACGTCGGCCTCAGCTATCGCTCGGCGATCTTCCCACAGTCACCGGACCAGGAGCGGTTCGCCAAGGCTTTCATTGCACGCCTGAATGCGACTCACATCTACAAGGCGCCGGTCGCCACACGGATCGAGAGCGGCAGCTTCTACCCTGCCGAAGCCTATCACCAGGACTTCGCGCGCAGGCACCCGGATTACCCGTACATCGTGATTAACGACCGACCGAAGGTCGCGGCACTGCACAAGAGATTCCCCGCGCTTTACAAGGGTTAAGCGGTCGTAAGCCGTTAAAATTTCACGCCTTATTCAGGCTGGGGGCGACAAGGGTGCGCCTCCGCCCTATATGACGCTCTCACGACAGCGCTGACGCTTGGGGACTCGATGCTGACGACCAATCCGTTCGACGACGACAAGCTGCGCGAAGAGTGCGGGATCTTCGGCATCTGGGGCGCCGAAAATGCGGCTAGCTTCGTTGCACTGGGCCTCCATGCGCTGCAGCATCGGGGGCAGGAAGGCGCCGGGATCACCAGCTTCGACGGCACGCACTTCCATTCGCACCGGGCTATGGGGCACGTCGCCGGCAATTTCGACAAGGACGATATCATCCGCAAGCTGGGCGGGCGCACGGCGATCGGCCACGTCCGCTATTCGACCACCGGCGAGACTGCGTTGAGGAACGTGCAGCCGCTATTCGCCGAGCTAGCCGAAGGCGGGTTCGCGGTTGCCCAGAACGGCAATCTCTCCAATGCGATGAAGCTTCGGCGCACGCTCAATCGCCGCGGCTCGATCTTCCAGTCGACCAGCGACACAGAGGTGATCATCCACCTGGTGGCGACGTCGGACAAGGCAAGCCCGCTCGATCGCCTCACCGACGCGCTGAAGCAGGTCGAGGGCGCCTATTCGCTTGTCGTGCTGACGAACGAGGGGCTGATCGCCTGCCGCGATCCTCTAGGCATCCGTCCGCTTGTGATGGGCAAGCTCGGCGAGGCGACGATCTTCGCGTCGGAAACAGTCGCGCTCGACGTCGTTGGCGCCAGCTTCCTTCGGGATGTCGAGCCGGGTGAACTGATCCTGGTCAACGATTCCGGAATCCGGTCCTTCCGTCCCTTTGAGAACGTCGCTGCACGGCCCTGCATCTTCGAGCACGTCTATTTCGCCCG
>Ga0207644_10000337_pt1 | contig 30381 bp, 26 predicted proteins | sample KBSS73metaG_FD_184326 | JGI IMG/M metagenome (GOLD analysis project Ga0207644, IMG submission 184326) | Switchgrass rhizosphere microbial communities from Kellogg Biological Station, Michigan, USA - KBS S7-3 metaG (SPAdes) (version 2) | ecosystem: Host-associated > Plants > Roots > Rhizosphere... | reverse complement strand
ATCGCGAGCTGGCGGTGGATTGGACGATCCGCCTTGGCGACGGGACCGACGAAAGTACGCGCCGGATGGCCGAGGGGCTCGACTGGAACTGGCGCTTCGTCCCCGAGCTGTTCGAAGTGGACGATACGCTCCAGGCGGCGATCGACGGCGGGATCGTGCCTGATCCGCGGAGCTTCAAGGAAGAGTACCGCTCCGCCATCGGTGCAGTGCTCGCCGAAGCGAAGCTCGCAGCGCCTGCCGACCAGCGCCCGATCCTCGGCGGCCGTCGCGGCCATCACAGCGAGCATCTTGGCCATCTGCTTGCGGTGATGCAGTTCCTTCCGCGCACTTACCCCGACGCGACCTGGTAATGTCTGTCCGCTTCCACACGCTCAAGGTCGCGGAGATTGTCCCGGAGACCGCGGAAGCCAACTCCATCCGCTTCGAAATCCCGCCAGAGCTGCGCGGCGAGTTCGCGTTCAAGGCTGGTCAGCATCTGACCTTGCGCGCCACGATCGACGGCGAGGAAGTGCGGCGCAATTACTCGCTCTGCACCGCGCCCGCGGAGGGTGACTGGATGGTCACCGTGAAGCGCATCGGCGGCGGACTCTTCTCCAACTGGGTCGGCAACGAGCTGAAGCCCGGGGCGACGCTGGAGGTGATGGTCCCCCATGGCAGCTTCACCTGCGACTTCGACGCCGCGAAATCGCGTCACCTTGTCGGCATTGCGGGCGGCTCCGGAATCACGCCGGTTATGTCGCTGATCAAGACGCTTTTGCGCGAGGAACCCAACAGCCGCTTCACCTTGCTCTACGGCAATCGCGACAGCAGCTCGGTGATCTTCCTCGAAGCCCTCGCGGGCCTTAAGGACAAGCATCTGAAAAGGCTGGAGATTTATCATTTCCTCGACGCCGAGGACCAGGACATTGAGCTGTTTAACGGAATGCTCAATCGCGAGCGGCTTGACGAGGCCATTACCGCGCTGGTGCCCGACGCGCCGTTCATCGACGGCTGGTTCATCTGCGGCCCCGGGCCGATGATGGACGCCGCCGAAGGCGCGCTGCTCGACCGCAATATCCCCAGGGAGCGCATCCACATAGAGCGCTTCACAGCCGACCGGCCGGCGGGCGCGGTGGCCAAGGAAATGGCGCAGCTGCAGACGCAGGCCGAGGGTGTCACCGTTGCCGTCACCCTCGACGGCCGCACGCGTCGGGTGCCCTTCACCGCCGGCAACATCCTCGACAGCGCGCGCGCCGCCGGCCTCCCGGCGCCTTTCGCCTGCAAGGCTGGCGTCTGCGCGACCTGCCGCGCCAAGGTGACCAAGGGCAAGGTGGAGATGGCAGTGCACTATGGTCTGACCGATGAGGAGGTCGCTGACGGCTATGTCCTCACCTGCCAGTCGGTACCCCTCGGCGATGGGGTCGCAGTGGATTACGACGCGTGAACCCGCTAATCGCAGCTCGATGCTGAGCCGTACCGACGCCAGGGCAAGAACGCTTGCCGACCTTCCGCCAGTCACCAGCGATTCGCTATTGAAGCTGATCGCTCTCGCTGACGCCGACCCGCGGCCGGAGAAGATCGACGTTGGCGTTGGCGTCTTTCGCGATGCGGTCGGCCACACGCCGATCCTCAAGGTGATGAAGGAAGCCGAGCAGCGGCTCGTCGATACGCAGGTCACCAAGGCGTATCTCGGAAGCGCTGGCGACAAGCGTTTTGCCGAGCTGCTTCGGCCGATCCTGCTTGGGCATCATGCGTCGGACGATCGTATCCTCGGCCTGCAAACGCCGGGCGGGTGTGGTGCGCTCCGCCTGGGTTTCGAGCTGATTGCGACCGCCAATCCCGAGGCACGGGTGCTGGTTGGAACCCCGACTTGGCCGAACCATCCGCCGATCATCAACGCGGTCCGGCTCGGGCTCACCGAATATCCCTATTACGAGCGCGGCCAGGGCGCGATCCGCTTCGAGGACATGATCGCCGCGCTCGAGGCATCGGAGCCTGGCGACGTCGCGTTGCTCCATGGCTGCTGCCACAACCCGACCGGAGCCGACCTGAATGAAGGCCAGTGGCGCGAAGTCGTGCGCGTCGTCTGCGATCGCCGCCTGACCCCGCTGATCGATATCGCGTACCAGGGCTTCGGCCGAGGGCTCGACGAGGATGCATTCGGAGTCCGCCTGATGCTGGACGCCTGCGACGAGGTGATCATCGCGCAGAGCTGCGACAAGAACTTCAGCGTCTATCGAGACCGCGTCGGATCCCTGTGGATCAAGACCGGATCGGTCGACGCGAGCAAGACTGCCATGGCTCACGTGCACCAGCGCGCTCGCGAGATGTGGTCGATGCCGCCTGATCATGGCGCCGCCGCCGTGCACATCATCCTCGAGGACCCGGAGCTTCATGCCCGGTGGCTGGTTGAACTCACCGCCATGCGCGATCGCATCAATTCCGTCCGCCAGCGGATCGCCTCCGCCGATCAGCGCCTCGCCTTCATAGGCCGGCAGTTTGGCATGTTCTCGATGCTCCCGCTGAGCAAGGAGCGGGTGCTGAAGCTGCGCGAGGACAACGCCATCTACATGGCCGACAGCGGGCGCTTCAACGTCGTCGGCCTGGGCGACGACCAGATCGATCGATTTACCGCCGCCGTGATTGGGGCGCTCGAGTCCTGATTCATGGCCGACCGCGACCCCGGGAGAGTATCCGCCGAAGTTGATTGGCGCGAGGTTGCTAGGCTGGTCCTGACCAGCCGGGAAATGGACCGGATCGAGGAAGAAGAGCTCGTTCCGGCGAAGAAGGTTCTCTACCAGTTCAGCGCGCGCGGCCACGACATGGCGCAGGTGCTGCTGGGGCTTCGGCTCAAGGATGGCGATGCGGCATGCGGCTACTACAGATCGCGACCGCTGCTGCTGGCGCTGGGTGTTCCGCTCGCCGACGCGCTCGGCTCCGGCATGGGCCTTGCTGGCGGATATTCGGACGGGCGCGATATCGGCGTCGTCTTCAACTACCCCAATCCCGGTGGGGCGCACGCGTTGCCGATGTGCGGCGGGGTTGGGGCGCAGTACACGCCGGCCGCCGGCTGGGCGCAGGCCATCGCCTATAAGGCGAAGGTCCTCCACGAAGGGCCTGATGACGCCATCGCATTGGTGCTGGGTGGCGACGCCAGCTGCGCGACTGGCGGATTTTGGTCATCACTAACTATTGCCACTACACAACAATTGCCGCTGCTATTCTATGTCGAGGACAATGGCTACGGCATCTCGGTTCCGTCGGAATATCAGACGCCGGGGAAGGACATTGCGGCGAACCTGGCGAGCTTCTCGGGCCTGACGATCTTCAACGGCGATGGCACGGACCCGGTAGAGGCGTCGCGCCTGATCGAGGAGGCGGTCGGCCACGTCCGCAGGAAGCGCGCCCCGGCGCTGCTGCGGCTGACGGTCCCGCGGCTCGAAGGGCACAGCTTCCAGGACACGCAGACCTACAAGAGCGAAGCAGAGGTCGCCGGCGAATGGGCACGGGATCCGCTTCCCAAGCTCAAAGCCCATTGCGCCACGCGCCAGGTCGGCGATGAGGCCTGGGCGAACCTCGAGCGCGAAGCCGCCTGGCAAGTTGAGGCGGCGCGAGCGGAAGCCGAAGCGCGTGGCGTTTCCTCGCCTGACACCGTCACGACCAATGTCTTCTTTGAAGGCGAGCTGCAGCAGGTCGGCGGCCACGCGGGCTTGAGCCTCGACGGCACGACCGATCAGCCACAGCCTGAGGGCCAGCGCATCAACATGGTCACGGCGATCCGCCGCGTCCTCGAACAGGAGCTCGAAGCCAATCCTCGCGTGCTGGTCTTCGGCGAAGACGTCGGGCCGAAGGGCGGCGTCCACGCGGTGACGCTGGGCCTTCAGGAGAAGTTCGGCCGCGACCGGGTTTTCGATACCAGCCTCAACGAGGAAGGCATCGTCGGCCGTGCCGTCGGAATGGCGCTCGCCGGCCTGATGCCCGTTCCCGAGATCCAGTTCCGCAAATATGCCGAGCCGGCGACCGAGCAGATCCACGATTGCGGGACGATGCGCTGGCGTACCCACAACCGCTTTGCGGCGCCCATGGTGCTTCGCGTGCCCGGCGGCTTCTTCAAGTGCGGCGACCCATGGCACTCGATGACCAACGAGGTCGAGTTTGTGCACAACCCTGGCTGGAAGGTCGCGGTGCCGTCCAACGCAGAGGATACGGTGGGGCTGCTGCGCGGAAGCCTGCGCGGCCACGATCCGGTGCTGTTCTTCGAACATCGGGCAATGCTCGACGACAGTTGGGCGCGCCGGCCATGGCCCGGCGACGCCTATGTCCTCCCCTTTGGTCGCGCGAAGAAGACGCGCGAAGGCGACCAGATCACCATCGTAACCTGGGGCGCGATGGTTCCCCGCTGCGAGGCCGCCGCCGAAGGCGTCAGTGCAGACGTCATCGACCTTCGCACGCTGCAGCCGTGGGACTCGGAAATGGTACTCTCCAGCGTCCGCCGGACGCGTCGTTGCCTGATCGTCCACGAGGATTTGCGCACGGGCGGATTCGGCGCCGAGATCGCGGCGGTAGTCGCTGACGAAGCATTCCTGGACCTCGACGCACCAGTAGCTCGTGTCACCATGCCGGACATCCCCAGCCCGCATCACCCGAGGCTGATGGAATGGGCGCTGCCGAGCCCCGCGACCATCCGCGCCGAGATCGACCGGCTGGTGGGGTTCTGAGTTGATAGAAGTCCGCGTTCCCGACGAGCAGGAGGGCACCAAGGCGGTCGTCCGGGCGTGGCTCAAGCAGATTGGCGATGCGGTCGCCGAGAACGATCCTTTGGTCGAGCTCGAGACAGACAAGGTGACGCAGGAAGTGCCTGCGCCCGCGGCGGGTGTGCTTGCCGAGATCGTGCTCGATACTGACGCGGAGGCGGTACCGGGAGCGCTGCTGGCGAGGATCAGCACTGACAATTCGCAAAAGGCGGTCGCGCCAGAGGGGAAGAAGTCGATCTCCGAAACGACTGTCGCGGTTTCTGCGCCCCGGCCTTCGACGGGCAGCGTCGAAACTCGCCTTTCCCCTTCGGTCCGCCGCGCCTGCCTGCAGAACAATGTCGACCCGGCCCGCATCCAGGGCACTGGCCGCAATGGCAGAGTCACTCGCGAGGATGTGGATCGCGCGGTGGCGTCGGCAACCGTGGTCAACGTCGGCGAACCCGCGACGGCCCAACCGCGGCAGTTCGCTCCGCAGGACATCCCACACGACCGGATGCGGCTCACCATCGCGGAAAACATGGTGCGCGCGGTGAGCGAAGCGCCTCACGTAACCGCGGTGTTCGAAGCCGATTTCACGGCGGTGGCTGCGGACAAGGCGGCGATGGCCTCGAAGGGCGTGAAGCTCAGCTACACCGCCTACATCGTCAAGGCAGCAGCCGAGGCGATGACCGTCGCACCCGCGATCAACGGCCGCTGGGAGAAGGACCGGATCGTCATCTCGCCAACCATCGACATTGGCGTCGGCACCGCCCTCGGCGAGAAGGGCTTGGTCGTCCCGGTCGTGAAGGACGCGGGCTCGCTCAGCCTCGAGCAGATCGGCGGCAAGCTCGACGATCTCACCAGCCGTGCCCGCGAGGGCAAGCTCGAACGCTCCGACGTCTCCGGCGGAAGCTTCACCATCTCCAACCACGGCGTGTCGGGGTCGCTGCTCGCCGCGCCGATCATCCTTCATCAGGGGCAGGCCGCGATCCTTGGCATCGGCAAGCTGGAGAAGCGCGTGGTCGTACGTACGGTGCATGGCCGCGACGCCATGCTGATCCACCCAATGGCTTATGTGACGCTGACCATCGACCACCGCGTCGTCGACGGGCACCAGACCAACGCCTGGCTTACCCGCTTCGTCGAAATCCTCGAAAGCTGGCCGGCGGCCTAGACCTCGATCAGCGCGTAAGCACGGCCGAACTTCGGCTTCACCACGAACTGAGCGACATTGTAGACCGGCGTCCCGCGGGGCGTGCGCCCTTCGTAAGTCCCATGATGAGCGTGGCCGTGCACCACGGCTTTTACATGTTCGAAGCGGTCTATCGGGTCGCAGAGGCGCTGCGATCCGAGATATTGGAAGATCGCCTCCGGCTCGCCTTCGATTGTGCCTTCGATCGGTGAGTAATGGAGGACCGCAACGCTGCGCTCGGTGCGTAGGGTACGGAGCTGGTTTTCCAGCTTGCGCGCTTCGTTCATCGCCTCGTCGACGAAAGCCTTGGCGATCGGCTCGCCGAAAGGGGCGAGCTCGCCACGACCGTAGCCGCCCATGAAGCCCTTGACCCCGGCGAAGCCGACGCCGTCAATCTCGACTGCCTGCTCGTCGAGCACGGTCATTCCCGCACCGTGCAGGATTTCGCACACCTTCTCCGGGCAGCCACATTCGTAATCGTGATTGCCGAGCACGCCGAGCACGGGGATCGAACAAGATTTGATGTCCTCGGCCAGGATCTCCGCCTCCTTCTCCTTGCCGAAGTTGGTGAGATCGCCGCACAGCAGCAGCACGTCGGCATGCTGTGAGATTTCCGCAAACAGCTCCCGGTAGGGGGCCGTGTCATTCTCCTGAACGTGAAGGTCGCCGATGGCGGCGACCCGCATGGGCCTACTCTCCATACTGCTCTTCGAGATTGCCGACGGCGTCGGAGAAGCCCCATTGGTCGACGTCGATCGCATAGTCGCGGGGGCTGAAGATGCGGCCGCGGCAAACTTTCCGCCCGGGTCCTTTGACGTCATATTGATCCCGAAGGCGCTCGAGCAGCTCGTCCATGATCCACCGCGGCACCAGATGACGTTCGCTCGGATACACGAAGCGGAAGTTGAGAAGCGCGATCAGCAGCACTTCCCAATAAAGCTCCATGTGGTTGAGCAACTGCTTCCAGTCGATCGCTTCATGGCATTTCAGGATCGTGTGCGCGACGTCCGCCATGTCGTAGCGGTGATGATCCTGGACGAAGATCTTGGACCAGATGAACTGTGTCGGCGGGACCAAGCGGATCTTTGCTCCGAACAGCTCTGACTCGGGCGCGCCGACGAACCATTCGTCGGTCACGTGGGTAGTCACCGTCGGCATATTGGTGATGATGTCGACGAACAGCTCGCCCCGGGTGACTCGGTAGAGCCAGCGCTCGTCGACGATCTCAACGTCGAAGCCGTGCTCCTTGCAGTAATGAAGCAGCTTCAGGGCGTCGCCCGCCTTCGCGAAGACATCGACGTCCTTGGTCGGACGATCGATGCCCGTGTAGCTCGCGAGCGCATAGGTGCCCGACACGAGGAACGGAATCTTCGACTTCGCCATCAGCTGCAGGACTTCGGAATAGAAGGCCTCGGCCGCCGGCGGCGGCGTGATCAGCGCAGGCTTGCGCTCGAGCGTGTGCACATTCTCCACGCCGCTCAAACGGGAGGGTCAGGGCAGGGGTTCCGTGGCGCCTAGTAAAGCTTCAGCCTGACGAAGCCCATCATCCCTGTCGGACTGCTGCTTCCGTAAGGCAGCCGAAGGGCGTCTGGCACGAAGTTGACGGCAACCAGCCCGCCAGCGCCAAGGCTGAAATGCTCGGCGATGCGGAAGTCCCGGACGGCGCCAAGCGAGACCTTGCCGACGCGGTAAGCAACATGGTCGTCGGTGAGCTCGCGGTTGTCGGTGATCTCGCCGCGCCCGAACACGGTCCAGTTGTCGTGCTTGATCGATGCCTCCGCGGCGAAAGCGTCGTCATTGTGATGCTCAACGGTCTTGCGGCCCCAGGCGAGCGTCCCGGCGAACTTCCATCCGGGCGCGATCTCGCGGGCGTAAAGCACGCTTGCCGACAGGCGCTTCTGGTCGATGCCCGGCTCAAGGTGCTCGGGGTCGACGAAATGGCCCCAGCTGCCCTGTAGCGCGAGGCTTGCCGTCGGGTTCCAGGAAAGGCGGAGGGAAGTCGAATCCAGCGGGGCGGTCTCGATGTCCCAGCGGTGCTGGTCGGGCTCACGCCCGTTGAAGCGGCTGACCTCAAGCTTCAGCCGGTCAAGCACAATGCCGCCCGTCACCACGCCGAAGCTGATATGCGTCGAGTCCAGCCAGTGGTGGGTGATCGGTGCTTCGGGCGAGTCCGCGATGGCTTCGCGGTGCTGGAAGGCTGGTGGGCCGAAGGCCGGCTCGCCGGGAAGCCCGGCGTAGACGAAGACGCTGCTCTTGCGCCCAATGTTCTGCGACGCGGCCGCCGACAGCTCCATGAAGAAGTCATGCGGATGCTGACGGTCGGTGAGTCGATCGACGCCATTGGCCGTCTCGCCGCTGGCGAGGAGCAACGGATAGCCGCTCGGGCCCATGATCGGATCGGGGCTGACCATCGCCTTGAACTGCAACGTGCCGTTGCCGAGCGGCCGGCGGGCCATGCCCATCAGCATCCCAGCCGCGAACGCCTTGTCGTCGCCACGTGGGCCGGACTGATGACCGTAGACGAGGTTGAGGACGCCATGCGCCATCAACGTCCAGTCACCGCTGGTCCTTATCAGGCCTTCGTGTTCGCTATTGTCCGGCTGCCAGGCAGTCCCGGACGCCTCGCGCTGCATTGGATAGGGCCCGAGCGCGGCGCTCATCTCCATCGCGCCATGGTCGTGACCGGGTTGGCCCATCTGCATTCCCGGCATCGTCGAGTGGTTGGCCTGTGACTGATCAGCCCCTTCGGCAGGCATGGCCATCTGGCCATGGTCCGTCGTCACCGATTCCGTAGGCTTTGCCGGCGCCGCAGGCGCCATCTTGGCTGGAGGGGTGGCGGGTGTTGCCTTACGCGCCGCCTTCTTGGCAGGCTTCTTGGGCTTCGCGGGGGCGGCCTTCCCGGGAGCCGGCATCGACATGCCGGGCATATTCATCGGCTGCGCCATCACAGGGGCTCCGACGGTCGTTAACAGCACGAACGGGAGGAGTTTCAGGGGACTGTCCTCGCAGAAGAATTGCACCCTCGGGCTAGCACCGAGGGCGCGTCGTAAGTCGGACTTAGCAGCTGCAGTTCTTGCAGGTGCAGGGATTGCAGCGACATCCGGCTTCGGTGGTGCAGCCACACTTGCAGTCCTGGTTTTTGCGAACGTCGGTCATTTAGACACTCCTTTTTACGGTTGCTCAGCAGTGAGCGAATCACCATATAGCCTCCGTACCATGGTACGGAGTCAAGCCTTGCAATCACTGACCATCGGACGGCTCGCCGCGGCAGGCGGAGTCGGCGTCGAAACGGTGCGTTTCTACCAGCGCCGCGGCCTCCTGGAGACGCCAACACGGGATGACGGAATTCGCCGCTACGGCAGTGACGACGTGCGCCGTCTGCGCTTCATCAAGCAGGCGCAGGCAGCCGGATTCACGCTGGAGCAGATCAAGGAGTTGCTCGACCTCGACGCCAGCGACGACCGCTGCCGAGTGCGCGCACTCGCGAACGAGCGGCTGGTCGCCCTCGACGCCCGCATCGCCGAGCTGAGGCGGGCGCGCGATGCACTGAAACACCTGGCGCACGAGTGCGGAAGCGGCTCGCCTGGGCCATGCCCGATCCTCACCTCGTTCGGCGTTTGACCATTCGTCGAGGACGCTTTCCGCCGAACCCCCGCCAGTGCTAGCCAGTCGCCAGCAGGAGGGACCCAATGAAGCTTCGCTCGCTTACCGCGGCTGCAGTTGCCGCGCTTTCGTCCACGGCCATGGCTGCACCGGTGCTGGCCCCGCCCGCGGCGAGCCTGAGCGCCGACGTCCAACCCTATATCCATCTCCCGGCGGGGCAGCTTGCGATCCAGCACCTCAGGATCATCGACGGTACCGGCGGCGCACCAATCGAGGATGCGACCTTGCTCATCGATGGGGCGAAGATCGGCGCCATCCTGCCTCCGGGTTCGGCCGTCCCGGCCGGCTTCAAGACACTCGATGGAACCGGCGAGACAGCGCTTCCCGGCCTCGTCGGCATGCACAATCACCTCTACTACCTGCAAAGGCCGAACCTCGATCCGACCGGCAGGTTCGAGCAACCGATCATCATCCCCCAAATGACGTTCAGTGCTCCGCGGCTCTACCTCGCGAATGGCGTTACGACGATGCGCACGACGGGAAGCGTCGAGACCTACACGGACCTCGCGTTGAAGCGTGAAATCGACGCCGGGCACCTCGTTGGTCCGCACATCGACGTGACGGGCCCCTATCTCGAGGGCGCGGGGGCGTTCTTCATCCAGAACCACGTGATCAGCGATCCCGAAGACGCGCGTAAGGAAGTCGCCTTCTGGGCGGACCAGGGCGTCAACTCATTCAAGGCCTATATGAACATCAGCCGCGCCGAGCTGGGCGCCGCGATCAAGGAAGCGCACAAGCACGGCCTCAAGCTCACTGGCCACCTTTGCTCGGTCACCTATCCCGAAGCCGTGGCTCTCGGGATCGACAATCTCGAGCACGGCTTCTTCGTCAACACGCAGCTCGACCCCGGCAAGCAGCCCGACAAATGCTCCGACGGCACCGGCACGCCGACGCTGCTGAAGATGACTCCGGGCAGCCCGGAAGCGAATGCGCTGATCAAGCTCCTCGTCGATCACCACGTCGCGGTGACCTCTACGCTGCCGGTGTTCGCCCAGAGCGTTCCACTGCACGAGCCGTTGCAGCCGCGACAGATGGATGTGATGACCCCGCAGGCGAAGGAGGCTTATCTCTTCTCGCGCAACCTGACTGCGAGCAGGGCCGGGACGCAGCGCGCCAAAGACTTCGACCAAGCCTACAAGAACGACCTCGGCCTTGAGCGCCAGTTCGTCGCCTCGGGCGGCCTGCTGATTGCCGGTCCCGATCCGACCGGAAATGGCGGGACGATCCCAGGTTTCGCCGACCAGCGCGAGCTGGAGTTGTTGGTCGAAGCAGGTTTCTCGCCGGTCGAGGCGATCAAGATCGGCACGCTCAACGGCGCGACCTATCTCGGGCTTGCCGACCGCATCGGCACGATCGCCGCGGGCAAGAACGCCGACCTCTTCATCGTCAAGGGCAATCCGGCCGCCAACATCAACGACGTCGAGAATGTGATCGTCGTGTTCAAGGACGGCGTCGGTTACGACAGCGCCAAGCTGCTGCAGTCAGTAAAGGGTCGCTTCGGCCAGTATTAGATCCGTACGTCGGCGAGCCCGTAGTTACCATTCCCACACGCTGGGGCCGCTGCGAGCGCCACGGGAATCGGCGCCCGTGCCGAAACGCCGAGACGGTTCTTCGCCTCCGTCTCTATCCTTCCGAGCCGCATCGCGAATGCCGGCGGCTGGTCGTAGCTTCCGCCTCGATAGAGGTAGCGCATGATTCCGATCCCGGCCGCGTCGCGCGTGAAGGCCGTCGCGACCGCGGCCCCGTCCCGAGCATCCCTTACCACGAGGCGGCATGAGCCGCGGGTCGCGAGGATCATCGTGCTTCGGTGAGCGAACGGTTGCGCCTGAACGGCAAAACGCTGCGCTTGAAGGATACTCTTCAGCTCTCGGTCGATCTCACTGGACGGCACGTCCATCAGGCCGTCACGCGGTGGGCCGGCAGCGGCCTTCAGCCCCAGCGAACCGATCGCCAGGAGGACGAACGCGGCGAGGACGACCCTATCGCTGACGCGCCGCCGCACTCGCGACTCCCCATCCCGCCAGCAGCGCCGCGCCGATCAGCCCCGCCCATCCGAATAAGGCGGCGCCTGTGCCGAAATGCCAATAAGTGAAATATGCCGGGAACAGGCCAATGGTGGCGAGCCGCGCGATGTTCAGTGCGAACATGAACCCGGCCATCGCGACTCCGACGAGCAGGTATCGGCGATCGATCCGGATATCGAACAGCATCGCTGCGGTGGTCCACAATACGATGGCCAACGACATGTTGTGGACCGACGAACAGAGGTCACCGATGATGAAGCGGCCGCCTCGGCCAGCGGCCTGGAAGATGTTTCCATCGACCTTCGTCCCGATCACCGCACTGACGATGTGTGCGTCGACGGCGAGGATCTGTGACGCGAAGAGGTTGAGCAGGATGCGTCCCCAGATGAGCGGACCGGTGAGTGCCAGCAGCACGAGGGCGGCACGACGTGCGGGTTCACGTGCTCGAGAGGTCACGAACAGGTAAGCGCCGCACAGCAGCAACCCGGCCTGGGCCGCATAGGAAACCGGCAGGAAGGCCAGCGCGATGATGATCGTAAGCACCAGCGCATCACGCCGATCGCGAAGGCGCTGTGTCTCTTGGCTGCCGATGCTCCAAGCGGCGACCATTGCTGCCCAGATCACGGCACTGATCCCGGCGAGGCCGGTCACGGCCTCCAGGGTCGACTGATAGGTGAGGGTGCTGAGGATCTGCCCCGCTTCAGCGTTGAGCGCGGCCAAAATGCCAGCGGCAGCGAAGACGCTGCCGCGACTGACGTTCAATTGAAGGACGGTCGGCCGGGCCGGAAGCGTTCCGGCCGGCCGAGCGAAGGTCACGGATTGATCCGGCGCTTCAACGCCCGATAGCCAATCCCGACCAGGACGACGGCGCCGATGCCGACGCCGGCGATCGGCGCGGGGACGGGCTGCCCTGCAAATGCTGGACTGGCCGAGGCGAGCGCCGCGACGCCGAGGAGGGTGAGCTCGATGCGGTTCATCACTTGATCCTCGCTTTCAGGGCCCGATAGCCAATTCCCACCAACACGACAGCGCCGATACCGACGCCGGCGATCGGTGCCGGAACCTGTGTGCCGGCGAATGCCGGGGTGCTAATTCCAAGGGCGGTAAGCCCGAATACAATGGCTTCAATGCGCTTCATTATCCGCCTCCCATTCACCAATTCTTGCAAGCAAGATGGGTTAACTAGATTATAACGAGCGCGGCTGAGTAACAAGCCACGCAATGGGAAGGCGGTTTTTATCCACGGACAGTCGGTCCTTTTCGCGATTCTCGGATGGTTCGTCCTCCTCGCGCTCCTCGAGGTCGTAAGTGCTCGCGGCAAAGTCCGCGAGCTCAGCAATGATCGCCGAATTGTTACGAACTTCGGGCTGACCGTAGTCATTCTCTTCACCGGAAGCTTATTTCCGCTGGCCAAGCTTTCGGCTTCCGCAATCGGTCAATCCTTCGGCACCGGTCTGGCAGGACTCGTTGCCATGCCTTGGGTAGTCATCCTCGCTCTCGCACTGATTACCGAGACCTTCGGCGTCTACTGGACCCACCGATTGATGCATCGCCTGCCGCTGCTGTGGCGAGTCCACCGTGTCCACCATGCCGACAATGCAGTCGACGTTTCGACCAGCTTTCGCAATCACCCGCTTGAGCTTGCCGTGACGCTGCCGGTTTCCGCAGCCACGGTGCTCGCGATCGGATCGCCGCCCTCAGCCGTGATTGCGGCGCAGACGATCCTGACCGCGGTGACGATCTGGCAACATGCCGACATCGAGCTGCCGCGCCGTCTCGATCGAGTACTCGGCTGGGCGATCGTCACCCCGCGGTTGCACCGGCTTCATCACAATCCCGAACGCGCGACGCATGACAGCAACTATGGGGAGCTGTTCACCGTCTGGGATCGTGTGTTCGGAACGTTCACGGATCGGGATGGGCGTGAGCGCGTGGGGCTAGATCACCAGGTCGCGCAGCCCGACCGCCTGCTTCAGCAGATCTGGTCGCCGGTCTACGGCGCCTGACTTGCGCCAGGTTAACTAGCGTGTAACCTCGCCACTTCAGCTGCCGAGTCCCGGTGGCCAGTAATGCGTGCAGCTCGGGGGCGTGCTGTATGTTCAAGGGGGCGACCGGCCGCCAGGGTGGCGGCCGATGATCTTCAATTCACTGACCTTCCTGGTCTTTTTCGCGATCGTGATGGCGCTTCACTACGCGCCGTTCTTCAGCTGGCATCAGAAGAAGATCAACCTGATGATCGCGTCGTATCTTTTCTACGCCGCCTGGAATCCGCCCTTCGTCATCCTGCTGTGGGTCTCGACCGTGGTGGACTGGTGGGCCGCGCAGTGGATGGTCCGCGCCAAGCGCGAGAGCACGCGTAAGGCCTGGATGCTGACCAGCGTCATCGTGAACCTCGGGATGCTCGGCTATTTCAAATATGGCGGGTTCCTGCTCCAGAATTTCGTCGAGCTCGCTGCCTCGGTCGGTGTGATCTATCACCCGCCGGGGTGGGACATCGTCCTTCCGGTAGGGATCAGCTTCTACACGTTCGCGACCCTGTCCTACACGCTGGACGTCTATCTGAGGCGGTCCAAGCCCGCCGGGCACTTCCTCGACTACGCGCTGTTTGTGACCTTCTTCCCGCACCTGGTGGCGGGGCCGATCATGCGGCCGACCGAGCTGGTGCCGCAGTTCGAGATTCCGCGCCGTGCGACGGGCAACCAGATCGGGTTTGGCCTTGCGCTGCTGACGCTCGGGCTATTCCAGAAAGTGGTGCTCGCCGACGGCTTTCTCGCCCCGGTCGTCGAGGCGGTTTACGACGCCCCGGGCAAGAACCCTGGCATGCTCGACGCCTGGGTCGGGACGCTCGCTTTCGCCGGGCAGATCTTCTGCGACTTCGCGGGCTATTCGACCTCCGCGATCGGGGTAGCGCTGTGCCTTGGCTTCGCCATGCCAGACAACTTCCGTTTCCCTTATGGCGCGGTCGGCTTCTCCGACTTCTGGCGGCGCTGGCACATCACGCTGTCGAGCTGGCTTCGCGACTATCTCTACATTCCGCTCGGCGGAAACCGGCACGGCCAGGCACGCACCTATGCCGCGCTGATGGGCACCATGCTGCTCGGCGGCTTGTGGCACGGCGCCAACTGGACCTTCGTCGTCTGGGGTGGGCTGCACGGGCTCTATCTGTCGGTCGAGCGCTGGCTGAAGGCGCGATTCAAGGGCTTCACGCCGGGTCGCGCCGGGATGATCGGCCTGGCGGTCCTGACCTTCATCCTGGTCAACATCACCTGGGTCTTCTTCAGGGCGAAGACCTTCACGGGCGCTGCGGTCGTGCTGAAGGGCATGGCGGGGATGCATGCGAAGCCCGATGCGCTTGTCGCTTACGGGCCGATGATTATCGCGATGACCATCGTCGCCGGGATCTTCGGAACTCACCTCGTGATGCGGAACACGACGCTGGAAGCGGTGCTGGAGAAGACCCCGGCAGCCGTGATCGCGGGCATTTGGACGGTGCTGCTGTTTGCAGTCATCGTCGAGCAGGGGCAGGGCAGTGCCTTCATCTATTTCGCATTCTGACGCCCACAAGGCGGAGGTCCGCGGCGTCCGCGAGGGCGCGCTTCCGGCGGGCCTCAGGCAGACGGCAGCGAACCGGCCCGGCCAGGCGCAGCCGGTTCCGACGCGCGACATTCCGACTAGGCCGTGGCTCAAGATCGGAGCATTCGTCCTGGTTGCTGTCCTGCTTCTGACAAGCGGGTGGGAATGGACTGCGAGAAACCTCATAGGGCTTCGCGCCGGGGACATTGACGATAGTCCGCAGGCCTGGGCCGAAGCTCGTCGCGCGGCCGATACGGCCCAGGTTGCTATCGTGGGCGACAGCCGCATCCTGTTCGACACCGACCAGGCGCGCTTCGAGGCGCTGACCGGCGTTCACCCGGCCCAGGCAAGCTTTGTCGGAACGAACAGCCGTACGTTGCTTGAGCATTTCGCCAATGACCCGAATTTCCACGGACTGCTTCTCGTTGGCATGGCTGATGTCATGTATTTCGGCCGGCCGGGCATCGGCGTCGGCGCGCCCGCGGTCCATGGCTATGAGAAGAACGACAAACCATCACAGCTCACGGGTCTGTGGATCGACCGCTGGCTGCAAAGATATCTAGCGTTCATGGACCACGACTACCGTCTGAGCCTGTGGGCGGTGCGTGCCGACAACGGCTGGCGCAAGGGCACCGACAGCCCGTACGACGACGTCTGGAAAATCTCCGAGACCTTCCCCGGCCGGCAATATTTCATGTGGGACCAGATCGAGAAGCCCGGGTATTTGCAGAGCCACGCGCGCTACGCGTGGCATGGCTTCAAGGGGCCGCCGGTTCCGCCCTTTGTGGTCAACCGGGTCATTGCGCGCAGTTCGGAAGCGGTGCGGCGGATCCGTGCGCGCGGCGGCGACGTGATTTTCATCCGGCCGCCTTCGGCTCCGGAATTGCGGGTCAATGAGGACAAGGGACTTCCCCGCAAGTCGGGCTGGGACCGGCTTTTGGCGGCAGTGCCTGCGAAAGGCATTCACGCCGACGATCTCCCACAGGCGCAGAATTTGGTGATTCCCGAATATTCGCACCTCAGCCGCAAGTGCGCGACGGTGTTCACGGATGCCTATGTCCGGCGGCTGGTAGAACTGACTCCTCGGCTGAAGCTCCGTGCCGACGCACCGCCGCCGCTTAGCCGCGCGGACTGCGTGCCCGCGAACTTCGTTTCAATGTAATTCGCGGGCGAGCCGGGCGGCGAGCGCCCCGGCCTCGGCCTCCGAACGGCATGCGACGAAGATGGTGTCGTCGCCGCAAATGGTCCCGACGATCTCGGCCAGGTCTGAGTTGTCGAGCGCCACCCCGATCAGGTGCGCCGACCCCGGCGGCGTCCTAATCACGACAAGGTTCGCTGCCGGCTCGACCGAGCGCACCCATTCGCGGAAGACAGATGCGAGACGCGGGGACGCGCTGCTTCGCACCGCCTCGGGCAGGGTGTAGCTGATCCGGCCGTCGCGACGGACCTTCACCGCGCCGATAGCCTCGAGGTCGCGGGAGATGGTCGCCTGGGTCACCGCGAAACCGAGGGAACCCAATCGCTCCGCCAGCTCGTCCTGATTGGCCAACGCATTCGAGCGAATCAGCTCCGCAAGTGCGCGCTGTCGGCGTTCCTTAAGATCGGTCATGCGCATGAATATGCATTCACTTGCATAAATATGCAATCCAGTGGATAGGAGCCGCCCCATGATTCGGACGGCCATCCTTGGAGCCTCTGGCTACGTCGGCGGCGAGCTGCTGCGGCTGATTGCCGCGCACCCTGGGCTCGTGCTCGCGAAGGCCTATGGCGAGAGCAAGGCGGGGCAGGCGCTAGGGTTCGTCCACCCGCATCTCGCGGCGGCCTATCCCGACGTCATGTTCGAGAAGTTCGACGGATCGCTCGATGGAATCGACCTGGTCTTCGCCGCTCTGCCGCATGGGCACAGCCAGCGTCTCGCCGCCGACATCCTCGATGCTGGCATCCCATTCGTTGACCTCGGCGCCGACTTCCGGCTCGGCGATGCGGCTACCTACGAGCACTGGTACGGCCATTCCCATGAGGCGCCGGAGCTGCTCGGCGAGTTCGCCTACGGTATTCCCGAACTGAACCGCGAGGCAATCCAGGGCGCCACGGCGGTTGCCGCCGCCGGCTGCTACGCGACGGCGGCGATCCTCGCGCTGAAGCCTCTCGTTGACGCCGGAGTGGTCGAGCCTTCAAGCCTGATCGTCGATGCGGCTTCGGGCGTTAGCGGAGCGGGCCGGGAAGCCAAGGAGGCGACCGGTTTCAGCACCGTGGACGGCAGCTTCTCCGCCTATGGCCTGCTCAATCACCGTCATACGGCGGAGATGGAAATGGCGATCGGCGGAACGGTGCTGTTTACGCCGCATCTCGTGCCAATGACCCGCGGCATCCTCGCCACATGCTACGCCGAGGCGAACGGTTCATGCGATCCGCTTCAGGTTCTCCGCGAAGCTTACACGAACGAGCCGTTCGTCCACGTCACCGACCAACCGCCGGCCACCAAGTGGGTAACCGGGTCCAACGGCGTCCAACTCACCGCCCGCTATGACGAGCGGACGGGCCGCGTGCTTTCTCTCTCGGCGATCGACAATCTCGGCAAGGGCGCGGCTGGCCAGATGATCCAGTGCGCCAACCTCATGCTCGGCCTCGACGAGACCGCCGGCATCACCACCATCGGAGTCTATCCATGAGCGTCACCGCGGCCGAAGGCTTCATTGCCTCCGGCCTTCACGCCGGAATCAAGAAGCGGCGCTTCGACATGGCGATGCTCGCCACCGAAGATTGCCGTCCGGTGCCCTGCGCCGCGGTCTTCACGCAGAACAAGTTCGCTGCTCCGCCGGTCGAACTCGACCGCGCAACGCTGGCGGCGAACGGCGGACAGGCGGTCGCAGTCGTCGTGAACTCGGGCAACGCCAATGCCGGGACGGGAAAGCCGGGCTACAAGAACGCGCAGCTGATGGCCGCTGCGACCGGCGAAGCGCTTCAGGTTGCCAACTCCCACGTCATGGTCTGCTCGACGGGGATCATCGGCACACCGCTGCCGATGGAACCGATCCTTTCGCACATTCCCAGGCTCGCGAAGAAGCTTTCCGTCGAGGGCGCTCATGACGCGGCGCGCGGCATCCTGACCACCGACCACAACGCCAAGGAGGTTGTCATCCGCGGCTCGAACTTCACCGTGGGCGGGATGGCCAAGGGCTGCGGGATGATCGCCCCCAACATGGCGACCATGCTCGCGTTCCTGACGACCGACGCCGACGTATCGCGCTCGGTAATGCAGAAAGCGCTGAAGGCGGCGTCTGACGATACGTTCAACACCTTGAACGTCGACGGCGCGACATCGACCAACGACACCGCAATGCTGTTCGCCTCGGGCAAGCGTGGCAAGGCCGACCACGACGAGTTCTTAAACGCGGTGCTGGCGGCGTGCCGCGATCTGACCATGCAGATGGCGCGTGATGCGGAAGGCATGACCCGGATGGCGCACCTTACCGTCACCGGCGCACACACCAACGGGGAGGCACGGATCGCGGCCAAGAACATCGTCGAGAACAATCTCGTCAAATGCAGCTGGTATGGCGGCGATCCTTACTGGGGGCGGCTGATGGCCGCGGCGGGCTCCGCTGGCGTGGACCTGAACGTCGACCGCTCATTCGTCGCCTATGGCGGAATCAGGGTCGCCAAGGGCGGTGTCGGCATCGAGCATGACGGCGATGCGCTTGTCGAGCATATGCTCGGCGATGAGGTCGAGATCGAGGTCCACCTTGGCGCCGGCCACGGCAGCGCGAAGATGATCGGGATCGACCTCGGCCCCGGCTACATCAAAGAGAATAGCAAGACGTCATGAAGATCGTTCTGTTACCGTCTGAAATCGCGACCGTTCTCGTCGAGGCGCTCCCGTACATTCGTCAGTTTGCCGGCAAGTCGGTGGTGGTGAAGCTCGGCGGCGCGGCCATCGATCGTGAGTCCGACCTCGCCCTCGCGCAGGATGTGTTGCTCTTGAGAAGCGTCGGCGTGCGCTGCGTCCTGGTTCATGGCGGCGGGCCGCAGGTCGACACCATGCTGCGCCGGGTCGGCAAGGAGCCGGAGTTTCGAGATGGCCTCCGCGTTACCGACGAGGAGACGCTGGAGATCGTCCGGATGGTGCTGGTCGGGAAGATCAACCGCGACCTCGTCGCAACGATCAACAGCCAGGCGGGCGACGAGCCCGTCGCGGTCGGAGTTTCCGGCGAGGATGCAGGGCTGCTCGAAGTGACCCCGGCGGATTCCGCTTTCGGCTTCGTCGGCAATGTCACCAAGGTGCGGGCCGAGCTGATTCATCGTCTGCTCGACGATGGTCTTACGCCGGTGATCTCGACGGTCGGCGCGGACACCAGCGGCCAGCCGTACAACGTCAACGCCGACGAGGCAGCACGGGCGATCGCGGTGGCGATGAACGCCGAGAAGATCGTCTACCTGACGGCGGTTCCGGGTCTGCTCGAAGACCCAAAGGACGAAAGCACCTTGATCCCGAGGCTGACCTCCGCCGAGCTACGCGAGCGCCTCGACCACGAGAGCGTCGGCAAGGGCATGATCCCCAAGCTGAAGGCGTGCGCTGACGCGGTCGATCAGGGGGTCAATTTCGCCCACATCATCGACGGCCGGGTGCACCACAGCTTGCTGATCGAGCTTCTGACCGATCATGGCGTCGGCACGATGATCAAGCGGGAGAAAAGCTGGTGAGGCACCTGCTCTCGATCCGCGACCTCACATCCAAGGACCTCGAGTGGATCCTGGCCGCCTCGGAGCAACCCTATCCGCGGATCCTCGAAGGAAAGGGCGTCGCGCTCTACTTCGAGAAGCCGAGCGCCCGTACGCGCAACTCGATGGAGCTGGCAGCGGCGCAGCTCGGCGGCCACCCGGTCTATATCCAGAAGGACGAGCTCGGCATGGGGACGCGCGAGAGCGTTTCCGACGTCACGCACACGCTTGCCTGCTACCACGCGATCATCGCCGGCCGGGTGTTCGATCATGGCTTGCTCGAAGAGATGGCGCGGGTGAACGCGGCACCGGTGCTGAACATGCTGTCGGGCACCGACCATCCGCTCCAGGCGCTTGCGGACCTTTTGACGGTCAAACAACTGCTGGGCCGGCTGGAAGGGACGAAGATCGCCTTTATCGGCGAGGGGAACAATGTGTCGCGCTCGTTGGCCGAAGCTTGCGCGCTTGCCGGCGTCGAATTCACCATCGCCAGCCCGGACGGATACGGCCTGGGCAACGCGCCCGATGTGCGACAGGTCAGCGACCCCGGAGAAGCGGTCGATGGAGCGGATATCGTCTACACGGACGTCTGGGTATCAATGGGCGGCGAGGATAGCGACGACCGCCGCGCGGCCTTCGAGCCGTACCAGGTCGACGAGGCTTTGATGGCTCGCGCTAATGACGCCTGGTTCCTCCACTGCCTGCCTGCACGGCGCGGCGAGGAAATGACGGCGCCGGTAATCGACGGCAAGCGCTCGGCGGTCTGGCGTCAGGCCGAGAACCGGATGCATACGGCGCGCGGCGCGATGTTGTGGATGCTGGAACACTAAGAATGACAAGCAAGAAGTTGAAAGTGGTGCTCGCTTATTCGGGCGGGCTCGACACCTCGATCATCCTGAAATGGCTGCAGACCGAATATGACGCGGAGGTTGTGACCTTCACGGCTGACCTGGGACAGGGCGAGGAGGTCGAGCCGGCGCGGCGCAAGGCCGAGATGCTGGGCGTGAAGCCGGAGAATATCTTCATCGAGGACCTGCGCGAGGAATTCGTCCGCGACTTCGTTTTCCCGATGTTCCGCGCGAACACGCAGTACGAGGGCGATTACCTGCTCGGGACATCGATCGCGCGGCCGTTGATCGCCAAGCGCCAGATCGAGATCGCGCGGAAGGTCGGCGCGGACGCGGTCTGTCACGGTGCCACCGGCAAGGGCAACGACCAGGTCCGCTTCGAGCTCGGCTATTATGCGCTGGAGCCGGACATCAAGGTCATCGCCCCGTGGCGCGAGTGGGAATATCAAAGCCGCGAGGCGCTGCTCGACTTCGCGGAGAAGCACCAAATCCCGATCGCCAAGGACAAGCGGGGCGAGGCGCCGTTCTCGATCGACGCCAACCTGCTCCACTCGTCGTCCGAAGGGAAGGTGCTGGAGGACCCGGCGGCCGAAGCGCCCGAGTACGTGCACCAGCGCACGATCTCGCCTGAAAATGCGCCGGACAGGGCGACGACGATCACCATCGATTTCGAGAAGGGTGACCCAGTCGCGATCGACGGCAAGAAGCTGTCACCGGCGGCGCTGCTCACCAAGCTCAACCAGCTGGGCCACGACAACGGGATCGGCAGGCTGGACCTGGTCGAAAACCGCTTCGTCGGCATGAAGTCGCGTGGAGTCTACGAGACACCCGGCGGCACCATCCTGCTTGCGGCGCATCGCGGCATTGAGAGCATCACGCTCGATGGCGGCGCGATGCACCTCAAGGACGAGCTGATGCCGCGCTACGCCAGCCTGATCTACAACGGCTTCTGGTTCGCGCCCGAGCGCGAGATGCTGCAGGCCGCGATCGACAAGAGCCAGGAGCATGTCTCCGGACGCGTCACGATGAAGCTCTACAAGGGCAATGCGACGGTGATTGGGCGCGAGAGCGAGCACTCGCTTTACGACCAGGATCTGGTGACGTTCGAGGAAGGGTCAGGAAGCTACGACCACCGCGACGCTGCCGGCTTCATCCGGCTGAACGCGCTGCGCCTGCGGACGATCGCGCAGCGGGCGCGGCGGCTAAAGCCCTAAAGCGTCCTTCGCTGCGGCGATCTGCTCGCGGACGCGCACCGGCGCGGTGCCGCCGTAGCTCGTCCGGCTCCCCACCGATGCGTCGACGCTGAGCACGTCGAAAACGCGCTGATCGATGCGCTCGTCGATCGCCCGAAGCGCGTCGAGCGGCAAGCTGGCGAGGTCACACCGGCGCTCCTCGGCGGCCTTCACGGCGCGGCCGGTGATGTGATGAGCCTCGCGGAAGGGGACGTCGGCCTCGCGCACCAGCCAGTCTGCGAGGTCGGTGGCGGTCGAATAGCCCTGCGCGGCGGCCGCTCGCATCCGTTCGGGAACGAACTCGACCGTCTCGACCATGCCGGCGAGCGCTTCGAGAGACAGCATCAATAGGTCGCGCGCCTCGAACACCGGCTCCTTGTCGTCCTGCATGTCCTTCGAATAAGCGAGCGGAAGCCCCTTCATCGTCACCATCAGCGAGGTCAGCGCGCCCATGATCCGCCCACTGTGCCCGCGCACCAGCTCCGCGGCGTCCGGGTTGCGCTTCTGCGGCATGATCGAAGAGCCGGTCGAGAACTGATCGGACAGCTTCACGAACCCAAAGGCGTTGGTCGACCAGATGATCAATTCCTCCGCGAGCCGCGACAGGTGCAGGCTGCATTGCGCGGCAGCGGACAGATAATCGAGCGCGAAGTCGCGGTCAGAGACGCTGTCGAGGCTGTTCGCCGTCACGCCGTCAAACCCCAGCGCATCGGCACTGCGATCTCGGTCGATCGGAAAGCCGGTCCCGGCGAGCGCAGCTGACCCAAGTGGGTTCTCATTCAACCGAGCGCGGGCATCGGCGAACCGCGAGACGTCGCGCCGGAGCATCTCGTAATAAGCCATCAAATGATGACCGAGAGTCACCGGTTGCGCGACCTGCAGGTGCGTGAAGCCCGGCATCACCGTATCCGCATGCTCTTCGGCGCGCTCGACAAGGACCCGCTGGAGATTGCGGATGGCTGCGACTGCCTCATCGCAGGCATTGCGCACCCACAGCCGGAAGTCCGTCGCGACCTGGTCATTGCGTGAGCGCGCGGTGTGCAGCCGCCCCGCTGCGGCCCCGATCAACTCACCGAGCCGATGCTCGACGGTCATGTGGATATCTTCGAGTTCGACGCGCTCGGGAACGCCGTCACGCTCATATTCGGCGGCGATTTGATCGAGGCCTTCAAGGATCGCGGCCGCGTCGGCCTCGGAGATGATCCTCTGGTCGCGAAGCATCGTCGCGTGCGCCTTGGAGGCGGCGATGTCCTCCCGCCACAGGCGCTTGTCGAAGGCGATGGAGGAGTTGATGCGCGTCATCAGCTCGCCCGGCCCGCTTCCGAACCGGCCGCCCCATGTCCTCTGCGATGGCTTATCGTCCGCCATGAACGGCGCGTTGCCATGTCAGGGAAGGGGGGTCAAACACCGCACATGACGGCGGATGACCGCACAGGGCGCATTCAGGCTGCGCGGCAGGCGCTCAAAGAAGGGCGCGTGGACTCTGCAGCAGCGATCGCTGCAGCGCTGCTAAGCGAAGCACCCGACGATCTCGATGCGCTGGAGATTCACGCGCTCGCCGCGGTCGAACGCGGCGACGATCAAACGGCCGAGAAAGCTCTACGGCGCGCCATTGCGATCGCGTCGGATCGCCGCTGGCCGTACGCGGATCTCGCGCGGTTGCTGCTGAAGCGCCGGCGTCATGCCGAGGCCGAGGAGGTGGCGCGCGCGGCGCTCGCTGCCGACGCGAATAACGCGGACGCGCATGCGCTGCTCGGGTCGATGCTCGCCGAGCGTGAACAGTGGGTTGAAGCCGCTCGGCATTTCGAGCGCTCGATCGGGCTCGTCGGTAATCATCCGCAACTGCTCGCGGGCCTCGGTCATGCAAGGATGCGCAGCGGAAAGCTCGACGAGGCTCGCCGCCTGCTCGAAGCCGCTACTGCAGCCGACCCGAGTGCACTCGAACCCGCGGTCTATCTGGCCGAGGTGCGCGAGCGGCGCGGGGACTTCGCGGATGCCCAGCGCCAGCTCGATATCGCAGAGGAGATCGCGCGGAAAAAGGGCACGGATGTCGACCTGCAGCGCTCGGTGTTGCTGGCGCGCATGGGTGAGCCGGAGCGAGCACTCGCGCTACTGGAGGGCAAGCGGGACCTGTCTGGCGCGGCACGACTGCAGAGGGGGCGCATTCTCGACCGGCTCGGCCGATATCCCGAGGCGTGGAATGACTGGGTGGAAAGCAAGGCGCAGCTCGCGGAGCGCTATGCCCGCCACTACGCAACCGAGGAGGTCATTCGGCAGGCCGAGCGCGTGGCCGCGATCGGTGGCAAGCTTGGACGCGCCGAGCGCCTTGACGACGTGCCTCAGCCGATCTTCATCGTCGGCTTTCCACGCTCGGGAACCACGCTTGTCGAGCAAATCCTCGCCAGCCACAGCGCGATCACTGCCGGGGGCGAGCTTCCGTTCGGTGCCGAGTTGAACGAGATCGGCGACGCGTCCGCGGAACGGATGCGCGATGGCTATCTGAGCAGGGCCGGGGAATATGGCCTGCTGCGGGGGGCTCACTTCTTCACCGACAAGATGCCGGACAACGGCTTCTGGCTGCCGCTGCTGCGGGCCGCGTTCCCGGAATCGCCGATCATCCACGTGCGGCGCCACCCGCTCGACATCCTGACCTCGGTCATGGCGCACGACATGACCCACGGCTTCAACTGCGGCTATCGGCTTGTGGACGCAGCGACGCACCTCGTGCTCGTTGACGATCTTCTGGAGAAATACCGCGGTGCGACTCTTGAGCTTCGCTATGAATCCTTGGTCGCCGACGACGCAGGCGAAACCGAGCGCCTGATGGCGGCGGTCGGGCTACCCATGGAGGCGGAGCAGCTGCGGTTTCATGAGCGCGGCGAGGCATCGCCGACACCGAGTTACGCGCAGGTTCAACAGCCGCTCAACGACCGTTCGATCGGGCGTTGGTGCAACTATGCTGCCGAGCTGGAGCCTGTGCGTTCGGTCGTGGCCGCGGCCATGGCGCGCGGCGGCTACGCGGACTGAAGCGCAGCAGCGACGGGCTCCGCCTCGTCCACCAGAAGATGGAGGCTGGTGGGCGAAGGTCGAGCTACCGCGCGCACACCCAGCTTCGCGAGCCTCTGCTCATCGACGCGGCTGGCGTCGTTGACCCGGAGCCAGACGCGGCTGGACGCGGAGCCGGCTTCGACCACATTGTCCTTGCCGCCGAGCGCCTTGAGCCACGGGCTTACGTCGACCGCTTTCGCGCCGGTGCGCTCGACCGCTGCCTCGGCTGCCGCGGCCTGGAGGGGGCCGGCAGCAGCGCGCATCTCCATCGCCACCGCATCGGCGATTGGGCCGATGACCACCTGGAGCCCTTCCGCCGAGGGCCTAACGAAGCCGACCGCGCCCAACGCACGTAGCCGCCGCTCATCGACCTTCGCCTGATCGGCGACGACCAGCCGCAGCCGCGTGGTACAGGCATCGATGGACCGCAGGTTGGAGGCGCCGCCGAGCGCCTTCACGAAGGCCTCGCCACGGTCGGTGGGGGCATCCGCCACTTCCTCACCTACGGGCTGGTCTTCGCGCCCGGGAGTCTTCAGATCGAAGCGAACGATCGCGAACCGGAAGATGCCGTAATATAGCGCTGCGTAGACGGCGCCGAAGGGAATGACCCACAGCGGCCGCGTCGCTTTCGAAAAATTGAGCACGTAGTCGAAGAAGCCCGCCGAGAAGCCGAAGCCGAGCAGGATGCCGAGCGCATGCGTCGCAGCCATCGATACGCCGGTGAGGACGGCGTGGATCAGGAACAGCAGCGGCGCCAGGAAGATGAAAGTGAACTCGATCGGCTCTGTGACGCCGGTCAGGAACGAGGTGAGGGCCATCGACAGCAGCATTCCGCCCACGGCCTTGCGCCGCTCCGGCAGCGCCGAGCGATACATGGCCAGACATGCAGCTGGCAGTCCGAACATCATCACCGGGAAGAAGCCCGACATGAACGCCCCGGCGGTCGGATCGCCGGCGAAGAAGCGGTTCAGGTCGCCGGTCGTGCCGTGATAGTCGCCGACGATGAACCACGCGACGTTGTTGAGGATGTGGTGCAAGCCGGTGATCAGCAGCAGCCGGTTGAGGAGGCCATAGACGAACAGGCCGACGATGCCCGATCCGATCACTGCGCGCGACATGGCGTCCATTCCGGCGTTGATCGAGGCGTAGGACGTGCCGACAAGGCCCGCGAGAACCAGCCCCGCGAAGCCTGAAAGGATCGGGACGAAGCGCCGCCCTCCGAAGAAGGCGAGGTAGTCGGGCAGCTTGATCGTCGCGTAACGGTTGTACAGCGCGCCCGCGCCCAGTCCGGAGAGGATGCCGATGGGCACCGAGACCTTCGCAATGGCCTTGGCGCGCCATGCGTCGGAGGCGAGGGTCGCACTGTCCTTTGCCAAGCCAACGATTGTGTCCGGAGGGACCGTGAGCAGCGTCTCCGCGCCGCGTGTCGCCACGAGGTAGCAAACCGCTCCGGCGAGCCCCGCCGCGCCATTATTGTCCTTCGCAAGGCCGACGCCGATGCCGATGGCGAACAGCAGCCCGAGATTGTCGAAGATTGCGCCGCCGGCGGCTGACACGAATGGGATGTCGAGCAGGTCCGGCTGGCCGAGCCGAAGCAGCAGGCCGGCGATTGGAAGCACCGCGATCGGCAGCATCAGCGCGCGGCCGAGCGGCTGGAGCGACTGAACGGATAGCTTCATGGCCGTTGCTCCAACATTGGGGCTGTGAGCGCGCGGATGGCACCGGCGTCTGGCGCGCCAAGCGCCTGTGCCGCGACTTGTCGGCATTCGGAAAGATCGAGCGAGCGAACGATGGCCTTGATCTCGGCGATTGAGGCCGCGGGGACGGACAGCTCGGTTACTCCGAGGCCAAGGAGGATTGGGACAGCCTCGGGCATCGCCGCGAGGCCACCGCATACCCCGGTCACGCGGCCATGTAGCTTCGCGCCGCGCACGGTCTCGTCGATCAGACGAAGGACGGCGGGATCGAGCGCGTCGAGGCCGGCCGCGACCGCCGGGTTGGTCCGGTCGCGCGCCAGCGCGTATTGGCTGAGGTCGTTGGTGCCGATCGAGAAGAAGGCGGCCTCCTTGGCCAGCGTCGCCGAGATAAGCGCGGCAGCCGGCGTCTCGACCATGATGCCAAGCTCCGGCGCGGCAACATTCATCTCGGTCGCGAGACCTTGCAGAAGCGCCTGCGCTTCCCGGATTTCGGCGACCGTCGAGACCATTGGCAGCATGATCCGCAGCGGCCCGCTCGCCCGTACGCCCAGCAAGGCGCGGAACTGCGTCTCGAGCAGGTCAGGCCGCGCGAGCTGCAACCGGATTCCGCGCAGTCCGAGCGCCGGATTGTCCTCGGCCGGGATCGGCAGCCACGGCGCGGGCTTGTCGGCGCCGATGTCGAGCGTGCGGACGATGATCGGGCGCTCACCCAGCGCATCGGCAATTTGCTGATAGGAGGCGCGTTGCTCAGCTTCGTCTGGCGGGAGGTCGCGGTCGAGGAACAGGAATTCGGTCCGAAGCAGCCCGCAGCCTTCCGCACCCTCCGCAATCGCGATTTCGGCGTCGGCGACCGACCCGAGGTTGGCGAAGACCTCGATGCGGGTGCCGTCCCTAGCGATTGTGTCCTCGTGCGCTCGGCCGCGTGCGGCCTCGCGGTGCGCCGCACGTGCAGCGACCTCGTCGCGGGCTCGTGCGACCTCGGTGTCGTCGGCAGCAATGGTGAGGTTCGCGCCCTCAAGGATCAGCATCGATCCATCCTCGACGGCGTCGAGCGCCGCTCCCAGGCAAACGGCCATCGGCAGGCCGAGGCTCGCGGCGATGATCGCGGCATGCGATGTCGCGCCGCCGCCGGCCGTCGCGATCCCGGCAATCGACGCCTCGGCGAACGACTTCAGCTGCGAAGGGTAGAGAGTCTCCGCGATGACGATGGCGCCTTCCGGCGGTGTCGATGGATCAGCGATTTCGCCAAGCAACTCGACGAGCACTCGCCGTTCGAGATCCTCGAGATCGTCGAGGCGCTCGGCGAAGCGCGCGTCGCTTGAAGCTCGCAGCGGCGCGGCTAGCTCCTGCACCGCTTCCCGCCATGCCCAGCCGGCACTCCTTCCAGAGGCAATCCGCGCATGCGCCTTCTCGGTGAGAACCGGGTCGTCGATCATCGCAAGATGCGCTGCGGCAACGGCTGCGCCCGGATCGCTACCGGCGGCTTCCTGCTCCAGCTCCGACTCCACACGCTGACGAGCGGCTGCAAGTTGCTGCCGTTCCTCGCTAGCGTCGTCGGCGTGTTCGGGGATTGAAATCTCCGCCTTCTTGAACCGCCACGCAGGACCGATCGCCAGACCTGCTACGGCCGCGATACCGTTCAGGCGGCCAGGAGCTTCTGGCGCCGCAAACTTTGCCGGCTGCATGTCGGCGACCGGGAGCAGCTCGCCCATGCCGCTTTCGAGCATCTCGACGAGCAGTTCGAGGGCACGCTCGGCGTCCGGGCCACCCGATCGTACGGTGATCGTTGCCCCGTGGCGAAGGCCGAGCCCCAGCATCGCGACGGGGGAGCGCGCCGAGGCCGTCCGTCCGTCTTCGGCGACGATTTCAGCGCTCGCGTCCAACTCCGCGACGCTCTTGGCGAGCTTCGCAGCGGGGCGTGCGTGAAGGCCATGTGCGAGTAGGAGCCGGAGCGTCCGCGATGTGGTGGCTTGCCTCGCGACGACGGGCGCCTGCGCTTCGCCATCGCAGTTAACCTGGAGTAGCGGCTGCCCTTGCTCGATTACGCCTTCAGCAGCGCCAGACGCGACGCGGAAGGCGTCGCCGTTGGTGACGATCACCGCCGTCACTAGGCTACGAGCACGCTTCGCGAGAAGGTCGAGGTCGAACTCGATCAGGAGATCGCCTGCCGCGATGCGCTGACCGTCCTTCACCGCGGGCCTGAAACCCTCGCCACCGAGCGCCACGGTGTCGAGCCCGACATGGATCAGAAGCACCGGTCCGCTGTCGAGCGTCAGGGTGACCGCATGGCCGGCGGGGTGGATCGAGGTCACGGTGCCCGCCGCAGGCGCAGTGACGCGGCCTTCCACCGGATCGACCGCGATGCCGTCGCCGAGCATCCGGTCCGAAAACACCGGGTCTGGCACGTCGTCGAGCGTCGTCACCCATCCGGCGAGCGGGCTCGCGATCTCGATCATTGGAGCGTCAGCCGATCGAGCACCCAGTAAGGATCAATGCCCTTCTGCGTGAAGGTCATGCAGAGGTCGTGCGCCCCGTCCGGCGGTTCGATCGCTCCCGACACATCGGCGACCCCGGTCGTCTTCGTTGCGGACGCAAGCGGAATGGTCGCGATCAGCTTGCCGTCGCATCCATCGCGGCGAACCTGCAGCTCGCCTGCAGGAGTGGCCGGTGGCGGGAATGTGATCTTCTTCACGTCGTCGCCGATCGAGAAGTTGAACGGCAGCTGCCCAACTTGCGCGACGATACGGTGCGCTCCGGAAAGCGGCGCCCCGTGCCAGATCCAGCATGGGTGCATGACATCGACCCAGTGCACCAGGCGCTTGCCCGCGGTGGGCCCATCATCGACGATGCGGAGCGGTATGGCGTTGCCGCAAAGCTCCATTTCGCTGGCGGTGCGCGTGCGCGCCAATGCGGCGCTGATCGGCCAGCGCTTGGTCGTCCCCAGCGGCTGCGTGCCCTCGAATGCGCGGACCGACAGCGTGGTGCCCGGTTTTAGCGTCAGTGGAGCCAAATAGGCTGGCGACTGGGGTGATGGAACGCTGCCGTCAGTCGTGTAGCGCAGCGTGCCGACCACGGCCGGTTGTCGAAGCGTCGCGGTTATTACGTCGCTGCCGGTGAAGATGGCTTCCGGATCGAGGGGCGTTGAATTGTATCCCAGCCGCAACTGCTCCGACCGCCGGATGTCTGCCGCCAGGCGCGTCGAAAAGCTCGGCCAATCCTTCTTCGGATTGGACCAGGCGAGCTCGGCGACGATCGCGGCTCTCGGCCACAACATCCGGTCCGCGTCATCGGTCGTCGGGATATGCTCGGTCCAGAGATTGCCCTGGAGGCCTAGTAGGTGACGGCGCTCATCGGCGGTGAGAACTGCCGGCGTCGGATCGAAATTGTAGAAGTCGCGCCAGCCGATGATTTCGGCTCGGCCGCCCGGCTCATCCGCTGAATCGCTTTGCATGTGATCGAGGTACATGATGGGCGAGGGTGCCAGAACGGCGTCGCGCCCCGACTTGGCGGCGGTGATCGCTCCATCGATTCCGTGCCACGACATGACCACCGCATCTTCCGCGACCCTGCCGCCGAGGATCTCGTCCCAGCCGACCATCCTGCGCCCGCGCTTGGCCAGATAGTCGCCGATCTGCGCGGTGAACCAGCCTTGCAGCGCGTCCTCGTCCTT
>Ga0207644_10000336_pt1 | contig 30413 bp, 22 predicted proteins | sample KBSS73metaG_FD_184326 | JGI IMG/M metagenome (GOLD analysis project Ga0207644, IMG submission 184326) | Switchgrass rhizosphere microbial communities from Kellogg Biological Station, Michigan, USA - KBS S7-3 metaG (SPAdes) (version 2) | ecosystem: Host-associated > Plants > Roots > Rhizosphere... | reverse complement strand
ATCGGCATGAGCCGGCCGAGGAAGCGCCGGTCGACGACCTGCGCGAGCTCGCCGCGCCACGCCGCGAGACCGATCGAGACGGCCGCGGCCACGCAGACCGCGAGCGCGCTGTAGAGGAGCGGGTCGACGCGGCTCACGGCGTACTTGCTGAAGGCGGGGACGAGCCCGACCGCCATCACTTCGGCGAAGGCGAACCAGAGCCCGGCCTTCTCGGAGCGGGTCACGACCGGACCGCGGCGCCGGCCGGGCCGGCCGGCCGCGCGAGCCGCGCAATGCGCGCGACGTAGGCGGGGATGTCCATCTTCTTGCGGGCGACGGCCGTGCTCATGGGGCGCACCGTCCCCAGCACGGGGCGCGCCGGCCCGAACGGGCGATCGTGCAGCCCGAGACACCAGAGAACGTTGGCGTAGGTGTTCGGGTCCCGCCCGTCGAGCGCGTACCGTTCGTGCAGGTCGATCATGATCCGGAACGCCTCGGCGGGCGTCTCGCTCCACTCGAGAATCTTCTTCCCCCACAGCATGCGCAGCCGGTTGTGGATCACGCCCGTCTCGCGCAGCTCGGTCTGCGCGGCGTTCCATACCTCGTCCGCGGTCTCGGCCCACTCGAGCGCGCCCGCATCGTAGCGCTCCCGCCGGGGATCCCCGGCATGATCGTCCAGCGTGCGGCGCGCCCAGTCGGGGAGCCCGTCGATCGACGCGTGATGGGGGTTCGTCTCGCAGAAGTTGAAGCAGAGCTCGCGGCGGACGATGAGCTGCTCGAGGAAGGCGCCGGCGGGGGTCTCGCGGCGGCTGAGCGCGCGGCGCAGCGAGCGGGCGACAGTTCGGCAATGCTCACTGCGGGCAGTTCGGCGCTGCTCACTGCGGGCAGTTCGGCGCTGCTCACTGCGGGCAGTTCGGCGCTGCTCACTGCGGGCGGCTCGGCGGGGCTCGCTGCGAAGGGCGGCGCTCCCGGCCGGCGCGCCGAGGACCGCGAGCGCGATCTCGAGCGCGGAGATCTGTCCGAAGTGCAGGTACGGGGAAAGGCCCGAGACGCCGTCGACGGCCGCGTCGTTGCGCGCGTCGGGATAATCGGGGAGCCGCTCCGAGACGAAGGCGCGCAGGCGCGCCCGCGCGGCCTCTTCTCCGCCGGGATACGCGGGGCTGGGCGCGATGCGGTGATCGATCGCGCAGGACGCGACCCACTCCGCGATGCGCGCCGCGCGTGCGGTCGGCGTCGCCGTCGCGCGTCCCGAGGCGCGCCGTGCCGCGCCGCCGGCGAGGTCCAGCCACACGCGCTCCTCGGCCTCGAGCCCCGATCCCGGAAACGGAAACGGGATGTCCAGATCGAGCGAGGAGCGCTTCACGCGCGCGTCCGCGCGCGGGACGAGGTGCTCGGGGAGGAGCGCGTGGATCTTGGGCCGGATCGTGCGCGCGGCGAACTCGGTGCGGGGAAAGAGGGCGGACGGGACGATGCACGAGGACTCGACCGAAGCGACGGGGCGCTCGAGCGAGCGCGCCAGGGCCCGCGCCTGTCCGTTCACGATGAAGACGGGAAAGTGGTCCGTCACGACGAGCGCCGCTTCCCGCGCGAGCGATGCGATCAGCCCCGACGCCGCCGACGGCCGCCGCTCGAGGTGGAAGAGATGGAGGATCTTCTTCTTCGCGAGGGAGCGGCGCAGATCGAACGCTCCTTCGAGGATGAACGTGTGCAACCGGTCGTTGGCCCCGGGGTAATCGGGCCGCAAACCCTGGTATGCGACCACGGGGAGCCCGAGCGCGTTCGCCTGCTCGATCGCGAAGTCCAGCGCGTCGTTGTGACGCGCGCGCTGGTGGATCTGGATCCAGTAGAGAACGTAGCGCGCCCCGGGGGCGGGTGCGCCTCCCCGAAGCCAGCGCACCCGCGAGGGGTGGACGCCGGACTGGGCGGACACCGTCCGCCCGGCGCCCGTGGACGCTCGCGCCATCCTATCGGCTCCGCGTGCGGCCCACGCGCGGCACGAGCAGCCGCTCCGCGAGGGGCCGGCCGCGCGGCTTGCGGTTGACCCAGGGCTCGGGAGGCGGGGCCTGCCCCGCGCGGCGCAGGTAGGCCGCGCGGTGGGCCGTCTTTCCGTGCGCGAGATACTTGGCCTCGTACGAGGTGAGGGGCTCGCCTCCGGGGCTCCACTCTTCCGCCGTGAGCGCGCGCGGCTCGAAGAGGCCCGAGCCGCCGATCACCTGCAGGATCTCCTCGAAGTACTCGGCGACGTCCGTCGCGACGCGCAGCTCGCCCCCCACGATCAGCGCGCGCGCCAGGTCGGCGACGAAGGCTTCCGAGAACACGCGGCGCTTGCGCTGGCGCGCCTTCCACCACGGGTCGGGGTAATAGACGTGGAAGCCCGCGACGCTCGCGGGGAGGATGAGGCGCCGGACGACCAGCATCGCGTCGCACCGGACCATGAGCGCGTTGTCGAGGCCGTGCTTGACGATCCTCTCAACGCCCAGCGCGAGCGTCGTCCAGCGCCGCTCGAGCCCGACCCAGTTCGTCGCGCGATCGCGCGCGGCGGCCGCGATCAGGAATCGCCCCTTGCCCGATCCGATCTCCACCTGGACCGGCCGGCTCACGGCGAACAGACGCTCCCAGTCGAGAGGTCCTTCGGGGAACTCCAGGAGGGGAAGACCGGCCGGCACTCCTACTTCTTCTTCCAGACTCCGTCCGGCAGCTGGATCCATTCGCCCGCCTTCGCGCGATCGCGGAACGTCTGGGCGTACCGCTCCTGGATCTGGGAGACATCCGCTTTCTCCGCCTTCGCGACCTCGTCGAACTGCCGGTGGCGGTCGGAGTTCTCCTCGTTGACGAGGCGCTGCACCTCGTCGCGCTCCTTCGTATCCTTGACGGCCTCGACGCTGCGGATCTCGAGGAAACCCTGGTTGCTCTCGCCGACCATGCCGCTCGCCTTGGCCTTGTCGACGGCGGGCAGACGCGCGATGCGCGCGTCGACGATCTTCTTGATCGCGGGGTTCGTCGTATCGGGGTTCTGAGCCGCCGCCGCGCGGGCGGGGGTCGCGCCGAGCACGCACACGGTCAGTACGAGCGCAGCCATGGGGGTGAGCAAGGTCCTGATCTTCATGGTGTTCCTCCCTAGGTTCGTGCTCAGAGTCTAACTCCGAACCGCCGCCGCGGCCCAGATCATCGAGGGGTGGGGAAAGCCGCGCGCGACGCCCCTACTTCTGCTTCCAGGCCCCGTCCGGCATCTGGATCCACTCGCCCGCGCGTGCGCGCTCGCGGATGGTCTGCGCGTAGGTCTCCTGGATCTTGGGGATCTGGGCGGCGTCGACCTTCTTCGCGGTCGCGATCTCGGCGAAGAGCTCGGTGCGGTCGGAGTTCTCGTCCTTGACGAGGCGCTGCGCCTCGGCGCGGCTCTTCAGGTCGGAGATAGCGTCGAGGCTGCGGATCTCGAGGAGCGCCTTGTTGTTCTCCCCGATGACGCCGCTGGCCTTGAACTTGTCGATGGACGCCACGCGCGCGCCGCGCGATTCGATGATCTTGCGGATCGCGGGGCTGGTCACCTCGGGGCTGGCGACGCCTTCCGCATAGGCCGGCGTCACGCCGAGCAGCGTGTCGAAGAGGCTCGCGGACCCGCGGGCGGGTGGCGGCGCGCTCGTCCCGGTCGGGCCGCCCGGGTCGGCGGGGGACTTGGAATCGGGGGCGGGAGCGGGCGCGGGGGCGGGCGCGGCGGGCTTGTCCTGCACCTTGGCCGCTTCCTTCTGGACCTCGTCCTCGATCTTCTTCGAGAGGTCCTTGACCTCGGCGGCGGGGAAATACACGTTCACGGTCACGCACGCCCCCAGAACGAGCGCGGCGGCGGCCACGACGGCAAGACGGGTCTTCGTCCTCACGGCGATCCTCCTGATCGTTCCCCGCATAGAGTCTACTACTTCTGCACCGTGGCGGCGGTGACGTCGAGGTTCTTCACGCGGTCGAGCATGTCCTGGAACGAGATCGGGAACCCCGGCTGCGCGTTCACGACGTTGATCGGGAACGGCAGGCGCCCCTTGACGAAGAGCTCCTGATCGCCGCGATGCTCGAGGCCGCGCAGGAGGAAGACGTCGTCCTTCAGCGACATCGCGATCCCGATCCGCGAGTACGTGTACTCGTCGAAGAAGCGGTGGATCCCGCGGTCGAAGATGCTCGGGCGCGTGCCGGTGCCGAGGATCGTGAGGTTCTGGATCGCCTTGACGTTGACGGTGCGCGAGACGCCGCTGCGCTCCTCGGTCTCGACGCGCGCGTCGAACGCGGTGGGAACGCCGCGGAAGAGCTCGCAGTCGTGGACATAGCCCTGCACGATGCCCGTCATTTCGCCGAAGTCGAAGGTGTGCGTCAGCTTCGCGAGGTCGATGCCCGAGAAGTCCGCGGAGAAGACCAGCTTGGGATAGCGGCTGAGGATGTCCTCCCCCGAGATCGCGCCCAGCTTCACCGTCCCGCCGAAGACGCGCACTTCGCCGCCGCCGTCCACCGCGAGCGCGTCCATCGACAGGGCCACGTGCGGGAAGTAGGCGTCCGCGGTCCCTTCCAGCGGCGGCAGCGCGAAGGCGCGCGAGGCGCGCGCGAGGCTCACGCTCGAGACGAGCATCGCGGACTCGAGGCGGCGCCCGGGACGCAAAAGGTCGATGAGCTTGAGCTGCTCGAAGCCCACGACTCCGTCCAGGAGCGGCACGGCGAGCCCCTCCTTCAGCTCGATGGTGTCCGCGCGCACGCGCAGCTCCGTCGAGGACGCCGGGACGTCGAGGCCCATCACCGTGAGGTGCGCGAAGCGGACGCTCCCCGAGCGTTCGGCCCCCCGCAGGCGGCGCGCGCCGTCCGCGCCCGGAGCGTCCCATGCGAGATCGAAGGGCAGATCGAGGTCCAGGCCCGTCACCTCCGCGAGCTTCTCCGTGCCGGTGACCCGCACGTCGTCGAGGCGCACGCGGCCGCTCACGGTCGGCGCGCTCAGGGACCCGACGCCGCGCGCCTCGACGCGCGCCGTGCCCGCGGCCTCGATCTTCCGGAAGAGCGCGATCGAATCGCCGAGGGGGGCGCGCACGTAGCGCTCGAAGGTCGTCGCGAGGTCGCGCGATTCCGCCTCGAGCGTCCACTCGAAAGGCGCGCCGGAGACCGCCGTCGCCGTCCCCGCGAAGCGAGGCCCTTCGGGGAAGGTCCACTCCACGCGCGCGCCGGCGCGGGACGGAGCCGAAGCGGGCCGCGCGAGCTCGGCGGTGAGATCGAGCCGGGAGGTGAGCGTCGCGCCGTCGATGAAGAGGGTCCCCCAGAGGAGCTGGAAGCCCGAGACGTCGGCCTTGGCGTGCAGCGTCGCCGGCGCACCGGGTTCGTCCAGGCGCCCTGCGACCGAGAGATCCCACGTCGTGTCGAGCCCTTCGAGCGCCTGCGCGCCGTCGCTCGAGCTGAAGCCCGTCCGCCGGATCGCCGCCTTTCCCGTCGCTGCAACGGCGCCATCCGGCGCGAGCGAGACGCTCGCGTCCCCCTCGGCATCCCCCTTGAGGACGTAGCCCGGCGCGATCTCGCCGGTGAGCGGGCGCAGCGTAACCTGGAGACGCGCAAGATCGACGTGGTCGAAATGGAGCGCCGCGCCGCCGCGCACGGCGCTCAGCGCGGACGCCGCGGGTGGAGCGGTGCGCGCGGATGCGATGGGCGGCACGGTTGCAGCGGGAGCCGCGGGGAGCGCAGAGGCTGCCGGCGGGATGGTCGCGGCGCGTGCGGGCGCGGAGGGCGGTGCGGCCTCACGCCGGGCGAAGCCGCTCGCCTGCACCCGCGCGAGACCCTTCGACTCGAAGATCGCATGCGAGACGTCCACCCTGACCTGGATCGGATCGACGCGCCCGGCGGCGTCGAGCGTCGCATCGAAGGGTGCGAGCTCGCCCGTTCGCACGCGCCCGGCCGCGGAGAGAGCTTCGATCGCGACGGGTCCCGAAGGACCCACCCATGCGAAGCGCGCGGACGCGCGGCCGTCGGTGAGGGACACCGATTCGGGCTGCGAGTTCGCGCCATTCCTCGCGCCCGCGACGCTCTTTGCGCCTACGCCGCTCTTTGCATCCGCGTCGCTCTTTGCCCCCGCGCTTGTGTCCGTGCTCGCGTCCGCGCGCGTGCCCGTGCCGGTTCCCGCGCTCGTGCCTGTGCCGGCGCCCGCCTTCGAGACCGCGCTCGAGCTCATGCCCGTGCTCGTGCTCGCCGCGTACGCCTGAGACTCGATGTGAAGCGCCGTCAGATCCAGGCTCCCGGTGACACGCGGTGCGGCGAGCGTCCCCACGAGGGTCCCCACCGCCTTCCCTCGTCCCGCGGCCGCGATCCCTTCGGGAAGCCCCGCACCCAGCGCCTTCGCGAGAGCGGCGAGGCGCTCGAGGTCGATCCCGTCCCAACGCCACTTTGCATCGATGTCCGGCGCGGCGCTCGCGCGCCCTTCGAGCGTCAGGCTGCCGAGCGGAGGCGACGTGAGAGCCGCCTGTCCTTCGAAGGCGACCGATGACGCTGCGCCGCTTCCCATGGGAGCGCCGGCTACCGCGGTCGCGCCGCGTGTCGGGCTCGCGCCGCCCGCCGCGGTCGCGCCGCCTGCCGAGCTCGCGCCGCCGGCCGCGGTCGTACCGGTTGCCGAGGTCGCGCCGGGCGAGATCGCCGCGCCGGTCCCTCGCGTGAGGCTTCCCGAAAACGTCGCCTGGACGGGCGCGAGGCTCTCCGGCAGGGCGCGGCCCTGGACCTCTCCGCTCAGCGCGCCGATCGTGACCGCGGCGTGAACCGGCATCGGCTCCTGTGCGTTCCCGGTCGCGAGCGTGCCCTCCACCTTGGCCGTCACTTCCTTCGCCGCGATCGCGCCGCCGCGGCGGTTCCTGCCGCCCTGTCGGCCCCCGCCTCCGCCGCCACCTCCGCCGCCGCCGCCTCCGCCTCCGCCGACGCCGACGCCGACGCCGACGCCGACGCCGACGCCGACGCCGACGACTCCGCTGTCATCGCCCGCGACGGGCGCCTCTACCAACGTCAGTCGCGCATCGAGCGTGTACGCGAAGCGCGGTGCGCTTCCCTCCATCGTGAGATCGGCCCGCCCCTCCAGCTTCCATCCCTCGGGGAGGACGCGCGCGAGCGCGAGGACCGGCGCCACATCCACCCCGCGGGCGCGCGCTTCGAGCGAGAGCAGGGTTTTGCTCTTCCCGTCGACCACCGCCGACGCGGACAGCGACTCCGCGAAGGAGATCGACGGCCGGACCTCGATCCGGTAGGGATCGCCGTCGCGATCCCGGCGGACGTGCGCTTCGAGAGAAGGCGACGGCAGAAGGACGGGACCGCTCGCGAGGGGGATCACGAGGCGTGCCGCGCGCGCCTCAGCGTCGATCTTCCTGCCCCCCTCCGCGATCGTCACGCGCCCGTCGACCGCCTCGAGGCGCGGGGACTTCGCGGATGGGAATCCCGGCCCCGCCGTCCCCTGCGGCGCGGCGGCCCTTCCCGACGCCGCCGCATCCGGCGCCGCGGCTCCGGACCCGCGCATCTGCGCCGCGAGGCTCTCGATCGGGATCGTTTCCGCGGTCAGGGTGAACGTGCCCGCCAGATCCCCCCCGACACGATCGAACGTCCCCGAAACGACGATCGCCGGATCGCCGCCGGGGGCTTCCTCCGGCCCCGAACCCAGAACCACGCGCGTTCCGTCCAGCGTGAGCCGCTCGACGCTGGCGCTCACGCCCGCACCCTCCGCGGGGGGAATGGACGGGTCCGACGGGACGAGCCGCACGACCGCGCCCTCGGCGCGCAGGGTCGTGAAGCGCCCGGCCTGAATCTCACCGAGCGAGCCGGTGACGTCCAGCGTCGTGATGCGCATCGAGTCGAGCCGCGGCTGGCCGGCCATGCGGCGGACGACCAGGTCCTCGAGGATGAAGTGGCCCAGGCTGTCGATCGACAGCGCGCCGACGGAGACGTCCGCCGCAAGACGCGCCGCGAGCGCGCTCTCGACCTTGCGGCGCGGCAGATCCCGCCAGAACCAGACCGCCAGGGACGCGATCAGCGCGAGCGCGGCGAGGAGCCCCGCGGCGATCCCGAGCCGCCGCTTCCACCGTCGCGCGCCGATGACCTTACTCACGCTCCGGGGCGTCCCACCAGCTGGAGATGTGCGCGGCCGGACGGCGGGGCCGGTCGGCGTAATGGGAGACGTCGTTGAAGAGCGCGAGACGCGCGCGAGCCGGGTCCTTGAAGTCCAGGATGTTGAGGCAGGCGGGAGACTGGTCGAGCCGGTCGCGATAGCCGCGCGCGTCGAGGCCGAGCAGGCTCGCGACGAGGAGGCGGATCGTCGCCTTGTGGGAGACGACCGCGACCGTCGCGCCCTCGTGCGCGAGGACGATCTCGCGCAGGACGGGAAGCGCGCGCGCCATGACGCTCAGCCCCGATTCGCCTCCTTCGGGCGCGGAGGTGAAGGGATCGGCCTCGTAGGCGGCGTACTCCTGCGGGAACCGCGCTTCGACCTCGTCACGGCGCAACCCCTCCCAGCGGCCGTGGTGGATCTCGCGCAGGCCGTCCTTCGGGATCGGCGCGAGGCCGTGCGGGCGCGCGACGATCGCGGCCGTCTCGGCGGTCCGCTCCATGGGGCTGCAGTAGACGGCGGTGATGGCGTCGTCGGCCAGGCGCCCGGCGAGGGCCGCCGCCTGCGCGCGTCCTTCGTCCGACAGCTCGACGTCAATCGAGCCCGCGAAACGGTTCTCCGCCAGGAGGGTCGTCGCGCCGTGGCGTATCAGGAAGACCCGCGTGGTCATGTCCACGATAGTAGCCGAGGTCCGGGAGGGTTTCGGGGGCCGGCCCCCGCCATTGGCATTTCTCCGCGCTGGCACTTAAGTTTTCCTCGTCGGGCGCGCGTCCACCGCGGCCCCGGAGGAAACATGGCGGAGCTCAACAAGGTCGTCGCCCACTTCGAGGATGGATCCCTGTTGAAGGGGACCACGGCCGACTTCAACGTCGCCAAGCCGAGCTTCCACCTGAACCCTCTCAACGGCGCGCCCGGCGTCGAAGTGTTCTGCCGCAGCCTCAAGGCGCTCTTCTTCGTGAAGGACTTCAAGGGCGGTCCCCATTCGTCCGCACTGAAGGGCTTCGGCAATGCGCCGGGGACCCCCGGCGGCAAGAAGATCGCCGTGCGCTTCAAGGACGGCGAGCTGCTCTGCGGATTCACGCTCTCTTACGTTCCGGGTCGCGAAGGCTTCTTCATGTTCCCCGCCGACGGCGACTCGAACAACATCCGCATCTTCGTTGCCAATGCCAACGTCGCGGAGGTTCGCGTGGGGACGGACGCCGACGAGCTCGTCCGCCGCGTGAAGTCGGAGAGAAGCCGCGCCGCAATGAAGGTCTGAGCGCGCCCGTTGCGACTTGACGCGACACCGCGTTCGGAATAGCGTTGCATCGTGACATGGATCCTCGCCTGAGCGAATGCACGCGTTCGAGAAGGCGCCGCCCGACGTCAAGGAGATCCTCGCCAAGCCGATCCGAGAGCTCGGGCTCAAGCTCGAAGGATCTCCGCTCGAACGCTACGTGCTGCGACTGCGCAGAGAGCTCGATCGGAAAGGGCTGAAACGATTCCGTCCACGGTGCTACCTGACCGACGAGTGGGGCTGCCCTTCGGGCCAGCCGGTCATCGGCATCCCGTTCTACCTCGCCGATCCCAAGCTCGCCAAGCTCGAAAAGGAGATGAACGATCTCGAGGACGATCGCGAGATCATGATGTACCTGCGCCACGAGGCGGGGCATGCCTTCAACTACGCCTACGAGGTGTACAAGCGGCCCGAGTGGCGCGAGCTCTTCGGCCCGTTCCGGCGCCCCTACCGCGACGACTACCGGCCGATCCCCTTCTCGCGGCGCTTCGTCCGGCACATCGCCGGCTGGTACGCGCAGAAGCATCCCGACGAGGACTTCGCGGAGACGTTCGCCGTGTGGCTCACCCCGCGCTCGAACTGGCGCAAGAAGTACGCGCACTGGGGCGCACTCGTGAAGCTGCACTACGTGGACAAGCTGGCACGCAAGCTGCGCGACACCGATCCGATCCGCGCGACCGGCGCGACCGACATCACCGTCGAGGAGATGGACAAGACCGTCGCCGAGTTCTATCAGGCGTCCACCGAGCCGGCTTCGTCGGTCGAGCTGCCGCTCGACACCGATCTCGTCGACATCTTCATCCGCAGCAGGCGCACGCGCGGCGTCCGGCCGGCGGCGGACCTCCTGCGGGAGGCGCGCAAGCCGCTCGTGGACAAGATCACCTACTGGACGGGAGTGCGGCGTCCGCTCGTGCGCGCGCTCATCGATTCCATCGAAAAGCGGGTCGGAGAACTGGGGCTCTCCGCCGAGATCAAGCGGGAGAAGGAGCACCTGGCGGAGATCACCGCCTACGCCACGACGCTCGCCATCAACAACCTCGGCCGCGGGAAGTCCGTCCAGTCATGAATCCCATGACTCCGAAGACGCCGGTGATTCCGATGACGGCCCTCGGGGCGCTCCGATGAGCAAGGCGAAGCTCAAGGTCGCGATCCTTCACGATCAGTGGATCGAGGACGAGCATCCTGCGCCTCCGCCGGAAGAGCCCGCGCCCAAGGGCAGGAAGAAGCCCCGAAAGAAGCCCAAGAAGCCGATGGAGGACCGCGAGGAGATCTTCGCGTCGCTCCAGAAGCTCGGCCATGATCCCTTCTACCAGGTCCTCGACGGCCGCCCGCAGACGCTCGCCGCGCTCACCAAGTGCGATGCGGATCTCTTCTTCAACCTGACCGAGTCCTACGCGGGCGACGACACGATGGACATGAACATCGCCGCCTACCTGGACCTCATCGGCAAGCCCTATACCGGCGCGGGTCCGCAGGGGCTCTATCTGGCGCAGGACAAGACGCTCGCCAAGAAGATCTTCGCGTTCCACGGAGTCCGTACTCCGTTCTTCGCGACCTCCTTCAAGGGCAAGCTCGACCATTCGCACGACATCTCGTTCCCGCTGATCGTGAAGCCGTCCTCCGAGGACGGGTCCATCGGGATCGACTCGGGCTCCGTCGTCGAGAGCGTCAAGGACCTCATGGAGCGGATCCACTACATCCAGGAGGAGTTCGACTCTCCGGCCCTCATCGAGGAGTACATCGAGGGGCGCGAGATCTACGCGGCGATCATCGGCAACGACAACGCGGAGGTCCTGCCGCTCGTCGAGCTGGACCTCTCACGGCTCCCCAAGGGAACGCCCAAGATCGCCGGCACGGAAGTGAAGTGGGAGAAGGAGACAGAGGCCTACAAGGTCACCAAGTCCGCGGTCGCGGAGGACATCGACGAGAAGACCGCGAAGGTCCTCTCCGATACGGCACTGTCCGCCTACCGCGCGCTCAAGCTGCGCGACTACGGCCGCATCGACATGCGCCTCGCCACCAAGAAGGGCGAGGTCTACGTCATCGAAGCCAATCCCAATCCCTGGCTCTACTCGGGCGCCGAGTTCGCAATGGCCGCCAAGAAGGCCGGCCGCAACTACACCGCGCTCATCGAAGAGATCGTGAACCTCGCCCTCGCCCGCGCGAACGGCGAGTAGCTCCTCCGACGCCGTCGCGCCCGCCCGCCCGCCGGGAGGCCTCACGGACACGTGCCGCCGAGCTGCTGGGTGTACGAGCAGGCGCCTCCGGATCCCGCGGCGCGCCGCTCGGTCCCGTTCGAGGCGCGGCCGTACGATCCTTCGATCGCGCCGTTGTTCCCCACGAGGACGAAGTACTGACCGCCGCTCGCGGGGATGAACGACGCCGAGCCCGAGGCGCCGAGCGCGCAGTAGCGCTGGCTCCAGACGATCCCCTGCGTCCGGAGCGTGGACAGGCTGCCCGCGTAGAGCGTGTGGTCGGTCGCGCCGCACGCGGCGGCATACGAGACGCTCACGACGCCGCCGGCCCCCTTGTGCGCGCGAAGCTGGCCCGCGGCGCTCGCCTCGGCGGGCATGGGGGGCGCGGCCGAAGGCATGATGCACACGCCGACCTTGGACGCGACGATGGGATCCAGCAGGTCCATGGTCCGCGGATGGAAGACGTTGGTGAGACCGCAGCCGCTGAGCATGTGGCAGTAGCTCATGAGAGTGCCGCGCACGTTGGCGATGCCGCTGATCGTCTGCGCGGCGGGACAGCTCGTCGCGCCCGAGTAGCAGCTCCCCTCCCCCGAATAGCAGGTGTCGATCGGGGTCGGGGTGAGGTAGCAGTGCGTGTGCTTCGATCCGAAGTTGTGCCCGATCTCGTGGGCCGCGACCATGACGTCGTTCGAGGCGACGCTGCCGGTGTACTTGAACACCTGGATGAACGCGTAGCCGTAGCTCTTGTCGCAGAGCGCATCGACGTACGCGATGCCGGACGAGGAATACCCCGAGCTCTGCTTGCCCGAGAGGAGGATCGTCGTGGCGCGGCTCACGCCGCTCTGGTTGGCCGCCCAGAAGGTCCGGAATTCGCTCAGCTTCGAGCTGTCCGCGTTTCCCGTGCCGCTCTGGGTCCACGGGTCGGAGGTTCCTGACACCCGCAGGTAGGTGGTGCCTTGCCGCGTGCGCACCAGAAGGTCGCGCTCGTAGATCGCCGACACGAGCGCCATGAGGCTCGCGATGTAGTTCGTCGCGGCGGTCGTGTCGTCGGCGAACTTCTGCGCCATGAGCTCGTTGTCGGTGTCGACGGCGATCGTGGCGTCGTGGAGGACGAGATCGCGGACGCCCCGGAGGGCGACGCGACGCCCGACGGGGCTTCGGCGGGAGCCGTCGATGGGACCGCCGGCGCCGGCACCGGATCGAGCGTCTCTTCGCCGCACTCGCGCGTGAGGCTGTCCGCGAGGTCGCCCAGGAGCGCGCGTGACGGCGCGACCCGATAGCCTCCCGGCGAACCGGTGTCCGGTTCGACGACGTTCCAGCCGTCCGAGGTCGCGACGAAGGTCTGCATCGTGCCCGCGTCGGGATCGACGATCGCGAGGACCCGGCTGCGCGCCGCGTCGTCGGCCTCCCCCCAGAGGAACGCGAGACGCGAGCGGGGGAGCTCCTTCATGCCCGAGTCCTCCACGCGCCAGACGACCGCGCCGGGCGCGTAGACGTCGCGCCGCGTGAGCCGGACGCCGCTGCGCAGGCCGGGCGCCACGGGGAAGTCGAGGAGCGCGACCTCCTCGTCCCACTTCGACCCGAGAAGCGAGGAGACGACGTCCTTGTTCAGGAGGAAGCGCTCCTCCGCGGAGACGCCGTCGGGCGCGGTCGCGAGCCATCCCGGCCCGGCGACGGACAGCGGGGCCGTTTCCGCGTGCGCCGGCGCGTGCACAATGACGAGGAAGGCCAGGACCGGAAGAACGATGGAAAATGCGTCCGCGCGGAAACGGCGCTGCGACGAAATCGTAGTCATGGAACCTCGAAGGCGGTGTCGAGCAAGGGGCATGCCTCGCGGCCTGCCGGAAGAAAACGCCCACGCACCGGGACCCGAGGGACGGGAGATTTCACGAGCGTGATCGACCTCGGGGAGCTACAGTCTGCATCGGATCGCGAGACCTCGCCACTCGGACCGGGCCTCCCGCCTCTTTCCGCCGAGGAAGGCGGGTTTCGCTACGCGCTTTGGACAGCTCGGCGCGGCCGATCGACGCTCCCGCCATGAGCGTAGAATGGGGGCTCACGGACACGGTTCGCGGACGGTTCGAGATGCGAAAGGAAGCTCATGAGCGAAGGACGCTTTCGTGAAGAGAGGGATTCCATGGGCACGATGAAAGTGCCCGAGGACGCGCTGTGGGGCGCCACGACCCAGCGCGCGGTGGAGAACTTCCCGGTCAGCGGTCGGCCGATCCCGCGCGAGATGATCGCCGCCTTCGGCCACCTCAAGGCCGCGTGCGCGAAGGTCAACCGTGACCTGGGGAAGCTCCCCGAGGACAAGGCCGCGGCGATCATCGCGGCGTCGGAGGAGATCGCGCGCGGCGAGCACGACCGCCACTTCCCCATCGACGTCTTCCAGACGGGATCGGGGACGAGCTCCAACATGAACGCCAACGAGGTCATCGCGAACCTCGCGAGCCGCCGCGCAGGACGTCCCATCGGATCGTTCGAGCCCATCCATCCGAACGACCACGCCAACATGGGCCAGTCGAGCAACGACACCTTCCCCACCGCGATGCACGTCGCCGCCGCGGTCGCGATCTCCCGGGACCTCGTGCCGGCCCTGGAGAAGCTCCAGAAGAGGCTCGCCCGCCAGGCCAAGGACTGGGACGCGGTCGTGAAGATCGGACGCACCCACCTCATGGACGCGACCCCGATCCGCATGGGGCAGGTCTTCAGCGGCTACGCCTCGCAGGCGGAGCACGCGGTGGAGCGCGCCAGGCGCGCGGTCACCGCGCTGGGAGAGCTGGCGATCGGCGGGACCGCGGTCGGTACGGGGATCAATACGCACGTCGAGTTCGGCGCGCGCGTCTCGGCGGAGCTGTCCGAGAGGCTCGGCGTCCCCTTCCGGGAGGCGTCGAACCACTTCGAGGCGCAGGCCGCCAAGGACGCCTACGTCGAGGCCTCCGGCGAGATGAAGGCGATCGCGGTCGGGCTCTCCAAGATCGCGAGCGACATCCGCCTGCTCGGGTCCGGCCCGCGCTGCGGGATCTTCGAGCTGATGCTTCCGGCGGTCCAGCCCGGCTCGTCGATCATGCCGGGCAAGGTCAATCCCGTGATCTGCGAGTCCATGATCCAGGTGGCCGCGCAGGTCATCGGCAACGACGCCGCGCTCACCTACGGCGGGTTCGGAGGGGTCGGCTCGCTCCTCGAGCTGAACGTCGCGATGCCGCTCATGGCCGAGCGGATGATGGATTCGATCCACCTGCTCGCGCGGGCGTCCCACATGTTCGTGGACAACCTGTTGGACGGGCTCGAGGTCAACAAGGAGCGCTGCGAGGCGCTCATCGACCAGTCCCTGATGATGGTCACGAGCCTGGCCCCCGAGATCGGGTACGAGAACGCCGCCAAGGCGGCGAAAGAAGCGTTCGCGTCCGGCAAGACGATCCGCGAGCTCGCGCTCGAGAAGAAGCTCATGAGCGCCGAGCGGCTGAAGGAATTGCTCGACCCGATGAGCATGACGAAGCCCGGCGGGAAGGGGCCCGGCGGGGGGTAGCCGGCGCACCGCTCGACCGCTCGCCGGCTCGCTGCCGGCTTTCTCGCAATCTTCGCCGATCGGGCCGACGGCCCGCGGCGCTCGGAGGCTTCGATGGATATCGCGATGCTGGGCATGGGCCGCATGGGCGGCAACATGGCGCGCCGGTTGCTGCGCGCGGGTCACCGCGTGGTCCTCTGGAACCGCTCGTCCGACGCGGCGGAGCAGGTCCGCGCCGAAGAGAAGGGCGGCGAGGTGGCCGTGCGGCTCGAGGATCTCGGCACGATGCTGGCACCGCCGCGCCGCGTCTGGATGATGCTCCCGGCGGGCAAGCCCACCGAGGCGACGATGGAAGCGCTGTGCGGGGTCCTCTCCGCCGGCGACACGCTGATCGACGGCGGCAACTCGTACTACAAGGACTCGCAGCGCCGCTCGATCCTGATGAAGGCGCGCGGGGTGAACTACGTCGACGTCGGCGTGAGCGGCGGCGTGTGGGGACTCACCGTCGGCTACGGGATGATGGTCGGCGGGGAGACCGAGCCCGTCGAGGGGATGCGCCCGGTGCTCGAGTCGCTCGCTCCCGGCAAGGCGCAGGGCTGGGGCCACATGGGTCCGTCCGGAGCGGGCCACTACGTGAAGATGGTCCACAACGGCATCGAGTACGGGATGATGCAGGCCTACGCCGAGGGCTTCGAGATCCTGCGCGCGAAGAAGGAGCTGGGGCTCGACCTCTATCAGGTCGCCGAGGCGTGGCGCTACGGCACGGTCATCCGGTCGTGGCTGCTCGATCTGACCGCCGAGGCCCTCAAGGAGAACGCGGAGCTCCCCGGCATCGAGGGGTTCGTGCAGGACTCCGGCGAGGGACGCTGGACGATCGACGAAGCGATCGCGCTCGACGTCCCCGCGCCCGTCATCACACTCTCGCTCTTCCACCGCTTCTACAGCCGCATGGGCGGGACCTACGCCAGCAAGCTCCTCGCCGCGATGCGCAACCAGTTCGGCGGTCACGCCATCAAGAAGAGCTAGACCGCTCCTGCGCGCCAAGGCCGGACAACCGGCCTGCGCGGCGTCCAGTTTCGCCTTGCGCGCCTCTCCCGGACAGTGCGCGAAAGAAGCGCGCGCCGACCGAGATCTTCCCCGTGGCACCGGGGTTGCTCAGGAAGGACGAGGGGACGGACCCCATGCGCCCGGGCGCAAGGAGCTCACGCGATGCGAAAACTCACCTCTATCGGTCTCGCCGCACTGATCGCTCTCTCCCTCACCTCCATACTTCTCGCCAACGACGGGAAGGCCAAGATGAACATGCGCGTCAGCGGCGAGGTCGTCACGGTCGACACCGCTACGCGGATGCTCACGGTTCGCGAAAAGAAGGGCGCCGAGAACAACGATTGGTCCTTCGTCGTCACCGACGACGCCAAGGTGACGGTCGCCGGCAAGTCCGACTCGCTCGATCACCTCAAGGCGGGCGATCTGGTCAACGTGAAGTACATGGACGACGGAGAGACCCACAAGGCGGTCGAGGTCGACAGCCACCCCGCCGCCTCTCCCAAGTAAGCCATCCTTAGAAGTTAGCGCCCGGACTCGAGGAAACCGCGCGGACGCCGCTCTCGGGCGGCTCCGCGCGTCCACGTGTCGATCACCGCCCGCGCGCCCTGGAGGCGCACCCCGTTCCGGCGCGCTCCGAACGCTCCCCCTACATTGAGTCCTTCCTCGGAACGCGCGTAGAATCCCCGAAACCCTAGGCATTGGGGGAAGGGGAAGATCCATGACGCTCTCGCGCGTGTTCACGCGCGGCTTCGGGAAGGCCGCGCCGATCCTGTTCGCCATCTGTCTGGCCGCCAGCTTTGCTGCCGCCCAGACGCCCGTGCCGGGAACGGCGGCGCCTCCCGCTGCGCCGCCCGCATTGCAGCCTCCCGCGGCCGCGCCAGCGGCACCCGTTGCCGCCGCGACGGCGGCTCCCGCCGCCGCGCCTTCCTTTCCCGCGCTTCCGAACCTCCTCTCGGACTTTCGTGGCCTGCACGCGGGGTCGACCTACGACGCCACGGGGAAGGAGCTGCGCGTCGGCCACATGAAGATGCTCTTCGCCTCGGGGACCCTGACGGCCCTCGTGACCGCGAGCGGGCGCGAGGCGGGCTTCGTGTTCGACGGGTTCGGCCGCTACGCCTACACGAGCGAGGACCCGGCCGACCTGCAGGCCATCGCCAAGAACCTCCTGAAGTTCGAGAACACCGCCTCCTACAAGGACGGCACGCTGGGCGAGGACATGAGGGGCTGCATCCTCGTCGCGTCCCAGCCGATCCTTCCCGAAATCCTCGGCCCAGACGCGAAGCCCTCGGGCAACGGCGCGGAGAGGGCCGCCGCGCGGCTGGCCTCGTTCCTCGCGGACACCGACGAAGCGGACTACGGGATCGACCACCCCGCGGCCCTCGCCGCGCTCGCCCCGCCCCCCAACCGCGTCGTCTACACGGAGATCAACGGCAAGTCCGTGAGCCCGGGCTACCTGTACGATCCGGTCTCGCTGGGCGAAGAACAGCTTCGGCTCTTCCGGACGGTTCAAGGCGATCGCTTCTACAACGTCGTGAGCCACCAGCTCCTCGGGGGCGGGTTGAGGGCGATCCCCTTCATCCTCACGCGACTCGACTACTCGCTCGACACCGCGAACAACCGCGACGCCGACGTCAAGGTCTCCGAAACGCTCTCGTTTACCGGACACGCCGGACGCGCGCTGCGCTTCATCTTCCTCAACAACGCCGACACCGGTGCGACCAACTGGAAGTCGACCAAGTACGCCAACACCGTCCGGTCGGTGAAGACCCATGACGGTCGGGAGCTCCCCTTCTCCCACCGCTATCACGAGCTGCTCGTCGAGCTTCCCGAGACGCCGGCCGCCGGATCCACCGAGACGCTCGTCTTCGACATCGCGCTGCATTCCATCGATACGCGCGGGGACGAGTACTACATCGTGGAGCCGGGCCGGGGATATCCCGACCCCTCGTGGCAGAACTCGATCCGGGCCACGAGCCACTGGAAGATCCGCATGAAGAAGCCGTACAAGGCCTTCACCGGCGGCAGCGTGATCTCCCGGTCCGAGGACGGCGGCACGTTCACCCTCGAATCGGAGGTGGACACTCCCAGCGACGATCCCGAGGCGATCGCGGGAAAATTCGACAGCAAGGAATTCGACCGCAACGGCGTCAAGGTCCGCGTCAACATCTATGGAACCGGAAGCGGCCGCGCCTTCGACACCTACCGCGAGGTCGCCTACCAGCTCCTCGATGTCTACGGCAAGGCGCTCGTCCCCTATCCGCGCAAAGACCTCGACATCATGGAGTTCAAGAAGACCTACGTCTCGATCTCCATGCCGGGGCTCGTCCTCGTCTCGGCGGACATCGCGCGCACGGACATGGCGGACTCCGCCACGCTCGCGCACGGCGACGACTTCGACGGGGAGGGGCGCGGCTCGGGACTCGGCGCCTCCGTGGTCGAGGCGCAGAAGGGCGACCGGCAGCTACGGACCTTCATGCACGAGCTGGCGCACCAGTGGTTCGGCAACCTGGTCCACCTGGAGGACTACCGGCGCGACCGCTGGATCGCCGAGTCGATGGCGGAATACCTCTCGATGCTCGTGTACGCGGCCGGCGCCAAGAACGAGAAGGAGAAGGCCCAGAAGACGTCCGACGTCGTCAAGGAGTGGTGGCGGGACACGGACATGACGCGCAACTCCGTCTCGCTCGCCAGCGCCTCGGACCTGCGCGGCGAATGGACCGAGGGCGCCGAGTACGTGCAGCTCATCTACGGGCGCGGGCCGCTCGTCCTGCGCATGCTCCACTCGCTCCTGGGGGAGGACAAGTTCTTCCTCGTCGTCCACAACGTGGTCACCAAGTACGCGAACAAGTCGATCTCCACCGACGAGTTCGCGAAGGAGACCTCCGCCGTCGCCGGCCAGGACATGTCGTGGTTCTTCAAGCAGTGGATCCAGGAGCCGGGCGTCCCCGACGTCACCGTCACACAGTCGATCCTCCACGAGGGCGGCAAGACCTTCGTCGCGGGACACCTGCGCCAGCAGGACCGCGGCCGCTTCAAGATCCTGGTCCTGCCCTTCGTCTACACCGCGGGCAACCAGCGCGCCGCCAAGCTGGTCCTCATGGACAAGCCCGACATGGACTTCAAGGCCGAGATCGCCCCCGGCGCGTCCGACGTCGTGCTGGATCCGGGCAAGAGCCTGCTCGCGTATTACCACTAATCCACGTCCTGTACGTACACCTACGTATTTACGAACAATCTTCCTCGGGGCGTTGCGGCCTCCTTCCTCGTGGTGTAGACAGATAGGCAGGCGCTCACGACAGGGTGTTGCGCCCAGGACTGCAATCGTTGGAACGGAGATGGGGGAGAACATGATCGAATCAACGGCGAAGCTCTCTTTTGGCATCGGTCTGCTTGTGTTCATCGCTCTCTTCACTGCAACTCGCTCAGCGATGGCATCCCCGTCGGATTCGCAGGGCAACGCCGTTCAAGCTCGCACAACGGTCTGCCACCACTCCCAGAACGAGCCGAGCACCGGCTGGACCGTCGTGCAGGTCAAGAAGAAGGCGTTGCACAAACATCTTCACCATGGCGATTGCATCGTCGATGACGCCATCGCCTGCACGGAAGATGACTGTGACCCCTCCGCGGGATGCATCCATGCAGCTCGCCCCGAGCAATGCGACGACACGAACTCCTGCACAGAGGATTCGTGCGGCGCTTCCGGGTGCATCAACGTCCCTATTTCAGGCTGTTGTCACACCGATGCCGACTGTGTTCTGCCCGACACATGCGGCGGCGCCGGAGAGAGCGCCTCGTGCGGGTGTACACCGACGAGCTGCGAGCAACTAGGGCTCGCCTGCGGATCGGTTCCGGACCATTGCGGGGGTACGCTCGATTGCGGCCCTCCGTGCTCCGTCGCCGAGTGCTTGCACGAGAACGCTCCCATCCAATTCGCCGATGCAACTTCGGACGCGGGATACCCGATGAGGGACGGCCTCATCATGCACGATCCTATCTTGAATTCTCGCACCAACCGCTACGACGGTGATTTTGGAGACACTGCCCAGCGTGAGGGCTGGTATTGGCTGGGGGCCTGGATTCGTCAGAATCAACTGAACCAACCGTGGAGCGACGATCCGCCGAGGCAGCTGAGCTTCGATGACGTGCTCAGACGGCTGGAGCCCAACGGCGACGGAATCTTCGTTCGCGCTCCTGGAAAGGATCCGTTCGGCCGGGCCACCGACGGTTTCGACAACAACGGCTTCACGGTCGATCAACTGGTCCCGCTGGTGGCCGCGATGGGAGTTTGGGGGAAGCATGACGCGCTCCAGCGGCTCTGGTACGCGCTCCCCGAGGATGTACTCGGCAAGCACGAGTTCCAGGGACACTGGCACAACGCAGTCACCAACGAGGATCTCTACACGAACGATCCTTGTAACGACATCCGCAACAGGGATTGTACTCAGCGCGTGGACACTCGTGACTGCTCGCGGCATGGCGTGTGCGGCCAGTCCTGTCCCTTCGGGATCTGCGGCGACTTGTGTCCATGCGAGGTGCGCGGATGTCCCAGTGACTGCCCCCAGCTCTGCCACACGGAGTGCCCGTGCGGAACCTGCAGCGACTGGAACTGCCGGATCCAAGTCTGCCTTCCTTTTCTCGGTTGTCACACGGAGTGTCCCTGCGGCGGGTGCGGAGACATGAACTGCCGAATCCAGGTGTGCATTCCCGACCTCGAGTGCGTCGGACGGAAGCTCGATTGCGAGAGGATCAAGGCGCAGGAGGAGGCGGCTTGCGGCGTTGCTGAAGGCGCCTGCGACGTCGCGCGGGAAGCGCAGAATGCGCTCTACGCCGCAGAGGCGGTCGCCTGCGTCGCAAATCGGACGGCAGATGCTCTCTTGTGCGAGAGCGAAAAAGAGACCGGCGTCCTCCACTTCACGGGGGACATCCTGCAGCCGATGACCTACAACCTGTTCGTCCGAGCCGGAGTCCTTCCCGTCTCGTTCTTCCCAGTAACCGTGTTTGCCGTCTCCCCGGCGGGCTTCGCCCTCGGCGAAACAAACCTGGTGGGCGCGATCGACGTGCTGAGGAACGAGGCTACGGGAGACATCGCCTGCCCCACGAGCCCTGACAAGCTCGATTGCGTCGACCAGGACATGAATTCGACGGTGATGCTGCTGATGTCTCGCTACAACCTCTCGACGCCCCTGAGCGAATCGGCGATCGCTAGTTATCGCTCGAGAGCCCACAGCTACGGTTCCTACCTCAACGCGTACTGTGCGGCCTGGGGCCCCCTCGTTGTCGATCGCACCTGTCCGACCGGGGAAGAAGACTGCTGTCCGGACAAGGGCTGTCTCAATGCCAAGCTGACCGAGCGGATCAGGGACGGCATTGGGAGGGGTTGGCAGCCAGACGAGCCCGGCGCGGGTCCCTACGGGGCCGTACGCTGGTACCAACGGTGGTCGACCCGCGCGAATCCTGGTCTGGCGGTGCTCTATGAGCCCATCTTCCAGAGCCTGCTTCAGTAGCGATCGACCTGTCTAGCGTTCGCACGACTCAGTTGTGGGAACATATGGCCATGAGGGTCGCCATTCTGCTGGTACTGCTCGCTGTAACAACAGCGTGCGAACCTAATACAACAAAGCAGAAGTGGACCGTCGGGCGAATGACGGGGCTAGCCATCAGTCTCGAATGGTACAAGCACGACCATGGGACCTATCCCCTTGCGGGCGCCGATCTTTTCGAGGTCCTCAGTATGGCCCCTAAACACAGGAAGGAGTTGGTGGACCGGTGGGGGAACGATCTTCAGTATGTGTCCGATGGGCTTCACTACGAGATTCGCTCGTTCGGATCTGATGGGGTTCAGGGCGAGTGTAGAGGGGAGGCCCTTCCTTCAGGCTTTGTCAGCACGCGCGATCCTGCCTGTGACATTATTTTGCGGGATGGCGCGTGGATCGCGGCTCCATCTGGAATCAGCTTGCTGTACGACATCAGAGAGAGAGGCAAACCCGTCGGTCCTGACCCGCCGCCCACGAATCGTTAGATTCTCAGACTTGACCACTACCCACGATCCTCAACGGGTATTCAGAAGGCTCGGAGCCCTCTAGCGCGAAGCCGGGGCTTCCGCCTGTTCGGGCGGCGCCTGCTTCTTGAAGCTCGATCGGTCCATCCGACCCCACTGGCGCTTGCGGCACAGGAAGTCCCAGAAGGCCTTCACCTTGAAGGGCGCGAGCGACTGGCGGTAGAAGAAGTTCTCGAGGATCCCGACGAGGAGCGGCTTGAAGATGGTGATCCCTGATCCGCTTTGTAGTGCCATTTGACAAATGGCATTTCCCATCGTAAATTGGTATTCATGAAAGCGACGCTCGACAAGGCGGGGCGTCTCGTCCTGCCCAAGCCGCTGCGTGACGCGCTGCACCTCGGTCCCGGCGACTCGCTCGATATTGCCGTCGAGGGGGAAACGGTCACGATGCGCCCGCGACGGCACGCTCCACCCTTGGAGAAAGAGCGAGGCGTGTGGGTCTTCCGTACCGGGGAACCATTGACCCAGGAACAGGCTCGTGACGCCGTGCACGGCATCCGCGAACACCGAGCGCGGCGAAATAGGGGCGAGCCGCGGTGAAGGCCTTTCTCGACACATCGGTGCTGATCGCCACGTTTTACGGCGATCACGAGCATCACACCGCGAGCCTCGACGCCTTCCTCCGCTTTGGGAGGAAGGCAGCCTGCTGCGGCACGCCCAGTCTCGCCGAGGTGTATGCGGTTCTTACGGGGATGCCCGGTCAGCGCCGGGTGGGCGCCGACGCGGCGCTTCTGTTCCTGAAGAACATCCGGGAAAACCTGACCCTCGTGGCGCTGGACGAAGAGGATTACGTCCAGATAACCGAAGCCGCCGCAGGCGTCCATCTGGCGGGGGGCGCGATCTACGACGCGATCCTCGGACGGTGCGCGCTCAAGGCGAGGGCCGAGATCCTCTACACGTGGAACACGCAGGACTTCCTTCGGCTGCCGCCGGTCATCGCCGACCGGGTCCGACGTCCAGACCAGACCTGATGGGCCGGCCCGTCGGCCGGATCCGTCACGGGATCAGGAGCGCCGCATCGCAGGCTCCGAGCCCGCTAGCGAGAGGCCGGGGCTTCCGCCTGCTCCGGCGGGGCCTGCTTCTTGAAGCCCGAGCGGTCCATCCGGCCCCAGTGGCGCTTGCGGCGCAGGAAGTCCCAGAAGGCCTTCACCTTGAAGAGGGCGAGCGCCTGGCGGTAGAAGAAGTTCTCGAGGATTCCGAAGAGGAGCAGCTTGAAAAGGTCTTCCCACGAAGGGTATCTGCGGAAGGACATCTCCTCGAGGAGGATCGCGGCGATCGACAGGAAGATGCCGTACAGGACCGCGACCGCGAGGAAGAGCAGGAAGAAGGTCGTGTTGAGCAGGCCGAGGGCCCACGAAAGGATGACGGCCGCATAGCCGAGGACCTCGATGAAGGGGCCGAACGTCTCGAAGATCACGAAGTAGGGATAGGCCATGAGGCCCAGGCCCCCGTAGCGCGGGTTCAGGAACATGCGCTTGTGCCGCCAGAGGCTCTGGAGCATGCCGCGGTGCCAGCGGTTGCGCTGGCGGAAGAGGATCTTCCACGTGGACGGGACCTCGGTCCAGCAGACGGGGTCCGGGACGAAGACGACGCGGTACTTGCGCCCCGCCAGGCGCATGGACTCGTGCAGGCGCACGACCAGCTCGAGGTCCTCGGTGTCGGTGTCGTGGGCGTAGCCTCCGACGGCGATGACCTCCTTCTTCTTGTAGATGCCGAAGGCGCCCGAGATGAGGAGAAGCGACCTGACGACCGACCAGCCCACGCGCCCCGTCAGGAACGCGCGCAGATACTCGACGACCTGGAAGATCGGCAGGATCTGCTCGGGGAGCGCGATGCGGACGACGCGCCCCTCCTTCACCTCGCAGCCGTTGGCGATGCGCACGATGCCGCCTGCCGCGATCGTCTCGTCGGGATACTCCATGAACGGCTTCACGACGCGCAGAAGCGCGTTGTCCTCGATGATCGAATCGGCGTCCACCGAGCAGAAGAGCGGATAGCGGGAGAGATTGATGCCGGCGTTGAGCGCGTCGGACTTGCCGCCCTTCTCCTTGTCGATGACGAGCAGGTTGGAATGCTCGAGCGAACCGTAGATCGCGCGGACCGGCTCGGTCTCGATCGAGCGGCGGTAGACCTTGTCGACGCGGCCCAGATCGTAGGCCTCGCGCAGTCGCAGAAGGGTGCCGTCGGTCGATCCGTCGTTGATCACGATGATCTCGAACTCGCCGTAGTTGATCATCTGCAACGAGCGGATCGTCTCGACGATCGTCTTCTCCTCGTTGTGGGCGGGCACGAGGATCGAGATGGGCCAGGTCATCTCGGACTGCATGATCTGGCCGTAGTCGGAGAAGAACGTGCGCCGCACGAAGCGGAAGACCTCGCGCAGCGAGACCAGGAAGAGAACCAGGTAGATCGTGTTGAGCGCGAGGAAATAGAACAGCACGAACAGGTTGAACCAGTAGACGAACCCGATCGCGAGCTCGCGCCAGCCCATCACGCCTTCCCCTCGAGCAGCTCGCCCAGCCTGTCGCGGACGCGGAAGTTCGGATACTCGCGCGCCTGATCGCCCAGATAGTCGATCCGCCCCATCCCCACGATCAGGCGGATGAGCCTCTCGGCTGCGTGGCGCTCGGCGTCCACGCGGGAGTCGAGCGCGGAGACGTACTGCCCCAGCGCGCCCGTCTCCTCCAGCATCAGCACGGCCTGGTGGCGGGCATACGGGTCCTGGTCTTCGAGGGCGTCGACGAGGGCCTGCTGCCCGCGGGGGCCGAGCCGCTTCAGGGCCCCGGCGGCGTTCGAGCGCACCCACCACTCTTTGTCCCGCAGCGCGCGGACGAGCGGCTCGACGGCGTCCGCCGATCCGATCCGTCCCAGCGCCTTGGCGGACATCGCGCGCACGGGCCAGTCGGTGTCCTCCAGCGCGCTCACGAGCTCGGGGATGGGGCCGGCGTGGCCGATCACGCCGAGCGCGTGCGCCGCGCGCGCCCGCTCGTCCGCATCGCTGTTGCGCAGCACGCCGGTGATGAACCCGATCGATTCGAGCCGGTGGAGCTTGCCGAGGATATCGAGCGACGCGAGCCGCGCGGGGCGCGTGAGGCGCGGCCAGGCGATGCGGATCTCCTCCGCCGCCTCGTCGCCCATGCGGCTCAGGATGTCCGCCACACGCAGCGTCGACCACCGGCTGGGGCGCGCAAGCGCCTCGACCAGGGGACGAACCGCGGCGCGCCCTCGTATTTCCCCCAGCGACTTGGCGGCGCGCATGCGGACCTCCGAGACGGGGTCTTCCATCCGCGCGACGAGGGCCTCCACCGCGCGCCCGGCTCGGGCCAGGCCGAGCCGCTCGGCCGAGTCGGCGCGCCGCCACCACCGGCTCGCGCGCAGGCCGTCCATGTAGCGGTCCACGAAGCCCAGCTCCTCGAAGGCCTGCGAGATCCGCTCGCGAGCCACGCCGCGCACGCGGGTCGCGTGATCGGCGAGGATCGCCTCGACGACGCGGGCGTCGCGGCCGTGCGGCACGGCTCCGACCGCGAGCCGGAACGGCGTCTCGGGGAGAGACCCCGTCGGGGTTTGCCGCGCCTCGGCGTGGATCGCGGAGAGGAGGCGCGGCTCGAGGACTTCGCGCCGGCGCCGGTCGGCGAGCGCGCGCGCCTCGCGCCTCGCCTTGTTGATGACGATCCCCACCGCGAGCGCCGTCAGGACCCCGCCGACCGCCAGGATCGCGATCACGAGGATGCGGTAGGCGATCACGTCCCGCCTCCCACGGCGCGCCGCGCGAGGATCTTCTTGATGCGGGCCGCCAGCTCGAGCGCGTGCACCGGCTTGACGACGTAGTCGTCCGCGCCCGCCTCGAGCCCCTGCACGATGTCGGGCTCCCGGTCCTTCATCGACATCACGAGGACGGGGATCCCCGCGAGCTGCGGGTCCGTCTTCATCTCCTGGATGATCTCGAGGCCGTTCCTGTACGGCATCACGAGGTCCGTGACGAGCAGGTCGGGAAGCTCCTGGCGGAGCTTGACGAGGGTCATCTCGCCGTCCTCGGCCGTCACGACGATGTATCCGCGGTCCTCGAGCAGGCTCTTGGTGAAGAGCAGCGAGATCGGATCATCGTCGGCGACCAGGATCTTGGTCATCTCTTGCGTCCGTGCCCGGCTAGAACCGGACCCTCGCCGCGGCGCCGTAGGTGTTGCTCTCGAAACCCGAAGCGGTCTGGGCGGCGGACTCGTCGTGCGCGGCGTACACCTCGACGGAGGTCCCTTCGCGGATATTCCAGATGAACCGTCCCAGGAAGCCGACGATGGTGTTCGTCTCGCTCGTTTCCCCGCCCTGCAGGTAGCCCGCGGCGCGCGTGATGTCGGGGTCCGCCGTGGGGACGCCCGAGCGGCACGCCGCCGCATAGGCGGGGTCGACGTCGTCGAAGACGCCGCACACCGACGCGTCCTCGGCGTCGTGCCGGAATCGCTCGAGCCCCGCGCTCGCCCCGAGCGTCCACTCGAACTTCCCCGACGCGAGAACGCCGCCGAGAGCGAGCCCGAAGACGTTCGAGTAGTAGCGCTGCGGATCGAAGTAGCCGTCGTTCAGGTTGTGCTCGTAGGAGAGCCACCGAAAGGCGTAGCGGGGCGTGAGCGACCAGCCGCCCCCCAGATCGAAGCGGCGCGCGAGCGTGCCGAGCGCCATGAGCCGGTCGTTGTCGGCGGCGCCGCCGGTGATCTGTCCCCAGTCTCCCACCACGCCCCACTCGAGCGACCAGGGGAGCCGTCCGTCGAGACCGGCGACGGCGTGGTCCCACCGCAGGTCGTGCTCGGCAATGAAGGCGGTCCATTTGGGGATCTCGTGCGCGACCGTCACGCGGACGTTGACGGGATTCGTCATGACGCGCAGCGCGGCGTATCCGCTGAGCGTGGTCCTCGTGCCGCGGTCGTCGAGAGGGTCGGGACGATCGTAGGTGCCGATCCGCTCGGCCGTGGCTGCGAGCGTGGCGCGCGTGCGCCCCGCCCCGAAGCCGGTCGCGACGCCGATCCACTCGGAAGCGAGGGACCGCTTCCCGTCGGGATCGGACGGTCGCTGGGCGCCCGCCGCCGCGGTGTCCAGGTCGATGCGCGCGAGGCGCTGGAGCTCGCCATCGCGCCCCTCCTGTCCGAGCCACCCCGCGGTGACGTCGATGTCGACGATGCCGGCGTGGAACGAGCCCGTGGCGGAGGCGGTGTCGTTGCGGTTCTCGTCGGTGTCGTCGGTGCGCTCGGCCGCGAGCGCGAGGGACGGGCGCAGGAGCGCGAGCGCGGCGTTCTCGATCTCGTGCGCCTCTTCGCTCTTGGGATCCTTCGCCAGCTCGGCGCGCGCGGTGCGCAGCGCCTCTCCCGCGTTGTCGCGCAGAAGGTCGACCCGCGCAAGACCCAGCCGAGCGCCCGAGGGCGATCGCGTGAGCTCTTCGCGGTAGAGCTCCGCGGACTCGTCGAGCCGCCCCTCCCATCCGATCGTCTGCGCGAGGCCCAGCTTCGCCTCGGAGCTGTCCGGATGCGACGCGAGGATCTTGCGGTACGCGTCTTCCGATTCCGGGAGGCGACCCGCCCAGGCGAGGACGCGGGCCCTTTCGACGGCGGTCGCGACGTCCTGGGGGTCCTGCGCGAGGAGCGCGTCGTACGCGCTCAGGGACTTGTCCCACTCCTGGTCCCACGAGTAGACGCGGGCGAGCTGCAGCCGGGTCGGCCGGTCCTCGGGCTCGAGTCTCACGGCCTTCTCCAGGAGGGGCACGGCGTCCTTCGAGCGCCCCGCCCAGCCGAGCAGGAGTCCCGCACGGCGCAGCGCCCGCAGGTTGCCCGGATCGGCGGCGAGCGCCTCCTGGTAGAGGGCCAGGGCGCGGTCGTGGTCGTCGGCGTCGAAGGCCGCGTCCGCTTCGCGCACCGCGTCGGCGGGATCGCGCGCGGCGTCCGCGAGGACGGGAGCGGGCGAGACGAGGAAGACCGCGAAGCAGGCGGCGGCGAGGGCTGCGACGGCGTATCCGGTGCGCTTTCGATTCTGTAACAAGTCGTTGTCCCTGAGGAATATAGAGCGTTCGCTCGATGAATCCAGGCCACGGCCAAACCCGGACCCGGCGGGCCATTTTCGTACACTGGCCCTTCCTTCGGAAACCCGACCGGCGCGGAGCATCGCCAAGGCCTCCCCGATGCTCCGCAGGAAGGGTACAATGCGTTCCGTCTCCTCGCACTCGGTGTTTCGTGTCCGAGCGCGACGCCTTCCTCGCCCTCAACCTCCTTCCTTTCACTCCGGCGGAGCTGCGCCGATGCCTCGCTCGGTGCGGAAGCGCCGCTTCCGCCCTCGAAGAGGCGGCATCCGCGCCCCCTCCACCGGCCTCGGATCCTCCCGCGCCGCCCCGCAGCCAAGTCCCGCTCGACCGCGGCGCGGCCCGTCGGCTGGGAGCCGAGGGCCTCCTGCGCCTCGCGCGGCTCGAGGTGCGCCGGGCCGCATCCGAGTCCGTCCGCATCGAGACCCTGGCGGATCCCGGCTATCCCGCGGCCCTCCGGGAGATCCCCGACCCGCCGCCCGTCCTTTATATAGGAGGGACGCTCGGCGCGGACGACGAGGCCCGCCTCGCGATCGTCGGCTCGAGGCGCGCCAGCGACTACGGCCTCGAGGCCGCCGAGCTGCTCGCGGCGGACCTGGCGCGAGCGGGCGCCGTCATCGTCAGCGGGCTCGCGCGCGGGATCGATGCGCGCGCCCATCGCGGCGCGCTCGATGCAGGAGGACGGACGCTGGCCGTGCTCGGCTCCGGGCTCGGGCGCGTCTATCCGGGCGAGCATCGGCTGCTGGCGCGCCGCATCGCGGAGAAGGGGGGCGCCGTCCTGAGCGAATACCCATTCGAGATGCCTCCGCTCTCCCACTGCTTCCCCCGGCGCAACCGTGTCATCAGCGGGCTCTGCGCCGGGACCGTCGTGGTCGAGGCGGCGAAGGCGAGCGGGGCGCTCGGCACGGCGCGGCTCGCGCTCGAGCAGGGGCGCGAGGTCTTCGCGGTGCCGGGCCCTGTCACGCTCCCGACGAGCATCGGGACGAACGGGCTCCTGCGCGCGGGCGCCGCGCACATCGCGTGCGTGGCCCAGGACGTCCTCGACGAGCTGCCGGCGGTGACGCGGGTCCGGCTGGGGCTCCCCGAGGGGACCGACCAGGAGTCCCGCCAGCTTCGGCGCGCGGCGATCGGTCGCCCGCTCGGAGCGCCCGTCCCCGTTTCGGTGGCCCGAGCCTTCGCCCGCGGCGCGGAGCCCGGGGGGGGCGACCTTGAAACCGCCGGCCTGCTCCGGCATCTGAGATCCGGAGAACCCCTCTCGATCGACGAGCTCGTCGCGCGCTGCGGATGGCCCGTTCCGAGGGCCCTGGCGGCCCTCGCGATCCTGGAAACGCAGGGCCTGGTCGTGACGCTCCCCGGCGACCGGGTCGCCAGGGCCCGGACCCGCCTTGTTTGACAAGCCCGGGCGTTCGCCTTATAGATACGGCCCCGTCCGGCTATGAGATCGATCGTCAGGAAACGCGGACAGATTCTGGCCGCAAACTCTCAAGCCATGGAGATACAGTAAGTTGGCCAAGTCGCTCGTCATCGTCGAATCGCCCGCCAAGGCGAAGACCATCAACAAGTTCCTGGGCCGTGACTTCGTCGTCAAGGCCTCGATGGGACACGTCCGCGATCTGCCGAAGAGCAAGCTCGGCGTGGACGAGGACAAGAACTTCGCCCCGCAGTACACCCTCCTCCCGGCGAAGAAGAAAACCATCGATGAGCTGATGAAGGCCGCCGAGAAGGCCGACAACGTCTACCTGGCCGCCGACCCCGACCGCGAGGGGGAGGCGATCTGCTGGCACCTGTACGAGGTGCTCAAGGGCGGCAAGCGGAAGTTCTTCCGCGTCCTGTTCAACGAGATCACGAAGAAGGCGGTCGTGGCGGCGTTCGACCACCCCGGCGAGATCGACGAGCACAAGGTGGACGCGCAGCAGGCGCGCCGCATCCTCGACCGCCTCGTCGGCTACAAGATCAGCCCGCTCCTCTGGGAGAAGGTGCGCCGCGGCCTGTCCGCGGGGCGCGTCCAGTCGGTCGCGCTGCGGATCATCGTGGACCGCGAGCGCGAGATCCGCGCGTTCAAGGCCGAGGAGTACTGGTCGGTCGTCGCGGTGCTCACCCCCGAGGAAACCCCGGGCAAGCCGCTGGACGCCGCCTCCCGCATCACGTTCGAGGCGAAGCTCATCGGCCCGGTCGAGGCCGACGGCAAGGCGTCCCGCACGGAGAT